>Ga0187860_1002491_pt1 | contig 15181 bp, 11 predicted proteins | sample June2016WEW_10_4_FD_132981 | JGI IMG/M metagenome (GOLD analysis project Ga0187860, IMG submission 132981) | Peatland microbial communities from SPRUCE experiment site at the Marcell Experimental Forest, Minnesota, USA - June2016WEW_10_40 | ecosystem: Environmental > Terrestrial > Soil >... | reverse complement strand
GTGTAGGTCTTAAAGGATGAATTTTTAAGGTAGGTATTTACAGCTGTAGTACCAGTGTAGGTCTTAAAGGATGAATTTTTAAGGTAGGTATTTACAGCTGTAGTACCAGTGTAGGTCTTAAAGGATGAATTTTTAAGGTAGGTATTTACAGCTGTAGTACCAGTATAAGTATTAAAAGTTGACTGACTTATCCCTCCTCCAGTACTTCCACTTGCTAATACAACCATTTTTGTAATAGGATTCCAAGATAAAAAATTTCCACTTCCTTGTGGTGTATTCCATATTGCAAGATTTGGAACAATAGCTGTGGAAAAATAGGTATTTTCAGGTATTGTTATAAAATTACCACCAATTAATGCAGAATATGTATTTCCACTAGTTAAATTGTTTCCAAAACCAAAAACCAATGAATTAAATGAATTTGTACTACTATTATCACCCATTGCAACAGAATTAGTTGCTCCAGAATATGTTATGCCACCTGCCATTGCAACAGAATACTGAGCATTTGAAGTAGCCCCAGCCATTGCAAGAGAATATTCACCGTTTGCAACGCCAGCACCCATTGCAACAGAATTCTGACCATTTGCATAACTACTTTGACCTATTGCGGCAGTAAACTCGCCATTTGAAGTACCACCACCCATTGCAAGAGAATATTGACCGTTTGCATAGCCACCACCCATTGCAACAGAATTAGTTGCTCCAGAATATGTTATGCCACCAGCCATTGCAAGAGAATACTGACCGTTTGCAACGCCAGCACCCATTGCAACCGAATCTGGACCATTTGCATAAGCACTTTGACCAATTGCAAAAGAATATTGGTCATTTACAATACCACCAGCCATTGCAACAGAATATTGGTCATTTACAATACCACCAGCCATTGCAACAGAATATTCACCGTTTGCGTAGCCACCTGCCATTGCAACAGAATAATTTGTTCCCGAATTTACAATACCACCTGTCATTGCAACTGAAAATGTTGTTCCCGAATTTACAATACCACCTGTCATTGCAACTGAAGACACCCCCGCAGCATTGCTTCCAACATTTACTTGTAATGCATCAATTATTGGGTTATATAATAAATTTTCATTACCAGTCAGAATTCCTGTATTATTAAAAATTATTTCATTCGGTGCAGAAGATATATTTGTCTTACCACTAATATAATTTATATCATTTTGTAAAGCGTTTAATTTAATTTGAGTATTACCAGTGTAAGTATTAAACGTTATTGTTGAAATTCCACCAGTACTACCAGTACCAATAGCTTTACCATTTATCTTATAATATTGACCCAAGGGTAAATTTATTCCATATGTTGCTGTAAATTGAGAATTTGTAGTTAATGTTTGAGCACTTGGGTTTGTATTAAATTTACCATATAAAAGAGCAGAAGTCGCTCCACTAACATAACCACCTCTATCTTGATTATCTACATATAGCGTATTTGAACCCATTTCATAAAAACCCGCATAATAACCTAAAAGCACATTTCCCGATCCCAGTATATTATATCCACTACCAGCTCCCAAAGCAGTATTAGTATTACCGCTAATGATTGAGTATAATGTACTATCCCCAAATCCAGAATTAAACGAACCACCAGTTAAATATGATAATCCATAAAAACCAAACACATTATTATTTACCCCATTAACATTAAGACGCAAAGCAGACCATCCCAATGCATTATTAAATGAACCATTAATATTATCACTTAACGCAAAACTTCCAACCCCAACATTATATTCACCCAAAACATTAGAGATAAATGCATCGTAACCCAATGCAGTGTTAAAAGGAGTAACAATAGTGCCTGAACTTCCACTTACAGAAGAATAAATAATAATATTATCTCCACTTGTAATTATTTTCGTACTACCTGAACCCGTTAAAGTTCTAAGATTGATATTATCAAACACAAAACTTTCGAATATTTCACCAGTTCCAATTCCAACATTACTTAACGTAAAACTTGGCCCAGTAGATCCTGATGTACTTCCAGTTCCATACATAGCGCCTCTATATTGAACAACAACGCCGTCGTTATTCGTTTCTGTTATTAATATTGGCCTAGATATTTGAGTAGGTGCGATTGGTTCTGTTGGCGTTAAACCACCAGTAATTGTTGGTGATATAAAATAAACTGTACTACCACTAATATTGTGAGAATTAGTATCTATAATTCCCGATATATTTGAAATATATCCGGCATATGTTATTCTGAATGTATTAGTATCAATAATTTCTGAAACAATACCAAGAGGTTCTATAGTTTCACCAATATTACTAACTACTGTACGATATTTATTTATACCATTATCCCAACCAATAACATTACCTAATATAAATCCATGACTTGTTTGAGTAATTTTTTTTACAATTTGTTGACCATTACTGTTGGTATTTCCTGTATAACCCGTAAAAACTGAAATTGGAAGATATACACCATTAACTATAGGACTATCGATTGTAATAGCATTTCCTTGAGTTATAATATTAGTTCCACCGCTAGCTTTTAAAGTTCTAAAATTAAGTGTATTACCACTATTATTTATAAAAATAGGTATTTGATTACCTAAATTTTTACCGTTTGTGATAGTTTTACCACTTACGAAATTAATTTCATTTTGGAAATTAGTTAACGTAGTTTTAGTATTACCCGTATAAGCAATATATGATGATGTGTTAAGTTTCGTATTGAATTCATTTTGTAAATCAATTTGATTTAAAATATTTCCTTGAATATTACCCCATAAAGCCGAAACACTAGAATTATTTATCTTTATCCAATTACTTGAACCACTTATCTTTACAGCAATATCGTTTATTCCCCAATTACAAATTCCACCAAGACATGTTGTTCCTCCAGTAGTTACTATCCATGCGTGACCGGTTTGTCCTGTCGTGATTCCAGTTAAATTAGGTATATTAGTACGGGGATTCCAAGACCCAACAATCACTATAGGACTACCAAGTGCTTGATTTATAGCATTTCTAACTGCTAATTCACTTCCAATATTTAAGTTAGTGGCTGTTATAGAAGATCCAATTGTTGATACTACTTTGTTCCCATTATCAGTTAAATCTCCATTTGTTGTAAAAATTGCAATATCTCCAGAAGTTGCACCTGTATATTTATCAACTTTAGCGGATAAAATAATAGAAGTTTGACCAGTATAAGCAGCAAAGGTTATGATAGGTAAGTAGTTACCAATTTCTACTGTTGGGGCTAATCTAATCATACCATCTATCAATGTCAGAGCATATGTGGTAGTTCCCCCAGTAGCATATGCTAACGATGCGTTGATTTCAATGCCTTTAGATAAAAGTGTTCCAAGAAAATTAGTAGTTCCGTTAAGAGTAAGGGAATCTGTAGAATTCTGAACAACAATATTATTATCTAACCTAGGTCTAGCTATGAATGGCATAAATTATAGAGCATTTGAATATAAATACTTCTATAAAATTTAAGTTAGATTTATTTATTTTTATACCAATCTAAATGTTTCCATTTTCTAACATTCTCACCTGCTGATAATATTTGAAGATTTGTATAATGAAAACATGCTCGCTGATTTTCTTCTTTCGAAAAATCAAAACTATCACAAGGAATTATATGATCGATATGGTATTTTTTACTACTATAATTTCGTATATCAAAATCCTCATAACCATTTTTAATTGCGGTTTCTTGAAGGTAATCTAATAAAAATTCTATAGTACAACCCGTTAAATTTATAGTTCTATCAGATTTTACATTCCCATGTTCTTTTATAGCATCTAATAAACGTCTTCGTAATATTTCTAAAATTTTATATGCGGGATTATTTTCCATTTGATATTTTCTAAAACATCTCCTAGAACAAAAGGTGTGGATTTGATTTTTTCTTTCAAAAGAAATTCCACATGTTGGACATATTAATATTTCTCTAACTTTTGGTGGTTTTTTATGTAGTTTCCTATAATTTTTACTCATGCAATCATCAGAACAAAATCTTTGGCCATTAGAATTTCTAATAAATTCTTCACCACATTCTGGACATTTTAATTTTATGTTAGTTTCTCTTTTATATTTTAATCTATAAAATTCCTTACTACATTCATCAGAACAAAATATTTGAGGACCTGAATTTATAATAAAATCTTTTCCACATTGAGGACAAGTTCTAATAATATCCTTAGCATTTTTATCTCTTTCTGCCCTATTTTTACATTCATTTGAACAATATATTTGATTGGCTGCCTTTTTTTCATGAATTTCTCCACAAACAACACATATAAAATTTAATTCTTTATCAGGATTTCTACGTTTTGAATTTTTAAATTCTTTTCTACATTCATCAGAACAAAGTTTCTGACTTTTGTTATTTTTTATGAATTTTTTACCGCAATTTCTACAAATTTCAATATTAGAATTTTCGGGTTTTTCTGGTAATATTTTATAATAATTTCTCCTACATTTAACAGAACAATATAAATGACTACGACCAGTTTTTACGAAATCTTTACCACAATTTAAACATTTACCAATTTTTTCCATTAAACAATCACTTTATCTTTTTTATTTATATTATTCCATATAAATACTTTAATTCTTATTTTTATACCATTTTTTCTCAACCGATGGAGCATATATATCTTGATTTTTAGCATTTTCTTCTGCTAATTTTAAAGGATCAATATCAAGATCATTCTTACTTTCAAATTTGTTAACATATTTTGTTATATCAATATTAGACATTAAAATATCAATATTACCATTTTTCTTGAATCCAATATCAAATCTATCATCCTCATTAAGCAACACACCATCATCTTCATTAATAATCTCATTTTTATTCTTAATTGGAGGTTTATTATTAGATTTACGCCGTTCATTAATTGAATTTAAAACTATTTGATACACATTATCATCTTTTTTAATATTTAACATTGATTCTAAATTATTAATTTGTTCACTATTATTTAAACCAAATAGTTCACCAATTGTAGGAGATTCTGTAATATGCGCAGAAATTACAGTGTGAATTTCGTTTTGTGGCTGTGCATATTGTTTAAGACCATACTTCCATCTTTCATCAGTTGCCCTAATTTCCATAGTATTACCATTAAAAATTATATCTCTAATTTCTTGTCCTGGTTTAGCGAATCTGGCTTTTATAATAAAAGCATTTGCAATATTATCTTGAACGTGTTGCGGCGTTGGCTTTGATATTGAGGCTACAAAATGACTCTTTTGTATACGTTTTATATTTCCCTGCGAATCTGAAGATAAAATTATCTCTTTTGTCATCCCCCCTCGATTTGTCTGCAAGGCACTCCACATCGGAATATCCAAATCATCAGCCATAGCTATAAACGATCTTGCTACAATTAATTCTCCTTCATTTGGATCACTACATTTAATGTGCGGTACAATACAATCAAGATAATCAATTGCAATCATATCAAATTTATAACCGAATTTCTTTTGATAATTCAAAGCCCAAGTTTTTATCATTGGTATGGTTGTACCATCATCCGAAAATTTCTTTATTATTAATTTTCCTAGTTTATTTCCATTTTCTTCTTTGAATTTTCTTAAATTTTCTTTCAATTCGGATTTTCTATATTCAAATTCATCTAATGGTATGCCTGACCATATTGCATAATGTTTTCTTTTAATATCTGAAACATTATCTTCAATAATTATTTGTAATACATTTTTACCACAATTAACTGCAGTATTGCAAACCTTTGATAGAAAGCTCGATTTCCCTACGCCGCTAGCCATAATGACTAACCCCACCTGTTTTTTACCTAAGCCCGAATCCATTATTCCATCTAGAAAAGTAATTCCAGTAGGTATGGTTTCTCTATAATTGTCTTTCAATGCCTCATCAACATCATCAAATATCTCACTACCAAAATCTTCCTCATCCCCAATATCAGGAATTTTAGACATTTTTTCAATAATATTATTGAAGACATTTTTATTCTTAAATTCTCCACTTTTAACTGTTGATAATCCATATTCAAATAATTTTCTACATTCTTGTTGTTTACAAAATGTTAAAGCTTCTCTTTGTACTATTTCACCATCATTTTGAAATGCTTGATTAATAACACCTTCATTATATGTTTTTATTTTTTTTACTACTTCATTTAAAAGTTCTTCTTCAACTCCTGTTGGATCATTTGGTTTATACTTGGTAATTGCCATTTCAATACTATTATTATTTAATATTGAACATGGTTGCCCAAATTCGTTAAAATATTCAAGTATTACTAAATATATTTTTTTAAGATTAGGATTATCAAAATACGAAATCTCAATTAACGGTATAATTTTATTTGCGAATTCAGGTTCCACTAGAATTTGCCAGATCAATTTTTCTTGAAAATTTTGTCCCAAATATCCTGTAAACGTATTATTTATGGTGTTTTCTGTCATTCTATGGTGCTAAGTTTTAATTCCTTCTTATTTAAGAAACATTAGGCATAATTAAATTATTGATTAATTATATGATATTATAAAATTTATATAGATATTAAGCAAATCTAACAAAATTATTCATAAATTCTTTACGTTTTTCATGACTTAATTCATTTAATTGAATTTGTGTAAGATTGAATCTTGCCATTATGTCTTCATCGGTAATTAATTTATAAACATATTCTCGACGTTTTTCAGGAGTAAGTTCATTAAGTTGATATTGTGTAAGATTGAATTTAGTTTTTATATCCTCATCATCAAATTGATATTTTATATCAGATTTTTTTAAATAATTTATGATCATATTACAAATATTAGAAACAACATAATATAAATCCATTGAAACTTTCGCGTCGGGATTGTAATTATTTACATATAATGTGCGTTCCACAATAACTTTGTTGTTGATGTATAATCCCATTTTAAACTCTGTACCACGCATAATTCTCTCATTACCCATATTATCTATTATTTTATGCTCAAGTGTGTGTTCAGGCTCATCAAAATGCCATTGCATTTTTTCTGGGTATAAACTTACTTGATATTCTCTATAAGATTTAAAGTCGTAAATAGTTTCATCTAATTCTTCATTTTTATCGCTGATTGAAAACTGAGTTTCGTATTCGTCAGCACTTAATAAACGTTGTAACTTGGTGATAATCGATGGTAGGAATTCCCTAATGTTTACAAAATTTCTAACTCCGGCTGAATAACAATCAGCATCAAAAATTCGTTCTATGATTAAATCCTGTTCTTGATAAAGACTAAATTTGAAATGATTTCCTTGGTAGTTATTTTCTGAGGCCATATATTATATATTTAATTAATGTTAACATTTTTTATTTTGACAAATATAAAAACAATTTTTGGATTTTCCAAATGTTATTTATTTTGCCTATAATAATCTTCAAGTAATTGTTTTTCAGCCATTATACAAGTATAGAATGGACTAATGTAATTCACAAAGGTCGATCCCCATACCGTTAAAAATTGATCTTCCATCATCATATTATATAAATTCTTACTAGACCTTCCCTCTGGATTAAGGGGGAGTGCCAGTTGCTCTAGCTCATTAATTGCTTGTTCATTAAGAAAGGGTTCTCTAAGATTTACTATTCTGTAATTTAATTTTAACTTTTCATCATTAGTATAAAGATTTTCTAATGCTTTAATCGGTTTCTTTTTTTCTAAAATTCTAGCTTCATTAATTTTTTTAGCCTCTTTCCTAATATCATTAACGGTATAAGGTTTAAATTCAAAATCTGGAATGTATTTTTTCAATATACCAAGTCCAATTCCAGAAATTCCTGATACATTATCACTTATATCACCGCACAGAATTTTTAATGGTAAAGCATTCTGATAAATATATCCAAAATGTTTATAGAAATTTTCTTTTGTAACTGGTTCATCAATATTGGCAAATATTATTGTTATATTTAAATCAAGTAGTTGTGCAAAATCTCGATCATTGGTAAATATGTGAATTAACTCAAGATTATTATATTCAATACAATAAGTAGCAATTAAATCATCTGCTTCAATTTCATCTATTTCTATCTGTCTAATAAATAATTCTTCAGCATATGCTTGAACTCGTTTTCTTTGTTTAAGTATTGATTCTTCTTTTTCTTGTTCTTTTTTTATTTCAGAATCTGACATTTCTATTTTTTCATACCAAGATTTATTTTTTCTATTAGCTTTATATTCTGGCATTAATTGATGTCGTTGACTACCAGATGACTGACCATCCCAAAAAATTATACATTTTGTTGTTGTATAATCTTTAATAAGTTTTCTGGTCATAGTCATGAAACCATATAATCCAGATATCATACCAAAATTTTCAGTATATAAATTTTTAGCTCCATGAAATGATCGTTGAAGTAAATAATTTCCGTCTATTAGAAGAGTTCTAATTTTCATTTTATCATATGCTTAGTGATTTCTTTTAACCATCCATTATTATATGCAGCATCGTATGCTCCCGATGATCCCTTTATGAAATCAATATTTTTATTATATTTAAGTGCTTCAATTTTACAATTTTCAAAATTCCAATAATTTCTATATTTACGTTTTATTAACATATGCTCACATATTTCATTTAACCAACCATTTTTATGTGCAGCATCATAAGCACCATTACTTTTAATTCTAAAATCATTTCTACTCATATATTTAAGTGCTTCTATTCTACATTTTTCAAAATTCCAAATAATACTACCTATACCAACTCCACCAGTTTTCATTTGATTTAAAATTTTCCACCCATTATTTTTATACGCAATAACATATTCTTTTTCCAAAATAACAGCATCATCAACAAATATATAATCTGTTAATTTTTTTAAAATTGGAGTTAAATTTGTTTTAATAATATAATTACCCACAGAACTAATTTTTTTTGAAATTAAATTTAAATGCGAATTATTCCTTTCTTCGATATTATAAGTTATTCCAACATAAACGGAATTATCTGAAAATTCATAAGCATATACACATTTATGACATCTATTTCCTAATTTTTTCATATGTGAACATATTTCATCAATCCACCCATGAATCCTAGCACTTTCATATGCCATATGATATTTTCCTCCCGCAAAATCACCTATTGTTTCATAATTTAACGCTTCTTTCCAACAATTTTCTTTAATTTGCCAATATCGATATGGTTTTCTATTAGAAGTCATATGAGCACAAACAATATCAGCCCAACCGTGCTTATGTACATATGCATAATATGTCTTAGATTTATTATAAAATTCACGTATTGTTAAATATTTTAATCCCTCCTCAGCACATTCTTCAATTGTGTGACTACCTTTTATAAATTTCATAAATTAATTATTTTCAAAATCTTTAATATCTGATGCAAATTCATAAGAAATTTTTTCATCTTCTTTAATTTCATCATATCTAGTTCCAATATCCTCAGCATCTAAATCTCCACCCAATAAGTCTCTAAAAAATTGAAGATGTTCTTTTTTATATGCATCGATATCTTCTTTCGAAGCGCCAATAAAACCATGTGGTGTTGAAATTATATCTTCACCATTAAAAGCTATGCCTCCTAATTCACTATCTAAATGGTTTTTAGCAACACAAGTAGGTGCTTTAATACCGAAGGTTAATTCACGTCCTTTTGAGGTTGCCACTACTTTACTAGTGCCATGTGCTTTAATACCACCCCAATGAATTATTAATCTAGCAGCACTAAATAATGCTTCGCCACCAAAATGACGTATAGATCCTTGGCCACCTGACATAGAATCAAACCAAACTTTTTGAACAGCAACAAATGTATTAGTATATATTTTATTTATTTTTTTTGAATTAGGAATTCTAAAATTAGTTAAACTTCTAAACGCTTGAGCAAACGCTTGAGCATTCCACATATTATTTCCACCATCTTTAATAGCAGCATCAATTGATTTTATACAATCTAATGTACCAACCGAATCAATTGCAAATAACAATTCATATGGCAATTCACCAGTTTCTTGTAAATCTAAAAAATAATGTATGCATTTAGCAAGATCTTCTATTGCAGCATCGTTTCTTTTAGGATTTTGTTTTTTTCCAAAATGATTAAGTAAAAATTCATTATCTATCATAATGAAAAAATCGTTATCCCAATCAAATCCCATTAATTTTAAACGATTTTTACCCAAATTATTTTCAGTATCAATTATTATTGGTAAAATTCCCATTTTTTGAGCCGAAACTACCGATTCACAAAGTGCTGTGCTTTTTCCAGTATTAGAAAACCCTCTAAGTAAATTTACATAACCCTTAGCAATTCCTGGAATTCCAATCGCTTTTTGTAAAGCTATAGATAATTTAATCCATTCAAACGGTTTATTGGGAATATCAATATCTTCACCACCAATTTTTTTCTTGAAATCATTCAATGAAAATTCTTTCTTTGGTATTAGTTTTCTCAATTTAACATTATTTTCTGGTATTACAGAATTTTTTTCTTCAATATTTTCTTTTTTAGCCATGATATTTTTTATTTAAAAATTTTAATTATATTTTATATGTATATTCTAATATCAATTACTGAATCATTAGAATAACGTTTTTCGTTATATTTATTAGTAATTAAAAACCATATTAGATTCCATTTACCATAAAGATATGCGGATTTACCGCCATATTTTTTATCATTACTTTCTGAAAATATTTGATACATGAAATGTTTTTTAGGCATAATTTTATATATTTAAATTTTCATTATTTTATTTAAAAAAATTCTGGATACGAAATTCTAACATTCAGTATCCAGAATTAACCATCATTTGTTCAATAATTTAAAAAGGCAGATCATCAAGTTCGGAATAACTGGATTTTTTAACATCTTTACCAAGATTTTCAAATTCTTCATTTTCTTCCTTAGTAATTTCGTGATTTTTTAATTCTAAGGTAATATCTACCGCATTATCTTTAAAACTTCCAACATCATTTTTAGTAACGTTTGATGGTGTAGTATCACTATATTCATCATCTTCATCATATGAACCTGTGGCATATTCCATTTCGGCAGCATTTGTATTAAATGTATGATCACGATTATTAGCTTTTTCTTCTAACTCTGGATGTCCAGGAAATACCCAACGCTTATGTGTTGAATCACTATCATCGAAATATGGTTCTTGACCCTTAAGAGCAAATTCAAGATATTCATAAGCACTAATACCAGGTGCTTTTGTTGGTTTGAAAACATCTCTCCAAGTAGTTGTATCATTTACCCATTGTTGTACCATCAATTCATCATCATGAATTTTTGAGGGTGGTTCAGGCATAATTCCCGTAACATTTTTAAATTTATTTCCATTTGGTTGTACAGAATCTACTACAGTTAATATGAAATCACAACCTTCGGTTACACTGTAATATGCTTTATTATATTTATTAAGAAAATATTCAGCCATTGGCCACAATTTTTCCTGATAACCGTCTTTTTTGAAACTATGTTTAAATCTCCAGAATTTAGGGCCATCAGATTTCTTATTCATATCTAATCCTTTATAAATGTAGAATTTTTTAGCTTGCCATTTAGTGGCTTCTTTAAAAATTTCATCATTTTTTGCTTTAATTACTTTTTGTTCCTCGTTTAAATTTTCCTTTTTGATATATTTAATCGATTGATCTTGCTTTGCAATTTCTTTATTATATTTATCACAAATTGGACAGGGTGATGTAATTAATACTGGCTTTCCGTTTTGATCTAAAACCTTATTACCATTTTCATCTAACTTAGGTTTACGTGGATCATTATGTGCTGGGCAATAAACTTTTTTCCAAGCCATACCACCCTTTTCAGCAGTCGGGCCATTGATTCTTAACCTTAATACATGAAAAAATGCAATATCATATTTTTCATTATCTTTTCTAGGCAGAATTCTAAATTTTTCTTGAGGATTTCTAGGTGTAAAATACTTAGCCAATTTTTCTTCTTTACTAAGTTTTGTGCCTTGTGCTTCTTCTTCTTTTTTCTTTTTAAAGAAATTTTTCAAGTTTGCTGCTTCAATATCGCCTTGCGACATGTTAACATTGTTTTGGTTCTCATTCATTTTATTACAGTTTTTAAAAATTTAATTATTATTATTCATTAATCGTTATTAACAGTGCAAATATAAAAATAGTATTTCAATTTTCCAAATATTTTTACATAATTCTTTATTTATTTTGTAACAATTTTTTAAATGTTTAAATATAAACTGCTTACATATTTATTTTATTCTAAAAATTATTTTCATAATGTTGTATATTGTATTATGGTAAACTTAATTTTATTTTTAACCACATAAAAATTATTATAACTTAATCTAATTTCCATATAATAATCTTGTGGTATAAACCAAGATGTGTCTAAATTAAACTGATAATCTAATCCAATTCTATCTATACTTGTCCAAGATACTACATTTATTTGATATCTTTCACCAACAGTTGTGAATATTCTATATTCGATATCCAATGGTACATTTTTTACTTGATTCATTGGATATAAGCTTCTAATAATTAATTTTATATTCAATAAATCGCCCGCTACCAAAATACTACCTTCGGGAATACCATAAATATTAAAACTGTAATTATTTAAATCTAAAGCATTTTGAGTAAAATAATAATCGTCATTTAATAATAAAAATTCATTTTCTATTGATCTAACTCTATTATTTATTAAAACCGTCCAAACATCTCTGAACATTACCATATCTGGATATAAATCTGAACTAGCATTATAATTAATGCTATATATTCCAGGTTTTACTTGTAATATTTCAGAAGGAAAATATGTTGCAACACTATTATTGTTATAATCATAAATTGTAACGCCAGTAACTATAATACTATTACTTCCTGTATTATTAAGATAAAGATATAAATTATTATCTTGATTCAGATAGAAAAAATATCGATCATCTTCAATAACATCATCAATTATAGTTTCTACATAGGGTTCAAAATAACTATTGGTAGTTTTTGCAAAAAAAGCAACCGCATTTCTAAAAATTGTAGCTTGACTTTCGTATTCGGGTTGAAATTTCAAGCCCAAGCCATATGTCGTACCCGTAAATCCAGTTGTACCGGTAATTAATAATGAATTAATATAATCTGTTATATCAATATTAACATCTTCATTACCTTTAGGAAATGCTTGACTTCCTAATATAATTGTTGCTCCGGTTACTATTGTTGTACCCGTAATTCCAGAAATAACAACTATTGTACTTCCTGTTACACCGGTAACAAATACAGTAGTTCCTGTTGTATAAATTCCAGCAGTTTCCCAAGGAATTAATGTTTTAGCCAAATACCAATTGGTGGCTCCACTAGGAAAAAATATTGTAGTTTGATTATAAATAAATTCATATCCGCTACCTTCATCCCAATCCTGATTAATATTAAACAAATCCAGATTAAAACTACTTGCTCTTAAGATTGTATCATCATAAGATTTTTTACCTAATAAATCTTCTCTTAAACGTATTGTATTAGTTAATTTTAAAGTGTGAGATATTATGTTTTTAGGATTTATAATACCACTTTGAATTTTTGATATTAAATTACTTAAATCTATATCAAATATAAAACGGCTTACTTGTGGTATTAATGTACCATAGCTTATTTCAGCAACTGGATTTTGGGAATTATTCAATGTATTGTATTGAATAATTGTATCACATTTTTTTAAATACGAACGAAATATAGACATGGTAATTTTTCATATAAATAGTTTTTCATGTCAAATTACAATAAAAAGTTTCAAAAATAAAATCTTTATATTATGGTAATTTCTATTTCTTGAGCGATTGGGTGTATTATATTCTTAAAACCAACAATTGTTTCAGTTTTAATAGTTTCTACATCTACTTCAATTGGTAATCTTATTTTGATATTATTATCATTATAATTTAAATTATAATAAAAATAGTATACCAAAACATTTTTATCGGTGTGAACAAATTTAATTGAATCTTGATCAAGTAATAATTCTACTTCAGAACCTTGAATTTTTGTATTAATTTTAGTCGGAACACCATTATGAAATTTATTATTTTCAAAAGTTTTTATTAAATCAGATTTTATGGCATAATATAAATTATCATTAATTTCACTTGCTTCATTAATTACAGTTTTATTCACTTTTGAAAAAATTTCTAATAATCTGGATTTAGTGGCCATAACTTTAACAAATTTTATCGAATTTATCCATTCTTAATTCTTTATAAAGATTAAAAGCTTCTTGTTTTTCTTGATCTTGAAGTTGTTTCCAATTTGTATAAAGATTTTTAAATTTTTCTAATTTAGTTTTTAAATCAGGGTTTTTTTCATATTCAAGTTCAGCATGATCAAAATCAAAATTTTCTTTAAAATATTTTTTATCTCCATTGCTATAATCACCAACATTCATTGGTTTATATCCTAGAATTTCATCTAATTCCAGATCTTCTGGAGATTTTTTAGGTTCGTCAATATAAATATCCATTACATCAGATAATGGATGTTTTTTAACTTCTTTTTCGGCAAAGGCTTGTTCATTGTTTTTATTATTCATAATATGTAAAAGAACTTTAGATAATCTTATTGCTTTTTCTTCATCAACTATACCTGATTTAATTAATTCAGTATAATAATCATTTTTTTCAGTTAAATGATCAATAGCCACAGATGCCGCAACATTTAAATCATCTTCATCGTGTTCCATTTCTACTGCAATACCAACCAACAATTCATTTGAATCAACACTATCAATAGATGTATTTTTTCCAACACCATTATTTGTGTATTTAAAATTATTCTTGAATTCTAAAAACTTCATAAAGTTCTCCTTTCTTTTCGTTATATCTAAAAAATCTACAATTAAGATTCTCAATAATTTCGTTTTGCCTTATAATATCCTTCTTTTTTAATTCACCATTCCTATTATAATGTAAAGATTCATCATATTCAACTACAATATTTCTTTTAATATCATAACCATCCACAAAATAACCCAAATTTTTAACATAAAATTCTCCACCATTTAATGCATGCTGTAAATTCCACCCATTTTCTTCAGATAAATTATCTAAATAATTACAAGCTTTTATGTTGTGCATAGTACAAATTCCACCGTTTTCATCTACAATATGTTTAATTGCAGATATTCTCATTTTTCTTTTCGTTTCTAGT
>Ga0187860_1002483_pt1 | contig 15222 bp, 13 predicted proteins | sample June2016WEW_10_4_FD_132981 | JGI IMG/M metagenome (GOLD analysis project Ga0187860, IMG submission 132981) | Peatland microbial communities from SPRUCE experiment site at the Marcell Experimental Forest, Minnesota, USA - June2016WEW_10_40 | ecosystem: Environmental > Terrestrial > Soil >... | reverse complement strand
CCACGTCACCCCCGAGATGGAGATCTACAAGGAGGAGATCTTCGGCCCGGTCCTCGGCATCGTCCGGGTGGCCACCTACGACGAGGCCCTGGCGCTCATCAACGGTCACCAGTACGGCAACGGCACCGCCATCTTCACCACCGACGGGGGAGCCGGCCGGCGCTTCGAGCTCGAGGTCGACGTGCCCATGATCGGGATCAACATCCCGATCCCGGTGCCCGCCGGATACCTGAGCTTCGGCGGCACGCGCGGCTCCGCCTTCGGCGACCTCAAGATGCGCGGCGAAGACGGCATCCGCTTCTTCACCCAGGAGAAGATGGTGACCCTGCGCTGGCCCGAGCCAGGCCGGCGGGAGAAGCTGAGCCTCGTCTTCCCGGGCAATAGCTGAGGTCGGCGGCTCAACCCATGGACACCCATGCGCTGTCGGGGCGCGCGTGCAATAGCGGACCACCGGGCCACCGGATCTTCCCTTCTCCACAGTCTGCTCCAGACTCGAGTTTCGACACCGGCCTGCCCCACGTCGGCAGGCGGTTCCTGTTAGACGGTGCAGCGGCACGTAGGAGGCACGGCCATGGGATCCTTATCTGATCCGGGCGCGTTGGCCTGCCAGGCAAACGCTGACATATCGCCGCCGGAAGAAAGCGGTGTCGACGAGGAGCGCGTGCTCCAGAGCTTCGGATACGAGCAGAAGCTCGTCCGTCACATGGGCACGTAGGTGAGGTGCAACACGGAGGACATGTAAGCGTTTTCTATGACGGATTACCTGATCGGACGGGCCTCAGTTGTGCATTAGAAGCATTTAGGAGGTACGGCTATGGCGTCGGCATTCGAACGGGGTGGCTTGCCGGGCACGGGGCAGAGCGAGGTGGCGACCGATCAGGAGGGCGTCCTCAAGAGCTTTGGGTACGAGCAGAAACTCTCCCGGCGGATGGGGCCCTTCTCCTCCTTTGCGATCTCCTTCTCCGGGGTGGGCATCACCTCTTCTGTCTTCCTCACTCTTGCCTTTGCACTGACCCAGTCGGGCAGCGCCGGGCTCTGGACCTGGATCCCCTCGAGCATTGGGGCGTTCCTGATCGTGGCGATCTTCGCCGATCTCGTGGGGCGGATCCCAGTGGCCGGCTATGCCTACCAGTGGTCGAGCCGGCTGACCACGCCGCACATCGGCTGGTTCGTCGCGATCACCGGCTTGATGGGGTTTGCGATTGGTGGGACAGGTACCATCTTTGGGGTCACACCTTACTTCCTAGAGGAATTCGGACTCCCCACCACGACTGCCTGGAATGTCGGCGGCGCGATCGTGCTCACCGCGGTTGTGATGACCATCTGCATCATCGGCATCAGGCTCACCGCAATTCTCAACAACGCGGCCGTGATCACCGAGATCGTGGGCAGTGTTGGGATCGCCCTGGTCATCCTGATCTTCGCGATCATCGTCCATCCCCACCCGGCCAGCTATCTCTTCCAGGAACCCCAGGGGTTCCACGGCAACTATCTCCTTGGCCCCTTCGTGCTCGCCTTTCTCATGGGGGCCTTCACCTACGCCGGCTGGGAGCTGCCTGCGGACCTGGCCGAAGAGACCGTTAATGCGACTCGGGTAGCGTCTCGGAGCATGTTCATCTCAGTAGGCGCCATCGCTGTGGTAGGACTTGTGATGATATTCGGCTTCACTTACGCCGGCCAGAGCATTGCGTCGCTTGCGAACTCGCCAACGCCGATCCTCACTGTGATCACTTATGAGTGGGGTAGCCTGGCGGCAAGACTCATCGACATCATCTTCTTGGTGTCCTTCCTGTCTGTCTCCATGGTGCTTATGGCCGGCGCGGCGCGGCTGCTCTTCAGCCTCTCCCGGGACAGGATGTTCCCCGGGGGGGTCGTCTGGCAGAAAGTGGCGCGCCAGACCAAGACCCCCGTCGCGAGTTTGCTCGCTGTGTCGGTCTTTGGCATCTGCCTCTTCACCATCGGCGCCTTCGTGCTGCCCACGGTCCTCGGATATATCGTCGGGACTGCTGCGGTCGGCTACAACCTCACCTACGCTGCCATCGCTGCCATCTTCATCTACAAGGTGCGAACCAATTCCTTGCCCCGCCAGTTTGGGAGCTTCAGCCTGGGGCGCTGGGCCCAGCCCGTGGCCTGGATCGCCCTAATCTGGCAGCTCATCCTAGTCGGTATCCTCACCATTCCGACCATCAACCAGCCGGTCGGCCTGACGACGGTCTGCATCCTCGCCCTCGCGGCTCTGTGGTGGCTTGTCGTACTGCGCCGCCGGATCAACCGCGGTACGGCTGGAATTCGGGTGCACGCGCAGCCCGCCGTCGAGGCGGCGGCGCCCGGCTCGGAGCGGCCCACCGCGTGAACATCGCCACCGTCGTGAATCGCTCAGGAGACTAGGAGATGAGACTGCTGGCGCTCTCGTGTGGCTATGAGACCGCTGACTTCGCGGTCTTCGATCCGTTGGATCCCCGAGTCGGCACTAAGGTCCACGTGCCCTACCACGTCTACCTCATCGATCACCCGAAGGGTTTCGTTCTGTTCGACACAGGGGCCCACCCCAGCTTGGCCACGGACCCTGTGGTCAGACTAGGCCCGGCAGCTGCGGCTTTCGACGTGCACATGGGGCCGGAGGACGGCATCGCGGAGCGGCTTCGCTCAGTCGGTGTAAAGCCAGGGGATATCGCTCATGTCGTCCAATCGCATCTCCATTACGACCACGCTGGCGGCATCGAGTTTCTGCCCCAGGCGAGCTTCTACGTGCAGAGGAGGGAGCTTCAATTTGCCCATTGGCCTCCCGTGTACCAGCGGGATCTGTACGTGCCGGCCGATTTCGCCCATCCGGTCCATTGGGTCGAGTTGACAGGCAAGCTCGACTTATTTGGCGACGAGCGGGTCGTGGTGCTGCCGACCCCGGGGCACACACCCGGCCATCAGTCACTGCTTGTTCGCCTCGATGATGAGACGGTGATCCTCGGGGGAGACATGGCGTACAGCACGACCAAGATGAGGGACCGCCGTCTGCCCGGCATCGTGTGGAGCCCAGACGAGCTAGTTGCAAGCTGGGAGATGGTGGAGTCTTTGGAGGTGCGCTACGGCGCACGGTTGATCCTGACACACGAGCTGGATCTGGATGCGGTCCGCCCCGCGGTAGAACCCCGCACAGACGAAGGCGCCAGGGCGTGACGGATGGCGGATCGACGCTCCTGCGATAAACGGCGTGATTTAGGAAAGAGGTAGGAGGTAGTAAGAGTGGCAGTGCAAGACCCGGTGATCGCACCTCTGACAGAGGATCCTTGGTTGAACGCGCAGCGTCAGTTCGACGCCGCGGCCGATCTCCTGGAGCTCGATCAGGGGGTACGGGCGATCCTCCGCGTGCCCCAGCGCCAGCTGACGGTCAACTTCCCCGTGAAAATGGACGACGGCTCGGTCCAGATGTTCGAGGGCTACCGCGTCCAGCACAACCTAAACCGCGGTCCTGCCAAGGGCGGGATCAGGTACCACCCCCAGGTGACCCTGAGCGAGGTGAAGGCCCTGGCAATGTGGATGACCTGGAAGTGCGCGGTGGCGGGGATCCCCTTCGGGGGCGCCAAGGGCGGGGTGATCGTCGACCCGAAGCGGTTGAGCCTGGGCGAGCTGGAGCGGCTCACCCGGCGCTACGCCAGCGAGATCGCGGTGTTGATCGGACCAGAGCGGGATATCCCCGCCCCCGATGTCAACACCACCGCTCAGGTCATGGCCTGGATCATGGACACCGTCTCGATGAGCAAGGGCTACTCGGTACCCGCCGTGGTCACGGGGAAGCCGCTCAGCGTGGGCGGCAGCCAAGGCCGCAACGCGGCGACCGGCCGTGGCTGCGCGATCGTGGCTCTGGAGGCCTGTCAGCGGCTCAGCCGCGATCCCCGGAAGATGACCGTCGCAGTGCAGGGGTTCGGGAACGCGGGCAGCATCGCTGCGGGGTTGATGGCAGACGACGGGTTCAGCATCCGGGCGGTGTCCGACAGCGGCGGCGGTATCCACAGCGATACGGGCCTGGACGTCGCGGCAGTCGTCGAACACAAACGGCGTACCGGTTCCGTGGTCGGCTTCCCTGGAACCAAGCCGCTGAGCAATGCCGAGTTGCTTCAGGCGCCCGTCGACGTGCTCGTCCCGGCCGCCCTGGAGAATCAGATCACAGCGAGCAACGCTGGCCAGGTCGAGGCGTCGCTGATTCTGGAGGCCGCGAACGGACCCACGACCCCCGAGGCCGATGACATCCTGCACCGGCGGGGCGTGACCGTGGTGCCCGACATCGTCGCGAACGCTGGAGGAGTCATCGTCTCGTATTTCGAGTGGGTACAGGATCTGCAGTCCTTCTTCTGGGAGGAGAACGAGATCAATGATCGGCTCAAGCGCATCATCACCGCGGCGTTCAACTCGTCCTGGGAGGCGTCCCAGCGCCTCGGGGTGACGCTCCGTCTGGGCGCCTACTCGGTCGCCGTCCAACGCGTCGCGGAGGCAACGGTGGCACGCGGGATCTACCCATGACATCCCCGCACTACCCGCGCTGAGACCGACAGCAGTGTCAGACGTAGGTGCCGGAGGGTGGCGACCTCCGGCACCCGTATCTGTCTGCACGAGAGACGTCGCGATTATTGCAAGGTCGCAACGCTACTGAACGTCCCGCAACCGCCAGCTTGCCACCCAGGCACCTCCCAAACCAGCGACGTGCCCCCTTCCGGCCACCCCCGCCATTCCAGCCAGAGACTTCGCACAACCCGTCCCGCTCTCTCACGCGTCAGCCCCCCTTCGCGCGGACATCCCGTGGGGCAGCCAGCGCGCCTACTCCAAGCTCTACCCTGCTACACGTCGACAAACAACCACTCATCAAGGAATTCGATGAGCGCCGACGCAGCGATCGACGGAGTCCTGCCCGACGGATCCCAACGGGGGGACACCTCTGCCATATCGATCGCGGCAACCGGATAGCCTCGAAGCGCGCTAACCGCCTCGATGAGCTCGTCCGGTACCAACCCACCGATCCCGACGTTGTTCCCTGTTCCTGGAGCGTACGTGCGATTGAGACAATCAATGTCGATCGAAACGTACAGGCGCTCTGCACCCGAAAGGCCCCTCTCCGCCGCCTCACGAACCACGGTCGCAGCACCCTCCCGACGCACGTCCCTGACTGTACGGATGCTGATTCCGTGCCGCTTGGCGAAGTCAACCTCATTCTGATGCTGAAACGACTCTGCGCCGATAACCGTGATGCGCTCACCGCCCACGACATCCTCATCGATTAGACGATGGATTACCGCTCCGCAAGAGTTCTTGCCCCAGTATGGGATCTCCCCCGCCATGTCCAGATGCATATCGAAATGCAAGTATCCTAGCCTCGCCCCAGAACCGAGTGCTTCCGACACTCCTGTGACACTCGGGAAGGTTATGTAGTGATCGCCTCCCAGCACGACCGGCAACGCTCCCTTGCGGACCAGTGCTCCCACCGCACCTCGCACCGTTTCGCCAAGTTCCTCAACCCCCATATCACGCACCGCGAGATCACCGACGTCCGCCATCCGGGGTTCGTACCGCTTTACTCTGCCAGAATCTAGGTCCGCAACCACCCCTCCAGCCATTGACCTCACGACGAAACCGAAGGTGGCAGTCGCTTCCCGGATTGCGCGAGGTCCCTCTGCTGCACCCGGGCGCGAGATCTTAGTTCGCTCGTAAGGCACGCCGACCACCACGGCATCGTTTGCCCGAACATCGGCCACAGCCGTCGCCCGGCAGCTCGCGAACGTCTCTCCTGAGTAAGGGCGGTAGTCCTCGCGCTCCAACGATGTTGCGGTCATTTGGTCTCCTTCACAGCTGACTCCCGACACCCCTGCCACGAGGCCGTATCTGATCCAGGGCGGTCAGTCGATAGCTTGTACTACCACGAACGATGACCTGCGCACGAATGATCTTGCGCACACCTGCGACACGACTTTCCGAGTGCAGCAGGCGCACGAGCATCTTCACCGCTTCGATCCCCATCTGCTCAATGTCCTGCCTCACGCTCGTAAGAGAGAGAAGTTTCGACCCCACCAGCTCAATGTCGTCAAAGCCTGCTACCGCAACATCGTCGGGCACCTTCAGACCAAGAATCATCAACTGCTCCAACACGCCGACCGCGACGAGATCATTGACGCCAATGATGGCGGTTGGAAGGCGACCTTCATCCCACCAGTCCTGAACAGCTATCCGGCCGCTCTCCATGCTGAAACTCCCAGCGTGAAGCAGTCCCTGCCCCCTTGACTCTCGCGACTCTATAGCCGAACGGAATCCCTTCAACCTCTCCGCCGCGTTCGACGCAAACTCCGGCCCCGCCACGAAGCCGATGCGCAGGTGGCCCTGCTCCAGCAGGTGCTCCGTGAGTGCCACAGCGCCTCCAGCATTGTCGGCCACCACATAGTTGCTCGGTTCCACCGACGGGCGCCGATTCGTGAACACAACGGGCACCCGGTCGCGCACTTGTTTTAGAAGCGCCTGGTCATCAGCTCCCCCCGAGGCCTGGACTATCCCGCCTACGCGAAGATCCTCGAGCATCTCAACGTGTTTCTTGGTCTCCCGCGGGTCATCTTCCGTATTGCAGATCACCAGCGCGTAGCCATGTTTTCGGGCCGCACGTTCGACACTCTTCGCCAGCTGCGGGTAGAACGGATTCGCGATATCACTCACGAGGAGTCCGATCGTCATGGAGTGCCCCGATACAAGCGCTCTGGCGATCGGCGAGGGCCGATAGCCAAGCTCCTCGATTACGGCCTGGACCCTCGCTCGCGAGGCCTCGCCGACATCGACATGGCCTCGGACGACGCGGGATACCGTGGAGACTGAAACACCGGCGGCTTCCGCCACGGAATGCATGGTTGGCGCCGATGACTTGAAGTTCCGCAACGTCACAAGCGGCCCTCCCGTGCTGTTGCCGCACCCAACGTGGCGTTCACCCACGCGTACCCCACGATCAACTACCCCAAGCGCACCCAGCTAGTCGCTCTCGGCCCATCCGAGCGCGGCGTTGCGCGGACATAACCCACGCCCGCTGCGGTGCACCCTGAGGCACGCCTCCTCGTCGCCGGCGCACGCCAGTATCCACCATAGGCCGGGCGCCTCTATCCGGCTCCCGCGGATCCACCCTTCCAAGGTCAGCCGACACATCATGTGCGTCTACCACAGATCATAAATTACTCGGATCGCCACTTCCCCACGATCGCACCACCACGCTGTAGGCGTCAAGGTCACAGTGGACTTCCCCCCTACGGCCCGTGCGCTCAATATATGCTAGGTTCTCGTCAAGCCGGGCAACGGCCTCGCAAAACCGCTCACTGAGCTTGACGACTACAGGCAGCGGTCTATGCGTCCTATTGACGATGAATAGCACTATGTAGTCCGATCCCTCGTACGATGTCGACCAAACGCCCGGCCTGTCCGCGCTAGTGAAACTCTCCGCGCCGGCAGCCTCCAAGCCATCCGCCAAGCGCTGTGGACTAAGCACGACAGTCCTCGTCGCAATCTGGGCGGGAAGCTCTGTAGCGACCCCTGGCTCTGGATCGCCAGATATCACCAAAGTCCCGCCCGCGGCCATCCACGGTCCAAGTTCGGCAAACAGCTCCTCCGGAATCTCTCCTACTCCCGCGTACACCACGTACTCCAGCCCGGCCAAATCAGGTCGTGACGCGTCGACGATCCGGAAGTCCACATCGCCATCCACTAATGAGCGCAAGGAGTCCCACCATGCCGCGTATTCCTTGGGCCTATCGTCCTCCCACCAGGTCGCTGACAACGTCGTCCAGTCCCGATGCTTCTCCGCCAACAGACTCTGGTGATCTGCGATCGACCAGGCCAGGCCGACCGTCGCTAGCCGCTCATCATCGCGCAGGGCGCTCATCAATGGGAGTATCCGAGAGAACGGCTGCAACAGATTGGGTCGTGGTTTAGCTATCGCGTTCAGTGGACTGTAGTGCCAGTCGTCGCGCTCAACGAACATGAAGAAATTCGCGCCGCGCAAACCAGCAGCCAAGCCGAGCATCACCACGTATTCGTAATGGTGCGGATCGAAGATCGAGGTGTCCTGCCCCAACTCGAGCCACTTGCCACACCAGAACTCGGGAGCCCAGCTGTAGCCCAACCGGGTCCGTTGAAGTCCGTACCACCAGACGAGGTTCAGAAACTCCTCAGGCGACCTCGGGTCATCGAAGTAGTTATTACACCCGAGAAGGTCAACCTCAACGGAAATTGCATGCCAATCAAAGTAAGCGAGCCCGTGTTTGACGTTAGCCACTATCGGCGCACGGACCCCAGCAGCGCGCAGCACCTCTGCGGCCCACCCGTGGTAGGCCCCAATCATGTCGCCGATGAAGTCGAACGCCAACGACCGTTCCTCCACCGATGCCTCGGCGAACCTAGGTGTCCAAGCGGGCTCGCGCCCTTCAATGACCGCCATCACCCGCTTGCCGAGGTCAGAGTCCAGGTTCAGCAACTGCGCAGCATCGGTGGTCTGCATCCACGCTCGGAAATCACTAAGGACCTGACTCGCTTGATAGGGAATATGGAAACTGGCGTCGGACTCGGTAGCGCTAGCCTCGGTGCAATGTGGGTAGAACACCTCATTGTCCACCTGAACCAGCGCTACCGGTCCGCCTGCCGTTACCTCTCGCTCGCAGATCACCCGGGCAACCGCCTCAAGCCACCCGCGGGCCCGGTCTCGAAAGCGCGGGTCGCTGCGCTCCAGCGTGCAGACATCCCGGGCGGGGCCGCGCGTCGGCCACTCGTCATCGATAATCGGCCCCGGCCTGAGCCACACCTGTAGGCCCATCTCCTGGCAGAGGGTTAGGAATCGGTGAAGATTCCGAGACTCATCCGTTGACCCGCTGAAGTCGAATACTCCGGTCTCAACCTCGTGGAAGTCCCAGCACACAAAAGTGCTGACCAGAGAGAAGCCCACAGTACGAATCTCGTGCAGGAGCGGCTCCCAAAACATAGGCAGGTGTCGATAGAAGTCAAACTGTGCGGATACCAAGGGCTTGCTCGTGCCCCTGGCTGACCCGCCTTCATCCGACTTCCCCAGAGCTGTCCGACCCGTCCTCGTCAAGCTGTGCTCATCCCTCGCGCGCATGTTCACAAACCACCCGCCTCATCCAGGTCCGACTATATTTCGCCTGCATCCGCAGCCCCTGGAGCGTGCGAACTCGCTAGCCGCTGTTCCCCCTCCTGAGCACGGCCAACTGTCCGTCCCCCCAGTGCGGGGGCTAGATTCGCCCGAACTACGTGCAGCTCCCTGCTAAGGATTTCCGCGATCCCCTCCGTCAAGTCCCTGGCTAGAAGATCCCCCTTGTCCGGTGACGCCTGCGTTGCAGGACCAAAAACGCCGGACCTCGGCGCGCGATCCTTATTCGCAGGGATTACCTCATATGGCACCACGCCCTGAGGTGCGTCGTCGACAATCAGGTGCCCCCGAACAAGATCAGGATACAGCCACTGCATCAGAGAGGTTTCGGCGATCGACGAATGCTCAAGGTCCCAGCCTGCAAAGTTCTCTCCAAACACGCGCACGATGGTCGTCGCGGAGATCAGTTGCCCCGGGTTGTCGATCACGGTGATCGTCACCTCAGGATGCCTCACTGTCTCGTACGCTCGCACGCCCGCCTCCCAAAGAACGCGCATGTTCTCCCAATGCCAGCTCAGCAGAAGTATTCTCGTGAAGCCCAACCTGATTATCTGGACGATGACTGCCTCTACGAATGATCCAAGGACCGACCCGTCCACCGAGAGGTTCCCACCGAAGAACTCACCGCCGCCCGTCTGCGGCATCGATCGGCAACCGTACGGTATTGGCGGAGCTGTAACACAGTCCATCACCAGCGTCAGATGGTTGAGAATCGCCTGCGGTATATACAGATCGGTAGCCAAAGGCAGATGGGGGCCGTGTTGCTCAACTGACCCGACGACCACTCCGATGGCAGCTTGCCTGGCGATAGCCTGGTCCACCTCCGAGGCGGTGAGCTCGCTGAGACGGGCTGGCCGTCGCGCACCAGCAGCAAGAACGTCATCGTAGATGCTCACTTGTCGTCGACCTCATCGAACCAAATGCTGCTCCTGTTCCAAACGTGGCGCCGAGGCTCTCTCTGGGCCATCAGTTCGCTAGCAGCCGCCATCCTTCCTACAATCGCCTCCCCGGCCCTTCGTGCGACGCCACGTGACTCAAGGACACGGTGCACAGCCTCGGTATTCGCGAGGTTGAGGCTTACTGTCTTCCACAGGCCCCAGTCACCCGTAGCCGCGACCGCCCCTGATAGGCTTGCGCTAAGCCCAGCCACGTCCTGGACGTCCAAGAACGCGGCCGCCACGTCCAGAATGTCCTTCTCCTCCATCCCAACAGCCACGTCGTGCCTTCCCAGTTGGGCTATGACTCGATGTGCGTGAGCCAACCCCACTACAGCGCCTGGCACACGCTTCACGAACTGGAGCTTAGTCAGAAGGAGTTCCGGAAGCGCGACGGTTAGACCTGGCTGGCCGAGATCCCCCACGGGTAACCGGTGGCAAAACTGGAGCCCTCCGACGAACACGTCCGTGACACGGATCTCCACGGGCTCTCCCTCCGCCGAAGGACTCACGGCCCTCACGCGGAAGCGCTTGCCACCTCGAAGGGCATTGAATTGACGATCCTCCGCCAGCAGGAAGTGAAGGTAAGATGACCCAGCCCACCTGCTCAGACGTAGAAGGCTGTCCACGAACGCTTGGCCCTCCCCCGGCCCGACGAGGTAGTCGACGTCCTTCAGTGGCCGGCGAAAGCCCCCATCCACGTTCGCTGATGGGCACAGTATCCGAAAAGCCACGCCGCCGATCAGCCTTGCCGAAGAGGAGCGGCTCCTCTGCGCCTCGGTCCGGGGCAACGCAAGCGCCTCCAGCCTACGCCGTTCACCCCAGAGCCCTACGACGCCCTGCCGCACCGTGGTATCCGACAGGTCGACCCACGGTGGAATCTCGAGAGCGCTACGCAGTTCCTCCGCTTCAATAAGGTCAGTCGGAGGCCACAACATCTCGATGCGCTCACGCGTGATCGGTGACTCATATACAACCAACGAGTCGCTCGCGCTGCGCTGTCCTCGGTCAGTCACATGACCACTCCACCGTTGGGGCTGAAGATCCATCCCGTGTAATAGGACGCCGCCGATGAAGCGACGAACGCGACAGTCGCAGCCACATCCTCTGGCTTTCCCCACCGCCCCAACGGAATGGTCGCGAGCGTCTCCGGGTTGTACTCCTCGGGATAGGCCATCAGCATATCCGTCTCGACGGCTCCCGGAGCCACAACATTCACAGCGATGCCTTGAGGAGCGAACTCCTTCGCCAGCGCCTTGCTAAGCGCTATGACGCCACCCTTCGACGCACAGTAATGTGCCAGCCTCGCCGCTCCCACTAATCCCAGCTCGGAAGCAATGTTGATGATCCTCCCTCCACCACGAGCCACCATCTCGGCAATCGCCGCCCGACACACGAGAAACGTGCCCGTCAGATTTACCGTGACCACCCGGCTCCATTCAGCCTCGGTCAGATCGACAAACGATACGTGGGACGTCACGCCAGCGCTGTTAACGACAATGTCAGGCGGTCCGCATTCCTGTTTCATGACGGCTAGACAGCGCTCGATCGCTCGCGAGTCGGTGACGTCGCCTACAAACCTCAGACCCGCTGCCGCACCCCCTCCGCCTTCGCTGTCGAATAGCACGTCGAACCCGCACACCTGAGCTCCGTCAGCTGCAAGTCGGTCAGCTACGGCTCGACCAATTCCCTTGCCCGCCCCGGTCACGAGGGCCGCCTTACCCTCTAGCGGCCTGGCACCAGCCTCTGCGCCCGGCACAGGACGTGCCTCGCGATCTCCAGCCATTCACACTCCTACAAACAGATAGCCGATCTTCCCGTTCGACTGCAACTGCACAATTGCGGCCCTCAAAATGCCTTCGGAATACTCGCTCCCGGCATTGAGACAGACAGCGGCTCCTATACGCGCCATTCCGCGGCTCTCGTGAATATGCCCATGAAGACCCAAGGCCGGCTGATACCGCGCCACCGCCTCGCGCACGGCAGTGCTTCCTGCATGGGTTGTCCTCGTGCCCCCCGCGATAGGCCTGAAGTCCTTGTCAATCGCCATGCATTCGTCAAGGACAGTGCCTTCCGGAGGGCAATGAAACATGAAAATCGCGCGCCGGAAGTCCCGCACTCCTGCGACAGCTGTGTCAATACTCCGGGCGATGAAGTCTTCGTCGCGATCCCTCGGGGCTCTCCAGGGGGTGAGATTGCTGTATCCAATCCCCACCACCTGATAATCATCAAAGAGATCCACAGCCCGCTCCTGACTCATGGTGAACGCTGGACTCTCTTCGAGCACCGTGTCCACGCTTTCCAAGTCGTCATTCCCGGGTATTATCACGATAGGGACGGTGCCCCCCAACTTCTCGGCTGCCATATCCGCCCACGTCTCCAACCTGGCAACCATCAATGCATCGAAGATGGCTTCCGCTGCCCCCCGGTCGACCGCCAGAGCTCCCATCTCGTCAGGGTCAGTCTCGTAAGGATACAGTCCTGTATCCGTAATGCGGCGTATCAATTCGTCCTTCTCTGCACCAGCATCTACAGCGTAATCGCTGCCCAGGAACGTTGCCGTGAACCCAGATCCCTGTCTAACGAGAGGCACCACGGCCTTCCCTGTTAGGTCGCCACCCACAAGTACCGCGTCGGCACCATACACCGCCACGGCGTTGAGTAGCTTCCGCCACGTCCGGCTGGAGCCGTGGAAGTCGGACGCGTACAGAATCCGACGAACCCCATCAGGCTTCACAACTCACCCCCGTATATGTGCTGGGCTGTCACTCAGGCGGAATCTCAGCATACACTAGATCCATGGGCACACCTTGACGCGTTCTGACCGCACGCGCGACGTAGTAGATCGCCACACCGACCACCGATATGCCGAAGGTGAAGATCATTAGCGCGCCCCCGTCGGCCTGCATGCCGAACGGTGCCAGCACAAGGTACGCGAGCCCCCAGAACACCGTGAACGCCATGCCCCAAAGCCCGGTGAGAACAATGAGAGGAATCCGGCCAACCTTCAGTCGTGCGACCGGGGATAGTGCATACGTGTCCTTGCCTTTGTAAGGAAATCGCACCGCCGCCAGAGATGACACCAGCATTGAGTACAAGGCCGTGCCAATGAAGGTGCTAGCGTAGATCGTCACGATCAGGCCAGTGTAGCTCGCCAGTGCCGCGGCGCAAATCGAGAGCACCCAAGCAACGCTAATGAGGACCAATGGCGTGTGGGTCCGCGGATTCACTTCACACAGACGAGCCGGCATTAGCTGGTCAAAAGACCACGCGAAGGCGCACCGTTGAATCTGCAGTGAGTACGTGACGAGCAGCGGCCAGCCCCACGCGATGAAGGTGATCACAAAGAGGACAGCCAGCCACTTGATATTGGTCGCGAGGGCTGAGAAGAACACGATCTGGGCACCCTCACCGGTGAAGAACGGCACCTTGGATGGGTCGTTAAAGAGCAGCCACGTGATGGCAGAGATGAATGTCGAGCCGAAGACCCGCAGAATCAGGAAGACGGCTACGAGGTAGAGGACCCCGTTGACTAACTGCCCAGAGAGCATGACCCGGATCGTGCTTTGCAGTTGCCGGGCCCCCTTGATCTCGCCCCCGATGTACGTTGACCAGAAGAACCATCCAGCCCCGAACATCCCGACCGCAATCAAACCCCATAGGGCGGTGAAGCCTCCGGGCATGGTGAAGCCAGCGCGGTACGCCACCGCGATCATGGCGTTGTAAGGATTCGCCGCGTGAGTGGTGGACATGGCGAAGGAGTTGAAGCTGGCTACGAAAGTCTGGTGCGATGTCGTAGCGAGAACGCCGATCATGATGAGGAGACTGAAAAGGCCGATCCCCCAGACGATGCTATTGACCCGAAGGGCGATCGCCGTGCCGCGCGCTAGCAGTAGAGCCACGACTGTTAGGACGCCAGCAGCGATGATGAACGAGCCCGTGGCCGAGCTGGCCCAAGTCGCGGCGCTATTGAACCATGCGCTTCCGGTGATGTTGGCAATGGTCGCGAATGCAGGCACAACGCCCGTCAGGCTGAAGAAAACCGAGACTGCCCCTGCACCGATGATTTGGAAGATGGTGAGCCCGAAGTTAGCTCCGAAGCCTACTGCGGGGTGTACCAGGCGGCTGACGTACACATAGTCACCGCCTGAGCGGGGCATGGCACTACTAAGGAAGGCATAGTTGAGTAGAACGGGGACGCTGCCAACGAGCGCTATGAGAATCCCCAGCAAGATGTTCCCGCCGGCGAAGTAGCCGAAGCCTACAATCGAGGAGAAGACAACCACAAGGCCGACAGGAGCATTGGAGAAGTTGAAGATTCCCGCCAGAAACGGCGAGACCTCGCGGACCAACCCTGTGGAGTCCCGCGCAAAGACTCCTTTGGCTGGAGAGCTTCGTTGCGCGACACCTTCATGCGTACTCATGCTTTCCTCCCGGGGCTCAACGGTCATTAACTGCTAAGACTGGTCGCGAGCGAATGAGTCTTCTACCCGAGCCGAACCACCTATGGCGAGCGTAATTCCAGGTGCTTTCGGGCACCCGATGGTGATATTTGGAGACAAGGGAGCGGGCTGCCGACCGGCGGCCGGAAACCAGCGCCGCTGCGATTGGGCTCTCCGCTCCACAGCACCCTGGCTGGCCGGTGGCCGGACCCAGAGCAGTGGCGCGCTCCCTGAGTACACGACCTAGAGAAGACCAGCTAGCACTGGAGTGGGTCTCCGAGGGCTCTCGCGAAGCGGACATGCTCCCCCCGTGCCATCGAGTTTGGCTTCTGGTAGCGTTACCGGAAGCGTGATCTCGAATGCAGACCGTGTCAAGAACCTTGGGCTAGAAACCGACTGAACCACCCTACGCGCTACCTAGAAGCTGGATTCGAGCGCATTCCTTGAGCTTCTGCATGGATCGTCGGTCCGGCACACGGCACCGACCGATGATGACCAGCACGTCCCATCTGCGGCCAACTCGCCAACCGAGCCTCATTGGCCAGGCGCTCCTAGTGTGCACGGCTTTCGAGATGTAGCGACACCTGGGGGGCTTCCCCAGACATAGAGAAGCGACCCATCCTTGGGGTGTTCGAAGTCCTGAGGAGGGTCGCCCGTGACCAATGATGACCTG
>Ga0187860_1002476_pt1 | contig 15249 bp, 13 predicted proteins | sample June2016WEW_10_4_FD_132981 | JGI IMG/M metagenome (GOLD analysis project Ga0187860, IMG submission 132981) | Peatland microbial communities from SPRUCE experiment site at the Marcell Experimental Forest, Minnesota, USA - June2016WEW_10_40 | ecosystem: Environmental > Terrestrial > Soil >... | reverse complement strand
CGATTTCAAGCTTCTTTCCCAAAACCCCACCGGCGGCGTTGATCTCTTCGACCGCCATTTCCCAGCCCTTCTTGTAGGGCTGGGAAGGCCGGCTGGCTCTTGTAGCTGTTGAGTTCGCCGATCTTGATCGTCTGCTGCGCCGATGCCGGTATAATCCCCGACACAGAGAGCGCACCGGCAAGAACGACGATGGCGTGAGCGCGCATAACTCTCTCTCCTATCCGCAGTTTCCGTCCCGTAACCGTCCTTCGTCCATATCACGCTGGCTGGGTGGGCGCAGCAGCGATCGCGCGCATCCTGGCCTCATCGAGCTCGTACGCGCGAGATGTACCAGCCCGCAAGGGTTCGCTAGTTTTGGTCAAGAACGACGCGAAAAAATCGCCTTGGCGACGTCGCCAATGGCCTCAACCTGATCGCCGCAATCCGAGAAGCAGACGATCCGGCATGGGCACGCTTCAAGGCCATCGTAGCGCCAAGGGAAGGCTCCAATGAGAAAACGCTGGTTCAACACCTTTTTGACGTCTCCGCCGATGTTTTCGGCGTGAATCAGGCCTTCCGAGAAGGCGTAACTATGGAAGGGAAACATGTTTTCCGTGACGCGGCGGCCGGACTTCTTATGGACGTAGCTGAAATCGCCGAAGAATTCTTCGCAGGTCATGCCGACCCTTTGTTCGAAGCGCTTGGCGAGGTCGGGGCGCATCAGGCGAATTGACGTATTCATGGAGTGGTCGCCGGAGCCGCAGTCGATGCCGAACCACTTGATCTTCTTTCTGAGCATCCACTCGAGGAGCTCGATCTTGCCGCCGGGATGCATGCAGAAGTAGCGGACAAGGTCTTGCTGGGGCTGGCCCTCCCAATACCGCTGCCATCCGGTGTGAATGATGAGAATGTCGCCGTCCTTCACCTCAACGGGCGCGGCTTCGATCATTTCCGGGGTGATGACGGCCCAATCGTCCATATGCTGCGACACGTCGACGACCGCGCCGGGGCCGATGAGAAAGTCGAGGGGATAGGACGCCATGTCGCCCATGCCGTCGGTTCCATGCATGGCGCCGTCGATGTGGGTGCCGACATGCAGGGCGGTATCGATCCGTTGCGCGACGATCATCTTGGTTTGCAGGTTTTGCGCGTAATACATTTGATTACCCGCATAACCGACCCAACCCGGCGTATGGACGTTCATCAAATGACTGAGGTCGACGATCTTCATCGGGATATCCTGGTGGAGTGGCGAGGAGGAACACAGTTGGCTGCTGGACTGGGCGTCCGCACGCGACCGCCTGCTCAGTGGTGACATTGTAGTTGCACTGAATATTTTTTAATAATATCGAACGTCAGCTGGTGACGCAACGATGCCCCCCCGAATCCTTCGAAAACCACGGACGCGCCACGGCGAGACAGCCGCCGATTGGGAGACGGACGCGCAACGCGCAATCAACCGTGCCGCGGTGTCGTTTCCTGGCGAGGCCGCACAAACCACGGCCAGCACGCTGGCAGCTATCGGCCTGCACATTCGCGAGCGTCGGCAAGCCCGCGGCATGACCTTGCAGGACCGTGCCGCCACGACCGATCTCAGTCCTTCGATGCTCAGCCTGGTGGAGCGCGGACGGGCTTCTCCGTCCATCGGTTCGTTGGTTGTCATCGCGAGCGCACTTGGCGTTGCGATGTCCGACCTCATCGTCCACGAGCCGGCCTCGGATGAAAAGCTGGTGGTGCACGCGTCCGATCAGCATGCCGTTGAAACGGCCCAGCATGTGGTGCGGCGGCTGTTGCGCGAAGACGGTGCGCGCGGCGTATCGGTCGCGATCAACGAATACGAGCAACATACCGGCAACGCTGAAAAGGCCGTCACCCATGACGGGTTCGAGTATGGATATATCCTCGAGGGCAAGCTGACCGTCGAGGTGGACGGCGTCTCCTATGCTTTGGAGCAAGGCGATCTCATCGCCTACAGCTCACGCCGCCCACATCGGTTCTGGAATCACGGCAGAAAGAAAGTTCGAACGCTGTGGTTCAACCTCAAGCGCGAGTGACCCAGCCGCGATTTCCAGCAAGATCAGCCGTCGAAGCGCTGATCAAACGCTCGCAACTCTTTGGCGCATTCTCGCCGTTTTGCCGGCGTCATACTGCCTCTGCCATTCATCGAGAAGGTCGCGACTTTCGGCCACCAGACCGATATGCAGCGAGATCATTTTCAATGCCGCGTCTTCCATCTCCGGATTGGTGCCTCGGACGAGGTCACGCGCCACTGTGACGCGATACCCGAGATTGCTGGCCTCAAATGCGGTGTTGAGAATACAGCAATCGGTCATGCAGCCGTTCAGCACCAACCGCTTCACCCCCATGTTGCGGAGGAGGAAGTCGAGATCGGTCGGGTAAAATGCGGACAGACGCTTTTTGGTTTCAACGACATGATCGCCTTCAGCGACCTCGGTGACGAATTGCGTCCACCTGGTGCCGGCAATGGCGTGCTGATCGGAATTGGGTATCGGTCCGACATAAAGCGGAAAAACGAAACGCCAGGCCGATTTGATGCCCTTCACGTCGTCGCTGCCGTCGCGCCGCACGACGCTCTTGACATGAATGACAGGCACGCCGAATGCCCGCGCCGCGGCGTGAAAGCGGTTGACGCCGTCGACCACCTCCCGCGCTCTCGGTGCGGGACAGGGACAGTCCGGCGTATCGGCCAAATGCCCTTGATGAAGATCGATGGATACGACCGCCGTATCCGAGACCGCTAGGAATTCTTCGAAGCCCTCGGGCAAGGACTGTTTTTTGCCGTACACGAAAACGTCCATCGTGCGCTCCCTTGAGGCTCATGGGACCAGTTACGGCGCGGGGCTCCGCGCTGTCCGGCGACCTGCCGCACCCCCCGGCTCCCGGGTTACACGCCCAAAGCGTCCAATCAACCCAAAATGTCCTATTACGCCGCTTGCACAATTTCAATAAATATAACATTTTTGATCCTTACTCATTCCGTTGGCTGACTTCCCGTGCATTCCCAGCGCTCACGGAAGCCAGGGGCCGATTGGTAACGCGCTGAATCAGGAGAGCGGCAATGTTGGGAAGAATCTTCATCCTCATGGGCGCCCTGATGGCGCTGGCAGGTTCCCCGGCGGGTGCATTCACCCTAGAGGGTCCGCCAAAAATCGCCTGGATCTATCTGAACGCCAAGAATGACGGCGGGTGGCAGCAGGCGATCGACGAAGCCCGGGTAAAGATCGAAAAGGAACTGAACACGACCATTCCCTTCGTCGAGAACGTCCCTGACGATGCTGCGAAGATCAAGCCCGCGGCCGAGCGCTACATTCAACGCGGCTACAATATCATTCTTGGCTCTTCGTTCGGTTATTCCGATGCTTTCAAGGAGTTGGCGGCGCAATATCCGAAGGTCGCCTTCATCGATGTCTCGGGCATTCACCATGGCCCCAATCTCGGCTCGGTCTATGGCCGCAGCTACGAAAGCCAATATCTGTGCGGCATGGTCGCCGGCGCGATGTCGAAATCGGGCCACCTCGGCTTCGTCGCCGCGCACCCGTTGGGCCTCGTGAACTGGACGATCAACGCGTTTACGCTCGGCGCCCAGGTTACGAACCCGAAAGCCGAAGTGCGCACCGTATTCACCGGCGCCTGGGACGATCCAGTCAAGGAACGCGCCGCCGACACCGCCCTGATCGATCAAGGAGCGGAAGTGCTGGGGCAACAAATCGACACGCCGACGACCCAGATCGTTGCCCAAGAGCGCGGCGTTTACGGCACCGGGCACAATCGCGATTTGCGCGAGTTCGCTCCCAAGGCCACGCTGTGTTCGTCGGTGTGGGTGTGGGACCGCTACTTCGTACCGGAAATCAAGAAGATTGCGGCCGGCAACTGGACACCGGATCCCTATGGGGCGTTCCCGGGGATCGCCGGCGGCGGCACCGATATCGCCTGTTGCAACAGCGTCGTGCCCAAGGACGTCGTCGACAAGGTGATGGCGACACGCGAAGAGATCATGAAGGGAACCAGACAGGTCTTTGGTGGCCCGCTTGCCGATCGCGAGGGCAAGGAACGCGTAGCCGCCGGAAAAGTGCTCGACGACGGCGGCTTGTGGAAAATGGATTGGTACGTAAAGGGTGTCGTCAGCCAGCATTAGCGTCGAGCGGGGAGGCGGAGCGTTGCCGCCGCCCCGTTTCCCCGCAGTCATGGCAGCGGCCCTCGAGCTTAGCGGGATCAGGAAATCGTTCGGCGATTTCCTGGCGCTCAACGATGCGCGGCTAAGCGCCGAATACGGCGAGGTGCACGCGCTTCTCGGCGAAAATGGCGCCGGCAAATCGTCGCTCATGAACGTTGCCGCCGGCCTGTATTCGCCGGATTCCGGCTCCATCAAAGTCGCTGGCATCGAGCAAAGGTTTTCAGGTCCGCGCGAAGCAACGCTCGAGGGCGTCGGGATGATTCACCAGAACTTCAAGCTGGTGAAACGCTTCACTGTTGTCGAGAATGTCCTCCTTGCCAATCCGCGCGGCGCATTTCGCAGCGGTAAGAAGGCGATCGAGCGGGAAATCAGGGAGAAGGCCGAAGCGCTCGGCTTCGAGCTCGATCCGGCCCGCCGCATCGACGGTCTGTCGATCGCCGAGCAGCAGCGTGTCGAGATCATCAAGGTTCTGGTTGCCGGCGCGCGCATTCTGATCCTCGACGAGCCGACCGCCGTACTGACTGAAGGTGAGGCGCAGCGTCTGCTCGAAACCATGCGCGGAATTGCGCAGCGAGGAGCCGCGGTCATTTTGGTCACCCACAAGCTTCGCGACGTGAAGGCGTTCGCGCACAGGGTGACCATCATGCGGGCTGGCAGCACGATCGCGACGCTAGATGCCGCAAACGCATCCGCGCAAGAACTTACGACGCTCACGGTAGGTTCCAACGTCGTCACGCCCAGCCGTTCCGCCAAGCCGGCCGGCCAGCCCCGCCTCATCGTGACCGGGCTTGCGAGCGGTGATGCGCAAGGTCATTCGCCGTTGGCCGACGCGACCTTTTCGGTCCGCGCCGGCGAGATCTACGCAATCGCAGGCATCGGTGGCAACGGACAAACTGAACTGGCAGAGGCGCTGGTTGGCGGGCGCCTGCCGGACGCGGGCACCATCGAGATCAAGGAACCCGGGTCGGAAACGTCGGTCGACGTGACAGGCGCGACGGCCCGCGAGCGCCGGGACCTCGGCGTCGCCGCCGTTCCCGCGGATCGCCAAGCGTTCGGGCTCGCGTCCTCCCTCTCGATCGTCGATAATTTCGCGATCGGCTTTGTCCACGACGGACGGTTCGGATCGGCCGTGCGCATCGACCGCGCCAGCATGAAACGCGCGACAAACGCCGCGGTCGCGGAATTCGACGTGCAGGGCGTCCGCAGCCTTTCTCAACGGGCGGCCCTGCTCTCCGGCGGCAACGCGCAGAAGCTGATTCTCGCCCGTGAATTCAGCCGCGAGCCTTCGATCATCGTCGCTCACAGCCCCAGTCGGGGGCTCGATGTTCGCGCCTGCGCGGCGGTGCACCGGCGGCTACTGGCAGCACGCGACGCCGGCGCCGCCGTGCTGCTGATCAGCGAGGACCTCGACGAAGTGCTGGGCATCGCCGACCGCATCGGCGTGATGACTCGCGGCCGCATAGTCGCCGAGTTTGACGCACCCGCCGATCGCCATGCCGTTGGCCGTGCTATGGTGGACCATGCCTGAGCACAATGCCGTCCTGCCGCCGCTAATGGCGCAGGATGGCCCTCAATTCCTCAGCGGTCGTTTGCGGTTCGCGCGGTACGTCCTGGAAGTAAGGCTCGACATGCCGGCCTGGCAGCAGGCCATCATCGTCGGCTGCTCCATCGTAACGGGCTTTCTGATTTCGGCGATCATTCTGATTATCGCCGGAGTACCTGCAACCGATCTTGTCAACGAATTCGCCGGCACCGTGTTCGACCAGCAAAGCTTCCACGCGGTGCTCGTGCAGGCGTCGCCCCTGATCCTCGTGGGCATCGCTGCCTCGGTCGGATTTCGCGCACGATTCTGGAATCTGGGCCTCGAGGGCCAGATGGTGTGGGGCGGCATCGCCGCGACGGCCGTTTCGATCTATCACGTCGGCCCCGAGACGCTCAGATTGCCGGTGATGGCGCTCGCGGCCATGCTGGCCGGCATGGCTTGGGTCGGGATTCCTGCATTCTTGCGAATGAAATTCGCGGTCAACGAGATTATCTCCACGCTCTTGCTCAACTACGTCGCGACATTTTTCCTCTACGACCTGCTGTATGGCCCCTGGAAGGATGCGACCGATGCATATCCGCACTCGGCGCAATATCTGGCTGCGGAACGTCTTCCCGACATCGGCTATTCCATCAATGCAGCGCTGCCGGTCGCGATTGTTTTCATGCTGATCGTCTGGTGGTTCAACGAGTTCAGCCGCTTCGGGTTCTATCTGAAATTCATCTACGCCAACACGACAATGGCGCGGCTGGTTGGCGTACCGACCCTGGCGGTCGTGCTGGCGGCCGTGCTGATCTCCGGCGCTCTCGCCGCACTCGCCGGCTTCGTTATTTCCTCGGCAACTGAAAGCCGCCTTACCCAGGGATTTTTTGAAGGCTACGGCTTCTCTGGCGTGCTGATCGCATTTCTGGCTCGCAACAACGCCCTCGCCGCCGCGATCGTTGCCTTCCTCATCGCCATGCTGTTCGTGACCGGACAGAGCTTTCAGATTTTTTACCAAATACCATTCGCAATGGTGCAGATGATCCAGGCGATCATCGTCATGTGCGTCGCCGCCTCGGAGTTCTTCATCCGCCACCGCATTCGTTTCCAACGTTGAGTGAACTCGTGCATGACGTCATCCTGAGCTGGCTCGGCAACACCCCCTCGCTGGCGGTGCCCTATGCGCTGGCGGCTTTGGGATTGATCATTGGCGAGCGTTCGGGCGTGCTTTCGCTTGGCGCCGAAGGACTCATGCTGGTCGGAGCACTCGCAGGGGTTGGCGCCTATCTCGCGTTTGGCGGTCATCCGCTGCTCGCCCTCCTCGTCGCCATGATCGCCGCCGCACTCGTTTCGCTCCTTTTCGCCATCCTGGTCGTGCTTTTTCGCGTTAATCAGGTGATCGCGGGCCTTGCCCTCGTATTCTTCTGTCAGGGCTTGACCAACCTCGTCGGCACCGTCGCCGACTGGTCGAATCATACGATCTCTGGCCTGCATGATTGGCCACTCTATCAGCTATGGGAGCTGCCCATCGTCGGCCGGATCTTCTTCACCCACGACCTGATCGTTTATCTCACCATCCCTATCTTCATCGCCGTTTCCTGGTTCATTAACCGCACCAATACCGGACTGCGGCTCCGTTCGATCGGAGAAAGCCCAGAAGCGGCCGACGCCGCCGGTCTTAACATCAATCTTTACCGGTTTGCCGCGATCGTGGGCGGATCGGCGCTGGTCGGACTTGCCGGCGCGTATCTTTCAGTCGTCAGCGCGAAAATCTGGATCGCCGGCATGACCAGTGGACGCGGCTGGATCGCCGTCGCGCTTGTGATTTTTGCGCGCTGGCATCCCTGGCGCGCGCTGATGGGAGCGCTCCTGTTCGGCGGCATCGAAGCTCTCATTCCGCAGATCGCCGCCGCCGGCATTCGGGTGCCGGAATATTTCATGCTCATGACCCCTTATGTCGCTACGCTGGCCGTCATGGTCTGGCAGGGAGCGCGCAGCCGGGTCGGCTCGGACGAGCCCGCGGCCCTGGGTCAGCCCTACGTCCGCGAAGAGCGAATCTGAGCGGAGCGACAGGATCGATGCCGCTGGAACCGCTCGCATTCATGGTCCCCGGGAAGATCGGCGGGCTCATTGTTAAGAACAGACTGGTTCGCGCCGCGACATCGGAGACCATGGCGACAAATAACGGTGACGCCACCGACGACCTCGTCCGGCTCTATGCCGACCTGGCGCGCGGGGGCGTCGGCCTTATCATCACGGGCCACATTTACGTGGAACCGAGGGGTCAATATGAGCCGAGGCAACTCGGGCTCGATCACGATCGCCGGATTCCCCCCCTCGCCCGCATCACCGAGGTGGTGCATCGCCATGGCGGCGTCATCTTCGCCGAGCTCAGCCACGCCGGCAGCCAATCGCTCATTCCCGAAATCGTGCCACTGGCCCCATCCATTGTGCCCAACGCCATTTTCGCGCGGCCGCCGGTGGAAATGTCAAACGCCGAAATCGAAAAGGTCGTTACCGACTTCGCCGCCGCGGCAGCGCGCGCGAAGCACGCCGGCTTCGACGGCATTCATCTGCATTCCGGCAACGGCTATCTTCTGTCGCAGTTCAACTCGCCGTATGCCAATCGCCGTAGCGATCGGTGGGGCGGCGATCCACAAAGGCGTGCCCGGTTCATCCTTGAGGTCTTTCGGGTTGTCCGTCAGGCGACAGGTGCCGACTTCCCGATTACCGCGCGTGTCGGCGTCGCCGATGCCGTCAACGGCGGGCTCACACTGCCCGACGGTCTTGCCATTGCCCGGCAACTCGCGGCCGAGGGCCTCGCCGGGCTCGAAGTCACCTACGGCGTGATGACATCCTACCGCGAGAATATCCGGCCCTATGCCGGTGTCGGCCGTTGGCGGGCGATCGCCGACGGCATGATCCACCGCAGCTTTTCCCAGCCGGTCGGAGAGGCCTATTATCGGGCATTCGCTCGCGCGGCCAAGGCCGCGATCGATATTCCGATAATCCTGGTCGGCGGACTGCGCTCGACGCAAATGATGGACGACGTCGTGCGCTCCGGCGACGCCGATTTCCTGGCGATGGCGCGTCCCTTCGTGCGCGAGCCCGATCTCGTGAAAAAGATCGCGCAAGGCCGGCGCGGTCCGGTCAATTGCGTGTCCTGCAACATCTGTTTTCTGCACGAGGGGATTGATCCGCTGCGCTGCTGGCGAACGCCCTCGGCGATCGTGGAGCATGTATACAAGCACTATCTGAAGAACCCGACCCGGACCTGAGACTGGACAAAGAACGCACGGAACGGCGTCGCGTTGACATCGGAGGACTACGCTTGTTTAGCATACCGGTTAGTGCGCGCCTCGCGTTGAAGGGAGACACAGCCCGGTGAAACCCGCGCCGTTTGTTTATCACGCGCCGAAAACTGTCGACGACGCAGTAACGAAGCTCGCTGAATTCGGCCCGCTCGATGGCCGCGTTCTTGCCGGCGGTCAAAGCCTCGTGCCGATGATGGCGTTTCGCATGGCGCGCCCCGCTCACCTCGTCGATATCAACGCGGTGGCCGGTCTCGATCGCCTCGTGGTCGATGGCGACATGCTCTCGATCACGGCATGCGTGCGTCATGCGGCGTTTCATCGTCCGGTGGTGCCGGGACCCACCGGTGCCCTGCTCTCCGCCGTCGTTTCGAATATCGCGCATTACCCGATCCGGCTACGCGGTACGTTTTGTGGCAGCCTCGCCCATGCCGACCCGGCTTCTGAGTGGTGCCTGACCGCAGTGACGCTCGGCGCGGAGATCGTCGCAGCCAGTACGCGCGGCCGCCGCATGATCGCGGCGGACGACTACTTCGAGGGCATGATGATGACAGTGCTCGGCGAGGATGAATTGCTGGTCGAGGCGCGCCTGCCGCTGCTCACCCCGGACACCCATTTCGGCTTCTATGAATTCAGCCGTCGCGCGGGCGACTACGCGCTTGCAATGGCGCTGGTCACCTACCGGCTGCGGGATGGCCTCATGGTCGAACCACGAGTTGGAGTCGGCGGAGCCGAGGGACGACCGCGTCGAATTTCCGAGGCTGAGGCTGTGCTCGTGGGCCAAAAGCCCGGCATGGACAGTTTCCGTGCGGCTGCGGACGCTGCCGCCACAGCGACCGACCCATTGGAAGACGTGCATGCAGATGCCGAATTCCGGCTCGATCTGGTGCGTGCCGTCACGCGGCGCGCGCTGGAGGGGGCGCTGGCATGAGCGCACCGACCAAAGGCTCGGGCTTTGCGTGGGTGGGCCGTTCGATCCGCCGCGTGGAGGACCCGACGCTGCTGATGGGTCGCGGCCGCTTCACCGCCGATCTGCCGGCGACCTATCGGGTCCGATTTGTGCGCAGCTCAGTTGCCGCAGGCGAAATCAAAAAAATCACCGTACCCGCCAACGCGATTGTGTTCACGGCGGCCGACCTGTCAGCGGTGAAGCCAATCGCGCCGGCGCTGCATAAGTTCGGCTATGTTCCGGTGGTGCAACCGGTCCTAGCCGCGGGCTTCGTGCGATTTGTCGGCGAACCCATCGCGGCGGCCGTCGCCGGGAGCGAAGCGGAAGCCGAGGATATTGCCGACGGCGTAACGGTCGACATCGGCGAAGCCGCGCCAATCATCGACGCGCGCTTGGCGCTCGCGGATGGCGCACCGCTCGTTCACGTGCAAGCCGCGCGCAACGTTATCGTTGAAGGAAAGATGGAGACGCCGGGATTTGCCGCCGCGCAAAGCGCGGCGCACCGCCTGGTTGCGATCGAGGTGCGCTCCCGGCGCCAGAACGCGACGCCGATCGAGGCACGAGCCGGTCACGCCGTCTTCGATCCCGCGTCAGGGCGCGTGACACTCACCTGCACAACCCAGATGCCGCACCTGATGCGAACGGCGATTGCGGACCTGATCGGAATCCCGGAAAGCGAACTTCGCGTCATTGCGCCGGATGTCGGTGGCGGCTTCGGTCAGAAAATGTCGCTCGTTCCCGAATACGTCGTCCTCGTTTGGCTTGCCCGGAAGCTGCGGAACTCGGTTGCGTGGACCGAGGATCGCCGCGAGAACCTGATCGCTTCATTCCACAGCCGGGATCAATACATCCGGCTTCAGGGCGCGTTCAACGCCGGCGCCAAATTCGTCGCGCTCTCGGCCGAAGTCATTGCCAATGTCGGCGCCTATTCCTGCTATCCGACGACCTGCGCGGTCGAGCCGCTGATGGCGATGGCCGAGCTTCCCGGTCCATACGACGTACGTGCCTACGCCTGCGTCGCGCGCGGCGTGCTCACCAATACCTGTCCGATGGCGCCCTATCGCGGCGTATCGCGGCCCGTCATCACGATGGCGCTGGAGCGGCTGATGGATCTCGCGGCCGCGGAATTTGGTCTGGAGCCGGTCGAAATCCGCCGGCGCAATCTGATCGACAAATTTCCTTATACCTCGGTCACGGGCTTGGTTTTTGACGAAGCGACGTATCGGCAAACGCTCGATATGGTGAGCGAAGCGCTCGACGTGCCGGCGTTTCGGCGACGCCAATCCCAGGCGAGATCGCAGGGGCGTTATTTGGGCATCGGGTTTGCGACGTTCTCCGAGCGGACCGGCTACGGCACACCGGCCTTCGCCGCGCGCGGTATGGGTGTGACGCCGGGTTGGGAGACCGTCGAGCTGACGATGGATCCTTCCGGCCACCTCGAACTTCGCATCGGCGCCAGTCCGCACGGCCAAGGCCTGCCCACAACCCTCGCCCAGCTTGTCGCCGATGAGCTTGGCCTCTCTCCCGATCGGATCAAGGTCGTGCACGGCGATACCGACCGCACGCCGTATGGTTGGGGCACTTTCGCCAGCCGCTCGCTCGTCATCGCCGGCGGCGCGAGCGTGCTGGCTGCGCGCAAGGTGCATACGAAGCTGAAGAAGATCGCGAGCCACCTCCTCGAAGCAGCGACCGACGACATCGTGCTGGAGGACGGCGTGGCGCGGGTAGCCGGAACCGACCGCGCGATACCCATCGAAGAACTAGCGCGTGCCGCCTACCACCAGCTCCATCTTTTCAAAGGCGAAATTGACCCGGCAATTTCAGAGACGGCGACCTACGACCCGCCCGGCACGTTCTCGAATGCCTGTCACGCCAGCATCGTTGAAGTCGATCCGGAGACGGGGCGCGTAACCATCGAGAGATTCGTCGTAGCCGAAGATGCCGGCCGCCTGGTCAATCCGATGATCGTCGACGGTCAGGTCGTTGGCGGTGTCGCCCAAGGCATCGGCAATGCCCTGTTGGAAGAGATCGTGTACGACGACACTGGCAACATCCTGACGGCGACGCTCGCGGATTTTCTGCCGCCAACCAGCCGTGAGATTCCGCCGATTGAGCTCCTGCATCTGGAAACGCTAGGCGGAACGACGATCACCCAGTCCAAAGGTCTCGGCGAAGGCGGCACGATCGGTGCGCCAGCGGCGATCCTCAATGCAGTCAATGATGCTCTCGCGCCCTTCGGGGTGGTGATCAATGAAATGCCCGCGACGCCCCAGCGCATTCGCGCGGCATTGCGCGAAGCGGGAAAGAAGCAGGCATGAGTGAGCGAAGCGAAATCACTCTGACGATCAACGGGCAAGCGCATTCCATTCGCGTCGAGCCGCGCCGCACGCTGGTCGACGCGATTCGCGAGGATTGCGGGCAGACCGGAACCCATATCGGTTGTGAACACGGCGTGTGCGGCGCATGCACCATACTCGTCGATGGCGCGCCGGTGCGATCCTGCCTGATGTTCGCGGTCCAGGCAGAAGGCAAGGAAATTCGCACCGTCGAAGGTTTGGCGAACGGTGACGAGCTCAACACGCTGCAACGCGCCTTCATGGAGCATCACGGTCTGCAATGCGGCTTCTGCACGCCGGGCTTTCTCATGCTGGTCACGGGTGTGCTGGAGCGCGAGCCTGAAATCAGTGACGAAGACCTGGTCGACATTCTCTCATCCAATCTGTGCCGCTGCACCGGCTACCAGAATATCGTGAAGGCCGTACGGGCGGCCGCCAGCGAACTCCGGCAGCGGCGCACGGCATGAGCGGGATCGGATAGCTGATCGATGGCGTCTCCAAGTGCAAAGCCAAAGACGAAATTCGTCGGCCGGTCGGTGACGCGCCTCGAAGATCGGCCCCTTCTCATGGGGCGAGGTCGCTTTGCTGCGGATGTCTCGTTTGCGCAGCAATTGCACATGCGCATCGTGCGCTCGAACTTCGCGCATGGGCGGCTGCGGGCGATTGATACAGCCGCGGCCCTTGCGACACCGGGCGTGCACGCGGTCTGGACCGCCGCCGACGTTGCCGATATTCCTCCGATCGATTTTCGTCTCAGCCGGATCGAAGGGCTCGAGCCCTACCGCCAGCGGCTGTTCGCGACGGGATTTGTGCGCTACGTCGGCGAGCCGGTCGCGGCCGTTTTCGCGAATGATCCGTATCTCGCCGAGGATGCAGCCGAACTCGTCACGCTGGATGTCGAGGAATTGCCGGTAATTTTGAGCGCCGACGATCCGCCCGGTGAATTCGAATCCGGGCGATCGACCGAGCCGGCGATTGTCCGCAAGGGGTACGGCGATGTCGACGCGGCCTTCCGCACCGCCCACGCCATCGTCGCCGCGACGCTGTCGATCGGCCGGCATTCCGGCGTGCCGCTCGAAACTCGGGGCGCCATCGCCCGATACGACGCGGCACGCGATGTGCTCGAGCTTCACGGCGCCGCCAAGGTGCCGCATTGGAATCGGGATCAGATCGCCCGCATGCTGGGACGCGCGTCCTCCTCGGTTCATCTCTACGAAGGCCACGTCGGTGGCGGTTTCGGCATTCGCGGCGAGATTTATCCCGAGGACGTGCTGGTGTGCGCGGCGGCGCTTCGGATGCGGCGGCCGGTCAAGTGGATCGAGGACCGCCGCGAACACCTCATTGCCGCCAACCATTCGCGCCAACAGCAGCATCACGTTCGCGCCGCCGTCGATCGCGACGGACGCATTCTCGCGCTGGAGGATGAGATATTTTACGACCAGGGCGCCTATATGCGCACCCACGCGGCGACCGTTCCGGATCTTGCTGCGGCGATGTTGCCGGGCCCGTACCGCGTTCCAGCCTATCGTGCCAACGCACACATCCGGCTGACGAACAAAACGCCGTGTGGAACCTACCGCGCGCCGGGCCGGTTCGAGAGCACTTTCGTGCGCGAACGGCTGCTCGATGCGATCGCTGCGAAACTGGATTTGGATCGCGTGGAGGTGCGCCGAAGAAATCTGATCGCCACGCACGAAATGCCGTATGCGCGTGGGCTCGAAACCCTGGGTACCGACATCGTCCTCGACTCGGGCGATTACGCGAAGTTGCTCGACAAGGCTCTCGACGCGATCGAATGGCCGCGCCTGCGCGAAACGCTGGCGGCGCGCCGGGTCGCGGGTGAACTTGTCGGCGCAGGCGTTGCGTTGTTCGTGGAAAAAAGCGGACTAGGACCTTTCGATCAGGTGAAGGTCGGCGTCGACGTCGATGGTCTGGTCGAAGTGGTGTCTGGCTCCGCGTCGGTTGGACAGGGGATGGAAACCGCGATCGCGCAAATTTGTGCGGATGCGCTGGGGATTGACTACCGGAAAATCCGGGTTACCCATGGGCAGACGGATCGTATCGAGTACGGGATGGGAGCCTTCGCCTCTCGCGTGACCGTTATGACCGGAGAAGCGACCCGGATTGCTGCAAGCGCCGTTAAAGCCAAGGCCATCGAAGTGGCCGCCGAATTGCTGCAGACTCCCGCCGCAATCCTCGACGTGGTGCAAGGCGAAGTTGTTCGCACCGACGCGACGTCGGGTCCCTCTATCAGCCTCGGCGCGATTGCCCACGCATTGTCGCCCGGTTCGCCGTTGCGTCACGGGCGCACGCCGGGGCTTTCGGCGGAAGGATGGTTCCATTCCAATCATATGAACTATCCCTATGGCGTCCATATCGCGGTAACGCGCGTGGATCGGGATACCGGCAACGTCGAGATCGAGCGCTATCTCGTCGCCTATGATGTCGGCAAGGCGGTCAATCCGATGCTGATTGAAGGCCAGATTGTCGGTGGATGCGCGCAGGGCGTCGGCGGAACGCTGCTCGAGGAATTTTTGTACGATGAGCGCGGCGAGCCGTTGTCGGTGACGCTCGCCGACTATCTCATGCCGACCGTTCGCGAGATGCCGCCGGTCGAAGTGATCATTTGCGAAGATGCTCCTAGCCCGCTCAATCCGATGGGATTGAAAGGCGCAGGAGAAGGCGGCGCGAATGCAGTGGGAGCGGCGATCGCGGCAGCGATCGACGATGCTCTCAGCCAGCATAACGCCGTCACCGAGCTTCCAATCACGCCACTGCGGCTCAAGCGGTTGATACGGCGAGGGACGAAGCGGCAATGCAATTTCAAGAAACCCAATGTGTCCTGATAGTCGAGGGAGAAGAACGCATGGACCTCAAGCTTAAAGGCAAGACGGCGCTGGTGACCGGTGGCAGCGAAGGCATCGGTAAGGGCATCGCGCTGGCGCTCGCGAGGG
>Ga0187860_1002468_pt1 | contig 15287 bp, 11 predicted proteins | sample June2016WEW_10_4_FD_132981 | JGI IMG/M metagenome (GOLD analysis project Ga0187860, IMG submission 132981) | Peatland microbial communities from SPRUCE experiment site at the Marcell Experimental Forest, Minnesota, USA - June2016WEW_10_40 | ecosystem: Environmental > Terrestrial > Soil >... | reverse complement strand
GCCCTGCTGGACAAGATGAAGGGCGACATCAACGATGCCAGCGTCGCCGAAGCGGCCGCGCGCGACCACGAACTTAAGGCAAAGAAAGACGCCCAGGACGCTCAAGACGCCCAGGACAACAGCGGACCAGATTAAGCCATGAAAAAGGCACTTTCCATCGTCGCCGTTCTGTGCAGTGCCTTGGCTGCCCAGGCCCAGACCAGCACAAACCTTGTGGACCAGCTGGCTCAGCAGGCTCAAACCCGCATCAACAACTACGAAATGGGCGCCGACGTGGCCGCCGACCAGGCCATTTACGCAGCCAACTACTGGAACGATACCTTCTGGGATACGTTCTGGGTCACTAATTCCCAAAACGGCATTTGGTCGGATATGCGCATTATCCGCATTCATTGCACCAATTGCATTGCCCACATGGCCGGTTCGCTCGCCTGGCTTACTGCTGTGACCAAGGTTGAGGGAACTAACGGGCATGAACCCAGCGTCACCTACACGGACACCACCGACAGCTATGGTAACATAACGAGCTATACCGTCACCGGCACCCTGGATCACAAGACCTATTCAGGAACTGAAAGCACCCTCTCGGCAGCTCTGTCCGATGTGGAAGTGCCGCTCTTTAAATATTGGGTCTCAGAAAACATAACGGACCCCAACGGGCAATATTACCCGCAGGACACCAACATTATCTATCACACGCTGGTCAACTCCAGCGCCTACCAGCTTGCCACGGCGTCAGAGACCGCGGCGCCGCCGCCGGACACTTCCCTGCTCTCTCTTCTGCTGAGCGATTCCCAGGCATCGAATAATGTCAGCGGTCTGGAAACCAACAACATTGACACGGGCACGGACAATGCATTGGGATCAACCAACTATTCCCAGATATACCAGTCCATGCAGGCCTGCGGCGCCATTATCCCCATGAGCGCCGTGAAGGAGCCATCGGACGCCGTGACGTCGATTCTCGCCATCTACAACAACATAAACACCAGCCCCATTGCTTTGCGCTCCGACATACTTCAGTACGACTTCAACAGCTTTTTCAACAATGGCGGCTGGAATGGCAACACATATGTATTCCACTCAATGTCACACGGACGAGCCTGGAATACCCTGATGAACAACTACTCCACCACGATCAACAACCTTGACGACTATTTCACTTTTATAGACACGGCCCTGACCGCACAGCTCGCCTCGGCCAACACCAACGACGAGTCCTTTCTGAGCAACGTCAACTCGTACCGCAACGAGCTGACCAACCAGCCTCCCGTGACCACGGTCATTTCCCAGGGCCAGGCCCAGCAAATCTTCAACCAGCAGGTGGGGAATCAATCGTTGAGCAGCATTCCGTTCATCAACCCTGTCTCTTACGCCATGTGGCTGCTGGGGCCGCCTTGGGCTCAAACCCCCTGCTTCCCAACGGCTTTTGGATGCATTAACAACCCGCTCTACAACACGATTGTCGCCCAGTTGGTAAGGGGAGTTTCCACGGATGGAGGCGTCACCGAGCAGCCGCAAAACGACGCCATGAACGCGCTCAAAGCCAATGAACAGGAGCAAAATGCGCTGCAAGACATCATCACTTCCGTCACCAAACAAACCAACAATGCCCTCCTGCAAAAGGAACAGTCCACTTTTTACGGCAACAGCAGCTACCACATGTCCACACCGCAAGTTCCCCTCAGCACCAACTCCGCTTCCTTGACGCCGTTGTATTTGACCAATAGCCAGGACGCCATGGTGGCAGGGGTCATGAACGGCGTCGCCGCGTCGCGCGCAGCCTCTGCCACCCTGGCCACGCAGCAGTCCAACATCTACAGCAAGATCACAGGAAATGGCACACTGCTCGAGCGGGCGGCGCTCGCCAACGAACAGCAAGCCGCCAAGACAGCCGTTCTAGACCAATTGAAGTCCGCGATTAACAACCGTACCACTTTTAAAGCCATGCAAAAAAATGCCCAATTGCAGACTAACCAGGTCATCCGGGACGCAAACACCGCGCAAGACAACGCTGTCATCCTACAATAATAGCAAGTGAAGCTGCTTCGAGCCATTTTAATCCTCTGTTTAAGCGTCTTTGCCCTTTCCGTTCAGGCGCAGCAACAGGACGACACGACCAATGGCGTTTCTGAGACCTTGGCTCAGAGCGTCGCCGATGGATTGCGAGCCGCCTATGGTGCGCCTCCGAGCAACCTGGACACCAACGAGATGGACTTGAGCAGCACGAACTACAGCGATTTGCAGAGCTATGTAGGAACAGGAACCAACGCAGCCTATGGACAATCCCAGCAGTACGTCATCGATTCCTTGTTCGCATTTGGAGCCTCCATGGACAATGCCGCGTGGGCATCCATAAAGAGCCTCATTTCCGGTGGAATACCGTTAACGAACTCGGTCGTTGGCCAGGCCCAGTCGACCCCGCAGGTCGGATTCATCTCTGGTTGGATTATCGTACCTACGCTTGTGGACGCGTTCGCGGCGATGGACATTTACAACCAGGATTTCTTTGGAGGCATTGTCTACTTTATAGTATTCACAGCCCTAATCCTAACCATGGGCATTGCTATTTTGAAGCAGATGCACGAAGGGAAGCTCGATGTAGTGGGTTGGGCGCTCAAATCGGTGCTGGCCGTCATTGTCATCGTCAACGCCAACCTGCTTTGCAATTATGTGCTGGCTGCGGCCATCGGCGTAGCTGCCATGATTAACGGGACTGTCATCCATAGCATGGTCTCCCAAAGCGGCATGGCCAGCTGGTACTTAAACATTTACGGTCCCCAGCTCATGCAGGGCGTGAACGCCTTCATCGCCAGTGGCAAAGAGCCCGATATCTCCAGAGCCTTTACCACTGGCTACGACACAGAAAACCTGCAGGCGTACATGTTCCAGGAAAACGGGCAAAGCGCCACTTCTACCCTGTGCGAGGAGATGGCCGGCCCCGATGGATACAACCAGAACGGGCAGGGTGATGGAGGAATGGACCAAACTGGCGGCGTTCCCATCAAGGAGCTGGAGGGCATGTATTGCCTCATGGTCGTGTACAACGTTGGCTACAACAACTTGCAGGCCCACGCCACCCTGGGCGATTCAAACGCCCTCACCTATCAGACCAATTTCCAGGCGGCTGTGGCGCGCGTCTATTTTGGCGACCCTTCCATAACCGTTTCCAATACTGACCAGATCAGCTCGGCCGTCAACGCCCTTCAAGTGTCCGGCGCCGGGCAGTATCAATATCTGGCCCAGAGGGCCCAGACCGATCCTTCCGCTCAGAAGGTGCTCAGCGCCTACACGGAGCCGGGCAACATAACGATGCCGAACATCGTCTCCGCGGTTCAGGCGCATAATTCCAACACCAGCATGTGGTCCACGCTTAAATCCGGCATCGCCCACATCATCAACATGGGCAAGGAAGTGCTGAATTTCGGCAACTTCATTATTGCCGATATCGTGCATACCATCGTTAGCGGCATTCTGCAAGCCATCCTCATGGTGGGGATGCTGATTTGGATGATCCTGGCCATTTGCCTCTGCAAGATGGGAGTGCTTCTCGTAGTACTTACCGCGCCGCTAATTGTGCTGGATAGCTCCTCCAAGATATTCTGGAATGCGGTCAAGGTCATGGTTTATCCCTCTATCTATCCAGCGGCACTTATCATCCTGATGCAGTTGCTTGGAGCCATGTCTTCCTGGATCGGCACTATCGCCGCACAGACGCCGCTGGGTGGCCTCGCCATTGTATTTTCTGGAGTTCCACTGGTGATGGGGGTCGTGCTTGTCTTCATGCTGCCCAAGATTGTTAAGGTCGCCCTGACCGGAGGCAACGTTGTCATGGGAATGATGTCTGGAGTGAAGACCGCGCTCATGGTCGGCGTGGCAGCCGCGACCGGCGGAGCAGCACTGGCCGCGATGGGCGGTAAAGCCGCGGCAGGAGCTGCAGCAAAAGGAGCGGCGGCAAGCGGCGGCGGCGGTGGCGGCGGAGGTGGTGGCGGCGGCGGCTCTGTTGGGGGAGGCAGCGGTCCTTCTGGCCCCATTGGGAGGGCTATGGCCGGCGTCGGAAATGCAGTTAACTCTGTTGGCCACGCATTCGGTTCGACTGGACGCGCTTTTGGATCTACCCGAGTCGGCCAAGCACTTCAAAAGGCTGCCGGTACCAGAATACCAGGCACCAGCGGAACGGTCGGCAAGGCAGCCATGGCTGCCGCGTTTGGAGGAATTCCAGGCATTGCACTTTACGCCATGAAACAGCGCGGCAATTTCGCCCAGCAGCAAAGAACGAGTCAGCAGGAAACCCAACAAAAAGCCGCCAAGCAAGCCGAGTTAGATCAAATGGGGGCCAGCATGATGGAATCCATTCGGCGGCAGACCTCTTCAAACTAGTCCATATTATGCCTGACACCCGTCAAAGGGCCTTCACTCTGATTGAGATGATCGTGGTCATCGTGGTCCTTACGATCGTTGTTGGCCTGGGCATATGGTCCATCGGCCTGCTTCGCCAGGACGCCCAATCCGTAGCCGGCACAAACATCCTCGCCACGGTTCAGCGGATGCAGCAGCTGGCCGATCTCAACGGCCTGACCCAGTCGCAGACCGACCCGGTGCAACGGCTCATCGAGCTGCAAAATGAGCTTGCCGGCGCCGGATACGCCAATTTCCAGTTCAACCCGCAAACCGTAGGCGCCCAGCTGGTCTTCTCTGTGGACGCCAACGGCATGACCCATTGGACCAACGCAACCCCATGAAAAAAAGCCTTATTCACCTCATGAATTGGTGGGCCCGCCCCTTCCCCCATATCAACGCCGTCGTCCTTAGCATCTTCGCCAGCATCCTTTTTGTGGCAGGAATTGCCGTCGCCTTCCATCCGTACATCACCGAGGTGTTTGAGGTACTACAAGCTCCCAAGCTGGCTATTCTCATCAGGATAATATTTTGCACCTTCCTGTCCTTCTACTGCACCCTCGGATGCTTCTGTAGAATTCTTATCCAGTTCTTCCCAGAGGAATTTTCCGAGGGAACCGGACATATCTGAAAAAAGTAGTTGCGTTCGTTGCAGCTACACCCCAGAGCCCTAGAATGATAGACATAAGGCCTTTGCCAGAGCCCAAGATGGGGGAGGCAGGCTAGAAACAACATTAACAGAAAAGGAAACGAAGTTATGAAACAGATCCTCAAAAAGTTACTGCCGGTCGCCTTCTTGTGCGCGCTGACGGTACTATTCCTCGCACCCGCTGCGGCCTTTGCCCAGGGCAGCCAGCTCAGCACGGACCCCGGCGGCGGCAATGACAACATCACTGGCGGTATTGGCGTCAACGACTTTACCACCGGCGCGTCGGAGAGCACGGGCTTGACCAACACCCTCATGGCGGTTGCTCACTATGCTCTTTACACGTTCTACGTACTTGGCATTATATTTATGGGGGTAGCCGCTGTCAAGTTTAAAAACGGAGACATGGAGGCGATGGGGAAGAATTTGGGCGGCGCCGTCTGCCTGTTCCTGGTGCCCAAGATCGTGGAGGTCATCATCAGTTGGGCCCAGCGGTAATGCCGACAGCCTAGCTGTACCCCATCTGAAGGCCCCGGAGAAATCCGGGGCCTTTGGCTTGCACCAGCCAGTTCTTCTATGAAGCTGCTGCAAGAGTGTTGCAAGAGAATATAACACCAAAAACCAACCTACACACGTTGCAGAAAGCCCGCCGCAACCTAGAATGTTAAAGTATGACATTGCGCTATGAGAGAGTGAACCAGCTTTCCGGGGTTTGCCTTGATGAACAAATTCCGCTGGCCTGGGTTGACAACCACGTCCTCATCGCCCAGGACATGTCCATGGCCGTCGGCCTGAAAGTCGAGTATCCGGACACCCTCTTTGTCTCTTCCAGCCAGATTGATGAACTGCACAACGCCTTTACCAGCATGCTCAACCAGCTGGCTTTGCTGGAGGACACGGAAACCCGGCTGCAGTTTGTAACCATTTGCCACAACCAGTACGGGGAGATGATTGATGATTACCTGATGGAACTGCCGCGGGAAAACCAACTGCTCTCCCAGTTCAAACGGGACATGGGCAAGCACTACCTGGAGAAGCTCCACGCCGGCGAGCTCCGCCGGTACTCCTGTTATCTGTTTATCGGGATTGAGCCCGTGGTGGAGTTCTCCGACCGGATCAAAAGGGTCCGCAAGGCGGAACGCCGCGCCTCGTGGATGGAGGGCGTCAAAGCTTTTATCAGCGACATCACGGAGATGTCCATGGAGGATGCCGCGCGCATCACCGAGGAGGAATGGAATATTGCCATCAGCCTGCTCTCCAAGCAGGTGCAGCAAACCACCTCCATTTTGAAAGCGGCCGGCATTCAGGCCCGGTTGATGCCGTCGGAAGGGCTGATTGAGACGCTGTATTGGTGGTTCAATCCCAAATCGTACACCGATGGCGTGCGCCCGCCTGGCATTGACGCCACGAACCCGCGGCCCATCACAAGCTACTTCGTCCATTCGCCCCTGGAGGTGGACACCAAGCACGGGTGGCTGCGCATGGACGGCATGTACCGCCGGATCGTTTACATGCACGAACCCCCGACCACGCTGCAATTTGGCATGCTGCTGCCCCAGTTGCTCGCGCCCGGCTTCGTCTCCGGCGCCTTCAGCGTGGAGTGCCGCAGCTCCGACACCAATAAACGGCTGCGCAAGCTCAAAAACCGCCGCATCCAAGTGGTGGGACGTGTCCAGAAACAGCCTGAGCTGCGGCGCACGCTCGAGGAAATCGACGCGGAAATCGATGAGCTGGCCGCCGGCAAGGACCGGCCGTGGACGGCCGCCCACTCGATCCATCTTTGGGCGGAGAGCCTGGACTATCTGAACACCTTGGTGCTGGAGCAGCGCCAGTTTGGCCAGCAAAACGAAGGGATGGCCTGGCTCCACGAAACCACACCGATTTTCCCGTACTTCATCAAGACCATTCCTGGATACCTCAGCGACAGGGACCGCTATCGCGATCATGCGTATTCCTCCAGCCAGCTGTCCACGTTGCTGCCGGCGATTTACATTCCTGACGGAACGGACGCCAAGTCCGCCGTACTTCTTAAAACAAGGTATGGTACCCTTTACAATTTCGACACCCATGACCAAGTACACCTAACCAACTACAACATGATGATAGCGGGGTCGTCTGGGTCGGGCAAATCCGTGGCTACCAACCTGATACTCCTGCAAAAGATGGCGATGGGCGCGCGCTGTGTCGGCGTCGATATTGGCGGTTCCTACCAGAAATTGTGCCATGTGCTGGGCGGCAACTATTTGACCATGGAACTGGACACGGACCGCAACCGCATGAACTTCCTGTACGCCCCGCCGGGCGAACTTCCCGGCGAGGAAGAAATCCTGCAGAACGCCTTGCTTATCGAACGCATGGTGGTGGAAAACGATCGGGAGCAGCTCACCAAGGAAGACCGCTTGCTTCTGACGGAGTGCATCCGGCAATCCTACCAGGCCAAAATTGGCCGGGGCGAAGAAGTCGTCCTCAGCGACGTGCAAAAAATCCTCAACAACCAAACCTCGCCCAATGCCAAATCGCTGGCCACGCGGCTCCGCGGCTGGTGCCGGGGCGGCTCCTATGGCAACCTCTTCGACGGGACGTCCATGGTGACGGCGCGGAATCCATTCACCATTTTCGACTTTACAAAACAAAAAGACAATAAGGATGTTGGCCCGGTCATGATGATGGTGGCGATCCGCTTCGCCCAGCAAATGACCAGGCAGTACTCTTCAGCTGACAAGATATTTTTTATTGACGAGGGCTGGCAGCTGATGAGTTCCCCCATCTGCGCCGCGTTCCTCGAAGAAGCCGCGCGCACCTACCGCAAGTACGGCATCGCCATCATCTTCATCAGCCAAGGCATCACCGAGTGGGGATCCTTGAAGAACTCGGAAGGTATCCGCGACTCCATTTCAACCTTCTTCCTGTTCAAACTTTCGGACAACGTTGCCGAGGCCACGGTCAATTACTTCAGAGGCCACGAGGGGGACCTGCTAGCCATGCGCAGCCTGACCACGGAACCGGGGCGCTACTCTCAATGCTACATGTTCCAGAAGCGGACCAACGGCATGCGACGGCTGATTATGGAAATGACCATGCCGCCAATCTTGTATGCGGCCACCACCACCCGGCCGACGGACAAGCTCGAATTCGAGAAGCTGGTGGCCTCCGGGCTCAACATCAACGACGCCATCATCGAGTTCTCCAAGCGGTTTCCGCGCGGAGTTGGAAACAGATAAGTTATGCCAAGAGCGGTACAATACAATCGCAAGATCAATGCTCCGATCCGGTTTCTCTATTACCTGGAGATCATCGACCTTTTCATCCTGCTGGTCATAGGAGTGCTGGCCCCGCTCTTCGCCTCAAGCTTCCTCCCAGTCGACATCCCTTTGTGGCACAGCCTGATCTGGTTTGGGCTGGTTTTCTTCCTCCTGGTGCTGATCAAAGTGGGCCGCGCGCCGGGATTCGTGCCCCATTGGATCGGCAAGACCTTCCGCGCCAAGGCTTATCATCCTGGCCTCAAGGAGCTGGAATATTTCATCCTTCCGCCCAACCTGCCGCCGCCGCCGAAGCCGGGAGACCCTATTTTCACCCCTGCTGAACTGCAGGAAATCCAGTCCAACGTTTTAAAGCTCAGCCAGTCTCGGCGTGAAGAAGAGATGATGCAGCAGAAAAACGAGTTCAGCGAAACCCGCTGAAGGAAGTCGGCAAATCAGCGCCATACTAATTCAAAGTGAAAGAAGTCCTTGACGACCAGTTGACGCTGTTTACCCCGGAAGCCCCGGTTTTCCCAGCTGATCTCTACAACCGCCTGGTGGGGGAAGGCGCTCCCTTCCGCGCCCCCAAACAGGATGAAGGCGCAAAAGCAGACGGCGCCGACACCGAGGTCTGGTTCCCTTTTGAAATTCCGATCGACTGGAACGGCGTCATGGTTTTGGCGCATCATCCCACCTTCCACGAGATGCGAAAATTCGAGCAGAACCCGGGAGAGTTTATTGGCGTCATGACCGGGGAGGCTTACACCCTGCTGACCAGCCACATTCTGCGGAAGATCGGCCTCCACTTGGACAAGTGCATCAAGGCGAACCTTGTTCCGTGGTACATTCCGCCAAGGCGCGAGTCAACATTGGCGCGGAACGGTATGGCTTCCAGTTTGTGGAACGCCTGATCCGCGACTATTCCCCCAAGCTGATACTTGGATTCGGCGCCAATATCGTTCCTCACCTGGTGAAGGATAAGGGCCCGGCCGGCGTCACCGAGCTTCAAGGGCAGCTGCTCACTCTGCCCCAATACCCGGGGACGCAGCTCATTTGCGCCACCACGCCCACAAACCTCATCAGCAAAGTAGAGTGGATCCACAGCTGGGAGCTCACCCTCCGCGGAGGGCTGGTCAACTGGTTCAACCAGAACAAGCCCCAACGGCCGGACCCTCCGGAGTACATCGTCGAGGACTTGGCAACCTTGGAGGAGCACCTAAAGGCCGTTCAGGACAACAACGAGGAGCTGGTGGCGATTGACACCGAGTTCACCGGCCTGGACCCTACCAGTTACAAGATACTGGACATCATCCTTTCGACGGAAAGCCGAACTTTGAACATCCACATCCGGGAAGGCCGCTCCGAGCCGGTGCTCTCCAATCCGTACGATATTGCCGAGGACAAGGGAGAAGTGTTCATTTTCCCAAGCGAGGAAGCCTTCAAAAAGTGGACTCCGCCCGCCAAAGCCTACCGGGCCTACATCGACGACACGCGCTGGGTATTCAAGGAGACGCAGGAGGAAGTCGCGTCTGTGCTCAACAAGTATCTTCAGCGCCCCCGGATCAAAATCGGCGGCCACGCGCTCAAGGTGGACATTCTGCAGATGGTCTTGTTCGGCGTGGACCTGCGGCGCAACATCTACGTCGACACTTACGATTTGGCCAAGGTTTTGGATGAAGGGCAGCCCCAAGGCATGGAGGACCTGATCCAGGTTTATCTCGGCAAGGAAAACCATAAAGCGGTCATCGATCATTACCGCAATTTTCGCGGCATTACGGATGGAAGTTACGCCATGGTGCCGCCGGAAATCCGCCAGCCCTACGGCTGCAAAGACGGCCGCCGCACGTACGAGCTCATTGGCGTGATGCTGGAAGATCTGCGCCGGCAGGATCAAGAGCTCCGAAAGAGAGAACCTGCCCTTTACGAGGCGGGCGCGACCCTGGAAAACGCCTATTTCGCCAAAAAGCGAAAGCAGATGCTGGCCTTGATCGAAATGGAGCTGGTGGGGCATCCCTTCAGCCTGAAGCGCCTGGAGGCCAACATCGAGTGGTACGATGCCCATCTGGAGAAGCTGCTGGCCCAGACGGTGGAATACATCAAGACGCGCGTTCAATCCGAAGACATCAATCCGGCCTCAGCCGCCCAGTTGCGCCGCATTCTTTTCAATCAGGCGCCGGAAGGCATCGGCCTCTACCCGCTTTACTCGACAGAGAAGCCCGTGCGCGAATGGCATCGCGCGGTCAGGGAGGCGCTTTACAAAGCGACCAAGAATGAAATTTTCCGAGGCGGACCCAAACAAACGAGCGAGGAAAAGGAAAAGGTCAAGCAGATGCTGGATTACATCCATCAGGGAAATGGCAGCGCCACGTTTGATCTGAACGATCCCAAGCTGATAGCGCTCCTGCAGGCGCCCAGCAGCCCTATTCTGCTGGCCATACCAGACCGCGAATACCTTGTCATCACGGCATCCACGAACCAGGAAACGCTGGAGATGCTGGCCGAAAAGGATCCCCTGTGCGAAAAGCTCAATGACTGCCGATCCATCGCCACCTTGGCCAACAATTACTGCCGCAAGGACGGCAGCTGGGGCCAAAGCCGGGTCAAAGCCTTCCTGGAGGCGGTCGACGCCGAGGAGAAGGATGACAGCCAGATGACCCTTTTTGAGATGGAGTGGACTCCGGCTCAAAAAGAGAAGGCCGAAACCGTCCAAAAGCGGCAGAAGGCGCTCTCCATGGCGGTGAACAGGGACACCTCGATCCTTTACACGACATATTGGGGCTCGCTGGAAACACACCGGTTGCGCACATCTCCCAACGTCAGCGCCGTCCCGAAAGACGAGATTGATTACGTCACCAAGATCATCGGGGAAGCGCCTCCCTACAGCATTCGCAGCATGGAAGTGGCCCCCTACGGATGGTTCATGGCGGAGTTGGATTACACGGCCGCCGAGGTCCAGCGCCTGGCGCAGGTGTCGGGCGACCCCAACATGACGGAAATCATGGATGATCCAAGGCGCGACCCCCATGCTTCCCTCGCGCGCGAAAAGGATCCCGAGCTCCTTGGGAAGTATACGGACGCCGAGATCAAGAAGAAGTTCAAGCCGCAGCGCGATGAAGCCAAGCCCTTTACGTTTGGCATCCCCTACCAACGGGGCAACGACGCCATGGCGCGCAGCCTTAACCGCGAGGCGGTAAGAGCCAAGAAGCCCGCCAACCACACGGCCGACTCTGTTGCACACATCAGGAATGCCTACGCTCGCCTCTACAGCACGGCGTGGAAGTACCTTGAAGGGCAGATGGACCGCGTCATCCCGCAGGCCATGGGGCCGCATGGCAACACCTATTTTACGCACCGCGGAGTCGTCGGATACCAGGTCAGCCCCGCCGGCTTCCGGCGCCGTTATCTGGAGCCGGCGCTGGTCCGTGTTATTCTGTCTCAGGAAAGGCGTGACAGCGAACTCTTGCGCACGCTCAAGGATATGAGGCGGGAGGCTTCTAACTGGCAGATTCAGCACGGGGTCGCAACGTACATCATGGAGGCTTGCAACAACTGGTCGGAGTTCCGTCAGCGCAATCCGAACGTCCCCATAGTTCTTGTTGACATTTTGCACGACGCAACGAGATGGCTAGTACATTGGACCGCCCTCTCCATGGCCAAGGAGCTGCTGCCCCGGATGATGCTGGAGATCCCCTCCAACGTCAAGCCGAAGCTGCGGGTGGACATGAAGATTTCCTACGACTGGTACGGGCCGGACATCAAGGAACCGGTCCCCCATCCGGACCAGCCTCGGATCAAGATCCCAGGTTTGAAGTACCTTGGATTGGAACAGTGGAACAATGTGATGCCCTAGTATACCGTTTCAGTAAAACCTTTACAGATGTTCAGGTTTACGCGGGGGCATATACTGTTCCCCTGCGGTTAGCCGACGGATCTTTTGGATCCATCTCAGAAGCGTCCATCACGATGGGAGTACTTGTTCGTCCCAAGGGATAGGGGATAGACCCCTGCTTCTTTGCCTCGTGGCGGCTCACTGCCGGCGGCTTCGCAGACCCAGCATCTCTGGTCTTTAAAGGTTCTCTTGCCAACAGTTTTCCCAGGCGCTTCCATCCTGTCCAGACGTGCTCCTTCCTCTTCCTCGCAGGTTGGGTGGAGGCGGTTCCAGAGAGTTTGCGTGCGGCCGGATGCCCCGGAGTCATTCGCACGCGGATGCGCTCAGAAAAGTGTTTGCCGTGGGGCCGGAGGATCCGACGCCCGATGGCGATGGCGGCGGCTTGATGCCGATTTAGGCCATAACCGTAGCCGAATTTGAGCCAGCCGACGATGGAAGAGAAAACGGGGCTGACTTCGATCACCTCCACTCCATATTTGGCGGCCCGGCCATAAAGCAGCTTTTGGAACAGGGAGAACTTGAACCTGGAAAGCTCTTTGTTCAGCTCGCGGCTCTTCAACTCACGCTGTATCTGCAAAAAATCCAGCCTCTCGATGATGATCGGCCGCTTAGTGTTTACTGCCTGATCCACCAGGCTGCAAACCACCTGGGATAGCTCGTACTCCGCCTGGTTGGCGGAACGGTGGCCTTGAACGAGCTTGTGGACGTGGATGTCTTCAAAGTTGCCATCCGGCTTGAGGCTGGCAGCAGCAATGCAAAGAGGATTTTGGTCCACCCCAATACTGCCGTTCTTGGCATCCGTAATGATGGGAATGCTGGGCAAATCCACAATAGCCTGAACTTTCCAGATGCCATCAACACGAAGAAATCGGTAGGTGAGCGGCCTTTTCTCTTCCAGGGCCTGGAGGACGTACTGGTGGTTGTAGGTGAACTTGACCTGGATGGGAATGTAGTCCCCGGGCTTGGCTCTCCTTCCAGCAATCTCGTTGTTCTTCTTTCGCAGTCTCAGCACGCAGATCAGAGCTTCATTGGATGCATCCAAGACCTCCATGATGCAGGCATCGTTGCCCGAATGCTCTTTGGCTCTCCCAGCCAAATAAAAAGCGCTGCCGCGTGCCTCTTCCCAGTCCTCCTTCCACTCAGCATGATCGCGATACCCGTTTTCTTTGAGGTGAAACTGCTTGTAAAACAGGCTCTTCCCTCCGAAGCAGATGTGCGGGATGCCTGATTCTAATTCCGCTTTCATCGACGCCAGCTTGCATTGGTAGCGATGCAGTCGACGTTTCCATTGGTGGGCTTTAAACGAGGATATATTCGAATTCTGAAGTTTCGCTTCAAGCTTCTTGATCTTCCCCTCTTGTTCTTCAATGCGGACGCCAAGCAGCTCTTTCCAGCTTGCGTAGAGGGCCTCCGTCTCTTTGCGGATCGAGTTGATCTCCACGGCAAAGATTCCATGCCTGGCAGCCACCCGGTTGTACGCCTGGTTCGCGTCTTCGCTCTTGAGGTAGATGGCAGTGAATAGCTCCCTCAACGCCTTCTGATGCACGGCCGCCCGATTCTCCAAGTATGGAGCCAGCGTCTCATCCCGAATGGTTGTCGTTACCGTGATCATCCGCTATAATTATATGACTGCGTGGCTTCCTGACAAGCTCAAATATCTGTAAATGTTTTAATGAAACGCTATACTAGCTGGCTAGGAGATGCCAATATCTGGACTGCCCGATCCGGGGAAACTCATCCCCGGATCCGACAACTCCGGGTCCAGATCAGGTTCGCGCGGTTCATGGATGGGCAGGCGAGGGCTGATGCCCTTCTCCTTCCTCGCAGCTTCCACTGCGGGCTGAGCCGGGGCAGGTTGCTTTGGATCGGGCAAGTGTTTGGCCGGCGCACTGGGCTTGTGGCTTGAGGTTTTCCAGATTTCAACTTCCTTGTCCCCGCCTTTAAGGATGGCCAGCCTGTCCGGAGTTGCTTTTACAAAAATGGGCTTAAAGGAACCTGCTTCGCTTAATCTGGAAAGGCCCAAGGACGGAGAGCGGGCCAGCATCGACGGAATCGGGGGCCGCACCAAGAACCACTCTTCCACCATCATTGCAGAGCCCGAGCGGAAAGCGCCTTTTCTGCAGGCTAAAGCCACGACTGAGCCATCATCAGAGATGCCCAGCAACGCATACACGTCGGGATTGCGCACGTCTTCCGGCTTGATTTGCTGCATGGCCGCCACTTTATCGCAGATGCGCGCCAGAGGGCGTAATCGCGACGCGGGGTTTTGCATTGCGGTGCGCTTATCCGTGATGGCGATCACCGCGTCATTGGAGCCATAGCCCGGCAACGCTTCCACTTTGAGTTCAATTGGCATAATCATCCTCGTTCTTGTTTCGAGCTTCTAAATCCTGTCAGTTCAGTTCCGCACTTTAATTATTATAACCTGCCCGAGCGTCCCTCTTCGGGAAAAAGCACCCGAAACACTGGTCAAACACTTTAGAATAGGAAGATGAGCGTACAACGCCCCATTTGGGAGGCCATAACCTCAGTAGAGCCCAACCGGGAGAGCATTTTAAGGGCTATTCTCTTTGCCACAGAAAGAGAATGCTCCCCGGAGGAACTGCTGGAAACCCGGGCCGTGACCGCCTACCTCAAAATGGCCCGCCGGATGGTGGATCAGTTTGTCCAAGGCGCCACCCGTTTCATTGTTCAGACGGACTTTGACGCCGACGGCATCACCAGCGGAGTCATCTGGGAGAGGCACCTCAAGCGCATCGCGCCTGTCTCGGTCCGCATCCCCACCAGGGCGCAGGGCCATCCCTCCATGGAACCGATAATTAACGAAATGCGCCAGAACCCCGCGTCGCACCTGGTCATTTTGGACAATGGAACCAACTCCTGGCCACGATTATCCCCGCATCTCCGGAACGAAAAAGTAATGATCGTCGACCATCACGAGCCTGAGCCCGTGGAAACCCCTCTGGATGACCGGATTGCCGTCATCAACCCTCACATCCTGCCTGGCAAGAGGAACGAGAATGACCTCTCCACCGCGGGGCTGAGCTACTACCTCCTGCCGGAGAGCGACCCCAAGGCCATGATCCTGGCCGGCATAGGCCAAATTGGCGACGTC
>Ga0187860_1002461_pt1 | contig 15309 bp, 9 predicted proteins | sample June2016WEW_10_4_FD_132981 | JGI IMG/M metagenome (GOLD analysis project Ga0187860, IMG submission 132981) | Peatland microbial communities from SPRUCE experiment site at the Marcell Experimental Forest, Minnesota, USA - June2016WEW_10_40 | ecosystem: Environmental > Terrestrial > Soil > Wetlands... | reverse complement strand
GGGCAATGTCAGCCGGGGCGAGCGGCTCTTCCATGCTCCACTTGATGTTATCCGGCGCGTCGGGCAGCCAGCGTTCGAGGTTGTTTTCAATTTGGTGCGCGTTTTCCAGGCCGGATTGTTCGTGCGGGACGGCCAGTTCGATTTTGGTCTGCGTGAGGGCGTCCGCGGCGGCTTGGACTTCCTGGAAAACCGAATTGATTTCCTGGGCCATGGAGGCGTCGGCGAAATCCTGCTGGGGCAGTTTGCTGAAATCGGTCAGTTTCTCCTCGAAGAACTTCGACCACTTTTCCTCCTCGCGGGCCAGTTCGCCCAGGTTGTCCTTTTCGTCTTGCGTCAAATCCATCGGTCCTTTGTCGGCGAGCGTGCGGCTGCGCTCCAAAATCCGCTCCTGGGCGGCGACGAAATCCTTCACCTCATCGAGCAATTGGCGCTGCTTGTCCTCCAGCGCCAGGGCGGGAGGCTGGGGCGCGTCCTTGCCGTCGGGCGCCGGCTTGAGTTTATCGGATCGGGCGTCGGCCATTTGGCCGAGCAGATCGAGCAGACCGGCCAGGATGGCATCCTGGCGGCGCGCAATGGCGGTGAGGCGCAAGAGCACCTGGCCATTGGGCAGGGAGTCGAGTTGGCGCAGATCGTTCTCCACGGCGGGCATATTCGTGTTGACATAGGGCGCCAGCGTCGCGGCGTAAGGCGCGCCCTCCGGCTGCCGGCCGAACAAGGCCAGTGTGTCCCGGCCCTGGGCGGCGGCCTCATTCTGCCGGGCGGCCAGCGCGCGCGACTGGTCCGCCATTCCGTGTTTGGCGATAACGTCGTCCATGTAGGTTTGCAAATTGGCTGTAAGGCGGTTGGCCTTTTCCTGTGACGCCGCGGCGCGCTGGAGCGAGGCAAAGGCCGCCGTCAGAGGATCGCCCTCCGCCAGCGCCATGTCGTCCGGCGATTTAACACGCAGCACGATGGGCCGGGAGCGGCCGGGAGCCCCGCCCGGGCGAAAATCGCGGGCGAGCGCTTCCAGGTAGTACGAGGCGCCGGACTCGAAGAGGCGCGGGTCGATCTGCAGCGACAGCGTCTCGCGCAACGGCCCCGGATCGCCGGGGGGACCGAGGTAAGTCCAGCGCTTGACGACGATGCCGGCGTCGTCTTTGTCCATGGGCCGGGCGAGGACGGAAATTTCGGCCACGCCGAAATCGTCGCGGGCCTGGAGGTCAAGCTGGAGCGTCCGGCCAAATTGCACCAGGCGGTTGCGGTCCGCGGTGAGGAAATCGACCTCCGGCGGATTGTCGGCAATGAGTTGGACGTCGCCGCGAGCGATGGGCAGCGGTTTGCCGCCGGATTGGAAAGCGGCGTCAATTTCGTAAGAGCCGGCATTGCTCGCCAGCAGCGTCGCCGTCCAGCGCGAGCCTTTTGGCTCAAAGGCGAGGGTCGTTCCGGCGGCGAGCCACTTGACCGATTCCACCGGCGGCTCGACACCGAATGAGATTTCGACCGTCGATCCCACCAGCGCCAGCAGCGGGGCGGGCGGGCCGGAAAGCGTCTGCGGCTTTTGGCCCGTGTAGGCGGGCGGCGTGACGCGGAAGGCGGCGGCATGCAAGCGCGGCGCGGGCAGCACTTTCACCGCGACGCTGCGGCTGTAAGCGTCGCCGGAAAAGACGCGGAAAGCGAAAGGCGTCTGGATGTTAGCGAAGGTGTGGAGGTAGGTCGCCTTGGTTTCGGGTTTGAGCGACATCAGGGCGTTCTGGCCGCCAGATGAGACGGGCTGGACAATGTCCGAATTCTCCTGCCAAACCATCAGCGGCGATTTGGACAGGACCGCGCCCGGGGATGCCGCCACATCGACGGCAACGTCGAGGTTTTCGCCCTCGGCCACTGTGACGTCGCCGGCCGGAGTCAACGTCAGCGCCACGTCGCCGACGGGCGGGACGTCGCTCAGCGGCAGAACGTAACGCGCGGCCGACACCGTGAATTGCCGCGGGAATAACACGATGAAGCCTGCCCAAAGCAGCAGGACGACCGTGGCCGCGCCGCCCCAGACGCGCAGTTTTGGCCGGTCCCACAGTTCGCTCACGCGGATACGGCTGGCGATTTGCTCGGACGCCGCGATGGTTTGAGCGGCGAAGGGAACTTCTTCCGGACGGAATTGGCGGCGTTGAAATTGGACGGCGTTGATGAGCAGATTATCGCGGATGCCGTATCGCGCTTCCAGGAGGAGCGCGGTGCGTTCAGGCGATTGTCGGCGCAGGAGCAGGCGCAGAACTTTGCGGAAGAAATAGACGGCGGCAAAAACCGCGCCCCCCGCGGCCAGCGGGAGCCGCAAACCGGCAGGGAGGCTGAGCAAATTGTCGCAGAGGAACAGAACCAGCCAAAGACCCAGGCAAACGGCCAGCCACCAGCACAAACCGGCCAGGAGGGCGGACCATTTGAACCGCGCGGACGCGGCCTTGACCAAGTCGCTCAGATTGGATTCGGTCTCGCGCATTGACGTTGCGGCTGGATTCTCAATTTCAAAACCTCGCAAATCACTTCATACGTGAGGCGATTCATGGTGTTAGTGTAAACCTTTTGGCCTGGGATGGGAAGAGGCAGTTAAAGGGTATTTCGTGGCGCAAGCCTTGGAAACCGGAGGCTGAACATAAGTACTTTGAGATTTAGATCGGGATTTGTTGGCTGTTTTTTCCCATTGGTGGACATTAATTAAATGGATGGATGACGCGACTGACATGGATTTGGTGCGGCAATACGCCGAGCAGAATTCCGACATGGCCTTTGCGGCACTGGTTTCGCGTCACGTGAACCTGGTCTATTCCGCCGCATTGCGGAAGACCGCAAATCCCGCCGCCGCGGAGGAGATCACGCAGGGCGTGTTTGTCATCCTCGCGCAAAAAGCCGGACGCATCCCCGATAAGACAAATCTACCCGGCTGGCTGTATCAAACCGCGCGGTTGACGGCGGCCAGCTTCCTGAAGAGCGAAGCCCGCCGCGCCCGGCGCGAACAAGAGGCCTATATGCAAACCAAGCTTGACGCCGGCACACCCGACGAAACCTGGACGCAACTCGCGCCGCTTTTGGAGGATGCGATGGGACAATTGGATGAAAAAGAGCGTGGCGCGGTCGTGCTGCGGTTTTTCGGCGACAAAAGCTTCGCCGAAATGTCTGAAGTTTGCGGGATCAGCGAAAACGCGGCGCAAAAACGAGTCCGCCGCGCCCTGGAAAAGCTGCACCGCTATTTTTCCAAGCGGGGCGTCTCGTCCACCACGACCCTCATAGGCGCTTTGATTTCCGCGAATGCCGTTCAGGCTGCGCCGGCGACGCTGGCAAAATCGGTGGCTGCCGCGGCGGCAGCCAAAGCGGCGGCGGCCGGCGGCTCAACCTCAACCCTCGTCAAAGGAGCATTGAAAATCATGGCGTGGACAAAAGCAAAGACAGCGGTGGTCGCTGGCGTGGCAGCCATCTTGGCTGTCGGCACAACGCCGATTGTTATTCACCAGTTCCGGCCAACCGCGGCGCCGGAACACTTCACGAGGACTTTCTTTAAAGCGTTCACGACAAGGAATTGGGATCAAGTCGCCAAGTTCTTTCCGTCAACTTTCCCGAGCGAGAATCTCGAGCGCGTCAAGGAACTGGCCGGGGGTTTGGAAGTCATCCGCATTGGCCAGCCATTCCAATCGAACATCTATCCCGGCTGGTTGGTGCCCTACGAAATCAAATTAGCGCCGATGGAGATCAATATGCGGGTATCCAACACCAATTCGGCGGGCCGTTATGTTGTGAACGGGATATATGACGGCAAACTTCAGCCGATGGAGAAGTTGGATTGGGCCAAAGAACCGGAAGCGCTGGCGGCCAATGATGTTTATGCCCGCATGACTCCCGCCCAGGTCGTGAAGGCCTACTTCGACGCTTCCAAGAACGGGGACTGGGCGGCGATGGGAAAGCTGGCTCCGGAATCCGACGTGGAGCAAACCAAGCAGCAATTCGCCGACGCGGGAAAAAATGGCGGGGACCCGCGCAAATTGCTTCCCGCCGTGGACGTGGGGGAAGCCGTCTGGTCGCCGGAGGAATCGTCCTGGTTTGTGAAGTGCCGTATTACCGGCCAAGTGCAGAAGAACGACCTGAGAGTCCGGCTTGATCGTCACAAAGGCTGGATATATGAAGGCGGTTTCTGATAACATGTTCAAGCAAAGGAGAAAGCATGAAAGAGAGGATCAAACCTGAGAGGGCCTTCACGCTGGTCGAACTGTTGGTGGCCATGGCCATTATCGGGATTCTGGCCGGGTTATTGTTGACGGCGTTAAGCCCCTCCAAAGCCAACGCGAAGCGGACGGCCTGCTTGAACAATTTGAAACAAATCAATTATGGCATCCGCATGTATTGTGATGATTCCGGCGGGATTTCTCCTGCCGCAAAAATGCCTTCATTCGCCTATAAGGACCTCATAAAGAGTTATGTCGGTTTGAAAGGCGGTTCGTCGCCGCAAGACAGGATATTTGCCTGCCCGGCGGACACGTTTCACTATGAAACAACGAAAGATGGCCGCGATTTTTACTTAACCAACGCGGCGATGCATGAAAGCAAACGTTATAATTACACGAGCTATTGGTTCAATGGGATGAACTTCCCTCCCCGCACCAACGCACATCCCGCCCTTGGCATCGCCGGGGTGAAAATAGCCTCGATCGAAGAGCCTGCCAAAACCGTGCTGGTGGCGGAGGCCCCGGCTTCCTATCCCTATTCATGGCATCAACCGGACGCGCCGATGCAACTTTCTCCTGGTGACATCCCCATGTTCAACAACGCCCAGGACGTGGTCAGCTTCGTTGACGGCCATGCAAGCTACATCAAAATGTTCTGGGACGAATCGGTGCGCGCGTACTCGTTTTTCTACAATCCGCCCGCCGGATACGACTACAAATGGAGCGGGGATTAGAAATTGTAATATTTGCCGCATGGCAAATTGATTCAATGATCCAACGGCAAGACATAAAGAAATGGTGCGAAATTGTGGCCCGCGAATTTCGGCCTGAGCAAATTATTCTCTTCGGCTCATACGCAAACGGCACTCCCACAGAAGACTCCGATGTTGATGTCCTTGTCGTAATGCCGTTGGCGCGCGGGCATCGCGGCGTGCGGCAGGCGGCGGCGATTCGGGAACGTGTCCCTGCTCCCTTTCCGATGGATGTCATTGTGCGTTCGCCCCAAGAAATTGCGCGGTGCCTGGCGCGCGGCGACAGCTTCATCACCGGCGTCCTGCGTTGCGGCCAAATGATGTGTGAAGGCGAGCACACGTGAGTGAATGCTGAAGGCCGAGGAAGATTTTCTTGCCGCGACAGCGCTCAACCGCCGGCGCAAGAAGCCGCTTTGGAACATAGTCTGTTTCCACGTTCAACAGGCGTTGGGATTGCGTTGATCTGCCCCCCCCAATGACCGGGCAGTGTGCTCGTTGCCGAACGCCTATAAAACCGCGTCTTTGAACTCCCTGCACGCCACAGCCAACCGCTCTGTCGAAGCACTTTACGTGATTCCGAGGACCCTAATGACCCCAAATGGCTCTCGAGGGCCGTAATTGCGCAATTCGCACGGGGCGAAAGAGAGAATCCGTGACATCCGGGCCATCCGTGGTTGACTCCGGTTTGATGAAACATGAGGAATTGACCGGCCAGATCCTTGGCGCGGCGATGACCGTTTTGAATGAATTCAAACCGGGTTTGGACGGGAAGTTGCACAACCCCAGTGAGGACCGGAAGAGTAACCACGGATTTCCCGGATGACACGGATGGAAAAAAGCACGGACAACGCCAAGCTCCGGATGCGGCATACCACCGATAATGTCGGGAACCATAAATTGGATGAATTATAGGACGTACATATCCTCTGGATGCGCCTATCGCGAGGCCCGGACGGCGGCGTCGAGAAAATGTTCAGTTTCCAGGGCCTTTTCATCGTCCCACGATTTTGGCCAGGCGCCCCAGAACACGCCAACGAATTCTTCCCTGCGATTGATGTAGAGATGTTGTCCGAAAATACCCTCCGCTATAAAAGCCTCTTCTCCATTGGGCGAAGGTTGTTGAGGAGGATAAAGCCACCAAAAATATCCGTATCCGCCTGTCGAATTGGGCGCGAGATTGCCGTAGTCTGCCTGAGGGGAATCGAGGCGGGGATGGGTGGCGTCGTCAACCCAGTTTTCCGGGACGACTTGCTTTCCTCCCGCTATTCCACCATTCAGAATGAATTCGCCGAATCGTCCATAGTCTCTCAGTGTCGCTGCGATGAGAGCGCCTCCAAACTCCTGTCCGCCGCTTGAATCCAGCACCCACGTGGCATCCTCCTCCATCCCGAAAGGCGACCAAATCTTTTCAGACAGGTAGTCGGCGAGAGTCTTGTGAGTAGCAGCCGCGACCACGAGGCCGATAACGGTGGCATCGAGACTCGAGTAGTGAAATTTCGTGCCCGGTGGCGCCTGTCGAGAGACGGCTTTGGCCAGGCCCAGCACACAGGAGGGGCCGGCTCGATTGTAATAGCATTCCATCAGGCGGTTAAAATCCGAGTTGCGATCCGCATAATCTTCATTGAACTTGATTCCGGAAGACATCTGCAACAGGTTCTTGATGGTGGTTTTCTCGTAAGCGGAACCCTTCAACTGCGGCAAGTACTTGGTAACCGGATCGTCAATACTCGCGATAGAGCCGTCCTTGAGAGCGGCACCCGCAAGCGTCGATGTCACGGATTTGGCAATCGACCATGACGGCCACTTCGTCTTTTCCGTATTCCCGGAGCCATACTTTTCCAGAACGATCTTCCCGTCCTTGATGAGCAACAGGCCAGTCACGTTGTTTCGAGACATGAAGTCATCCGTGGTCACCGTTGTGCCTTTGGCTTGGTAGGCAACGGTAAGAGGCTTTTTGGCTCTCGGCAACGGATATACCGCGTGTCCTCTCTTGATAACACGGGTCGCGAACAAGTCAGCCATCCGCCGGAAGGTGGCTGGCATGGCCGCCGGCGAAAGGAACATGAAGTCCTGAACTTTTCCAACGCTTTCGCTGTTCCTGCGACTCTCGATTGTTGTCTCCGACAGAAGATCGGCCCTGGCCATCTCCCCGCCGTATGCCGTTGGAAAAAATCGCAAACACAGAAAAAACGCCAGGATTCCCGCCGCTTTATTGTGCGCTGCTTTACAGTGAGTCATATTCATTTAGACAAGGCATATAGCGGCTGCTCACGCTAAAATGGATCGTCTCTGAAGCGGGTCGGAAGGCGTTTCGTGTGACCGACGGCACTTTCAAGCCGATTGATCATCGTTGACAGTAGAATGACCAGGATGTTAGTTTTCCGTCGAAGAAGAGGATGACCATGCGTTTCGGAAGCAAAGCACGCCCGGGAGTAATGCGATCCCTCGTGATTCGAGGCATTAGCGTCTTGTTTGACTGTTGATGATGATATGACCTGATGTTTGTTCATCACCATGAAAAAGGCGACGATGTTTCTCCGCTACAGCCGAGCCCGGCGGGTCATCACGGCGCTTTACGTTTTTCTGGCCGGAAGCGATTCGGCGTTGGAAACTGTGCTTCGCCACCCCGTCCAATGAATCACATGTTTAAATGTCAACCTGACTTGGTAATGACTCAGCGCTCCGATAGGCGGCCGCGGGACGTTCAGCTAATCTGCTGGCTTTTCCTCCTCATCGGCATCGGCGTGGCAGGCTTAGGCGTTAGACTGTTATGGAAGGGCATCCGCACGGAACATTGGCCGGTGGTGGAGGGTGTAGTCCTGTCCGCGGACATGGGGCAACAGTCGGCCGGTCATGGAAGCAGAACCTATTGTCCGGAGGTCACGTACACCTACCGGGTGGGCAATTCCAATTATGCGGGCTCAGAGATTGCCGTCGGGCAAATGTCTGCGTCCCGGGAATATGCGCAAGGAGTACTCCAACGTTATCCGGTTGGACAAAAAGTCACCGTGCATTACGCGGTGGACGATCCATCGGAGGCCGTGCTGGAATCGGGGATTCACGGCGGCACGTGGATATGCCTGGGCGTGGGAACGGCGTTCACACTATTTGGCATCATGTTTTTGCAAATCATGCGAGCCGCCGTGAGTGCGCAACTGTCCGTTTCCTCGTCGGAAGTGTCGTCGGTCCAGATCCGACCGGGTGGCCGCGTCATGATGGACAAGCCGCCCGTGTTGATGGGCGTGATCTTTCTTCTGGCAGGGATTGGGCTATCCTTCGTACCGGCCGACAAGGACAAACCAAGCTGGTTGATGTACGCTGTGGGCGCCTTCTTTTTCTGCGGCGGCGTGATGCTCCTGCTGATGCGCCTAAAGTCAAAATAGGCAAGCGTCGCCACTAATCATTCTCGCGCTGCGACGCGCAACCGGCATGCGGAGGGTCGGCGGAATTTTCTTCTTCTCCGTTTGGGAGAAAGCCGGAATGAGGGGCCTCTTGGTTATACAGACCCGATTTCACAACCCGCGGCGGGAGATTAGACGAGGAAGCTCAAGTGAATGCGTTAAAGGGGAGGGCGTTTGCTCACTCGCCAACGGACCAGACGCCGCCGTCCTTGCGAATGCGCCACAGTTTGTCGGATAACTCCACCGCCGGCACGGCTTCGCTGGCGGCGCCGATGCCGCGGAATAAGTAGCCCTGGCCGGCCAGCATCAACCGCTCGCTGCCTTCCTCGGTCTTCCAGCGGAGGATTTCCAGGCGCCAGGGCTGGCTGCGGGTTTCCTCCAGAGTTGTTTTCCCCTTCCGGACCGCGAAAACCAGCGAATAAATATCGGCGCCCGCCGGGTCGCGCACCGCGCCGAACACACGGCGCTGGTCAAAGAAATCCTCCGAATTCGCCATTGCCTGGCGCACCTGGGCCAGCGCTTTGGCGTCCGGCGATGCGGGCCAGCCGACCACAATTCTGCCGCCGGTTTTGAGCGCGAGGAAAACCTCATGGCCCAACGGGGAGGGCATTTTGAACTCGCCCGTCGCGCCGCCCCGCGTCGCCTCCAATCGCACCAACTCCCCGCGCGTGAGCGCCGCGATTTGCGTTCCGGCGGCGAGTCCGGGCCAGTTCACGCGCAGCGTCACTGTCGCTTCCCCGGGCGCGGTCGCGTCGGCAAATGAAATCCTCGCTGGGAAGACGAGCGACTTGAACGAGTCTCCTTCGTTGCCGGTTTGTTTGGCTGGCAGGATGACCTTGCGCGTTCCATCCTCGCCCTCGACGTAAAGCACGGTGGTGTAAAGGTGGCCTGACAGGGTCGCGCCATCGGAGAGCGTGACGGTGGTTTGGAGGGAGCGCACGGGATACGGATCGCCGAAGAATTCCTTTGCGGTCTGGCCCGCTTCGCGGAAGCGCCATTTGCGTTGCATTTCCTCGTGTTCGGGGGTGAGGCGGATTTCGCGCACCTGGTCCAGGGCCAGCACTCGAATGTCCTTGCCGGCCTGGATTTTCAATTCGCCGCCCGGCGTCGGTGAAATGTTCCCAGCCAGCGTGGCGCCGTCGGAGAATTCCACTTTGCCCGGGCGCGCTTGCGCGTCCGCGGAAGCGCCCGCGCCAAAAACCAGGAGCAAACAGGACGCGATGAAAGAGAGTTTCACAACGAGCCTTTCAGAACATATTCATTTTCCGCCGCAGCATCCACTCCAACATGAGCACCAACAGGAAGGCGAGCGCAAACCACGGCCCCGCCTCGGCCAGGGAGGATTCCTGGACGGAAACCTTGCGCAGGCTGGTGCCGGCCAGGCGCGCCACAAATTGGCCGGCGTCGGATTCCGGAAAGTACGCGCCGCCGGCCGATTCGGCCAGCCGCTTAAGGAAGACCTCGTCCAATTCAAGGCGGGTGCCTTCAGGCACCAGGGGCGCGACGGGGAAGTTGCGCTCGTAAGTCGCGGGCGGGCGGTCACCCTGGTACGCGACGAGGCGGAAGTTATAGTTGTCGCGCTCGCGGAAACGCAGTTTGACTTGAAAGGCCTGCGCTTCCCCCGGCATCGGTTCGACATTGACGGGGTAGTTTGTATTTTGTGTTGACAAAGACGCCGTGAAGCGGAACGCGCCCCCGGGCGCGCCCGTGAGGCGGATTTCGCCGACGGCCTGTTCGCCGGGCCGGTAGAAATCCTTGTCCCAGCGCACGGCGAAATTCTGGCCGCCTTCGGTTTTACCGGAGAGATTGCGCACGGCCTGGCGCCAGAAGAGGCCGTAGGCCGAGCGCAAGGGTTCGGGCTGGGTCGCCCATTTCCAAAGGGTGTTGCTGGCGATGCCCATCACCTTGCCCTTGCCGTAGGGCTGCACCGCCACGACCGCGACCTCGCGCGCGCCAAGGCGGACGGTCAGCAGGGCGGTCGCGCCGGGTTTCAATTCGCCCGGCAGATTCACGCTGTCGAGCGTGACCGAACCGCGCGTGACCACATCTTCGACGGTCGCCAAAATGGGATGGCCCAGTCCCGTCGGCGCGACATGGACGGCGAAGGCGCCTTGTTCCAGTGGCGGTTCCGCGTCGGAAAGCCGCCACGGGAAGAACGCCGCCAGGGGCGTTTGCGCGTAACCGCCGCGGCCAAAGGAATCGTCGCCGCCGAGAAAAACCAGCGTGCCGCCCTCCTGGACGAATTGGATGAGGGCCTGCATTTGTTCGGGGGAGCAATCGGCCGCCGGAAAAGAATCGATCACAACCACGTCATAGGGTTTCAACCCTTCTTTGGTGCCCGGAAAACCGGCCGCCAGCGCTTCGTCGCCAGCCAGGCGGTCGCCCTGGAGCGTGAAGCGGTCGCCCGTGGTGCGGAGGAGGGCGGTGAAGGCGATTCCCGGGTCGCGCGCCAATTCGTTGCGAAGCATTTTGAATCCCTGGCCCAATTGGCGCGAGAAATAGAGAACGCGCAGCGCCTTCTTCTGAACATTCACGGTAACGACGCGCCAGTTGTTCAAGGGGGAAAGCTCGCCGTTGACGGGTTCGACGCTGACGCGATAACGCAGCACGCCCGTTTCGCTGCTCTTGGCCGTCAGCCGCGCCCGCGCCCGCAAAGCCGAGAGGCTCACTGTTTGTTCGCTGGCCTTTTGCCAGCCGCCGGCCACAGCGCGTTCCAGCAAGACGCGGACATTCGAGATTCTTTGCGCAAAGCCGCCGCCGTGTCCGGCGCGGGCCTGGATGTCGGCGGTGATGTCGAAATCGGTGTCCTTTTCCACCAGCGCGGGGGCCTGCGCGTCCGCGAGGGCAAGGTCATTCCAGGTTGCCGGGTCGGCGCCAATGCCGACGATGGAGAGCGGGATTTTGGGCAGCGCGGGATTGTCGATGGCCTCGTCGCCGCCGTCGGTCAGGAGAACGACGCCGAGATAGGAGGCGATGTCATTGCGCTCCGCCAGCGCGAGCAGGCAGCCGCCCATGTCGGTGCCGCGCGTGCCGGAGGCCGGGATTTGGCCGGGCTTGTGAATGCGGGTGTCGAACTCCAATTCGTCAAAGGAGAGGCCGGCGGGCTTGGAGCGCTTCCATTGTTCGATGATGGACCGGGCGCGGTCGGCGCGCGGGCGGCGGTAATCGTCCGCCACGTCCATCGAGGACGAGGAGTCTGTCAACACGAGGACTTTGCTTTTTGTCAAGTCGAAGCGCCGGATGGCCGAGACGGGATCGAAGAGCGCGAGCAGGAGCAGGAGCAGTGTCAATAATTTGGGGGCGAGCAGCCAGCGCGCCCGGCCTGGCGGCGCGCGCCGGAGCAATCGCCGGTAAAGCAGCCACAGCCACAAGGCGGCCCCAAGCAGGAGCGCGCCGCACCAAATCGGCGCCAGGCGCGGATGCCACTGGATGTTGGCCAGAACAATCGTCATGTCGGCACCGGAGCGGATGAAGAGGCGGCGGCCGGGGCGCGCGGCTTCAGCGGCGGGGGATTGGCCAGCCAGCCTTCCAAGCCAAGACAGGCGAAGGCGAGCAGAATCAGCGGCAGGCTCAAATCCAGCGAGCGCTCTTGTTTTCGAAGCTCCGGCAGCAGGCTTTGGCCGTCGGGCAAATCCTTCACCGTGTAACTCAAGGCGCCCAAGGCAGGCAGGTCGTCGCTGGTGATGAACTTCTGCCGTCCTTCCTTTTCCGACGAACTTACGGCGGCGTAGGTTGTCCGCGGGCCGATGCGCATGGCATAGACGCCGGCGCGCGGGAAGGTCAGGAATTGGGCGGGTTTGCCTTTCCAATCCAGCGCGCTGCCGCACAGGGATTGGACCTGGAGGGCATCGGCGTTGGTCGAAGCGAGGTGGAGCGGTTCGCCCGCGACCAGCGCAATGGATTTTGCCGATGCGCCGGAGTCAGCCAACACCATGCCTTGAGCGAGCGCGACAAACGCGGGCTTGAGTGGCAGCGTGCTCCAGGCCGGGTCAAAGGCCAACCCGCTGGCCAACAGGAGGCCCGCGCCCACTTTTTGCGAGGCGAGCACGACGTTTCCATCTTCGACTCCGAGCACGGGTGTGCCGTCGGCGGCGATGCGCAGCGGGTAAAATCGGAAAACTTTCACATTGTGCAGGGCCACTTCGCCCTTGTCATCGCGCAGGTCGTCGAACATCGCGCTGGCTTTGTCGAGCACCGTCAGCGCCAGGCCGTTGGAGGCGCTTTGCAAGCTGTGCGGGGAAATGGCGAACCAGTCGGGCATCCCAACAACTGGAGTCGAGTCGTTCGGCGAAGGGAGCACCAAAACCGTGCCGCCGGCGGCCAGCAATTGATGCGCCGCCGAAGCCCCGCGCGCCAGGCGGTCCCAAGTCGTCACGGCAAAGCTGGCGGTGCCGCCCGCAAGACTGGCGGGGAGGGAATCCCCGCCGCTGAACGACACGACCAGACCCGACAAGCGGCCTTGGCCCGAAGGCGACATCGCCAGCGGCAAATATCCGAAGTCGCCAGGTTCGCCGGCGAAGAGCACGCCGTGTTTCTCGCCGCAGACGAACGCCGCCGCGGCGTCGTTGTCGGCGGGAAAGTCGTCGCCGTCGAGCGAGAACAAAGCCCAGCGCAGCCCCGGATTGGATGCTTCCATTGTGACGGTGGCGGACTTTCTGGCGCCTGGGGCCACCGTGAGTTCCTGGCTGCCGCGGTTTCCGGAGTCGTCCAGCCAGTTGAGCCGGACTTGCGCCTCGACCGGGCCGGGATTCACCAATTGCGCCTCAACCGGGAAACGCCGCCCGGCCACGACGGGGCGGCTGGGCATCTGCACCCCCGCCAGCGAGACGTTGGGCTGGCTGGCAAAGGGCGAGGGGATGCGATGGACGACGATCCGCGCGCCCGGACGCGGCGGGCGCAAATCGACGGGAACCTGGCTCCATTTCTCCGTCTGCAGATCCGACAGGACGTGAATCTCGCAGCGCGCCGCCGAGGTGTGCTCCAGCATCGCCACCGCGCTGGCCATGGCGGCGGCCACGCTGCCGCCGGCGTCGGTTTCGCTGACGTTGTCGAGGGCGATTTTGAGGGCGTCCTTGTCGGACGTCAGGCCGGCCGGCAGCGGCACGGCCGGGTCGGGCACGAGAAGGACGAGGCCGGCGGCGTCCCGGTCGCGCATATTATTGACAATATCGCGGGCGGCGTCCACCGCCTGCTTGAGTTTGGAGCGGCCGCCCTGGGCGGCGCCGCTCATCGAGCCGGAGTTGTCAATTACAATGACGGCGGCGGCGCCGCCTTCGCGGCCGACGCCAAACCAAACCGGCCGCGCCAGCGCCAGGAGGACCAGCAGGATCAGCAGGGCGCGCAGCAGCAGGATGAGCCATTCCCGCAGGCGGCGGCGCGCGTTGAGCCTGGGGTCCAGCCGGTGGAAAAACATCAGCGTCGGGAATGGGCGCGGCAGTTTTTTGAGCCGGAAGAAGAGATGAAAAATGACCGGCAGCGCCGCCAGCGGGAGGAGGAGGGTAAAGAATGGATTGAGCAGGGAAAGCGTCACGTCATCCGCCTTTGGCGCGGTGGAGTTGGCGGTGCAGAACTTCCTCCACCGGCTGGCGGGTGTCCAGCAAATGGTATTCGGCCAGGGAGTCCAGGCAGCCGCGGCGGATTTCCTCCAGGAATTTTTGCACTTCCTGCGCGTAGGCCTCGCGCAGTTCGTCGGCTTGCACGACCAACCGGGCGCCGGTTTCCAGCTCGCGCAACTCGGCCAGGCCCATGAAATCCAGGCTCATCTCGGCGGGGTCCAGCGGCTGAAGCACGAGGATCTCGTGCTTGTTGTGACGCAGATGCTGCAAGCCCTTGACCAGATCGACCGGGTCCTGCAACAGATCGGAAATCAAGACCACCAGGCTGCGGCGCTGGATTTGTTCGGCGATCTGATGGAGGGCGCGGTCAATCCGGCTGCGGCCGGAGGCCTTGATGCCTTCCAGCGCCAGCAGCAAGGGGCGCAGTCCCTCCAGCGAGCGGGCCGGCGGGAGGGATTGGCGGATTTCCTCATTGAAGAGCGTCAGACCGGCGGCGTCGGATTGATTGACAAGGACGTACATCAAGCCGGCGGCAAGGAAACAGCCATAATCAATTTTGGAGCGCGCGCCGCCGGCGCGAAAGGCCATGCTTTCGGAGGTGTCCAGGAGAATGTAGGCGCACAGGTTGGTCTCCTCCTGATAACGGCGGATGACGTAGCGGTCGCTGCGGGCATAGACCGGCCAGTCAATAAGATTGGGCGGGTCCCCGCGCGTGTATTCGCGGTAATCGGCGAACTCGACCGACGCGCCGTGATGTGGGGAGCGGTGCAAGCCCTGCAGGGCGCCCTCGACCGGTTTGCGCACGGACAAGGTCAAACCGCGGAGCCGGTCGGCCAATTCGGGGGGGAGGAATTTGTAGGCGGAAACCGGGTTCATATTCCGCGGGTGAGCCGGGAGTTATTTCCCGTAGTCCGGCTCCTTGACCGCCTCCAGGATTTTTTTGACGATTTGGTCCGTGTCCACCCCTTCGCTGGCGGCGGTGAAATTGGGGAAAATGCGATGGCGCAACACCGGCAGGGCGTATTGGCGCACGTCGGCGCAGGAGACGCTGAAGCGGCCCTGGAGAAGAACGTGCGCCTTGGCGGCCAGCAACAGGTACTGGCCGGCGCGCGTGCCGGCGCCCCAGCGCACCCAGCGGTTGACGAAATCGGGCGCGCCGCCGGCGTTCGGGCGCGTGGCGCGGATGAGGCTCAGCGCGTAAAGGGCCACGTGCTGGCTGACGGGCATCTGGCGGACGTGGCGCTGAAGTTCGAGCACCGCCGCGGCGTCGAGCACCTGGGCCGCGCTTGAGGAGACGTCGCGGGTGGTGTCAAGAATAACCTGTTGCTCCTCCGCCGCGCTGGGGTAGCCGAGGTTGACGCAAAACATGAAGCGGTCCAGTTGGGCTTCGGGCAGGGGATAGGTGCCTTCCTGTTCG
>Ga0187860_1002460_pt1 | contig 15309 bp, 21 predicted proteins | sample June2016WEW_10_4_FD_132981 | JGI IMG/M metagenome (GOLD analysis project Ga0187860, IMG submission 132981) | Peatland microbial communities from SPRUCE experiment site at the Marcell Experimental Forest, Minnesota, USA - June2016WEW_10_40 | ecosystem: Environmental > Terrestrial > Soil >... | reverse complement strand
TTGGCGACCGTGCCAGTCGTCATCTTGACGACGGAATCGTAGTTGGCGTCATAGGCAATGGCCGTGCCGGTCGTAGACGAGACGGTCAAGTCTCGAACAATACTTCCAGTCTTGAAATCCGCCGTCACGCAATAGCCGAAGCCGGACGTGATGGCATCGCTGGCGGGCGACCGCGCCCACACAGAGGGAGAGGGAAGCAGCGTCGAGGGCTGTTCCCAAGTCTGAACAATAACTTCTCCGAAACGTGGCATGTTGAACTCCTGGCAGCCCCGGAGCCGGGGGTCGGGCACAATCCCTGAGTCCCCGGTCGGAAGGCCGCTGTTTGGTAATTAGATCGGAAGATGCAAGCAGAAACCGAGGGACCGTCGATTGATCCCGAGAATCTGGAACGACCAATCCGTGAAAACTGAGAACACCGTGTGTTGACCCTTGTCAACGATCGGATGGCTGTCCACTTGCCACAATCCTTCGCGGGCCACGCACTGGAGCTTGCTCCAGTCGATGCAATAAATCGCGCCCGGATTGACCACCTTGGCCTGGCTGTTGGTCACTTGCTGAGCATCAAGGGGCTTGGTGTAGATGAACGGCATACGATTGAAGAACACGGTTCCTTCGGGACTGTACAGCAGTTTGCCGGCCAAGTCCTTCGGGGCATTGTCGTCATCGCGCATGTCGCCCAAATTGATGAGGCCCGCGATAACGTCATTGCTGGAATAAAAAGCGGCCTGTGAGTCGGCCCAATTGTCGTCGCCGGGGGCGTCGATGAACGCCGGCGGCTCAAATCGGGTTTGCCGAATGGCCGTGTGCAACAGGGTCAACAAAGAGTTGTTGATCGCATTGTACACACCAGTGAAGCTGGCCCACTTCGGATAAGCGACGGCGTCCAATCCGCCAATGACGGATGAGGTCGTGCCGTTCGCATATCGCACGGTGTTGCCATTGAATCCATACGTTCCAGCAACCGTCCCCGCCGGTGCGAAGGACAGCCAGTACGGAACGCCAAGGGGACGAAGCGCGTCTTGCGCTGACTGAGGGGCGCTCCATCCGCCCAGTTCAATCCCATTGGCCGCTGACCACATGGCACGAATCTTGCGGGAACGAATGAGATTGATGAATGCCTCTTCGCCCCGGTTTGCAAGGATATCCTGAATGTCCCAAGTGTAGTTAACGCTGCATTGCGTAAAAGGAACTTGAATTAAATACTGACCCTGAGAAACGGTGGCGTTGTCAGTCGTTTGTGTTGCGGCCCTGCCGCTTGTTGCGGGGCCTCTCATGCTCACGCATGAGACCAGGCTATATCATCCACTTCAAAAAGTGGCTCACCATTTCGGCCCCGCTTGGGGCCTACGTCCATTGGACTAGCCGTCGAACCTTCCGCCCTGGCCGGGCGGCTTGGCTGCTGATTTTCTGCCGCAGGGAAATTCAGTTTTGCGAATTCTCCGTGCGCCAATCGCGCGAATCGGTCATACGCTTCTGCCGCTAGCCGTTCAGTGGCAAATGTTCCGAGGCACACAACGGCTCGAAATTTGCCATGAATTTTAGCAACGCCCTTATACCTCGATCCGATCTTGCCAATGCTATTGGCCTTACGATTTCGAGAATTTTGGGTGGGAGTGGCCGCGCGTAGATTGATCTGGCGACAATTGGTAACGTCCCCATCAATATGGTCGGCAAGTAGTGGTGGCGTGTGAGAATTCGTCGGATTAGAAAGTCCGAGAATGACTCTCGACACATTGATCTGCGGCCGAGAGCGGCTTCCCCGCTCTCTTGCAAACAGACTTCCATGATGTCGGCCAATCCAAAAGTAACAGTTACGAAATGGCTCATAATCTGTCCAGTCCATGTACGCAGTTCGGTTTCCGGCAGTGAAGTGAAACACTGCCGTATCCCCAACTCGGTTGACTGTAAAATTACTTCGCCGCATCTTGTTACTTTACCATGTAAATGAGAACAGTCAAACAGATGTTCCAGCAATTAAGTGAGTGCGTCTTGTGGCTCACGCCGCAAGAGGACAGAGATTGGTGCTGTCTGCACCAAATCCATCGTACATACCGCGCCAGCGGAACGAACCGTCTTCATCAAGGACGATGTTACGCTGAATTACTGTACCGCCTTCAAACAGCTTTTTCTTGGCTGAGAGAAGTTTAACGAATGCATAATTGGGGTACGAATGTGTTACGGATCGGCCGTTTCCGCCGACCCTCTCATGCTCGCGCATGAGTCCAGGCTATATCATCTTCCGGAAAGGAAGCATCCTGTTTCCAGCCCACTTGGGCCGTACTCCCCGAAGGGATAGCCGTCGAACGCTTCGCCCGGTCGGGCGATTCCGCTGCTGATTGACTGTGTGGAGGAATTACGTTTAGTCTCGCATATTCCCCTTGGTGCGCAATCGCCATGCGATTGTACGCTTCCGCCGCCTCAAGTTCGGTGACAAATCCATTCTCCGTCAAGCGAAGCGTGGCAGAAAACGTCCCGTTAGACTTCTTCTCCACACCTTTGAACGAAGAATTGTGTGTGCGAGTACGAGACGCCGCACAATTGCACCTATTTTGAGACGCCGTGACTTTGCGTAAATTACACATGCGATTGTCAGTTGTGTCGCCATTGATGTGGTCTACAAAAAGATTGTCGTTCAATCCACAGCCAAGCAACAATCTCGGCAGTCGGATTGACTTAGGAACGGTTCCATGTTTTCGTGATGCGTTGGCCGTCACATACGCATCTCGATGGCCCAATGACCACCGATGTTGCGAAACCAGCGGATACGAGGCGGCGTCAATAACAGCACTTCGGCCATCATTGAAATGCATGACGTACCCAAAATCACAAATTTCGTAGATCACAGAATCAAGTTTTGGCGAATTGGCCACAGTGTTTCCAGCAATTAAGGATGTTTTCATGTGGTGCATTATACACCACAGGGACTACACTGTCAAATGTTATCCCAAGTAGCCTCGAACTGCCCTTTAGGCAGCAATTTCAAAGTCGTGGCGATGGTGTCTGCCATCGCGTTCATGTCTAAAGTCACCATACGGTAACTCCTAGTTTACGTTTAACTCATAGCTTTCTTTAGGCCCTCCCTGACCGCTTTTCGCAGGTCGGGTTTGTCTATCCCCGTGGCGGCTTGGCGACCGGCCGGCTTTAGGACGGCTCCCCGACTACGCTGCTTGATTTCCGCCGCGAGTTTTTCTCGCGTCACCTTGGCAACGTACTCCGAAGTGGTCGCCTCATGCGCCATTTGGAGTGCATCTTGTAATCCAAGATTTCGGCCTTGCGAGGCCGCACCGGATTGGATCATGTTGGCCATATCCAGCACTTTGACGCGACTGGCGTCTTGTGCGGGGGTAAGGGCCACAGGGTCCGTTCCGTAGTAATCCGCGAATTCCTTTTTGTCGTCTGCTGAAAAGAATCCGTGGACTTGTCGGATAAAGCCGTCACGCGCCTCCGCTTTCGACTTTTCTTCATATTGTCGAATCACGGGGAGTATGCGTTGCAACTCGTTTTGCCAATCGTTAAGACGGGCGAGTTGCTGGACGAAGGCTTCATCCTTACCGTAGGTCTTTGCCAACAATTCAGTGTCGATTGTCGGCAAGGCAGCCGGTCTTTGGGCCGGGGTAGCCTTTTTGGCCTCTTCGGCCATGCGTTGACCTAACTTCGCAAATGCCTCTGTTTCCTTGTTGCGAGCTTGGTGGAGCTTTCCCGCGTACTGCACGAACTTGTCGCCTTGCAGCTTGACGGCTTCATCAATCTCCGCATCAGAGTATTCAGCGGCCTTCAACGTCCTGCGGTAAGCGGCGGGGAGAATGGCGAAAGGGGTGACGGACTCCGCCGAAGCGGTTTCCGTGGCCTTCGCATCCTCCGCCAACTTGGCAGGTGTTTCTTTTTCTGTAGTGTCCGACGCGCTGGCAGCTTCTTTATGCTCAACGGCCGGTTCTGGTTTTTCGGTCTTTTCCTTCTCAGTTGCGTCCGGCGTTTCCGCCGTCTCCTCAACTTCTGGTTTGGCGTCGTCGACGAACGCTCGGGCGATGGATGCCTTCAATTCGGGCGTGACTGCGGTCTTCTCAATCGCTATGTCGCCAGTCGTATCCGGATGCTCGCCTATTACTACTGCCATAATCAACTCCTGTTAGCCGGCATTTTGGCCGGGGTAAACGTTCACCAGTCTCTAATTACGTTCAACAAACCCCGCTATCTTCAGGTTTTTCAATTTTTCCTGTCGGGTCCGCGCAATCGGCACGCCATATAATGGGTCACGTGGATTGTCAGAAATCCGAACACCTTTTTCTTTCAACTTCTGGACGTCTTGTGGATGCGTCACCCCGATACTATGCATGGCGATGGGGGTGCGGAATTGCGCGTCACGTGCTATAGTAGGTGGTTCAAGCGTCACCTGACAATAAAAGCATCCGCGCCGCCCGTCGTGAAGCGGAAACAAAGCTTTACGCTCCTCACCGCAGATTGGACAGATTTCCGGCATTGTCTAGTCCTCGCGTTCAAGTCTCACAATACGCCCTTGGGCCGTTATCGCGTGCTTCGCCACGCCGTCATCATCTACAAAGGATAGAAGGGCGATTCCGTCACAATGTTTGCATGGAGTCCAATCAGTCAACACGCCTTCGGCAAACCACGAGGGCGCTTGTTTAGTTTCCCTGCCGCAGGCATCGCATGTGTAGACGAGCACTACCATTTTCGGAACCTATTTTGGCCATGTATCCATGATGAAAAAGTGTGCCCAAAGCCCGAGAAGTAGCCAGCGGAACAGGCCAGAAGATTCGTGGTCCACAACACGAATCTGTGCCGAAATGGTGGACCAGCCGAGCAGTGCGGCCACGACATCCCAGGCGACTATGCCGAGAGTGGCTGTCCAAATAATGATGCGGCTGGCGGGCATGTCATTCTCCGACGTTCAGCGCCTTTTTCAGTTTCTTACCAATGACTTTTCGCGCATGTTTCGGGAGCTTTTTGCCTTTGGACGCCCTGTCCCATTCTTTGACGTTGACGCCCTGTCGGGCAAGTTGCTTTTCATGCGTGTGGAAATAGCCCATTTGGGATTTGGATTTATACGGCACGTGTCACTTTCCTTCCGCTTCGGATTCAAATGTCTCGGTAGGTGGAGCAGTTTTGACTCCCTCTTGCTCTCCGAACGCACTCTTCAGCTTTTTGCCGACCGTTTCGCGAAGACGGCGGTTGGCCCCCGACAATGCATTCTTGTTATTGGCTGCGGCCTTTTGTAGATGGTCCCGCGCAGCCGCATGTCTGGCTTTATGCGCAACTATAGACGCATGGTCCCGTAAGGTGTTGGCGTCTTGTGTCGCCTGAGACGACTTGTCTTCGTCGCTCAAATCGTCATAATGCTCGTTTACGTCACTGGATTGGGGTAGCATGGTCTAGACTCCTGAAAATGCCGCATTACTCGGACGAGCGCTGAGCGCCCGTCGCAATTCTATACGTTGCAAGGCTTGTACCTCATTTGCCCCCCGCTGAGCCGTTTGAGGTGGAGTGGGCGGTCCGGCCGGCGCGCCTTGGACTTGGCCAGGCTGGCCGTTTTGCAAGATGGCTGCCGTGGGCCTGGCTGACGCCTTTCCAGGGTCTTGTGGACCGAGTTGCGCGTGCATAGACTGTTGCAATTGATATGCCTGGTCCATGAACACGTCGGGCAGGAAATCTGTCAATCCCATGGACTTGCCGAGTGAGATTAGCAATGCGCTGGCGTTCAAGCCAATGCCTGCCAATTGGGCCTGTTGCGCGGCGGCGACCACCGCCGGCAGGACTTGGGTCGCAAACGTCATTGAAAGCTGCACCCGTTGCTGGCTGTCCATACGAGAAAGGCTGTCCGGTTCTATCTGAAAGTGGAAATCCAAAAAATCACCGGATCGTTGTTCAGGCGTCAGCATCACCTGAACCTGTTGCTCAGCCGACGATACGAGCATCGGGCCTGTCGGTCCCTGTGTTATCTGAGAAGGGAGCTTCTGCCGCTGAATCAACGGCATGTTGATGAGCGGGTCCGTGTGAAGATAGAATGCCCGGCGACGGGCCTCTTGTGCACCAGCCAAATAGACCAAATCCTTGCTCCTACCCAGCACGATGTTGGAGTTCTGCTGCAAAACATTGCTGGCGGTGGCGGACTTGGCCTGCACCTGAACGCCCCCGAGCAGTTCGGTATTGCCCGCCAATGCGTTAAACCAATTGGTCAACAACGATACGGCGTCTTCATTACTGGGAACTTGTCCACCAAGGTTTAACGAACCGACTGATGCGGTGTTATCCAAGCCGACCATTTCACCGTCGGCCGCGTTCAACACTTCTTTGGCGTCATCTACAGCAGCCCGTTGATAATAGCCAATAGATTTCTGTCGCACTGCTTGATCTACAATTTTGCTCATCATACGATTGGCCAGAAGGCCACAATCGTATAGAACTGATGCGCGAGGCACTGGCATGGGATTGTCGGGGACCGGCGGCGAAAAAGATAGAAGCGTGTATGGACCTTCTTTGACGCCATAAAAGTCGTCAATGCGCAAAAACTTACGAATGTGTACTTTCTCGTCGCCCGGCAAAGTGATGACCACATTCGATGACGGAATCCATAACTCCACAATAGCCACATCGTCCAACTCACTGCCCTGTTCCGATTCGGCGGTGTTCCGACGAGAAAGTTGGTATGTCTCGTCCTTCGCTTCGTTGGAGTCTCCCCATTTCGGCAAAGCATTGATTTCGTCTTCGTCATACAGGTCAGATTCCAGGAGAGACTTGCGTGGCACGATAAGACGGTGTCCGATGAAACGGGCATCTGAAAATAGATGTTCACGGGATTCCGGATCGGCCACAAAATCGTCCAAGGACACCGGCTCTGTAAACACGTCGCCCATCGCCAAATCGTTCGCTTCATCAGATTCCAGATCGGCCATGGCGTTTGCGACGCCAGTCTTCATGATGCCCAAGCCAAAGAATGCCTCAACCGTGGCCCGCTGATAAATGTCTTGAATGTTAAGTTTTTTGTCCTGAAAACTTAACGCCAATGCCAGCAAATCCGCGTATTGCTTGTCTTGAAGATATGGCGAAGAAACGTTATGCTGTGGAAAAGATGTGACCAAAGACGGAAGAATCACGCTAATCGCATTGAACAGGAGATTCAACGGTTGTGAGCCGACGCCCGCGCCCATCGATCCGTAATGCGGACCGACATACTGCTGGATCGACTTCTTACGCATGGCTCGAAAGGGAGCAAGACGATCCCAGCCGCGGGCGACCATTTTGCTGATGTCCTTGGGCCGAATTTCGTTGACAAGGTCTTCTGCCATGATTATCTCAACATCTGTTCCATGTTGGCGAATGTCGGTTCGTTATGGGCCACTGGACGTTCAGCCGCCTTTCGCTCTCGCCATCTACCTGCAATGGTGCGATTGTCCGGTTTTTCTTCAGGAGCGCGCATTCTCGGATTCTCGGCAGATGCGCCCCAAAGGCTCAACGCATCGGCAATGGTGCGGTCCCCATGCGATTGCCTGGCCGCCTCCGATTCGTGGAACAATTTCAATGGCCCGATGCCGCCAGACGGATAATTGACATAATCCATCGTCTCGTCCAAGGACGCCAATGAGCGATTGATGAACATTCCTTTGGCATACGCGCGCCGCAGCAGTCCCAACAGCTCCGCCTTCTTTTCGCGGCTGCTGCGCCATCCGTAACGTTTGCTAGGCTCTTCTGATAGATCGCCCGCTGAGCGATCAAAGTACAGGTGCGGGTATTGCAATTCTTTGGCGATTACGCGGCCGTAATCCCATGCCGGATTGCCGTTGTTTTCAAAGACAATCAGCGGCCTGCGCGTACGGCCCCCAACCCACATGGCCACGGCGGCGGTGATTCGGGCAAACAAGAATGGCGGAGTGTTCGCATCGGCCCATTCTGCCACCTTTTCATGGGTATCGTGACAGAGAACAGAAATCACACTATTCGATGCGCCCATGCCCAAACTGATGTCTACGCCGAGAGTGTAGGCGTAATTTTGGGGCAATCGCAACTCGTCGGACAGGTTCTCCCAAACTTTCAAAGGGCCGCCTGGCCGCACTAGCAGGGACGGAATGTGCAAAGATGACAGGGCGCGTTTGATCGCCGGTTCCGACAGTTCGGGCTGAAATCCTACTGTCAATGTCTTTGCTGGCGTCCTTCCGTACGTGCGCCGGTGGTCGGCCAATACGGCATTGTCCATGAACGCGTCGTCCGCACCCACATGGTCTACATTGACTTCAATGGCCAGTTCTTTCGGCGAAAGTCTCGCGGCCTCGGCATCAAACCACGGCGAATGGACTTCGTATCTGCCCGAAGCGTTCGGCTCGATACGGAGGCCTTGCGCTTTTCCGGGGTCCAGCCACCAATACGCCGTATATCTGTCGATCTGCCCCGACAATGCCCACTTGCTGAATTCCGTGCCCCTGCCGTTAGGTGTGCTTATTACGAAGCGGCACAAGGACACGGCATGTGTGGACCGCTTAATTTTCTCAGCATGTTCGCATTTAGAAAACTCATCCAGCAATATTGCCGTTCGCCGATCGCCCGTGCCGGCGTTTGGGTTGGATGATTCGCCGTCGATGCGACTACCGTTGTCGATATTCACAATCGACAGTCGTTTGCGATATAACTTTGCGGAAGGCGTGTCTTTGCCTTTTTCCAAGGTGTACGGAACCATCCACTTGGGCAAATATTTCAAGATGTAATCGATCTTTCCGAGCAATGTCCCTTCGGCCCCTATGCCACCATTGGGATAGTCCTTGCACGTGCCAGAAATCTGGTCTACTACGTCCTCTTTGTACGACAGCATGAGCAGAGACGAGCCTGAATAGAATAGAAATCGCCACACAAACGCATAACATGCCAGCCATGTTAGCCCGAGTGTTCGGCTCTTGTCTACCAACAAGTCTTTGCCATCCGACATGGCCGTTTGGAACTTTTCCAGCAAGTCCAATTGGAAGACATGTGGAATGAAGGGCTGACAGTGGCTTTCAACCTGACGTGAAACTCCGTCAATAACTGAAAATTGTTGGACAGTATATCCATACTTGGCCACAAATAGGGGGATCGATGCCTTACAGTCCCGCAATTCTCGCATTACGACCGGACGCAACTGGTCGTCTTGTGCCGCATCCCACCTGTCTTTTCCTCCGGCCGCTGCCAGCACTGTGTCGCGATACGCCGCATTGGCGGCCGGCAGCAAAGGGATTTTCAGGCCAGTTCGGGGACAGGTGTAGAACTCGGGTGTCTCCGGCTCTTTAATATTGGGGCGCTGTTCAAAATCCAGCATATGGTTACGGTTGAAGAGCTTGCTGAGAAGTCCCGCCAACCGTCGGATAGTTCAGTTTGGAGTAGGGCTTCACATATCCAGTGCCGAAGCAAGAGTAGACGATCGCGCCATTCGGATTAAGAACAGGTCCGTCGCCGGCCGTCAACTCCACGCCCTCTTTGTCGGAATGCCATTCCACCGCGATATTGCCCGTGCTCGAACCGGCAAAGGTTATCACGGGGATTGTCGATGCAGAGACCGTGCCCAACCACGACGGCTGTTCCGTGGCCGAATACAGCACGACTGCCACAGAATCGACCACAAGCAATTCATTCGGCTGCACAGTACGGGGGCTGCCGTTTGCTTGATACAAAGTCAAGGCTTTCGCCGCTGAGACAGATGTGGAGCCAGAATTGAAATAAACACAGTCGCCGTAGACCATTTTCATAATAAGTGTTCCTTAAATCAGATTGAAGGTCGGAAGCGTCTCATAATCGAGCCATTCGGTCCAGTCTGCGGGGTAGACGGAATCAAACCTGACCGTCCCGGTATGGCGGCGGGTCTCGCGGCTGAATGTCGTCGGGGCCGAAGTATGACGTGTTTTCCACAAAGCTGGACAACTTTTTGTTTCGTCGAACACGACTCCTCCAATCGCAAAAGGCAATAGAGACGTAGTTCAGAAAAGCGAAGACGAGCCAGTATCCGATGGCAGTGGCCAAGAAGTTTGTCATTTAGCCTCCACGAATTCGGCCGCCGCACCGACCGTGTTCGGATGCCGCAAATGCCGAATGATGTTGACTAATGGCGATTCGGCGGAGTCTGGGTCAACAAAAGTGTCGGAGGGCGAATAGAATATGTTCGGATGATTGTGGATCACGACTCCGTCAACATTACATGCTAAGAAAACGATTGGCAGCCCAGGATGCATCTTTTGTTCTATGGCAATCAAGGTTTCCATGTTCCACGGCCGGTCGAATTCTGTTGGAGGGTTTAGTGTCTCTGGATATACCAACCAGATGCGGTGGTCCACACTATATCCGCCATGACACATCACTAAAACAAATGGGCGGTGCAGCCGAGGGGCTACGTCAAGCGACCATTCAACAGCCTCCTCAGAAGTGAAAGAGTCGTCCCAAATGTCTACGATCGCATTCGGTTGTGTTGAGCTGGGAAGTGTGGCGGCCGTCTGCACCACGGCCCGCAAAGTGTCCCTTTGTGCCGACAGTTGGCAGCCGATCAGCGCCAGTTCTACGCAAAATAGAATGGCAGATGTAGCGACCGTTCGGTGCATGGTAGATTAGAAAAAAATCCGAGACGGAGGACTCTCTGCTTTGGTCTTATTGACGGCCCTGAGCGAAGGAAAGTGCGCTTCGTCCCGGAGTGGATAGGATCAGTTTCGGACACGAACCGTCAGAATTTCGGGCAATCCCGCATTCACGTCATCCAAGTATTGTACGAGCAGGCGAATGTCGCCGCTTAAAACACTGCCATAATTCACAGTCACTTCTTGTGCCATCGCATCGAACTTGCCGGCCCATTTGTCCATAAAGGCCGGGACCGAGTCGGACCATGCCTGAAGGCCATAGCCGCCAGCACTCTGATGTACCATGTAAATGTTTGAGGCCACGGCCACATTCAGCCCGGCATCGAATGCCCGTGCGGCAATGTCCAAGTCATAGAAATGGAAGGACGGACGAAGCTGCTTTTCGTCAAACCCGCCAATTTTTTCCAGGGCGGATTTCCGAGCCACTAGACAGTAGCCGTCCAGTGCCCTCATGCCCGCAATAGTTTGTGCTGGAGCCTGCCACCGTGCATATGCTATCGGCTGGCCAGCCTGTGTAGGCAAATTGATAACGCCGCCATATGCGTAGCCCCCTGCAAACCATTTGCTACCGACCATCCGGCTGGAGCCGGCAAATCCCAGCAAATCTATCTGCAACTCGTCCATGCGATGCCGCAATGCCTTGCCAACCGTATAATTCGGAAAGGGCAGAGGAAATGCGTCGTGATGAGAGAATATCACGTACTCGGCGTCAATCTTGCTCATCCCAAAGTTGTATGCGGTCGCCATGCTCGGCGCACCTTCAACGCATTGGATTTGGGACGGCGCGGACAGGTCCGACAGTCCTTTGGCCCACAATTCTGCGCAATTGCGGAATTTTGTATTGTCGTTGGTGGCAATGACCACCCCGAATTGCGAGCGGGCAGGGGCGATGACAATGGGCGCAGCCGCGGCGACGGCCTCGGCTATTTCGACCTCTGTCTTGTTCACCGTGTCTCTCCGATTTTAGTGTTCAAGTGTGTTGATGAGATTCTGCTCCATTGCCGGGCAGCCTGGAATGCCTGCCTGCGCTGCCCGAACATGATACAAATTTGGCTTCCAGCTCGATCCGCGTGAATCACAACTGTGCGCGTCTTCTCCTATCTCTTCGTTGCCCGCTAACCCGAACGCCTCAATATCGTCATTGTTCTGTGCGTCCAAAGCCTCCAATAATGTATTCACTAGTGTCCTTGGAGTCGTTGTCATGTTCCGTGACTTTCTTGTACTCTTCATTTTGTGTCCAGTCTGGCAATTTGGGAGGTATTGGCTCTATGATTTCGACGCAATGACCAACATACTTGTGCCACATTCTTAAAAAATTGTCGCTATAAGTGGTCACAACATCACGCCCTCTTCTATAAAGTATACCCCTCATTTTATCTCTATACAAGGAAAATCTTGCCTTAATTGCGCGGTATCGCAGTTGTTTTGATTTCTTTGATACGTACAAACGCTGCAAGTGGGATAAACAGTGTCCCAGTGCAGTATGCAGTTGTCTCATTCCCACTAGAGACATGTCCACTTATCTGCACGTATCTCTTCGACACTCCTGTACACCAACCAAGGGATTTGCATACACTCGTCTCGTCGGCACCTTCACCCCATAACTTCCACACAGTGCCAACCGGACGAAACGAATCGTCCCATTCAACATAGTACAATTTGCCTATTTTGAACTTGATCATTTATTCCTCCCTCATTGATTTGGTTTCGCGTAAACGCCAAACTTGTGCCTTCCCCCGCCACCCACATTCTTCCGATTGACGGACAATTCGGCCCCAAATGGCGTCGAATTTGCGGTCGTTGCGCACCTTGAACTTCCGTCCTACCGCCGTCCCTTCGTTCATCAAATCCACAATTTCTGCTTTCGTAAAGTCCGCCGGCAGGTCGTCGAGAATGGACTCGGCCCGTGCTTCGATCTCCTGCGATTTCTTACTGATTCCCGCCGCGTCCCGTAATACCGTATCCGCGTCATTACAGGCGTCTCGATCAGTGATGTTTACTTTGCTCCAATCCTGTCCTTCCAACGGCTTATTGACGATTTCATAGATCAGCCCTGGCGGCGGTTTCATGTCCGACACCTTGACCGGGGTCAAATGGAATCGGGACGAATTTTTGTACTTCGCCGTATACCACACAAGGCGGGGTTCCTGTATCAAGGCCCCCGACCCCATCATCGCGTCATTTGCCGATTGCTCGGGGCCGCGCTTGTTGAAGTGGTGCATGACCAGGACGGCCACGTTGTGCAATCTAGCGAAAGTTTCCAGGGCGTCAACGGCTGGGCGAATATCCTCAACGGAATTGTTCTTCAGTCCGGCGATGAATGATGTCCATGGGTCCAGTACGAATATGTCGGGAGTTTTTCGGCCCTTTCCTCGGTATGATGCCAATACCTCCTCCATCAACTTCAGAAGCGAACTCTTCTTGCCGCCCAATAAAGACAGGTTAATCTTGACTTCCGGCAAGGGGCATATGGCGGCTACTTTTCTGTACCACTCTCCATACTCGTTCATCATGCAGCGGTGAAATGAATCATTTCCCATTTCATATGAAATGTAGTAGCTCTTCAATGCTTCGCCGACCGCGCCGGTCTGTTGATCGATCAGTGCCTCTTCAGACAAAGGATTCATGCCTCGCCCCATGTCCGCGATGAATTTGCACACCAATCGACTTTTTCCCGTACCGCTCGCCCCAGCAAGCATAGTCACTTGCCCACGTGCCAAAAAACCAGGAACAAGCCACGGAAGCATTCCAACCTGATTTGCCATGTTTTCCTCCGGCGGTGACAGAAATGCCAGGGCGGGGTTGTTGGGGTCCACTGTAGTGGCCGTAGACCGATGGCTGTCATCTTCACAATATGCTGTCAGCCTCTCCGCAATGGCGGCGTCCGACAATCCTTCCGCGCGCAGCACATCGAGCCAGTTTCCCACGTCTCGTCCGACCTCAGGGATGTTGGCCAAAAGAGGGATGGTTATCACATGCAGGGTCTTAGGCTTGACAGTGTCAATCACATCCCGCGCGTGCAATGCGTATGTTCGGCCTCCGTCATCCTCGTCCGGAAGAATACGGACATTCAGCCCATGAAGGAAGCCCCAATTCACAGCGTCTAAATCGGCACTGATTCCTCCCCACATCGACACGGCCGACAGCCCCAAGCGATGCAGTGCTTCCGCTTTCCACAAACCTTCAGTAAAGTACACAGTTTCCGCGCCTGGAAACAAGTACGTACAGACCATTGCCGCCTGCTTCTCGTGCCGACTTAAGCTGTATTTACCGTCTAGGCGTTGTAGATACTGTAGGCAACGTTTGCCTTTTTTGCCATTTAGAGCGTCTCCCGTAGGGTCGAAGGCCACAACTTCCAGGCGGGACCTGTCCGGCGACACCACATGCCGCTTGTAACTGCCCTTCAGAACATACTGGGAAACAATCTCCTCGATAGTGCAGGTCCCGACGTCTGGAAGGGCCTCTGAAAGCGTATCGCCTCGCATTTTGCGTGCCAGGGCCTTTAGCGTGGCTATCCGTATTTCGGCTGAAATCAAGTCCTTGTCCGCCTCCAAACTATCCCATTGTGCGCGCACCGCCGCCTCCCCCTTCGGCGTGGCCTGTAGATTGTATAGTCGAGAATACCAGACGAATCCAGCATTTCCCATCAATGCTTTGACATGTATGCCCGCGGCAATCCGTGCGGGCCTGTCTTCCGCCAGCACAGGCGTCAAAAGGCTTTCCAGCGTTTCTTGTAGTTCCGGAATCTCTGTTTCTTCCATGGCCACGCGCCTTCGCTTCCCTTTAGGCCGCATCCGGACGCTTTGGACTAATCTGCTGTCCGATCAACCCATTTGCATCCAGCCATGTTGGCAACAGGCGTTCCAGAACTACCGTGTGGTATGAATATGCCGGTCTACCGAACAGTGCAATCAATTCCTCTTTCGACATCGACGAATTGTTGTACGGCAACTCGCGCCACAGACCTCCTCCTGGTTTTGAACTTTCGTCCATCAAATCCATTGCCCGCATGGCGGGAATCAAGCATTTCTCCACGTATTGTTCATAAATGTCTGATTTGAACACCACGTACATGCAAAAGGCAGGTGTACCAATTTTGCCGCCAACGGTCAAGGGCAGGCTCGCACGGCGGCAAACTTCGCGTCCTAACTCGATTATGCCAGGATGACACTTTTCTCCATGTTCCCAAATGTCCATTGACGATTCATGCCCTGGCAACGGAACGTAATAATAGTCGGCCTTTTCCGCCGCCTGTTCAATCACATTCAATACATGGACATACCACACGCCCGTCTTGGTCGGCATTCGCCATGACAAAATGCCAAAATAGTCCGATAGGTGGTGGATACACATTGTTCGCATCCCCACATCCGTGGCAAATGAGCAGTACTTTGTCCAACGACTATTCTTGTAAAGGCAAATTGCGTCGCGTCGCATCGGCATTCCCGTTGCCAACAAGGTCTTTGGTGAATGGCAGTGAATCACTATGCGAACGGGTGTGTGCGGCAGCAGTATGGTGTTTATGTCAATCATATCCATTGAAGTTTACACCAGAATTTTGGAATTGCAAATGAAAAATAAAAAAATGACGGGTCGGAGGGATAACTGACCGGAGTTGGAAAATGATAGGCGTCGAATGCCTAGCGAACCTCCCCCTTGTCACATGGCAATCGTCAAAGGGTGATACCCCCTTCGCCGCCTGGCATCGCCG
>Ga0187860_1002456_pt1 | contig 15325 bp, 14 predicted proteins | sample June2016WEW_10_4_FD_132981 | JGI IMG/M metagenome (GOLD analysis project Ga0187860, IMG submission 132981) | Peatland microbial communities from SPRUCE experiment site at the Marcell Experimental Forest, Minnesota, USA - June2016WEW_10_40 | ecosystem: Environmental > Terrestrial > Soil >... | reverse complement strand
GAGCCGGCGGCCTAGATTGAGCGAAGAAGAGCACGCGCTATGGACCGGCGTCGTGCGCTCGATCAAGCCGCTGCACCGCGCGCGCAAGTCGGCCGAGCTATCCGTCGACGATAAGCCGCCGCCCGCACCGCCGCGTCCGGCGGTGCGGCGCGAAGCGCCGCCTGAGAAAAAAGGGCCTCCGCTCGCGCCGCTCGGGCGACGGCTTAAGCAACGTGTCGCGCGTGGGCGTGAAGCAATTGACGCCCGCCTCGACCTGCACGGCCTCACGCAGACTGAGGCGCATGCGGCGCTGCTGCGCTTTCTGCACCGCGCCCAAGCGGACGGCGCCAAGATTGCACTGGTCGTCACCGGCAAAGGAACGGGCAAAGGGTCGGACCAGCGCGAAAGCGGCGTGCTCAAGCGACAGGTGCCGATGTGGCTGTCGCTGCCACAGTTCCGACCCTTGGTCGTCGGGTTCGAGGACGCGCATGTCGGTCACGGTGGCCAGGGCGCGCTTTACGTGCGATTGCGGCGAATTCGGCAGTGAATCGGCCGTTAACCCTAACCATTGGAACGCCGTAGGACGTGCAAGAAACGGCCAATTTCGTCTGCGAAGAATGACGTTCTTGATCGGAGTACCCGCCATGTCCCAAACCGCCGATGCGCAATCGAGGCTCAATTCAAGACGAGATGATGCTGCCGACAAGCACGCTCTCGATCAGGTTGAGAAGTGGATGGCGATGATCCGCGAGATCAGCCACGAGCGCCAGGACAGACGAAGCGCCGCGGCTGAGTGATGCGCGCCTCAGCCGGCTACAAAATATACCGGCTCAGATCGGCGTTCTTGGCGAGATCGCCGACGTGCTTTTCAACGTAGGCCGCATCGATCTTGACCGTCTCACCTGCCCGGTCGGGTGCTGCGAAGGAGACTTCGTCGAGTACCCGCTCCATCACTGTTTGCAGCCGCCGTGCGCCGATATTTTCCAAGCTCGAATTCACCGCGACCGCGGTGTCGGCGACGGCATCGATGGCATCCTCGGAAAATTCCAGCGTTACCCCTTCGGTTGCCATAAGCGCTATATATTGCTTGATCAGCGACGCCTCCGGCTCGGTGAGGATGCGTCGCATATCGTCCCGCGTGAGCGGCTTGAGTTCGACGCGGATCGGTAGCCGGCCTTGCAGCTCCGGCAGCAGATCGGACGGCTTCGAGATGTGGAACGCGCCGGAAGCAATGAAGAGAATATGGTCGGTCTTCACCGAGCCGTGTTTGGTCGCAACGGTGGTGCCTTCGATCAGCGGCAACAGATCGCGCTGCACGCCTTCGCGCGATACGTCGGCGCCGATGCGGCCATCGCGCGCGCAAATCTTGTCGATCTCGTCGAGAAAGACGATGCCGTTATTCTCGACGTTCTTGATGGCCTCCTGGGTGAGCTGCTCGGTGTCGAGGAGCTTGTCGGATTCCTCGTTGATCAGGATTTCGTAGGAATCGTGGACGTTGACGCGCCGCGTCTTGGTGCGGCCGCCGCCGAGCTTGCCGAAAATGTCGCCGATCGAGATGGCGCCCATTTGCGCACCCGGCATGCCGGGAATTTCGAACAGCGGCATGCCGCCGGAGGATTGAACCTCGATCTCAATCTCTTTGTCGTTGAGCTCGCCGGCGCGCAGCTTGCGACGGAACGCCTCCTTGGTCGCCGCGCTGGCATTGGCGCCGACCAGCGCATCGAGCACACGGCCTTCGGCGGCCTGCTGGGCTCTGGCCTCGACATCTTTGCGCTTCCTGTCCCGCGTCAGGGTGATCGCGATCTCGACGAGATCGCGCACGATCTGTTCGACGTCGCGGCCGACATATCCGACCTCGGTGAATTTCGTCGCTTCCACCTTGAGAAACGGCGCGCCGGCAAGCTTGGCGAGGCGGCGGGAGATTTCGGTCTTGCCGACGCCCGTCGGACCGATCATCAGGATGTTCTTCGGCAGCACTTCCTCGCGCAGCCGCTCTTCGAGCTGCAATCGGCGCCAGCGGTTACGCAACGCGATAGCGACCGCGCGCTTGGCGTCGCCCTGTCCGACAATAAACCGGTCGAGCTCGGAAACGATTTCGCGGGGGGAAAAGTCACTCACGCTTTCAATGTCTCGACGGTGACGTTGCGGTTGGTGTAAACGCAGATGTCGGCGGCAATGTCGAGCGAACGACGTACGATCGCCTCGGCGTCGAGTGGTCCGTCGGCCAGCGCGCGGGCGGCGGCAAGCGCGTAATTGCCACCCGATCCGATACCGACAATGCCAGCTTCCGGCTCGAGCACGTCGCCGGTGCCGGTGAGCACCAGTGACACGTCCTTATCGGCAACAATCATCATCGCTTCGAGGCGTCGGAGGAAACGATCCGTACGCCAATCCTTGGCGAGTTCGACAGCAGCGCGCATGAGCTGGCCGCGATATTGCTCAAGCTTTGATTCCAGCCGCTCGAACAGGGTGAAGGCGTCGGCCGTGGCGCCGGCAAAGCCGCCGATTACCTCGCCGCCACCAAGACGCCGCACCTTGCGCGCGTTGGACTTGACGATGGTTTGGCCGATCGACACCTGCCCATCGCCGCCGATGGCTACGACGCCGCCCTTGCGGACGGTCAGGATGGTTGTGCCATGCCAGGGCCCGGATGAGCCGGATTCGGGGGAATGCATATGCCGGGAAGCCTTTTGTCCTAGGCATGATCTAGGAGTTGGCTGCCAGCAATGCAAATACACCGGGCGGAAGATTGGCGAAGCGGTCCAAGCCCTGATAAAAGGCGCGGCGCGCTGCGGAGATCATCATGCGAAAGGCGTCCGTGAAGCGGACTACCAAGGAGACCGCTGTCGAGGTGGCTATCGACCTCGACGGCGAGGGCCGCGCGTCGATTGCAACCGGCATCGGCTTCCTCGATCACATGCTGGATCTCTTGGCGCGCCATTCGCGGATCGATATCGACGTTAAGGCCGAGGGCGACCTCCACATCGACCATCATCATACCACCGAGGATGTCGGTATCGCCCTCGGCCAGGCGGTAAAGCAGGCGCTCGGCGATATGAAGGGCATCACCCGCTACGCCGATGTGCACGTGCCCATGGATGAGGCGCTCACGCGCGTGGCGATCGACATCTCCGGCCGGCCGTTCCTCGTCTTCAAGGCTGAATTCGTGCGCGACAAGGTAGGTCCATTCGATACCGAGTTGGTGCAGGAATGGTTCCAAGCCTTCGCCGTGAACGCAGCGGTGACTCTGCACGTCGCGACGCTCTATGGGACCAACGACCATCATATCGCCGAATCCTGTTTCAAAGGTTTGGCTCGGGCGCTACGGGCGGCGGTGGCCATTGATCCACGCGCCGCTCATGAGGTGCCGTCGACCAAGGGCACGCTCGGCGGGTGACGCGCTGTCTAGCCCGCGAAGACCCCTGACCAGCAGTGGAAAGACGCCATGTCCGTCTACACCGTTCACGAGCCGCCATTGCGCGCTGCCGAGGCTCTGCCCGATCCCGAGCGCATCGCGTTCGTGCGCGATGGATTCTATTTCTGGGCGTTTCTACTCCCGCCGCTTTGGATGCTGCGGTACGGGATGTGGCTCGTGTTTTTGATCTACGTCGTGATTGCTGTGGGCGTCGAAAACGCAATGCATTACGCCGGCGTCGGTTCGGCCGCTTTGACGCTTGCCGAACTGCTCATATCGCTCTTGGTCGGCATTGAGGCGAGCACTTTGCGCCGCCTCACGCTGGCATGGCGTGGCTGGAAGAATATCGGGATCGTGAGCGGCCATGACCTCGAAGACGCCGAGCGGCGCTTCTTCAGCACTTGGGTTGGGGCGGCGCCCGGCAAGCGAGTCGAGCCGCCTCCGACGTCTCAGACTCCGCCTGTGGCACCGGTACCTCGCGTGCGGCAAACCTCCGACGTCATCGGCCTGTTTCCCGAGCCGGGAGGGCAATTGTGAGCGTCGCAATCGTCGATTACGGCTCCGGCAATCTGCACTCGGCCGCCAAAGCATTCGAGCGCGCCGCGCGTGATGCCGGCATCAGCGAGCCTATCGTTGTGACGCAAGATCCGCGCGCGGTGGCGTCCGCTGACCGCGTCGTGCTGCCTGGCGTCGGCGCATTTGCTGACTGTCGGCGCGGCCTCGACGCGGTGGATGGAATGGTCGCGGCGCTTGAGGAAGCGGTGCATAAGAAAGGCCGGCCGTTCTTCGGTATTTGCGTCGGCATGCAGTTGCTCGCCGAGCGCGGGCGTGAATACGAAGTGACCGAGGGACTAGGCTGGATCGCCGGCGAGGTGGACCGCATCACGCCCGCCGATCCGCAACTGAAAATTCCGCATATGGGCTGGAACACGCTCAATGTCGCGCGGCCGCACAAACTGGTCGAAGGTCTGACGCTCGGGCCGCAGGGGTTGCACGCCTATTTCGTGCATTCCTACGAGTTCAAAGTGGCGCAGCGCATCGACTTGGTGGCGGAGGCCGACTATGGCGGTCCGATTACTGCGATCGTGGCACGCGACAACATCGTCGGCACACAATTCCATCCCGAGAAGAGCCAAAAGCTCGGTCTCGCGCTGATCGCGAATTTTCTCAAGTGGAAGCCGTGATCCTCTTCCCCGCGATCGATCTCAAGGAAGGCCTTTGCGTGCGCTTGCAGCAAGGTGACATGGAACGGGTAACCGTGTTCGAATTGAACCCTGCGGTTCAGGCGCGGCTTTTCGAGAACGAAGGTTTTGAATTTCTCCACGTCGTCGATCTCGACGGTGCTTTCGCTGGTATGCCGATGAATGCGGAGGCTGTGGAGCGCATTCTCACTGCGGTGCAAATTCCGATACAACTCGGCGGCGGCATCCGTGATCGTGCGACGATCGACGCGTGGCTCGACAAGGGAGTCCGGCGCGTCATCATAGGCACGGCTGCGGTGCGCGATCCGGTACTGGTGAGGGATGCGGCGCGCGCCCACCCCGGCCGCATCGCCGTCGGGCTTGATGCGCGCGACGGCAACGTTGCGGTCGCTGGCTGGGCGGAAACGTCCGAGCTCTCCGCGCTCGAAATTGCCGGACGGTTCGAGGACGCGGGCGTCGCCGCAATCATCTACACCGACATTGCGCGCGACGGCATGCTCAAAGGGCTCAACCTCGACGCTACGATCACTCTCGCCAATGCCGTTTCCATTCCGGTCATCGCCTCGGGCGGTCTTGCCTCGCTTGACGACATCCGCGCACTTCTCGCCCCGCGCGCGAAAAAACTCGCAGGCGCCATTGCCGGCCGCGCGCTCTATGACGGCAGGCTCGATGCGGCGGCGGCGTTGCAGCTGATTCGCGCAGCACAGGCGGCCTGACGTGTTCAAAGTTCGCGTCATACCCTGCCTCGACGTGAAAGACGGCCGCGTCGTCAAGGGCATCAAATTCGTCGACCTGCGCGACGCCGGCGATCCGGTCGAGGCGGCGATCGCCTATGACCAAGCCGGCGCCGACGAGCTTACCTTCCTCGACATCACCGCGAGCCACGAGGATCGCGACATCATGCTTGATGTGGTGCAGCGTACCGCCGAGGCCTGCTTCATGCCGCTCACGGTCGGCGGCGGCGTGCGCACGATCGAGGATATCCGCGCACTGTTGTCTTCCGGCGCCGACAAGGTTTCGATCAACACCGCGGCGGTCGCGCGGCGCGCCTTCGTCAAGGAGGCGGCGGAAAAATTCGGCGATCAATGTATCGTGGTCGCAATCGACGCCAAGAAAGTGTCGAAGCCGCCGGAGACCGATCGCTGGGAGATATTCACCCATGGCGGGCGCCACCCGACCGGTCTTGAGGCAGTCGACTACGCGCGCGAGGCGGTCGCGCTCGGCGCCGGTGAAATTCTCCTGACGTCGATGGATCGCGACGGTACCCGGCAAGGCTTCGATATTGCGCTGACGCGGGCCGTTGCGGATGCCGTGTCGGTGCCGGTGATTGCCTCGGGCGGCGTCGGCAATCTCGACCATTTGGTCGAAGGCATTCGCGACGGCCATGCGAGCGCCGTGCTTGCCGCCTCGATCTTCCATTTCGGCGAGTTTTCGGTGCGCGACGCCAAAAACTATATGGCCCGCGCCGGGTTGCCGGTGCGGCTCGATCCCTGATGAGTATGAAGTTGCGCGCGCCGCCCGCGCAAACGCGCTTTTGGGCCTGTCCCTGCCCCAGAACAACTCGCTGTCCTAGCCCCGCGCCTTAAAGATTGGACCGAGCAGGAATGGCCGGAAATTGACCGTCACACGGGCTTTGCTTGCCAGCGGGACGATGCGCATGGCCGCCGGGTAGGAATTAAGTCGACGCGAAATCGAACCAGAAATCCAGGGTCGGCGCCGGCATCGGGCAATCCTAGTCCGGGCCTGAGGCGCTGGGAGATATCATCCATGCAAGCGGCCTCTCCCCGCTTGGGTGGGGAAATGCTAAGGAGCGCGCATGGCCCGGTTCACCCTTCATGACCTCGAAAAACGCGTGCAGAAACGCGCACAAGCGGCTCCCGGCGCTTCCTACACGCGCACGCTGGTCGATAAAGGCGTGGCCCATTGTGCCAAGAAGCTTGGCGAAGAGGCGGTCGAAGTCGCCATCGCCGCTATCGCCGAGGACCGCGGCCGCGTGGTCGCGGAGGCCGCCGATCTTTTGTACCACCTGCTCGTTGTCCTCCATACGCGCGGCATCCTGCTTGATGAGGTCGAAGCGGCCTTGGCGGAGCGCACGCGGCAAACCGGCCTGGACGAGAAGGCCGCCCGCAAAGGCGGCTGAGGGCCCACGGCATGGAGCAACGCACCGAATCGGACGTCTCGCCGTATCGCGTGTTTTCGCGGGCGGAATGGGCGAAATTGCGCCAGGACACGCCGATGACGCTGGAGCCGGCTGAGGTTTCGCGGCTGCGCTCGGTGCACGACCGGCTCGACATGTCGGAGGTCGAGGAGATCTACCTGCCGCTGTCGCGCCTACTGTCGCTCTACGTGGCGGCGACGCAACGGCTGTTTCGAGCGCAGCAGGGCTTTCTTGGCACCGAAGACGCCAAGATGCCTTACATCATCGGGGTCGGCGGCTCGGTCGCTGCCGGCAAATCAACCACCGCCCGCGTGCTGCAGGCGTTGCTCGCGCGTTGGCCTAATGTGCCCCAAGTCGACCTCATCACCACCGACGGCTTCCTCTACCCCAATGCCGTGCTCGAGCGCGAAGGCCTGATGGAGAAAAAGGGCTTTCCCGAAAGCTACGACTTGCCGGCGCTGCTGCGCTTTTTGTCCGACATCAAGGCCGGCCGCCGGCCGGTGCGCGCACCGGTCTACTCGCATCTCATCTACGACGTCATACCGAACCAGTGGATCGAGATCGACCGGCCGGACATTCTCATCGTCGAGGGTCTTAATGTCCTGCAGGCCGGGCGCCTCCCCAAGGACGGCAAGGCCATTCCGTTCGTCTCCGATTTCTTCGATTTCTCGGTCTATCTCGACGCCGACGTGGGCGTGCTGCTGTCTTGGTACGTCGATCGCTTTCTTGCCTTGCGCGGCACGGCTTTCGCCGATCCGAAATCCTATTTTCATCGCTACGCAAAATTGTCGGATGAGGACGCGATCGCCACCGCGACCTCGATCTGGAGCCGCATCAATCTTGTCAATCTGCGCGAAAATATTCTGCCGACGCGGCCACGCGCCGATCTGATCCTGAAGAAGGGTGAAAGTCACCAGGTCGAGGAAGTGGCGCTGCGCAGGCTTTAAGGACGATGCCTTAAGGCGCCGCTGCGCGCCAACTTTCAACTTCCGCCAGCTCGGCTTCCGGTCGCTCGGCAACGACATTGCCCCGACCAAGATAGATCGCCGCCGCTTCGCCGTCGATTGAGAGCCAATCACCCTCCTTTATCTCGACTTCCGCGAGCCGCGCGCAATGACCGGCGACGTCGATCGACAACTCCCTGCAGCCGACGATGCACGGCTTCCCCAACTGCCGCGCCACCAGCGCGGCATGCGCGGTTCGGCCGCCGACCGCCGTCACGATTCCTGCGGCGATGGCGAAGCCGCCAACATCGGCAGTCGTGGTATCAGGACGGATGAAAATGACCGGTTCGCCGCTCGCCGCTAAGCGTGCGGCGCTCTCTGGATCGAAAACAGCGCGGCCTACCGCAATGCCGGTGGATGCGCAGGTTCCGCGGCCAGCCGGTTCCTCAGCTATTTCCAGACGCTTGTTAACGAGCGTACGCAGATCCAAGCCATTGAGGCGCTGCAGGGCCTCCCCAGGTGCGATCCGTCCTTCCTTTACGAATTCGATCGCCAATCGTAGCGCCGCTTGGGGTGTCCGCTTTGCCGAGCGCGTCTGCAGCATCCAAAGCTTGCCGTTCTCGATGGTGAATTCAACGTCCTGTATGTCGGCAAATTCTTGCTCGAGCCGCCGCAGCGCTTCGCGCAATTGTGCCGCAACCTCGGGAAGGGAACGGGTTAGAGCCTCTTCGGTCTCGGGATTATTTCCTCCGGACACTACGTCTTCGCCTTGGGAATCGAAGAGCACGTCGATGACCGGCTGGTCGGCGCCAGTCGAAGGATCGCGCGAGAACGCAACGCCCGCTGCCGACGAAGCTCCGCCATTACCGAATACCATCGCCTGTACGGTGACGGCGGTGCCCTGTAAATCCTCAAAATGCTGGAGTTTGCGATAGGTGCAGGCGCGATCACTCATCCATGAGTGAAACACCGCCTGCGCCGCCGACTTTAAGTGTTCCATCGGATCGTCGCTCAGCACATGGTCTTCATCCTCAATGATTTGCTCGTAGGACATCGCCAGTCGCTCGAGCGCGTCGCAATCGAGGGCGCGTTCGCCGCTTGTACCTTCGCTGGCAATGAGCTCGTTGCGCTTCTTTGCAAATGCCGTTCGATCGATACCGAGCACCACGCCGCCATAGCTTTCGAGAAAGCGGCGCCGGCAGTCGCTCGCAAAGCGCGGATGACCGGTCATGCGCACAAGGCCGCGAACCGCCGCGGACGTGCAACCGACGTCAAGTACCGTCTCAAGCATTCCCGGCATCGAGCGCGCCGCGCCCGAACGCACCGACACCAAAAGGGGGCGGCGCCGGTCGCCAAATCGTTTGCCAGTGGCATTTTCGAGAAACTCTATTCCTTCGGTCAGGCTATCCGCAAGATTTTGCATAGCCGCGGCTTCGCCGTTTACCGTCGCCGCACAAAGGCTGATTGGGAGCACGAATGCAGGCGGCACCGGCAGACCGAGACCGGCCATGCGCGCCAGGTTGGCTGCCTTCCCGCCGACAATTTCGACCGAATATTGCTCGGCCAGTCCGTCACCAATGCGGGCAATCTGCATTTTCAGGCCATCCCCTAAGCAGAAAGATCGGCGAGCACGTGCTCACGCAAAAGATGCCCGAACGCAGCCAACCGGTCGGTCGATCGTTCAAGGGCGCGGGTGAGTTCGAGAACGGACAGCGCCGTTTTTAGATTGAATTCACCGGTCAGGATTCTCGCCGTCACCATACGTTCGGCGGCGTCGGCTCTGTGCTCGACGTCGATCAGTCGACCGACCGCCGCCAATGCATCCTCGGTGTCCACGCGGTGCCCGTCGGGAACCTCGGCCGCGGCGGCGACCCCGGCCGCGGCGGCTTCCGTCCCCGAAACCGTTGCCGCGCATAGTTCGGCCAGCGGTTCGAGCAACTCGGGTGGGACCTCGATCGGGACAAGCGAAGCTACGAAAGCCGCCTGTTCAAGCTCGTCGATCGCGTCCTCTATTTGATTCACCAGCCGCTCGATGCCGCGGTCGGCATCGAACCGCGTAATCTCGCTTCGCGCCTCGATGGCGATCCGGTCTGCTTTTTCCTCGATACGGCGCGCCCGCTCCGCCAATGCCGCGCAGTCAAACGGTCTGTGTACCTGCCGTTCGGCAACGAAACGCCCGAGGCCGGCGGCGATTTCGCGCGCCAAGCCCGTTTGGCGAATTATGACGGCCAAGAGTGCTCGATCGACCCGTTCCAGGTGCGCAACAAGGGCGGCTTCGATGCGGTCTCTGGCCAGCCGGACCGAGCTACCTTCTAGTAACGCCTCGGCTGAGACGCGCAGCACCGTCTTGAGAAAATCGACGGCGGCGTCGCGCCCAAGCGAGCGCTCCAGGCGCTCGCCGAATCCTATTCGCGTCGGCGTTGCGTGACGAACCGCTGACCCGACAAGTTCTCCGCCGCCAAGTTCCAGGAACGCTCTGTGGCCGACCCGATGGAGTGCCGCCCAATTGAGAATGCGAATCGCATCGGTCTTTGATACCCATTCCCTGAGGACCTTTCGCGCCTTGTTCCAGTCGATCAGAAATACAAGCGACGCGCCGAGGTTCTCAAGAAAAGCGTCGCGGCCGGCGCTGCTGTCGAACGGAAGTCGTCCGGTGACAAGGTAGAAGGCGCCGTCGTCGCCGAGGCCAATTGCGCTTTTTCGTTCAAGTCCGCTCCATTGAACGTGGAAATTGTGGAATAGTCCGATAAAGAACTTTGCGCGCGCCAAATGTACGTCGGTGTATGTAACGGTGACGGCGTCCGGCTCGACGGCTATTACCACGACGTGCGCGTCGGTCTCTCCGATATCGTTCTGGATCGTAAGCCGCCCGCCCGCTCGCGTCGCGGTTGTTGCCAATCCTGGATGACCAAACTTTAGCTTTGCGGTAGCCTCGACCCCTCGCATGAACGCCTCAACCGCGGGCCGATCCTCGGGTAGCAACGCGGAGACGTGCGCACCCGCGAATATTTCTTCCGCATGAGCGGCGGCGAGCCGATTGAGCGCTTTGTGCAAATCCATGACTAGGCGATGCAAGCTGTCGGAATCGCCATCGGAAAAACCCGTCAATCGAGTAATTTGCCGAAGCTCGATATCATCAGAAGCTCCGAAAGGGACTAACGCTCGGATCGCCGAAAGACGCTCGGCGGCTTTGTTGCCCTGCGGCGGATCCCCGGCTTTGACGGCGCGAATCATGGTTCCCACGTCGTCCCAGATCGCAGCTCCCAGACTTCTAAGCCCGGGCGCCGAGATCCGTTCGCCGACCGATAGGGTGGCGCGGTTGACCAGCGCTTCGGATGCCACATGATCAACGCCAGCAGCTCGACATTCGTTCGTCAGATCGAAGCGAGCACTGGTCGGTTCGCACGCACGACGGGTGGCCGCTTGCAAAACGCTCAGGCGGAGCTTCACCCGGTCGTTTGCGGCCAATCCCTCGGCGATGAGGGTTGGCAGCAGCAAGTCGGCTTGTCCGAGCTGCTCGATGATTTCAGATTTCATGCGTCGCCACCTGCGCCAGTCATGGTGTTACAAAAGCAGGTTTGGATGACGTGTTTATTGAGCTAAATCATTCACGCCGCTGTCACAATTTTCCGCCCGGGGCGGAATCGGAAACGGGGAATGCCAAACTATGCCGCGAGCGCGGCGCTTCCGAATGCTGCGAGCGCAGCGGCGAGGCGCTCGCGGTCGAGTGGCTTGACCAGAAAGCCGTCCATGCCGGCGGCGAGGCACTCCTCGCGATCCTCGGCGGACGCGTTCGCCGTCAGTGCCAGAATCGGCATTCGCGGCGCGTTCGTCTCCGCCTCGATCGCCCGGATCTGTCGGGTCGCTTCTAGGCCATCCATGCCCGGCATATGCAAGTCCATGAGTACGCGATCGAAGGGCGTGCCGGCTGCGCGCGCGGCGAGCCAGGATTCGATTGCCGCGGCGCCGCTTGCGGCCATGGATGGGTAATGGCCGAGTCTAACCAAAAGAGCGCGGGCGAGCAGCGCGTTGATCTCATTGTCCTCGGCCACGAGGATCGAGAGTCCGCCGCCGGGACGCGCTACGCTCGGCGCCTCCGGAATGTCCATTGCCGCCCCGGGGTCGAAGGCATCGTCGGTCGAAAAGCGCGCGGCCAGTGAGGCGGCGCGTACCGGCTTGATGAGATAGCCGGTGAAGCCGGCCTCCTTGAGCGCGGCAAGCTCGTTGCGCATCGCTGGGGTGACCAGCACGATTCGCCGTGGGATCGCGCCGGCCAGACGCGCGAGCGCTTCGCTGGCTTCCGTGCCGAGGGCGTGGTCGACGAGCACCGCGCTCCACATTTGCTCCGGCAACAACGCCGCCGCTACCCGGTCGTCGGGAACGATTTTCGTGCGGGCGCCCCAACGTTGCAGCCGCCGCGCGATCAACGAAGCTTCGGTGGCGGCCGGGGCGACAATCAGGATGTCGGTGCCGGCAAGATCGGGCACTGCAAGCGGGGGCTCATTTGCATCGTCCGCACGCGGCAGCGGAACGGTAACGCGGAACGTTGAACCTTTGTTTGGGGAGCTGTCGACTGCGATCGAGCCTCCCATGCTCTCGACGATTCTATTCGAAATGGTCAAGCCGAGGCCGGTACCGCCGAATTTTCGTGCCGAGCCGCCGTCGGCCTGCTCGAATTCGAGGAAGATACGCAGTTGATCCTCCGGCGAGATACCGATGCCGGTATCGTGCACGGAAATGGCAATCGTATCAGGCTGTGGGTTTGTCTCGACGATGATCGACACGCCACCTTGCTCGGTGAACTTGATTGCATTGCCGGCGAGGTTGAACAGCACCTGACGCAGGCGCGCTACGTCGCCTACGACGCGCGCGGGCAAGCGCTCGTCGACGTAGCAGCCGATTTCGAGTCCCTTTGCTTGGGCGCGGGGTCCGAGAAGCTCGACCACCTCCTCGGCGAAGGCCGCCAGCGGGAACGGCCGCGCGGCGAGGTCTAGCCGGCCAGCCTCGATCTTGGAGAAATCAAGGACTTCCTCGATCAGTGACAGCAGCGTCTCCCCCGATGTTTTTACCGCCGTCAAATATGTTCCCTGTTCGGGGGTGAGCGGGGTGTCGCCGAGGAGATCGGCCATGCCGAGAATTCCATTCAGCGGTGTGCGTATCTCGTGCGACACCATTGTGAGGAAGCGTGACTTCGCGCGATTCGCTGCCTCGGCCTGATCGCGGGCGACGGCCAAAGCATGCTCGGCGAGCACGCGGTCGGTCACGTCACGGCCGACACTTTGCATTTCGCTGTGGCCGTCGGCGCGGACCGTGACTTCGCGCCAGGCGATCCAGCGTGCGCCGTCCGCGGCGGCTATCTTTTGGTCGTGTGCGCGCGTGCCATCGGTCAGCAGACTTGTCTCGCCTTGTTCCAGCACCGGAAGCGTAAAGTCGGTTGCGAGCAGGTCGTGGCGAGCGCGATCGGCAAGGGCGCAGAAAGCGTCGTTGACGTATGTGATCGCGCCCGCGCCGTCGCGGCGCACAATCACGTCGTCTTGCGCCTCGAAAAAGCTCACGGTGCGCTCTTGCGCTTCCCTTATTTCCCAGTTGCGGTCCGCCTCCTCGTCCAGACGGGTCTCGAGCTCGCGCAGCTCGCTCTTCATTTGGCGGATGCGGGAGATGAGGATTCCCATGGCGCCGCATGAGGCGCCGAACAGCGATGCTACGCCGATTGCGAACATGTAGGGGTCATAATGCGCCGCCGGCGAGGTCGCCCCGGCGAGGAAGCCGAAGGCGACCGCAAACGACATCGACGTAATGATGGCTGAGCGGACGATCAGGGAGACCAGCCGGCGCCTGACGATGGCGGGTTTTCGGAGGTTGGCGCGAGGCCGCATGGTCCGTGTCCCCTCGGCCCGGTCAGCGCGGCTGCTGATCACAAACCACGGCGGTGCCTGTTGTTATCGATGCACTGGCGCCAATTTTGGCCTATGAACCTTGCGCATCCCTTGCAGCTCGTATGAACGATTGGAGCGAGGGTTGATGCTTTGTTAACATTGCGTTGGGCTGGCCGATGGCAAGGCAGAAGCTCAAGCGCGGCCGGGAGATAGGGAATGGATAAAGTGGTGAATTCGAAGCGTGCGGGGGCGAAATCTCCCGGGCCGGCCCGGCCGGTGCGCGCGACGCGCGAGGAGGCGGAAGAAGCCGTGCGCACGCTCATCCGTTGGGCGGGGGACGATCCCGATCGCGAGGGACTCCGCTCCACGCCCGGACGGGTTGTCCGCGCCTATGAAGAGTGGTTTGCCGGCTACAAGGATCATCCGCGCGAGTATCTCAAGCGCACTTTCGAGGAGACCGGGGGCTACGACGAGGTGGTGGTGCTGCGCGATATCCGCTTCGAATCGCATTGCGAACATCACATGGCGCCGATCATCGGCCGTGTGCATATCGGCTATCTGCCGCGCAACCGGGTGGTGGGGATTTCCAAACTGGCGCGGCTGGTCGAGGTCTATGCGCGGCGGCTGCAAATCCAGGAGAAGATGACGGCCGAGATCGCGACGTGCCTCGATGAGGTGCTCAAGCCCCATGGCGTTGCCGTGGTGACCGAGGCGACGCACCAATGCATGACCACCCGGGGCGTGCACAAGACCGGCGTCAGCATGGTGACGAGCCGCATGCTCGGCGTCTTCCGCGACCACGCCGAGACCCGACAAGAATTCCTCGCCGCGATCGGCATCCGCGGAGCGATCAACGGCAGGTGAGAGTTACGCCGCGCGCCCGATCTCATCGGCAAGCGCGCGGTAGGACAGGGCCTCGGCGAGGTGTATGCGGCCGACTTTTTCCGCCCCGTCGAGGTCGGCGAGTGTGCGCGCCACCCGCAGCAGGCGATGGTAGCCGCGCGCGGAGAGCCGCATCGCGTCGGCTGCTTCGCGCAGGAGCGAGAGTCCGCTTGCATCCGGGCGCGCCACATCTTCGAGAACTGCGCCCGAGACCGCGGCATTGCTGCGCAGGTGGGGTAGTCCGATCGCGGCAAAGCGCGCGGCCTGCCGCTCGCGGGCGAGTGCGACACGTTCGGCGACCTCGCGGCTTCCTTCGGTTGGCGGCGGCAGGATGAGATCGGCGGCGGTCACCGCCGGCACCTCGATATGCAAGTCGATGCGGTCAAGGAGCGGGCCCGAAATGCGCCCCTGGTAGTCCGCCGCGCAGCGCGTATTGATTCCGCGGCGGCAGGTGTAGCCGGGTTCGCTGGCGTGCCCGCACTGGCACGGATTCATTGCGGCGACCAGCATAAACCGCGCCGGGTAGGTGACGCGATAATTGGCGCGCGCGATCGACACCTCACCGGTCTCGAGCGGCTGACGCGGCGAGTCGAGGGCTTGCGGCTGGAACTCCGGAAGTTCGTCGAGGAAGAGAACGCCGTTATGCGCGAGCGAGATTTCTCCCGGCCGCGCGTGGATGCCGCCGCCGACCAGCGCCGGCATGCTGGCGGAATGGTGCGGGCTCTGAACGGACGCCGGTTGGTTAGCGCGCCGCCCTCGATCACTCCGGCCACTGAGGCCACCATGGAGATAGCGGAACCCGTAAGGTCAAGAACAATTAGCGAACAAAATACGTCACAAAGGGTCGCGGCGATACGTCCTAGCGTTCG
>Ga0187860_1002455_pt1 | contig 15325 bp, 10 predicted proteins | sample June2016WEW_10_4_FD_132981 | JGI IMG/M metagenome (GOLD analysis project Ga0187860, IMG submission 132981) | Peatland microbial communities from SPRUCE experiment site at the Marcell Experimental Forest, Minnesota, USA - June2016WEW_10_40 | ecosystem: Environmental > Terrestrial > Soil >... | reverse complement strand
GCAGTTCCGCCGGAACCTTCGCCCGCTTCAGCGCGAGGAAATAGACCACGGCGTTTTCGACATGGACCGGGTCGTCCTCGGCCTGAACGATAAACGAAGGCGGGGTTTGGTCAGTCACGGGTATGTCGGCATTGGGAGTGAAGTCCTTCTCCGCCAGTGCCAGGTAACCCGGATATACGATCACGGCAAAGTCGGGCCGGCAACTGAGAGCATCCGCTGCGTCGATCGGATCGTAGAGCCGCCGATCGAAGTGAGTGCTGAGCGCGGCGGCAAGGTGGGCGCCGGCGGAAAAGCCAAGGACGCCGATGCGGTGCGGATCTATATGCCACTCGATCGAATGAGAGCGCACGATCCCCAGGGCGCGCTGCGCATCCTGCAACGCGGCGGGAGACTTTGGGTATGGCCCCGAGTCGGGCACGCGGTATTTCACCAGGATGCAGTCGACGCCTGCGGAATTGAGCCAGTCGCACACTTCGGTCCCTTCGAGGTCAATGGCCAGGATGCGGTAACCACCTCCCGGAAAGACAACCACGGCGGCGCGGTGAGGGCCCCCATCGGGATCGGGACCGGATGTCACGTCAATAAGCTCCGCCTACGACAACACCGGCGCGCAGATTGACGCCACCGGCGAGACTGGCACCTCCACCATGGCACTGACCAGCCTCGTCGCCCTGGCTTGGGGCGCCACCAGTCTGCGCCGCTGGCGCGCCGCGCGCAAACCGGCCGCGTAGGCGGCTTCCTTCTAACTCGGCTGCGACGCGGCGGCTGTCAGGCCACCGCAGTGGACGTGCGCGGGAGCTTAGTTTCCTCAACCTGTTCGTGCCCGGCTGGCGGCAGATCGACCAGAAGAAGGATAAGAGCCTGCACGACCTGGCCGGCATCGTTGCCGAAACCATGAGCGTACACGCGGCCGCTACCGACCTGATGGAAACCGAGCCCTGGGACCTGGCCGCCATTTATTACTCCGGCATCGACCATTTCTCTCACCGCTTCATGCGCTACCACGCGGGCAAGCCCATGAAGGACGTGCCCTCTGGGCCCGGCACCGACCCGGCGCTGTTCGCCGGCATCGTCGAGAACGGTACCGCTATCACGACGTCATGCTGGGACGCCTGATCGCACTGGCCGGCCCCGATTGCGCGGTGATGCTGCTCAGCGACCACGGCTTCCACTCCGACCGCCTGCTGCCGGACTACATTCCCGCCGAAGCCGCCGGGCCCGCCGTGGAGCATCGCTCGTTCGGCATCTTCTGCCTGCGCGCGCCGGGCGTGCGCGCCGGCGGCCACGTCTACGGCGCCAGCGTATTGGATGCCACGCCCACCGCCCTGCACGTGCTCGGCCTCGCGGCCGGATTGGATATGGACGGCAAGGTGCTGGTCAACGCGTTTGAGGATGGCCGGCCGGTAGAGAAGATCGAGAGCTGGGACGCGGTGGAAGGCGATGCCGGCCGCCACTCCACAGAGGAACAATACGACAGCGCGGCTGCGGCCGAGTCGCTCAAGCAACTGGTGGCTCTGCGCTATGTCGCGCCGCCCGGCAAGGAGGGCGCCGCGGACGGGCGCGACGCTGTCGAAGAGTGCCTCGCCGAGCAGCGCTACAACTTGGCGCGGGCGCACGCCGATGCCGGCCGTCCCGACCTGGCGGCGCCGATGCTGCGCGAGCTGATTTCGGGCGATTGCGAGAACGGCCGCTACTACTCGGCGTTGGCGTCCTGCCTGCTGCATGCCCAGGATCGCGAGGGCTGCCAGCAACTGCTCGACAATTTCGACAAGGCCTGCGCGGAGTTCGCGCCCCGCGCAGCCGAAGAGCTGAAGCGGCGGCGCGAGCAGAAGCCCGACAGCGAGCTCGGCGGGCGCGAGGAACCAGGGAACCGGCGCGAGATGTTCGAGCGGCGTCAACTGGCCGAGAAGGCCACCGGGTTCGTTTTGGAGCGCCTGTTCCACCGCTGCCGCCTGGCATTGAGCCAGCCGCGCTCCACCCGGAGCAAGGAACAGGCCCGCGCGCTGCTGGCGGAGTTGGCCAAGGCTCGCCGCCAGCCGCTCGGATTGCGCTTGTTCCTGGCCCAGGGCTTCGCGGCGCTGAAGGAATTCGACCGCGCTTTGGAACTGCTCGAACGCGTGCGCCGCGCCGACCCGGACAACTGGGAAGCCCTCGCACTCGGGGCGCGCATCCACTTCCAGGCCCGCCGCTACGAACGGGCCGTCGACCGCGCGGTGGAATCCCTCTCGCTGATCTATTTTCAACCCCCGTTGCACCACCTGCTGGGGATGTCGCTGCAACGCCTGGGCGAGAAGGAGAAGTCCGAGCAAGCCTACCGCGCGGCGCTGGCGCAGGCGCCGGAGTTTCCCGCCGCGCTCGATGCGCTGGGCCGGCTCATCTCACGCGACCGCGCGCGCATCGGCGAAGGCAGCCTGCTGATGGCCCGTGCGGCTCAGTTCCGCCAACGGGCGAAAGAGCGCCGCCCCGCGCCGCCGCCTGCGCCGCCCGCCGATTCCAAGCCGCCGGCCAGCGTTCCGCAATTCGACCGCAGCGGCGTCGCTCCGCCTGCGGATCGCTCGCAGGTGGTGACGGTGGTGGCGGGATTGCCACGCAGCGGCACCTCCATGGCGATGCAGATGCTGGCCGCCGCGGGCCTGCCGGTATACACCGATCAACACCGCCCGCCGGACGAAGACAACCCGCGCGGCTATTTCGAGCACGAGCAGGCGACAAGGCTGCACCAGGATGTTTCCTGGATTCCACAGGCGCGCGGCAAGGCGGTGAAGATCGTCGCGCATCTGCTTCCCTTTCTCCCCGAAGGCGAGCAGTACCGGCTGATCTTCATGCATCGCAACATGCGCGAGGTAGTCGCCTCACAGAAGGCAATGCTGGAGCGGTTGCGCCGCAAGGGCGGCGAACTGGCCGAGGCGCGGCTGATGCGCGCGTATACGCAGCAGCTTGTCCGTGTGCAGACGTGGCTGCGGCGGCGCGCGGAAATCCCCGTGCTGGCGATCAGCTATGCGGAGGCGCTTGCGGACCCTGCGGCAACGGCGGCTCGCCTGGCCCGCTTCCTCGGCGAGCCCTTCGACACCCATGCGGCCGCCGCCATCGAACCCCTTCTGCGCCGGCAGGGCGCCGACCCGGCCACCGCGCTGCGGTAGCCGCGGACCTAACTGACTCTCGGGCACGATCTCACTCCGTTCGCAGTGCCTGGATCACGTCAATTCGGGCTGCCCGAGCCGCGGGTATAGCCGAGGCAATCACGGCGGCAAGCAGTAACACCAAAGCCGAACCGGCGACCGGCAGCACGCCCGGCATCTTCAGATCTCCGAGAACACTGCCCGCCAGTTGCGCCAGCCAAGATCCGCAGCCAATGCCGAGGGCAAGCCCCCCGATGGCCATGGCCGCGCCTTCGGCGATCACGCGGAGCAGCAGATGCCGTGGGCTCCCGCCGACGGCCTGCCGGATGCCAAACTCCCGGGTGCGTCCGCTGACGGAAAATGCAAGCACGCCGGCAACTCCCACCACCGCAATGAGCAGCGCCACGCCCGCGAAGACGCTGGACACCACGACATTAAGCCGTTCTGGGGAGAGCACCTCGGCGCGGATGTCTTCCAGGGTCTTCGCATGTTCCACGGGCTGGTCCGCGGATAATGTGCGCATGATACGCGTGATCGGCTTCACCAGAGCATAAGGATCGGAGCGCGCGTTAACCAAGAGATGTCCTCCTCCCAGGAATTGCTCCTGATCGAAAGGATGATACACGGTCATAGTTGGCTTCGGCACAAGACTGGTGTTGTCGATATCGGGCACCACTCCGATAATGCGCCGGGACTGAGGGTTCACGCCGGGAGCGAACTTCAGGATGGGGTCGGTCCACAGCACATGATGGTCCAGACTATGCCCATCAGGGAACATCCGTTGCGCCAGGCTCGCGCTTACGATCGCGACGGGCTCGCTGCCATTGCGGTCGGCACCGTTAAAGTCGCGCCCTTCGATGACAGGCAAGCCAAGCGTCGCAAAAAAGCCCGGTGAGGTGACCTGAAAGGCCGCGCGGGGAGATTCCTCGCCCGCCGCAGGCACGTGCCCATCGCGGGAAAACTCGAGTGTGAAGTCGCCATTGCCATCGCGCCACGGAACGGATCCGACGGCAACGTTCAGAACACCGGGCAATTGACGGATTCTCTGCGCCGCTTCCCGGTAGAAATCCACCACCTGGCCGGGCGTTTTTCCGTCACGCATCACGGGCACGTCTACTGCGAGCACATGGTGTGTATCGAAACCACTCCGGACAGACTCAAGCGACAGAAGCGTGTTCACAGTCGCGGCGGCCGCCACGACGAGCACAAAGGAGGCGGCGATCTGAACCAGCGCAAAAACCTTCAGTTTGCGATTCGTGGCGCGGGTCGCTCGCGGGCTCCCGCTTATCAGGCCGAACCCCTGGGCGCCCCCCGACGACGGCAGGCGCGGAATGAACGCGAGAAGCGCCGCGGCAAGCACGGCCAGCCCCGCTCCTACCCAGAGCATGCTCGAATCCACGGCGAGGTCGAGGGCACGTATGGAATAGCGGGAGGCGTATCGCGCGAGCACGGCCACCATCGGCCTGGCGATGAGGATGCCGATGGCCGCGCCAGCGACGCACAACAGCAGGCTCTCGGCCAACAGAATACGACGCAGGTCGACGGTCCTCGCTCCCAGCGCCGCGCGGATACCGAGCTCGTTTTCACGGCGCACGGTGCGCGCCAGAATCAGGTTTGCGACGTTGGAACAGGCGATGACAAAAACCAGCACTGATGCTGCCATCAGCACCAGCAATATCGTCCGCGCTCCGGAGGTGAGCTGGTCGCGCAGCCGCTGCGCGCTGATTTGAAACTCGGTTCGGGCGGGATAGGCTTCGGGGTGCTCCCGCTTCATGGTCCCGTATACTGACTGCAACTCCGCGCGCGCCGCTTTTAGATCGGCACCAGGCGCGAGCCTCGCGAACAATTCGGTCATCCGGTGTATCCGGCCGGTCACCATGGTGGCCGAGAGATGATGCGAGCTGGTCACGATGTTGGCGATGATCTCCGTGTACTGAGGATAAGGGACGCATGGCTCCAAAACCCCGACGACGGTGGCCGTGCGCGTATCGATAAACGACCCGAGCCGGACGGTTCTGCCGATCACGGAGGGGTCGCTGTTCAAGGCTGTCGACCAGAAGCGATACGTCAACACGACGGCGCCGGTGGCCTTTGGGCCGTCATCGTGCGCATCCAGCAACCGGCCGAGCACGGGACGCAAACCCATCACCTGGAAATATGATCCTCCGACCACTCCAGCACGAACCGAGCGAGGTTCTCCGAGCCCCGCCATGGTGAAGCCGATTGTGGAAAAATCGCCGAACGAGTTGAGGGATTTCAGGCGCGAGCGCAGATCGTCGATCTCCGGAATTGAGAACGTGGCGTTGGCGCCGTCCGCGCTCTGCCGGATATAGATGAGGCGGGCCTCGTCACGGTTGACGAGCGGACGCAGCAGGACCCCACGCAGCAGGCTGAACATCGCAGCATTGGCGCCGATTCCCAGCGCCAAGGTCACAATGACGGTCGCCGTTAGGCCCTTTGCGCGGGCCAGGGAACGGGCCGCGGATCTCAGATCATGCAGGAAGTTGGCGATGTTCTCTGCCATGCGATTCTCCTTCAGTTGTTGGGCAAGTCTTTCGCCGTTGCTATGGTTGTAGAAAATAAAGGCTGTCAGCTCACGGGAAGATGCAGCCAGTGTTCGTTTCCGGAATTTCCGCGTTCGGAACCGTTCACGCAAGCCGTGGCATATCCCGATGCCGCTGAAGTGAACCGCCACCTAGCGTCTGCGCGACTGCAGCGTGCCTGCGTCGTGCAATTGATCATAGAAAACCGGCCGTACTCCACTGAGTCGGAGCGGTACCCTGGCCAGCTTCAGCACGAACGAACACCTTGGGGACTCTCGCGCGGTGGCCTGTCGCGTCAGTATTCGGTTTGAAAACAGAAGTTCCCCAATTATTCGAGCGAGCGGAGGGCGATCCTCCCGGCCCTCTACCGGACGCGTGGTGGCTCATCTCGACGCCAGGATGTTGGCGCGAGTGCCGAGACGGTGCCATAAAGCGCGCGCCACGAAGTTAGCCGGCAGGAGAGACCTGGGCAAAGAACGGGTTGCGCCGGGCGATTTCGTCATCGTTCCACGGCGGCGCCAGACAGCGAGGACACCAGTGACCAGCCAGCAGGACCAGGGTGGGACTGGCCTCGAACTCGTGGCCGAAGGCGCACTGCCATCGAAGTTTCCCCGTCAAGTCGCCCCTCGTCATGCGGGACGACAGGAACCTGCCTCCACGGAACTCCGCCGCCGCCTTCATGACATCGACATCGAACTCGGCATGAGGACAGGCTTCGTCATAGCCGTGATTGAGCCGAAGTGGCTGATCGGACGGCCTGGAGGTGTCCAGTCCGTCCCAGCCGCGGATGGACTGCCGACGTTCCCGGGAGCCGAAGAACGCTTCAATCCGGCCGTCGGCGCCCTGGTGGCTCCAGTACTGATTTGCGAACGGCTCCAGTGCGAGCTTGTGGACTATCTTGAAGACGAAGGCGGGAACTGAAGCGAGAAGCGCGGCAGGGATGGGCACGTGCCTTCTGAAGTAAGCGCCGAAGTCATCGAGGGTCTGCCTTCTGAAGTGCAGAAAATCTTCGAGACAGTCCGAGTCCTCAAACCACTGCCCGTGGAAGTTCCGAAGAGCGAACCATTTCGGCTCGAACAGGGCCTCCAGGTGTCGTCTGTCGAGGCCGAATGCCGCGAAGGACGCCACTAGCAACTCGTAGTTCGTGATCCGGCAACCGGCCCCTCCGCCGACGTTGTAGATCCGCCGCCAGAAGCGCTCCGGGACGTCATCGGCGCACACGTTGGCCAGGAGCCTGCCCGAGTCCTCGGCGGTGACCCACTCAAACACGCCGCGCAGGGGGATATGGAACATGATCGGGTCGATCCGGGCGGGCTGGGGCCGAATGCCGTGGAGGATCGCCGTTTGGCGCATTGAGACCCAGTACCTGAGCCCGGATTCGATCACCTCGCGCTCAGCAATGGTCTTCGTCACAGCGTAGCGATCGAAGCGGCTGATCTTGATCGGATCGCCGGTCCGACCCCAATGGATGGGTGGATTGCGGTCTCCCGTCTGCGCCACGGATCCGATGTAAACCAGCTTGACCAGGTTTGGATCGGGCTGTGCGTTGATGGCCCGCAGGATGTTCCTGATCCCTCCGATATTGACGCGCTCTGTCCATTCCGGGTCGTGATCGGCCTGCGGAGAGACCATCCCTCCGACATGGAGCACGTAGTCGGCGCCCGTGATGCCTTTGAGCACGTCTTCGTAGTTGGTGAGATCTCCCCAAACGACCGTCAGGTCCGGATCGCCGCTATACGCCGACAGGACTCGCCGGTCTCTCTCGGTCGACAGCACAAGGGCTACGACTCGAAAACGATCTCTTCGTTCGAGCAGTTGCCTCAATGCCTCGCGCCCCATGTTCCCCGAGGCGCCGGTGATGAACACTGTCTTCCTGCGCTTCACCTCAGACCTCTTGTCGCGCTGCCAGGCGGTGAATCGGTATCCGGGTCTATGTTACGCCTTGAGATGAGTGCGTGCGCCTGGAGTCGTCAGTTCGCGCGGATGCACCGCTTTTTGGGGATCCACGCCTCAGCCCTTTTGCGTCGGGGAAATCAGCCTCGTTTGCATCTGCGAGCCTCGAAGCTTCTGACTGACATGAAGGGGCCATCAATACAAGTAAGATGGCCGCTCGGGGAAGCACACTTGCCGCAGATGCCGACGCCACAGCTTGTCGGGTACTCGACGGCCGCCACGATTCTATCGTCCGTGGCAACCTTCCGCTCGACGTCAGCACACGCCGCGATCATAGGCTCCGGCCCACAGTTGACGAATACGGACTCACTATTGAGCTCTCCGGCACCAATATACTGCCTCAGTAAGTCCGCGGCGTTACCGTGGAAGCCAATCGTGCCATCATCGGTTGCGACCGCAACCGGGCCCAGGCTCTCAAATTCCCGCAAACCGAATAGCTCAGCCTCTGTAGCTGCTCCCAACACGAACTCCACGCTGGCCGAACTCCTGAGGAAGTGACCGGCTTCAAGAAGGGACGCGATTCCCGTCCCTCCACCTACGAGAATATACCGGCTAGCCCCCTCAACGCCACGAAAGTGTCGTCCATAAGGTCCACGCAAGAGAAACCTCGAACCACTAGCCACTCGAGCGAGATGCGAGGTAAGGCAACCCACCGATTTGATTACAATGCTGCGCTGCTCCGAAGAAAAGACAGCGAACGGTTTCTCTCCGACACCAGGGACACAAAGGAAATAGTATCTTCCGGAAAGATCTCCGGATTTGGGTGTCCCTGGTAATTGGTCAAGCGTCAATTCGTAGAGCCGGTCGCTATAATGCCGAATTCCTACCACCTGGCATTGCTGGTACTGCATAGTCACAGCAGTATCCGCCGAATCCGTGCCGACCGAACTGTATGGTGAATCGGAAGCCGAACACTTCTCGAGATCCGCAAAATATTCGCCGAATCGATGAGTGTCTAAACCGGTAACAGCACTTCCGACGCCGAACACGTCGGCGCCCGCCTTGCTGAATTGGAGGACGTGTTCCGGTGTCCCTATCCCACCCATGCCAATGATGGTGGGTGCGGGCCCGATCGCACTTCGGATCACCTGTACTGCGCGAAGGGCAAGCGGGCGGATCCCATTTCCCGACAATCCCCCTACTTTGTTCGACAAGATCGGAACGTCCCCTATGTCAACGACCGACGGGCCAAGGGTGTTTGTCACTGTGATCCCATAAGCGCCAGCGTTGATTGCCGCGGCTGCCGTGCGGCCAATTTGAGGGATAGTGGCTGACAGTTTGACAAATACAGGAACTTGCACGGCCTGGACCACTTCATGAGTGATTGCTGCGACCAGGTCCACGTCTTGTCCAATCTCAATTCCGTAGCCGGCAGCATGGGGGCAGGACATGTTCAGCTCAAATCCATCAGCGACCGGCCGTAAGACGTCCGCGGCAGCGACGAATTCCTTGGCATTGCCGCCAAAGACGGACACCAGTAGAAACTTGTCATTGGGAACTGTGATTTCCTGTAGTTCCCGACAGGCGACCTCTGCCCCTGGATTCGCTAGCCCGACGGCATTGATGTAGGATCCAAAGGAGTAACGAGCATATATGGGCTCACGATAGCCCTGCCGGGGAACCGTACTTATGCTCTTAGTCGTGATTACGCCTATTGGATCAACGCTTGAGAAGCATCTGTCGATCACGCTGGCCCTGACACATCGGATGCCCGACGGTATCGCGAATCGTCCCCGGATCATCTTGGCACCCAGTCGAAATGGACTCAGAAAAAATGATTTTGCGCTCCCGCACCTTGCATCATCTCGCGAATACGTAGTCATTGAATCTCCGAACGACAATGGCCATGGTCCGAGGTCAGGCGCACCCGGCCGGCGGTAATCAGTTTGGATCCGCCAAAACTCAAGATCTCTATATCGCCCAATGCCCAGGCCACTCGACCCTGGGCCGCTGCACCATGCGCCTGCGTGGCGTCTCCAACAACAGCAAGCCGCTTGGATCGGGCGAGTTGCATCAACTGTTCATTGGAACACATCAACCGTGCAGGTGGGGCGTGATCATGGCCCGCGGTTTCGAGCCGACGGCCGCATCGATGGAATCGAGAGCGACCATCCATGCTCATCCCGAGCTCTCGATGCGGGGACCACACGCTCTTCTCTTGCATCATGGATCACAACCCAAGAAGTGCGCACCCCTGATCGTCTTCTGGTGCTGCTCACTGTTTGGTCCAGGTCGGCGATCAGGATTATGAGTTGGGATCGACGGAGGCCGGCTTGGCTCGGGCGATTCGCAGGATGAGCCAGCTGCGGCGCGAGATGGAAGCGGAAGTGTCCTAAGGCTGCGAGCTGCGGCGGTCAGTAACACTGTGGATGTACAGTCGTTGGTGGCCCTCCCCCATGCTGCCTGTAAACAACAGGCGAAATACAGGTCAGTGAGCATGCCATATTTTTCCCTGGCGGCGGTGGCGACGAGTTCGCCGACTCGTTTTCGCCCCTCCTGGTTCTGGGGCCAATCTCCCAATGTGTCGGAGCCCACCGGGCTCCAGCCGCAGTGTTGTTGGGCGACTCGGGATCGCCTCCTTGAAATATCCCCCCAGGCGGAAGTCTCTGTTTGCAGTCCAATCACCGTCACTTTATGACCGTAACCTTGTCTTCACCGGATGATCGTCTTGTCTCCAGAGCCTCCACGCGCCGCTCCAGGTCCCGCGTGGCGATCACGTTGAACTGCTCCGCCAGGATCCGGGAGACTAACTCGCCTTCCTGCGGCGTGATCTTTCCCTCACTAATGGCCCCGACTAGGCTCGTCATCGCCGTAGAGATGTCGTCCAGGCAGCGGATCGGCGGCAAGTCGAAGAGCACTAACCGGTCCTTGCGCGGAGGCATCAGGCGATCCAGACAGAGCCGCAAGGCCTGGGTGTCTCCCGTCTTGGCCAGTTCGATCGCTTTGCGAGTCAGTTGTTGCGCCTCTCCTTCCAGCATTACCTCCATCAGGGCTGTCGCCTTGTTGCGGCTTCCTTGGGGGCGACCGGAGGGATTGCCGCTGGTTCCCCGGGGAAACCGGCCGTTGTTCTTTTTTTCTGTCGACATGGATAGTTACCTCATATTCGAAATCGGAGTTGAAGCGCCACCGAGATGCGTGACGGGCAAAGGCCGATCGAGAGACTCACAGGCTCTTCCCGGCGCTTCTTGCAATCGGCTGGCCTCCGGCCAGATCCGCAGTGCTAGCGCCTGGTCGTTTCGCTATGTTCGTCGAGCAACTGTTTGGCGATCAAGCTCCGCTTGTTGCGGCCGCCCTTGGGGTGGCCACGTCCGAAGTGATTTCCGGGCCCAAATGGACTTCGTGTCATGGTGTCCCTTCTTTCTGCAAATCGGTCCCATCCGGTGCACAAAGGCCGGCGAGGCAGCTGAGGCGGGTCCATTCGGCGTTCCACGTCTCTATAACGGCGGATTCCTCCTGTGTGAGAGCCCGGCCTTCGCGTTGAGCCTCTATGGCGCTCTGGAGGAAGGGTGCCCAGCGGCAACGAGCCAGATGCTGCGCGGCCACTCGACCCATGACTGAAACGATGTCTAGTACGCCAATGTCTGATGCGTCCTCAGCCTCCTTGAGGCGGCGCCCGGCCAACCCCCACTCGCACCTGAGATCATACTCGGCTTGATCGAAACGCACTTCAGCAGGTTACCAAAATATGATCACCTCAGCCGGTTCGCCAACCGTCTGCTCCTCCCGGCCTGGGCGACTTGGACCCGTTTTGCCCACGGCAAGCTACCGATATTGATGCTGCGAAAGCGCTGCGGCGGGGTTTTGCGTAAACTGCAAGCAAAATCCCTCGAAAGGAGCCTGCAGCAATATGGAGCAGTTTATCGATGCGATGCACACAAACAGTTTTCTGTGTTTGTAGGCGCTAATGAGAAAGGACATGAACAGGCTCATGCTGGAGTTGAGGGCGGAGACACGAGTCCGACGAAAGAGCGGAATATTGACGCGTGAGCCGCACGGACGAGGGAGTCAGCATTGGAAAGGAGACATCCTCTGGAGCGTTCGTGGAGTGGAACACGGGCCGAGTGAGATTTGGCGCGGCTCAGCATTGACGCGAACAAGAGTGGTGCGGGAAAATGATAGCCGTCATTTGGAGGTCAAAAAGGAGACCCGGACAAAATGCTTGCCGCCGCTACCGGAGCCGCGGGGATGGTCATCTCGGAGTCGATTCAGCCCACACGGCCGCCCCGACTGAAATCTCTCGGGTACATCGCCCTGGTGTTTTTGATCTGCCTCACGGCCGGCGGCCGCAACCAGCCCTACTCCGGCGTACCTCGCCCCTCTCGCCTACCCCATCGCCCCTACTATGTAGACTGCTCCGCCGCGAGCAACGGCACCGGGACTGAATCCAGCCCGTGGAATACGTTGGCCTCGGTCAGCGCCACGACTTTCAACCCTGGAGATAGAATTCTCTTCAGTCGCGGGACAACCTGCAGCGGCATATTGGAGCCACTCGGGTCTGGCACCACCCGCTCCCCCATCGTGATCGACGCCTACGGCACCGGGCCGCAGCCGATCATCGATGGCGGAATGAACACGGCAGCGGTGCAGTTGATCGGCCAGCAGGGATGGGAGATCAACAATCTGGAAATCGTCGGCGGAAATTATTACGGCGTCAATATCGCGGGTACCGCTCCGAACACCGCCTACACTCACTTCCGGCTGACCAACCTAAACATCCATGGCGCGCATCACACCGCCGCTGGGAATGACTCGGGAGAGGTTTTTATTACGATCGGGAATGCCGGAGAAACGATCAACGACATTGTGATCGATGGCGTGACAGCCCATGATAGCCCGGTCTACAACGGCATTTTCATCGATGCAGGGGTGTTCGCGACTTCGACATCGCCTGCGCTGCTGGGGAACAACATCACCATCCAAAACTCCTCGGTGTACAACGTCTCTGCAATAGGCATGACGCTCTTTGTCGTGACCAACGGCCTGATGCAGAACAATGTGGTTCACAACAGCGGACAATGCCCTCCCAATCCCGGATGCGGCGGCGGAACCGGCGGACTTATGGATTTGTATTGCCACACCTGCGTGATTCAAAACAACGAGTCATACGACATTCAAGACTATAGTCTGTGGGATGGCGGTGACTATGACATTGACGTCTGGAACACGAACAATATCGTCCAATACAACTACGGCCATGATTCCATCGGCTACTGCGTCTCCGTGTTCAGCGCGGACAATGTCGTAAGCACCGGCAACATCATCCGATATAACGTGTGCTCGAATAATGCGCGGTTGGCCAATAGCCCCGATCCAGGTGAGATTTTCATGAACACGAACGGCGCCCCCATCAGCGGGACCCTCGACGGCGTACAGGTTTACAACAACACCTTTTATTGGAATCCCGCAACTCCGGGCCCCGCCTTCAACACCGTCAACGCTAATTTCAGCGGCACCAATCCCAATTTATTCAAGAACAACATCATTTACTCGACAGTGCCGAATCTGATCCAGACCACAACGGATTTCACGCTCGACAACAACATCTATTGGACCGTCGGCGCGGCGCCCGACTGGAGTCTCAACGGCGTCGACTACAAGGACCTCGCCTCGTACCAGGCAGCTACGGGCCAGGATGCGCACAGCCTCTACACCGATCCAATGCTGAACACGCCGTCGTATCACAGTGTGGACCGGCCGATTGCGGCTTTCACCCTTCTGCCGGGATCGCCGGCGATCGGCGCCGGAGCAAACGTCTGCAGCGGCATTGTCGGCACATGTTCGATGGGCACTCAGGATTTCTGGGGCAATCCGCTGCCTACTGGCTCCGGCTACAACATCGGCGCGTGGCAATGAAGGCCGCACCATGCCGGTGACCGTCTCGGAGACGAAAAGCCGCGCACTGGTCTTGCCGTTCTGCGCGGTCTTTATCCTCACCCTGACCACCTCCTGCCGATCCGGACTTGTCTCCACTTTGCCCGATCTCACTCTGCCGGATGTCCGCGGCGGCGCATTCCATCTTCGCGCCCTGCCCGCGCAGCCTCTCCTTCTCGCGTTCCTGCAAACGGTCCCCGACACCGCCGACACTCCTTCGCACAATCAAGTCGTGTTCCTGTCCAGCATGGCTCAGCAATACGGCCCCCGCGGACTCAGAGTCGCAATTGTCGATGCCTCGGTTCTTGTCCCTGGCTTGCAGCCGTCGCACGATGCCGTCCTCAACGCCAGCTACGACTGGCACCTCGAGTTCCCCTTGCTGCTCGACCGGAATGGTCAGCTAGCGCGTCAACTGGGAGTCAAAGAGGTTCCCACCACGTTCCTGATTGCTATCGACGGGACCGTCGTACAAAGGTGGCAGGGGCGAACCCTTCCCGCGATCCTTGCCCAGGGGATCGAAAGACTGCTGGGCGGCCCGCTCGGACAAGTGCCTTGATTCTGCCTCTTAGATGTTCGGGAGAACAATGATGCCCGCGCAGTCAAGACCGGACGCTCACTCACTGTCTCCGATGCAGGCACCCGGTCGTCAGCATTGTCGATCAGCGAACCGTCCACCCAGACCGCCTGCGGCACATAACCGATGGAGCGGCGAACGTCGACTGCCTGGGTCGTGATGGAGAAACCGGCCACACGCGCCTCGCCCGAGGAGGGCCGCAACAGCGTGGTGAGCATCTTGATCGTGGTGGTCTTGCCGGCCCCGTTGGAACCGAGCAGGCTGAACACCTCACCGGCGTTGACCGAAAGGGTAAGAGTGTCGACCGCCGTGAATGCCCCGAACCGGCGAGTAAGAGCTTCGATATCCAGAACGATTTCGCTCATTTAAGAAAGCCGGTGCTAAGCCAGCTCTGGCACCAGGCCGGAGGTCACTCCATCTTGTGTGTTACCGAGCGCTCAATGCCACCACTGAGCGCCTCCTTCAAGCAAGACAGCGTGCACTGTCAAAACAACTGGCGCATTTACTTCTCGAACACTTTTTCAATTTGGCCGACTTTCTTTTGAACGGCTCCGGCGATTCTCTCGTTTTGACCTTGGGCTGCCAAGTCGGGGTCGCTCGTGACCTGCCCGGCATTCTCTTTGACTTTGCCTTTCAGCTCAGTAGGTTACCCTGGATCTGATCCTTCGTGCCTGGTTTCATCTGTTTTCTGCTTCTTTCTCTTGAGAACTCTCCACCCAATCCGCAGCGGGATGGTTTTTTTGCGGGCATCCGAGGCGGTTGGTAGGGACTAGATCGAGCGCCTGCGACGGAACGTTTCATCCGCCGGCGCGCCGCGCCGGCATGCGCTCCATGGTTGAGCCATGTCGCACCGCGTCCGGTTCGCCGAGTTCCGGCCCCTTTGCTGATTGCCCTCGCAGCAGTTCTTGCCTCATGGACGGCAGGACTTGCACATGACAACTTGCCGGAACCTGGTGATCTACTTTGTGTTCGCATACATTCAGCTTTGGCCTCCAATCTGCACGTGAGAGATATGAGAAATCATGACCGTCAGTTAGTGCCGTTTGGTTGAGTCGCTCGACACTCTCTCAAATCGGTGCCGGGAACCGATGTGCAGCGTGAACGTTTCAACGCAGAAAGCCGACCGAAGCGCAAAAACCCGAGATGGTGCAGCGCCTCTGGCCCGCCGAGAGCGGAGCCACTGACTCATGCTGCCTCGCACCCTGATTCTCGTCTCTTGCCTCTGCGTGCTGGCTGCCGCTGCCGGCGCCGAAACGCCGCTCGAG
>Ga0187860_1002443_pt1 | contig 15387 bp, 15 predicted proteins | sample June2016WEW_10_4_FD_132981 | JGI IMG/M metagenome (GOLD analysis project Ga0187860, IMG submission 132981) | Peatland microbial communities from SPRUCE experiment site at the Marcell Experimental Forest, Minnesota, USA - June2016WEW_10_40 | ecosystem: Environmental > Terrestrial > Soil >... | reverse complement strand
GCGAACCATGTATTTGGCGACGGTTCGTTGGGCAACCGTGATCCCCAACTTGAGCAACTCGCCGTGGATCCGGGGAGCGCCCCACAGCGGACTGGCCCGGCTCATGTCCCGAATGAGGGAAACAATGTCTGGAGCAATGGTTTTCCGCCGAGCTATAGCGCGGTGGCTCTTCCATTTCCAGAAAAGGCGGAAGCCCGCCCGATGCCAGCGGATGACGGTATCGGGCGGCACGAGTCGAAGTCCAATCCTCCAACCGCTCCAGGTGTGGCAGAGCCATGTCCATAACAGGCCGAGGCGCTGATTATATGGTGGAGAGCCACGGTCATGCTGCGCGCGCGCGCCGATCAAGCCCAGCTTGGCGGGCAGGAAACCGTGAAAAATATCAGATACTTCAAACGCCAAGACCTCATAAGGATCGGCCTGGACCCAAAGCTGTTCCCATTCGAATCCCTGTTTTATTGGCTGAACAAACCTCGCGAGCCGGTCGTGGCCTCCAATGATCCACTAGCCAGAATGTTCATTGAGGGCATGTTGACTGGAGAGCCGGTCGAGTTCATCTATTTAGGCGCATCGAAACCAGGCAGCCCCAGGAAAGTGAACGTCTCTCTCGTCTTCCAGCTTGAGGAGGAGGGCCGCGTTTACGTGGCTGGATATTGCCCTGAGAGGGAGGCTAAACGTGTATTCGCGCTGGACTTGGTCATGGTTATGTGCGCTTCCTGATTGGCACAGTGAAGCCCCCGCCCGCCCAGTTTTTGCGTAATTGAACCTCTGCGCATTTACCTTTTCTGCGTGAGCCAGAGGATTTAGTCTCCCCCCATAATGAAGACCGAGTCCCCGCAACCCCAGTTCGGCCCGTTTGCCGACACCGAGGTTAGCATTTATTGCGACGAGAGCAGGCATGAAGGCCAAGCCAGCCAGCGTTACATGGTCATCGGTGGCTTATGGTTGCCGCGTGATAAACGCACGGAAATTCTGGCCGGTCTTCGTGAGCTTCAAACCCGGCACGGCATCACCGGCGAATTGAAATGGGGCAAGGTCAGCCGCGCCAAACTCGCAGGCTATCAGGCCGTGGTGGATTTCATCGCCATACGGCCCGATGTCCACTTTCGCTGCATCGTGGTGGACAAGTCCAAGGTGGATAGCGACAAGTATTTTCAGAATGACCGGCAATTCGGATTTTGGGTGTTTTACTGGCATTGCTTGAAACAGTGGATGGGCAACGCCAACACTTACTTTGTTTCGATTGACTTCAAACCCGAAAGCCTGCATTCAGGCCCGCGCCGTTTGCGGCAGGTGTTGGAGGACGAGTGCATTAAACGAGCTTGGCTCAAATCGTTGGAGTGCGTGGACTCCAGGCAAAACCTATTCTGTCAGATGGCGGATGTTTTCATCGGTGCAGTCGGTTACGAACAAAACGGATTGTCCGGCAGTCCGGCCAAGCAACAACTGGCCGCGCACATTGCGGCGCAATTCAAACGGCCCGATTTGAAAGGTTCAGATTTGCCAGTCCGACACCACTTCAACATTTGGCGCATCTGGTCGTGAGTGAAACCAATCCATCACCGGCCCCGGAATCTGCGCCGAAACCGGAAACGATTCCCGCGCCGCCACCGCCGGTGGATTTGAATACATTGTTGCTTCCGGCCGACTGGACACCGGAACAACTCGAAACCGAGGCCCGCAGAATTTATTTTGATGATTTGGCGGCCAATCCCCCGGTAACGCCAGACTTTCCCTGGATGGAAAAACGGACGTTAATCATCGCAGGCACCGAGGGCGGATTTCTGAAAATCTTTGGCAAGACAACCGGCTGGTCACAATTCCAGCATCGAAAAACCGGGGAACTCGATCCCGAACGCCTGCGCCGTGCGCCGTGGATTCGTCCGGTGCTGGAAATGCGCGTGGCGAAGACGAAGATTTATGTGAACAGCCATTCGATGAAGCCCCGGCAGTTCGGGCCAAAAGCCATCCAGGAGAAGAAACGCATCTTCGTCACGCTGGACAAAGGATTGAGCTACTTCATTTCGCTGGTTTATACGGAACACGGTCTGGCGCTGGGAACGGCGTTCGCGCCCGACGGCGAATGGTTGCGCAAAATGCAGGCCAATTCGATGCGGATCAGCCCATGACCGAAAAAAAAGGAAACCCCGCGACGTGCGCGGGGCTTGGATTCGCTGCACACTAAGGTGCAGGAGTTCCTGCTGCTGTTTCCAGTAGCATCAAGGGTATAATCGGCCATTTGCACCGAATTGCAAGCAGCTTTTTCGAGTTTTTCAGTCAGGCCGTCTCCGCGATGAATTTGCCAACCACGCCAACGCGGCCTTTCTGATTGGCACAATGAAGCCCCCGCCTGTCCGCGCAAGCAGAAAATCGGTTTCCCCAGCGGTCGCTCCCAATTTTCCGACTTGCTCGGTCCGCTTCGCCCAGGCTAAAAGGGACTTCCTACCTCGTGCCATCAGGCCGCGATTGGCGCAGCCTGAAAACCTAAAAAGGAGGCCCCGCATGACTGATTCAAACGAAACCAAAACCGCCACTTCCAGGACGCCCAGCCACTTCGCCTACAATGTCCGCAACCGCGAAGGCGGCGACAACTACTGGATTCGCATCGGCAGCGCCCGGGCACACGCCGACGGCAACGGCTTCAACATCCAGCTTGAAACCGTCCCGCTGGACGGACGCATCGCTCTCCGCGTCGCTTCCGAAAAATCCAAATAACCACTTGGGCGGGCCTCACGGCCCGCCCATTTTTGCATTGTTGGCCGTTCAAAAGCGCGACAACTCCTTGAATGCAGGTGAATCGTCCGGTCTCAAATGTTGCTTAGTAAAGTGTCACCGGGCGGAAGATGCGCAATCCTCATGGGCGATTATTGCGACCGCGAGGCCGGGTTAAACCAGCAGTGCCGTCCAGACCTGCCAGCGCACGGCATTGGCGGTGGTGCCCAGAAAGTCGGCCACGCCCAACGAGTTCGCCTCGCTGCTCTTCATTATCGCCTGAATTCAACTTTGACGAAGTGAATGGCAAATCCAAGATCGCCGCAAAATCATGTCCCTTGTCACGACTCGGCGTGCCATTTTGGTGGTGTGCCCTGTTTCAATCAGCCATCAAATCGTTAGCGGGCGTCGATTCGAGCAAAAACGCCGGGCAATATCCCGCCCGCAGTAGCTCTCTTCCAATGGCGCATGAACGACGTCGAATTGCAGCGGCGGCGACTTGGGCTGCGGCCCAGACTCGCAGAATTCGGACACCGATGGATATCTCCCGATGTCAGGAAAAACTCGACGGCGCTGAACGGTGCTGACACCGGCAAATTCCGTGAAAATTACCCGGAAAGTGCCAGCAAAACTGCCAGCAAGGTTGTACAAGGTGAGTACGAGCAGGGTAGAAAGTATGTACACGGGTGTTATGAACGAGTTTTCGATTTTGAGGAAACTCTTGCTAGGCGACGGTTCTCCGATTCCGACCCTCGCCTCCATCCGCAACTTATTGTCCACAAGCCACTTGCGAATCATGAAAACCCCCATTGCCAGCAAAAATGCCAGCAAAACGCCCCCGGCGGCTCGAACTGGCTTGTACTCCCCTTGTACTGCCCTCGAACTGCTTATTTCCGCCGACGCGGTCCCGCTAAAATCGGAGGCGCGCGATGAAATTGGCCTTTCGTCTTTACCGCCGCGGCGGGGTCTACTACTGCCAGCACAACCAGACTGGCCGGCAGGAGAGCTTGCGCACGGCCGACGCCGGCCAAGCCGCGCGGCTGCTCCACGCCCGGAACGAAGCCTCGCGCATGGCGGGCCTGAATCTGGCGATCGCGCGCGCCTACATGGTGGCGGCGGACCCGCGCATGCCGGAGCGGACCTGGAAGGAAGTCATCGATTTTATGTGCGACACGCACAATGGCGGAGCCACTCGCGATCGGTTGATCACCGCCTCAAAAGACAAGGCGCTGGCGTCCCTCTGGACCATGCGGGTCGTGGAAACGCGGCCCGACCACTTGCTCACAACATTGCGCCAAGGCACGGTCTCGACCAATGTCTTTTTGCGCCGCGTGTATAATTTCGCATTGGACATGGGGTGGCTGCCCGCCTCCATTCTCCCCAAAAAGAAGTGGCCCAGGATCGTTTACGGAGACAAGCGCGCAATCACAGAGGAAGAGCACCGGCGGATTGTCGAGCGCGAGACAAACCAGGAACGGCGCGACTATTACGAACTGCTGTGGCACACGGGCGGCTCCCAGACTGACGTTGCCTCGATCCATGCGGAGGACATTGACTGGCAGGAGCGAATCATCTTTTACCGCCGGAAGAAAAACAAGGAGCACGCGATGCCCCGCTTCGGCGGCGAGGCCGCCGCCATGCTCAAGAGACGTCCCCAATCAGGCCCCCTCTTTCCCTACTTGATCACGGTCCGCGAGGCTGACCGGGCCACGGAGTTCAAGCAGCGCTGCCACGGTTTGGGGATCAAGGGCATCACGCTGCATTCCTACCGCTACGCCTGGGCGGAGCGCGCCGCGAAAGCGGGTTACCCTGAGCGGCACGCGCAGTCCAATCTGGGCCACGGGTCCAAGGCTTTTGCCCGGGCCTACGCGAAGAAGGCAAAAGTGTTCACGCCTCCATTGGAAGATTACGAGAAGGCCTGCCGCTGCGGAAAAGTCATTCTGTTCCCCCGCGACCTGGACGCCGACGGCCTGCGTCTCCAAGCCGCCCTGGGCGAAGCCGGCGCCAGCTCCCCGCCAGCCGCCCCTGCCATCTGACGCCCGGCGCGCCCCCGCGCGCAACGCTTCCGCCTGTCGCCTGAGCGGCTTTGTTTGACGGCCCGATCTGCTGTCAACAAAGGGCCATGAAAAAGCCGTTCCCACGGCGCCATGGCCAAGTCCGGGCGCTGACCACCCAACAATTAAATCAACTAACACAGACCGATCTGAACAAGCTGGCGGAGTTCGCCGAACGCCGGATGGGCGGGCTGCCGCGCGCCCGCGTTGCAGCCGAAGACGTCGTGCAAAAGGCGCTCCTGGCCATCATTCGCGGGACCAGCAAAGGCGGCGAAGGGCGCCGGCCGCCGGGGGAGGCGGTGAGGAACAAGGACGCGTTTATGCACTACGTCCGGTCCGCGATCAACTCCGTCGTGGAGGCGATGAGACGCCCACGGGAACTGCGCTTCATCCATGAAACCATCGATCGCCAAATGGACCCTGAGTCGCACGAGCGGGTGATCGTCCCGGCAGCCCTTCCAAGCCCCGACACCGATCCGGCCATGCTGGACCTGAAGCAGGAGTTGTTCTCCAGGCTGCGCAAGACGGCGCCCGCCCGGCTGTTGCCCACCATCGCGGAGTGGGAGAAAACCTTCTTCTGGGAAACCCAGGTGCCGGTTCGGAAAGACCGCCACCACCGCGATCAGGTCCGCCTGCTGGCGATGCGCGTCCTGCGGCAGATCGCTCGGGACTTGGGCGGCTAAATTTCGAACACGGCTGGCTCGGACGCCGGAGCAGTTGGCGGCTGGGCCGCCGGTTCTTCGCGCGCTTTGATATACTGGCGAAGGCTATCCACGCTGATGAGGCGGATCCCGCGCTGAGATCCTCTTCGGCGCAGCACGTGACTAAGAACCGGCGGTCGATGGCCGTTTTCCTCACACGAGAGGATGAGCTGGTTCAAGAAAGTGCGTGACAACCCGAACAACGGGTCCCGCTCTTTTGGCTTCGGGAGCCGCAGAAACTCGATGCCGGCGTTCGGCTGGGCAGGCTCGGAATGCTCGTGCGGAGTCCGAGGCGCGCTGCCACACGCGGCTGGCGGATCGATCTGATTCCTTAAATACGCGCGCAAGCTTGCCACGTTGACTAAACGCACGCCGGTTTTCGCGTTGGGCTGCCTCAGAACGCTGCTGCGCACGGGCGGGCGGAAATCGTTCTCTTTTGAGGGCAGTATCAGGAGATTCAAGTAGGACCGCGTCAACCCAACGAACGGGTCCAGTTTTCCCGGTGGTGGCAGCCGGACATATTCCGGCCAGACGGCGATGGCGGCGGCAACTGCGTGCGATGCGGCCGTTGCTTCAAATTCTTCATTGAGCATAGAGCGACAGTTCCAAGGAGAGAGAGCTACGGAGGCGGGAGTTTTGTAAAAAGTTTATCGCGTTGCAGCTCGGAGATGAACAAAATGACACTCCGGGCCAGCGGAACCAAGCCGTTGGACGTGGCTTGTCATCTGGCTTATCTGGGCCGGCAATGTCCCTCAGATTCACCCGGCTGATCGAAGCCCAATCGGAGCCAATTAAAATGGCATCCGCGCCCAGACGATGGAGTTGTGGTTGTAAGTCGGCTTGTCGCTCACGCCGGCTTGATAGCCCAAGCCGATCGTAAAGCCGGCGCGTTCCCAAATTAGCAGCAAGGCCAGTCAGCCAATTACAGGCTGCTATTCGTGGGAAGTCTGCCCGAATGGATTGATGAAAAGTGGCCGATTCACGCTCCACGCTCCGGCGCACGCAGTTGCAAATCGGAATGTTTGAACGATGTTCCCCAACGAGGTCAAAAATCTTTGATGATGTCCCGCACTTGGACGCCCAAAGCATTGGCGATCCTTAAAAGCGAATCCACAGCGACGTTCACCTGTCCGCGCTCTAGGTCGCTAATGAAGGTCGTGGACAAGTCCGCCTTTTCAGCCAATTTCTCTTGGCTCAACTTCATTCTTTTCCGGTAAACGCGGATGGCCTCACCCATGCTTTTCCGATGTTTGGCGATAATCGGCATTAAACCGATAAGTCAACCACAGATGTTCAGTCTTAAACTATCGCATATCATTGAGATTTTAATATTGCGTCTTTTTCCCTGACAGGCTAAAACGGCTCAACCATGAAGCAGTTTTGTCAACGTGCTGAGGCAGATGGCTCGCTTTACCGGCGGCGGGGAAAACCAGAGCGGGTGATGGCCGAAATCAGGCGTGAAATTTTGCGGAAGATTTCCGCCCGACTCAAAAAAGAGCGGGCGGCTCACGTCTTAATGAAAGATTCAGACCTCTGGCAGCGTATAAAGGCAGAAGATGAAATCTGAACGCAAACATTTGAAAAGCACCGAAATGGCCAAACAAAGGCGAAGGTGTGACTTTTGGCGTGGTCGCAGTCGTCGAATCGTCCCTCTTAATGGCGTTGGAAGGTCAAAGGTCGCCAATAATGTCGCGCAACCGAATGCCGAGGGCTTTTGTGATTCTGAGCAGCGAGTCAATCGTGATCGCCCGCTCCGCCCGTTCCACTTGGCTGATGTAAACGGGATGAAGGTCCGCTTTCTCAGCCAGTTTCTCCTGGCTGAATCCGGCCTTCTCGCGGTGCAATCGAATATTCTCGCCGATCAGACGGCGGTGTTTTGGAGGACCAACCACAGTCCATTACCAAAACAGCAGGCCGCACGGAGAAGCCATAAGCTACCAGCTTTAGATTGTGCTTGCGTTGCAAACGCCGAAAAGTATAAAAACGGTCAAGTTTAGGAGAAATGGCGTGCGACCCCGGAGGCGGGAAGAATCCCGATTGCAAAGCGGGCCGATTTTCGTCACAAGAAATTGACAAACAAACGATTGCACCGCATCGAAATTAGGCGCTAAATGAGAATACAGGGACCAGACAACAATGAACAACGGCGAATCCAAAAGCGTTGACCGCCAGACCCTCAAGCGGAAATACTTGGAGTGCTTCAATGTTCGCACCACCAACGCGGCGACGTGGCGGGAGGTGGTCACGAGATTGATTAGCCGGGGCGTCGCTCGTGAGACGCTCGTCAGTTGGGGCGTGGACGCGGGCTATCCGAAAATCACCGTTTCCAGCATGTTGAGCCGCATCCTGTGCTCCATTGGCCTCCGCGAACGCCGCGAGGGAGCCGGGCGCAAACCTTCTCACGACGCCCTCGCGCTTCTGGATTACGCCCTCCGGCATTATGGAGAGCGATCACTAAAAGTCTTGCGCGCCGCTTTGCGGGCAGGGAAGGCGGAGGCTCACGCCGAGAAAAATTTGCGGGGCACAGTGGAAGTGGGAGAGAATGGAAATAAATGCGGTACCGCAATTAGGCGGTCAATTAAACCTGCCAAGAGGGGGCTGCGCACAGCCCAAACTATTTTCCAAACAGACTTTCAAGCCAACAATCTCACCGAGTTGTAGAACTCCCAGGAAAATATGAACACACATCCCCATTCAAATTCATGCGGCACGAACATTAGGAAACCGTGCTCGTTCCGCCCATCATTGTCCCGGCAACTTGTCGGCGGCTTTATTGTTTTTCTGCTCACGATGTTTTGCGCTTGCCAACTCATGGCGGAAGTGCCGGTGCTGCCAGGCGGAGGCGGTGGAGATACCAATGAGGTTGTGCTGGATTCGTGGTCTTTCGCCGATACGAATTATTGGACAAGCGATCTTGGCTATTATCCCATTTCGTTCACCAATATAGTCGTTGGCACCAATGGGCCGGGCAATTCGCTCCTGATCGACTGCCAAACCAACGCATGGCTCGAATTCAATGTTTATGAATCTACGGGCGCAACCAACCTGAATGTAGCCGGTGAAGGCAGTGTCATGTTCTGGTTCTCCCCGAACTGGGCGAGCACGAGCGACACCAATGATCCCGGCACGACCGGCCCCGGTGTCTATGGTCGATTGCTCGAAGTCGGCGAATACACAGCAGACGCCAGTTTTGGTTGGTGGAGCCTGTTTTTAGACACCAACGGGAACGACATAAACTTTTCCGCCCAGGACGCTTTTGGCGATTCGATAAATTACCTTTCTGCACCCGTAATATTCACGACGAACACATGGCATCTTATAGGACTCACATGGACAAGCACAAACACCGCCTTGTATTTCGATGGCAACTGCCTCACGAATGGGCCGGGCATAACTATTTTGCCAAGTTTGGCCGTCATCAGCAATGGCTTCACGATTGGCAGCGATGCCCAAACGGGCCGTTTGCAAATGCACGGTGCCATCAACAGCCTTTACTCCTACAATTATCCGCTCGATCCCAGCGCAATAAATGCCGAATTCGTTCTCGGCCAGATATTTTATCTGCATGAATCCGGCGCACTCGGCAATTTCACGAATGCGCCCTATTCGCCCGGGTACTCGCAAATCATTGATTACGTCAGCGGGCCAGGCTACCTGCAAGTCATCGGGACAAATACAACCACCTGCACCAGCAGTTCGAATGTTTGGATTACGAACGTAACGGCCGTGCCATCGACAAATGGGACAATGGCGATGAGTTTCATGGTGACGGGAGGAAGCTCAGACCTCCCCTACGATGTATTTGGCATTGGAATACTTCCGAAGCCGCTCACGAACGGAAACTGGACGTGGCTCGGCCAGGCGTATCCGTGTGAAACGAACATAATTTACGGTTTAACAAACAGGACTGTTTACCTTGTCCTCGGAACACCCACAAGCTTTGACGGCGATGGCCTCACTGCTGCCTTTGATTCTTTGGTCTTGCACATCAATCCGAACGATCCTGATGTAGGAGGCGACGGCATAGCCAATGGCTTTAAGTTGCTGGCTGGTTTGCCCTTGACAACGCCAGTGACGGCTCCATCACTGAACTCAATCAGTGCTCCGTGCTGCCCAGTTCCATAACCATCAATCCCCAAAATAATGAAAGCATATTTTTCCTCGCTACTGGCACTGTCGATTGCCTTTGCCATTTCAGCTTTTGCACAGTCAACCCCTTCAGGCTACAACACGACAGGGGCACTTTCTCTTGAAAGCCAGGCTAGTGGCCCAATAGGTCAGACCGATTTTCAGACTGATCCTTTTACCGGGAGGTTTGAATACGCCATTCCACTCGAATTGGCACCGTCACGACACGATAGCGGCGTGAATCTGGAATTGATTTACAATTCGGCGAACGGAAATAGCTGGTGCGGCGTCGGTTGGGACTTGGATTTGGGTTATATCGAGAGGGAGAGCAAATATGGAGTACCGATTCAATGGTCTGGCAATAAGCCGTTATCGCCAATGGCGTATGATGACACCAAAGGATTTCTATTCAGCTTCAAGAACAAGACTTCCGACTTGGTTAATGTCGGCGGAACTTCATGGAGGGCGCAGGTTCAAAGCGATTTTCTACAATTCAATTATTATAGTTCCACGAATACATGGATTGTCATTGACAAGAGCGGCAACCAGTACATTTTTGGTTCAAGCAGCGCCAGCCGGATGACCAATCCGAAATCGGGATGGTCGTCCTCCGGTGATTCAAATACCTGGCGTTGGGCTTTGGATACAATCATTACTCCCACCGGCGACACGGTAACCATCAGTTACACATCCGCCGGAGGACGACTTTATCCGCAGTACTACAAGTACAATGGCCATACTGCTGGAATAACACCACTGTGTCAGGTTCAATTTTACCTGACTTCAACCAATCGCACCGACACCACGCTGTCATGTCGGTCTGGTTATATCGTGACCAACCAGTACCTCTTGAGCGCCATGACGCATACCGTCAACGGCCAGTTGGTTTGGAGCAATAAGCTCAATTATACAACGTCAGGCTCAACAGATCGCTCTTTGCTAACTTCAATCACTCGCTACGGCACTGACGGAAGCACTACACTGCCGCCGTTGACCTTCAATTACTCTCAGCAGAGCTTTTCGTTTCAAACATCATCCAAATGGACTAATCTCTTCGCACCTGCCACAGGAAGCAATAATACCGATATAGCCTATTATTTCGGCTTTAATAATCCATATACTGACCTGATTGACGTGGACGGGGACGGATTGCCAGACCGTGTGATCGCTCCCTTTTCAACGGATTCGACGAATTGGTGGGTCCAGCACAACAACGGCAGCAATGGATTCTCGAATGCGACGATTTGGAATATTGGGGTTCAGTCGAACAGTACGTATAGCACCAAAACCGATCCAACCTGGGCGCAATTCAACACCCACGGACGCGTTGTGGATTTCAACGGCGATGGCTGGCCTGATTTCATTGTCGATCCTCTTGAAATGTTTACAGGCGGCGGGTACACGCGCCAAGTCGTCCAACTAAATAATAGCACAAATCTGCTCGGACAGTTTTCGTGGACGAACGTGATCGACCAGCACATCAATCCTTACAATAATACGACTGCATACCAAGCGGTCGAGGACGAACTTGCGGGACAAGGTCAAGTCGCCATGCTTGATATGAATGGCGACGGGCTACCAGACCGCGTAATGACGCTACCAGGCGGCACATACAACTACTATTATGTTCAGTTTAATACAGGGACTGGTTACACAACAACCAACCTTTTTGGACCCTATTCCAGCCAGGGCTACAGCACTGACTTAAATTGGGCCGGATTGTCGGGCAATTTAGGATATAATCCCGAAACTGGCGGAGCCGCAGCTTCGATGCGAATGTTTGACATTAATGGCGATGGATTGCCAGATCGCGTGATGCTTGTCCACTCCACAAGCTCTTCGGGGGCCGCTCCCGCCTCAAGCCAAACATATTTGGTAGTAGAATTGAATAATGGCTACGGTTTTGAGCCAGCGGTTAACTGGACCAACGTCAATTCATATTCCGGGCTGACCTGCGGCGGCGGCACTACCTCCGGGATTCAGGACTTGGGTGACGACTACCAAGTGGCGTATCGCGACATTAACGGTGACGGATTGCCAGACCGAATCATTGCCTGCCAGTGTTCTTATTCTGGCGGCACGCAAGTGGGTTATACGAACTGGTTTGTTCAGATCAATACCGGCACAGGATTTGGGCCTCTGATAAATTGGGGCCCAATTCATAGCCAAGGCCAAACACTTCTTGAGGATTACTGTGGAATTCAATCGACTGGGGTAATTTCTCCGACCGGGCTCACCAGCGGAATTACGATGCTTTTGGACATAAACGGCGATGGTTTGCCTGACCGCGTCGAATATGTTTACAACGCAAGTGTCAACTCCAACTACTATTTCGTTGAGTTGAGTAGCGGGCCGGTTCCCGATCTTATGACGATTGCCAGCAATGGGCTCGGAGGAGTCGTCAGCGCCGCATACCAGCCTGCCACGCATTGGGATAACCGAGAAACCACGAACAGTTCTCCCTCTCGGTACCTGCTTCCATTTCCCCTTCCAACGGTGTCCTCCATTTCGGTCGGCGACGGCATTTATTCAAGCAACACGACAACCTACAGCTATACTGGCGGGATGTGGAATTATGCGCTCCACCAGTTCAATGGCTTTGCGCAAACCACGGTTATAGACCCGCTGGGATTGACAACTACTCACTGGTTTCATCAAGCCGGTGGGCGGAATAACTCTACTTTCGGCGAGTACAACGATTCAACAACTGCCATCGGAAAGATGGGAATGGAATATCGGACTGATCTTTTTGGTAGTGATGGTAATCCGTATCGAATGCGTTTAAATCAAGTGACCGAAAACATTATAAGCAGTGTCGAGCATTTCGCTAATGTCACGCAAGCCATTGATGTTGAGTACCCTGCGTCCTCATCCGGCTATTATCGGGCAACAGCGAAACAGTATTCTTATGACTTAGGTAATGGCAATTTGACAAACGAGATTGATTGGGGGCAGGTTACAAACATCGTCGTCAATGGCCAATCGTTCAGCGACGTGTCAGGTGACACGGTGTACCACATTACAAAGTTTGCGTCCCTTTCAAACCCCAATATCGTGAACAAACCGCAAAGTATCACGCTTTCTACCGACAGCGCCGGTGTCAATATTTTGCGGCAACAAACCAACGGTTATGAGGGCAGTACGGGAAATCTGCTTCAAGAATGCAATCTGATCTGTCCGTCCGGGGATTATCGAACGACGAGTTATACCTATGATTCTACATATCACAACAAGTCATCCGAAACTGGCCCTGATGGCGTTACCACGCAGATAACCTACGATTCAACATTCGAAACATTTCCAACACAATTTGCCACAGCGACCAACTATATTACCACAACGACGTACGATTCGCGCTCCGGAAAGTTGTTTCATGCGGTAAGTCCTCAAGGTTTGGTCACATCCAATCGCTACGATGCATTCCTCAGACTTGCCGAAACAGACGCCTCCAGCACATCGAACGGACCCACATCTTGGGTCGAAAAATACACTTATACACTCGGCCTTTCGAGCGGGGTTCCTGCAAACTCCGCACTTCGTCAAGAGAGCGATGGCGTTGACACTTCAAATGGCCATCAGACAATTACATGGTACGACGGCCTGGCCAGAATAATCCAACTTCGTAAAGAATCGGAAACCAGCGGTACATATCGCGTCGTTGACACAGCCTACGATCAGCGCGGGAACGTCGAATTTACAAGCCTTCCCTACCAAAGCAGTTCGGGGACCAGCCATTCCATTCCCGCCAACGGACTTGGGTCGCTTCGCACCTACGACCCTATAGGTCGTTCGATTCAGTTGGGGCCTGTCACCGCGACATTCAATTCCTCCGCTGTGCTGACGGGAACTTCTTCAAGTTCCGGTGATACAGGCTCGCCCGTCGGTTCATCGGGTATAAACTATTTTTACGGCGGCGACCCGTGGACAATCGGCGTCACCAATGAAAACAGCAAAGTGCATCAATACGTCTTGGACGCCTACGGACGTACCAATAAAGTGATTGAGATAACAAGCGGTGGAAACTTTTCTACGACTTACGGTTATAATCTGGCCGGGGACATTCTCAGCGTAACTGACAATGCCGCAAATGTCGTTCAATACTCAAACAACATGCTTGGTGAGGTGATTGCAATGGCTGATCCAGACATGGGTGTCTGGCTATATCAGCGTGACTATGCCGGTCGGATACGCGGCCAAATTGACGGCAATAACCAAAGAATAACGAATAATTACTCCACCGACCCTCTCGGTCGTCTTTTGAACCGACAGGTCTATGACCTCAAAGGGAATTTCTACTACGGTGTTACGAACGTTTATGATTCAAATGGGGGCGACACCTCTTTTCCAGTGTACCCCGGTCAACTTTACAAGACGATTGACAGTGAAGGATATACCAAATATGGATACGACGTGCGCGGCCGCAAGATCATTACCGCCCGTTACCTCTCCAAGAATGGAATGACGTACACAAATCAATATGCGTACGATGATATGGACCGCGTGCGGTCCATCATTTATCCAAACAATGGCCCAACTGTCACGAACATGTACGATAACGGGGCCAATTTATATAAAGTTCAACAAGTTGGCGGAGCGGGAACGACCTATTACTACGCAAGCTCATTTACTCCGCTTGATCAGATTGCTGGAATCACGTACGGCAACGGGCTTACTGCGTCGTATTCCTATTATTCCAATTCAAAGCGGTTGGAGACCTTGAGCACCAGTGGCAGTATGCAAAGCCTCACCTATACGTACGATCAAATGGCTGATATTCTTTCCATTACCGATGGGGTTAATGGCAGCCACACCGACGGCTCTTCTGCCGCCATCACCAGTGCCAACTACGATGATCTTCAACGACTGCTTGGCTTTACTCGCTCTCCAACTAGCCAAAATGTATCCTGCACGTATAATTCAATCGGGAATATCCTCACGTATAACGAAAACGGCTCCGGCTCTTATACCTACACGCCCTCCAGCGGAACACACCTACCCCATGCGGTTAAGAACGCAAATGGATTGAATTACGCCTATGACCTTTGCGGGAACATGCTCGTTCGGGGAACTGAAGCCCTGATGTACAATCCCGAAAATCGGCTTATTGCTTTGGCCGTCAGCAATCAAGTGACGACGTTTGGATATGACGCCGGTGGCAATCGTCTATGGAAACAGGGGGCTCCAACTAATAGCCTACAAGTTTGGATAGATGGGAATTACGAGGAAAAGGACGGAAAAGTGCTTTTTCATGTCTTAGCCGGTGATCGAGTTGTTTGCACTATAGATTCTGGTGGAAGTTTCACGATCTATTATCATCCCGACCATTTGCATTCAGCGGAAATTCTTAGCACCTCATCTGGTGGTTCGTACCAACACTACGAATACGCCGCGTACGGCAACAGCCGCTTCACTTCCAGCAGTTCGGCGTTCTCAATCACGCGACGCTATGCCAGTCAATCCTTTGATGAAGAAACTGGACTATACTACTTCGGCTCGCGGTACTACGACCCTGTAATTGGTCGGTTTATCCAGCCGGATTTGACGATTCCAAGTCTATTCAACCCACAAGCATACGACCGATATGCTTATTGTTACGACAATCCACTGAAGTACTTTGACCCTGACGGCCATGCTGGCTATTGGGCTGATGTGGGCCAGGTATGGCTCGGCTACTACGATTCGGGTGCAGGGTTCGTGCGCGGAAGCGTTTTTGCTGTAGCTCACCCGATAACGACGATCGAAGGCGTCGGGACAGCGGTTGCGCATCCAATTGATACAGTTACGAGCATTGG
>Ga0187860_1002435_pt1 | contig 15431 bp, 15 predicted proteins | sample June2016WEW_10_4_FD_132981 | JGI IMG/M metagenome (GOLD analysis project Ga0187860, IMG submission 132981) | Peatland microbial communities from SPRUCE experiment site at the Marcell Experimental Forest, Minnesota, USA - June2016WEW_10_40 | ecosystem: Environmental > Terrestrial > Soil >... | reverse complement strand
GGGCCCTCGTAGGCGGGACCGAAACAGACCTCGCCTTCGATGTGAGCGCCTCCCGGGCCGTCGACGACACTGAGGGTCACCGGCGGTGCGATGGCATTGCTACGCCCGCTCACCGGGCTGAAGGCGACGAAGTCACGCGGCAAGAGACCGGCCTCGCTGATCTCCCACGACCGTTTGCGTTCCGGGAACCGCTCGAGCCGGTCGGCAAAGACGGCGGCCGCCTCGGCCGCCTGCCGCAGCTCCTCTGCGGGAGGTCGCACGACCGCCAGCCGCTCGATGATCCGGCGCATCTCGTCAGCAAGGCGGGCAGCGCCAGCACCGGGATCGTCATCAGCCATGGTCGTCCTCGTCCTTCAGATTTGGCGTGCGACGGGCGCCGTGCGCGTCGACGGCCGCCTCGACATGACGCGGCAATCCGGCTCGCAGCTCGACCGCTGCGCCCTGTGGATCTGGCGGGAAACGTTAACAAGCCGCCCGACCCAGCCCGGTGCCGCACGGCCTCACCACCTGTCGATGCAAGGCCGCTTCTTGCCCGTCCGAGGCGGGACGGCGGGCACTGCCTCGAGGGTGTCAACGATCCGGAGGCTCCCATCGATCCGCCTGTGCACGATGGGCCCGAGTCATGCGTCGAGGGCCTCAGAGCGGCGGGCAGCGAGGAGCAGCATGAACCCGGCGAGCCGGCGGTCGAGTACCTCGAAACCGGCGTCGTCGAGGAGCCGTTCCATCTCGCCGCGGGCGTAGACGCGCAGCCCGCCCGGCCGCATGAGCGCGGCGGTGCCGGACCCGCCGACGCGCGGTTGTTGCGATGCCATCAGCGTGAAGCGCCCGCCCGGCCGCAGCGCGGCGGCGATGCCGGCGAGGACGCGGGGCGGGTCGGAGAACAGGTAGAAGGCGCCGGCGCAGTTCGCCGCGTCGACGCTGCCGGGTTGCAGCGGCAGACGGTGGGCGTCGCCGCGTACGTAGCCGACCATCGCTCCAGCGGTCGGGGCAGTGGCGAGGGCCTCGCGCAGCATCGCCGTCGAGAAGTCGATCCCGAGCACCCGGCCGGCGGGGACGGCGGCGGCGATGGTCCTCGTGGTGTTGCCGGGGCCGCAGGCGAGGTCGAGGACGGTGGCGTCGGGCACCGGGGCGAGCCGGTCGAGCGACCAGGCGCGCTCCGCCTCGTGGCTCATGCCGGTGAGCAGCCGTGTCAGGACCGGCCGCCAGGCCCGCTCGTACACTCTGGCGAGCAACCCGGATTCCATGATGCGCATGTTGGGCGTCTCGGCCTGGGCGGGCTCGGGCGGGACGAGGTCGGCGAGGCCGTCCGTCACCGGGTAGCGCGCACCGCAGGCCGCGCAGACGAGCGTTCCGTCCTCGGCCGGGGGCAGCGAGTCGTGACACAGCGGGCAGCCGACGACGTCCGCGAACGCGGCCGCCGCGGACGATGTCAGGACTCCGCCTTGCGTCTCACACCACCATTCTGTCGTCCTGCCGGTCGCTTCACCGCAGGCTTGTGAAATCGCGGAGCGAGCGGAGTCGACCCAATCGAGGTGACCATCGGCTGCCGAGGCCTTGTTGACGAGTCACGCAGCGAGCCGAGGTCGATGAGTTCTCCCGTCCGCGTCGCCAGACAAGGGTGGAGGCTTACTTGCCCGCAGGTCAGCGCTTGGCCGGCATTGCCGAGGCGAAGACGCTGCGGTAGCGCGCGTCGTGGAAGAGCTTGGCCGTGAGAGTCTCGAGCGGGACGAGCACCCAGATCCCTGCGGCGAGGAGTGCTCCGCTGAGCGGGCCGGCCACGTAGACCCAGTAGTCGGTGAACCGGCCCGACACTATCGCTGGCCCGAGGCTGCGCGCCGGGTTGAGGCTCGTGCCGGTGTAAGGGGCGCCCTGCCAAACGAGCACGGCAATGACGGCGGCGACCGCGAGTGGGGTCCAGTGCGCCGTCCAGCGGGAAGAGACGAAGACGAAGATGGTGAGGACGAGCAGCGCGGTCATTGCCGCCTCGAGCCCGGCGGCACCGAGCGGTCCGAGCCCGTGACCCGGGAGCGTGAGGCCATCTCGGACGCTGGTCGCCCGGCGTCCCCACAGGACGTGCACGGCGAAGGTACCCGCCACGGCGCCGGTGGCCTGGGACAACACGTAGCCGAGTAGGTCGGGGAGGCGTAGGTGCCTGTGACACCAGAAGGCGAGGGTCACTGCCGGGTTGAGGTGCGCCCCGGAACGGCGGCCGAGCGGAGAAATGGTGACGAGGGCGCCGCAGCTGGCAAAGAGCGTCCCGGTGAGCAGCAACCTAAGCGAGTGGGACGGCACCGCTCGAGCCACGGGGGAGTCGGCACCAAAATCGAGGACCACGGCCGAGAGTCCGCCGAGGAGGAGGAGTGCGGTCCCGAGGAGCTCGCAGCCCCAGTCCACCCCGTGCCAGCCGCCCTCGGCCGGGTGCGGCGACTGCGTGGGCGGCGCCTCGCTCGGGACCGGCGCTCGTCCGGGCGACATGCAGAGAGGCTACCGGGAGGGCTCCCAGGCACCGATGAACAGCCGATTTCGGGACAATGTGGAACGGCTGGGCTCGCGGCGCCGGTTAGGTCGGTCCCCTTGGGGGACATCCAATACTTCTCCACCGCGCTCCACCGGCTGCGGCCATCGGGCGCTTGTCGATCGACGACTTCGGCACCGGCTCCATCGCTCGCGTCGTTAGCGTGAGCCGATGCTCAGTGGAGGTTGGCTCTACGCCGTCGCGTTCGTCGCGTCGCTCGCCATCGCCACGGTCGCAAGCCCCGCCGGAGTGTCAGGGGCCGTTCTGTTGCTGCCGTTCCAGGTCAGCGTGCTGGGAACCCCAAGCCCGGCAGTCACACCAACGAACCTGCTCTACAACGTCTTTGCAACACCCGGGGCGCTCTACCGTTATTGGCGGCAAGGGCAGACCGGTGGTGGGCTGACCCGCCTCCTGGTGGCGGGGACGCTGCCCGGTGTCGTCATCGGCTCGGTCATCCGGGTCGAACTTCTTCCTGGGCCCCGCGTGTTCGAGTTGATCATCGCGGTCGTCATGGTGCCGCTTGGCGCGTGGCTGCTCGTTGCCCGCACAGGCCGAGCCGGTCTTGTCGCACCGACCACTCGACTCTCACCGTCGACGATCACCGCAATTTCGGCCGTCGTCGGGTGCGTCGGTGGAATCTACGGAATCGGGGGTGGATCGATCCTGGCGCCGATTCTCATCGGCTCCGGTCGCCCAGCATCTGACGTCGCGCCCGCCACGCTCGCTTCGACCCTCGTCACCTCGATCGCCGGTGTCATAACGTTCTTGGTTCTCGCGGCTGGCCACGACGCTTCGGTCGCCCCGGACTGGGGCGTGGGCTTCGCCCTCGGGGCCGGCGGCCTCGTGGGCAGCTACGTGGGAGCTCGTCTCCAACCGCATCTACCCGACGTGGCCATCCGACGCGTGCTCGGGCTGCTCGTTGTCCTCATCGGCATCCGTTACGCCTGGCTGGCTGCTCGATAGCTACTGAATCAACTAACGCACCCCGCTTGGTGTTGACAGTCCACCGTCATATCCTGCTCAACTCGAGGTCCCGCTCGTCGTCGGAAGTGCGAGCGCTGCCCCGGCTCACCTCACCAGCCGCTCAGGCCGTGCGCTTCCCGCTCTTGGGTTGGCTCGGAGCCTCCAGGCCGGCAAGAAACCCGACGATCTCCCCGGTCAGCCGCTCCGGCCGCAGCCGGAGCTCGAGCAACGAATGGGCCTGGATGAGCTCACCGTGCTGCAGTTGTGCGACCAGACCAAGCGCATCGTTGAATGGATGGATGAAGTCGTTGCGGTGGCCGAGCACCAACGCCTGAGACGTGATCGCCCGCCGTTGCTCTCGCGTGGGCGCCACGGGGCCGACGAGAACGCCGTGCAACACCGCCGCCATCGTCCGGGGCTTGAGTGAAGCGGTGTTCAGCACCGAGTTCAGTGGGCCGAAGCGCGTGCGCGGGACCCGCGAGACGATCCAGGAGGTGACGCGCAGCACCGGTCGACCGTAGTAGGCGGCGAGGATCATCGGCACGAAGACCATCGCTGCCGCCGGGACGGCCCGTTCGAGAACAGGCATCTCGAGCAGGAGGCCTCTCACGCGCTCGGGATAGCGCGTCGCCGCGAACAGGCTTACGTTCGCGCCGAGCGAGATGCCGCCGAGCACGGCCTGTGGCTCACCGAGATGGTCGAGGAGGGCGATGACCTGGTCGGCGTAGCTGTCGATACGGTACTCGGTGGCGTGCGTCGGCTTGTCGCTGCGACCGTGTCCCAGGAGATCCAGCAGGACGACACGGTTGCCCTGCTCGGCGAGAGCCTGGGCGATACCCCGATTGAGCTCGGAGTCCAGCAGCAGGCCGTGCATGTACACGACGAGCTGGCCATGGGTGCCGAAGGAGTCGTACACCAACCGGTGCCCGTTGTGAACGAACGAAGAATCAAGTTCCACCGCGACGGGTGTCATGGGTCATTGTCGCGCTCCGCAGCTCGCCGTGCTACAAGCCGAAGCCCTTCAGCAACTTCCGGATCCCCGAGTTCCCCTTGCGATAGGCCCCTCTACGCGCCACCCGTTTGCCGTACGCGCCGGGACCCTTTGCGGCCGCCTGGGCGTTCCCGAGGTCGCGGGCCGCTCGGTACAGCTGGCCACGGAGGCTCTTGCGACGTGGCACACGTGAAGTGTGCACTGTCAGCATGGCGCTTGCAAGGGTCCCCAGCGTCAGTGGCGTAGCTCGTCGCTGAAGATCCGGGCGGTCTTGGAGACGCCGTCGGTTTGCTCGAGGGCGGGGAGGATCAGCCGCTGCATCTGCTCGGTGAGTCGCCGGTGCTCGTCGGCCCAGGTGGCTATCTGCTCCGACATCCTGCGGTGCTGCTCGGACCAGTTGGCCATCAAGTCGGCAAGGCGTTGCTGCTCTGCCAGGAGCTTGCGGAGCGGTCCGGTGAGCGACTCGGAGAAGTTGGCCACGGCGTTCGCCAGCTCCGCCAGGGGGCTGGCGAGGAAGTCCGGAGTCACTTGGGCGCCCGCCACGGCAGCGGCCTGAGCGGTCTCGGTGGCAGCTTCTGAGATCAGCGCGGCCATCGTCTGCAAGGACTTCAGCAGTTCGCCGACCTCCTCGGTGATCCGGTGCTCTTCGGGCATGGCTGTCTCCTTCGCGGGAGCGCCGACTGGACGGTGCTCGGTGACAGTCTTGCTCTTCACGAGCCGTTGGCGCGTCACCTCGCGTTTTTCTAGCAGGCTGCGAGCAATTCGATCCGGCTACCGAACGGGTCGTCGGTGTAGAAACGCCGCCTCGGCGCCAGCTCCTCGTCCCACGTCACCCGGTGGCCGGCGGCAGCGATCTTGGCGGCCATGGCGTCGAGATCCGTGACGGCAAGAGCGATATGCGCCGCCTCGGCGGGCCGGAAGTCGCCGTCCATGCCCAAGTGCACCTCGGCCCCGTGTCCCTTGAACCAGCAGCCGCCGCGCGCCGCCAGCACGGGAGGCTTCGGGACTTCCACGAGGCCCAGCACCCCGCAGTAGAAGCGCCGCGTGGCGTCTTCCTCGCCCGCCGGCATCGCCAGCTGGGCGTGGTCGAGCCTGGCGACCGCAGTCGCCTGCGCAGCACCGGGTCGCCGCCCGACAGCGAAGACCCGGCGGTAGGGCAACACCGTCCCGTGCTCGGTCTGCGGGTACGCCTCTCCCAGCCGTGCTCCGTACTCGCGGACGAACTCCTCGCGATCCTCGGGGCCGAGCACGGTGAGCACCGGTCGGAGCGCCGTGCCCTTCATCCATTCGAGCACGGCGTCCTCGCCGCTCAGCAGCTGGAAGTACGTGGTCTCCCAAGCACTCGCGACGAGGCCCGCGCCCAAGAGCGCCTGCAAGTAGACGTCCGGGTCGTGGGACGACGGTGACGCGAGGGCGCCCGTGCCGAGGGCCGTGCGCCAGCGATCCGAGACCGTGAGCTCGGCAAGGAGCCGGTGCGTCGGCTCAGCGAAGTTGCCGGGGACCTGGAGCGCGAGCACGCCGCCCGGCTGCAGGAACGAGGCAAAGCGTTCCACCAAGTCGAGATGGCCGGGCACCCACTGCAACGTCGCGTTGGAGACGAGCACGTCGAGTGGCGCGGCCGGCTCCCATTCCCGGACGTCTGCGAGGCAGAACTCCAGCCGCCCCTCGATCTCTCTCGCCCGTGCTTCGGCCAGCATGTCGGGTGAGTTGTCCACGCCGACGACGTGGGCGGCTGGCCAACGCTGTGCCAGCTGGGCGGTGAGAGCGCCGGTGCCGCAACCGAAGTCAGCGATCTCACGTGCACCCGGGAGGTCGATGCGGGCAACGAGCTCGGCGAACGGCCGGGACCGCTCGCTGGAGAATTGCTCGTACTGCTGCGGGTCCCATCTCGTGCCAGGCGCGGTCGCCGCGGCCTTCCCTCCCGTGGTACCCGCGCTGGTCGTCGTCCCCGGCGTCATCGTCGCCTCCCAAAGTCTCTCGATATCGAGATAAGTGTGCCGCTCAGTTCTCTTTATGTCAAGATTCGTTTCGTGACGACACAACCCGCCCTCGAGGACGAGGTCGATCGGCTCGTCGCCGACTGGCGCCGTGAGCGCCCCGATGTCGACACGTCGCCGCTCGAGGTGCTCAGCCGCGTAACCCGCCTGTCGCGTCACCTGGATCGCGAGCGGCGCGACGCGTTTGCCGGGCATCAGCTCGAGCAGTGGTCGTTCGACGTGCTCGCAGCGCTCCGCCGGGCCGGCGCGCCCTACGAGCTCGCTCCGGGCACGCTGCTCCGGCGCACGCTTGTGAGCTCGGGAGCGATGACCAACCGACTGGACCGCCTCGAGACCGCCGGGCTCGTGCAGCGGCGCCCGGATCGTGCCGACCGGCGGGGGGTGGTCGTGCGTCTCACGGCAGCCGGGAAGCGACGCCTGGATGCGTGCCTCTCGGACCTGGTGCGCCGCGAGAGCGAGCTGCTCGCTGGCTTGTCCGCCACGGAGCGCACGGTGTTGGCGGATCTGCTGCGGAAGCTGTTAGTGGGTCGTGACGTGCCGGATTGAGTGTCGTCATCCGGGTCAGGCGCGTGCGAGCGCGGCGGCCTTGGCGAGGCATGGAAGGACATCGTTGACGTGGTACGGCCGCTCGCTGGCTTCGATCCCGTCGAGGAAACCCTGATACGTCACCGCCTCACCCAGCGCCGCCAGCGGGCGCACGAGCTGCCAGGCCCGATGCGGATCGGTCCCTGGCAGCGAGCGTGCCCAACGGTCCAGCCAATGAGTCCTCAGTGCCTCGGCTTGCTCGGTCCCCGGTCGAGCGAGGACCGCGACATCGGTGATCGGGTGACCGATCCGGCAGTCGCCCCAGTCGAACCAGATCCCGGTGCCGGCTCCCTCGCCGACGCGGGCGTTGCCGGAATGCGCATCACCGTGGACCAGCACGTCCGGGAGACCACACTCGGCGATGGCGTCGATGCGTCGGTCGGCTGTGTCGATGAGCTGCCGGAGGGCCTCGTCCTCGGGTGCCCACCGGCGGACCACTGCATCAGCGGCCTCGAGCAGGCCGTGCCAGCGCCCGTCGGGCACGCCGGCGGCACGGAGCTCCCCGATCCGGTCGATCGTCGAGAGCTGGAGGTCGACGAGGACGTCGATCAAGTCTCTGTGGGCTTCGAACGGGGCGAAGTAACCGTCGTGGCCGGGAAGGTCAGCCAGCAACATCCTGTGAGAGTCCGCCGCGAGCAACCGCGGGACTCGCTCCGTGCCGAGCAAGCTCAGCACGGCCGCCTCGTGGCCGAAGAACGGCGGCACGCACTTCAGCCAGATCAGGCCGTCTTCCGTCGGCAGTGACCAGATCGACGACAGGTTCCAGGTCCGCCGCTGTACCGCCGGACCGTTGATCGGGACCTGCGCCGCCGCCCACTCGAGATCGGCCTCCGGCCCGCCCGGGTGCGCCCAGGGCATACGGAGGGGGTCGTCAGTGAGCCTGCCACCCCAGTCACGCAGCACTCCGGGCTGGCCGAGGGCAGTCGAAGCCCCGTCGAGCGCTTCGACCAGATAGGTGACCCGACCGCCCATCACGTGGCCAGGCGCCGGCTCAGCGTCGAGCATTCGCAGGACTGCAACCCCAGGGACCGCTCGCCGGATGGGCTCGACCTCCTGCCACCATGGGGTCTCGACATCGAACGGCGCAAGCGCCCCGAGTACCCGACCGGATCGCGAGACGACGACGAGCGTGACGGAGCGCCCGTGGAGACCTGCCGGTGGCATGGGCTACATCATTGCTGTTGCCTGTCCCCTCGCTCCGCACGGGAGCCTACGCCGGGCGGGCGTACCCGAGCAGCGGGCCGCCGACCGGTAGCCTGCGGCGTGCCTGTCGACTGGAACCGGCTCGTTCAGCCCGCCACGACCGCTCTCGTGATCTCGGAGTGCCAGCGTGACGTGATCGGCGATCTCTCCCGACTCCCCGCCCTTGCAGAGGCGGCAGCCGATGCGGTGAAGAACGTCGGAGCCCTCGCCGCCGCCGCCCGGTCAGCCGGGGTGCAGGTGGTCCATGCCACGGCGATCGTCCGGGCCGACGGCCGGGGCTCGAATGTCAATACACGCCTGTCGGCCGGCCTGACGCGCAGGCTGGCCGAAGCCAGCCAGCCGACCGCTGCTGCATCGGACGCAGCGGCCGTCGTGCCGGCGATCGGCGTGGCGGACGAGGACATCGTGCTCACCCGCATGCATGGGATGTCTCCCATGCATGACACCGGGCTCGATCCGGTCTTACGGAACCTCGGCGTGACCACCGTCGTGGCCGTCGGCGTCTCGCTCAACGTGGCGATCCCGAACTTGGTGATGGACGCCGTGAACCGCGGCTACGTCGTATGCGTGCCACGCGATGCCGTGGCGGGCACGCCGCCGGAGTACGGCGAAGCGATGCTCGAGCACACCATCGGCTACCTCGCCTACCTGACCACCTCGAGTGACCTGACCCGGGTCTGGGCCTGACGGTGACCCAAGCGGCTCAGCTGCCCCGCAACCGCATGCCGGCGGCCGTGTAGATGGCGTCGATCACCCGCATGTTCGCGATCGAGTCCGACGGTGGCGTGAGCGTTGGCTCGCCCTTGAGTACAGCGGCGCAGAACGCTTCGAGCTGGTAGGTGTAGGTCGGGCGGCGCGAGAGGTGCTCGACGCGGGAACCTCCGGCGCTCTTTACCGAGAGGCGGTGGTACAGCTGCGGCGCAGTCGGGTTCAACACGTTGAGCGTGCCATCGGAGCCGCTGACCCGAACGCTCATGTGGAGCAAGGATCTTGACCACATCGAGCAGGTGACCGTTCCGGTGTGGCCGCTCGGGTAGCGCAGCTCTGCCCGCATCGCCCGGTCGATGTCCGCTGAGTGGAGCTTGGCCTGGGCACTGATGACCTCGGGCTCCTCACGCCCGAGCAGCCGGGCCATGTGGACGGCGTAGCAGCCGGCGTCCATCTGCGCGCCGCCACCGAGATCGTACTGGTACCGGATGTCCGAGAACAGGGGCAGGGGAAAGCAGGTCCACGCCTCCACTCGCTCGATCGTGCCGAGCTCGCCCCCGCTCACGATCTCGAGCATCCGCTCCGCCAACGGGTGGTAGCGGTAATGGAACGCTTCCATCACGACACGGCCGGTCCGATCCGCCGTGGCGGCCACGTGGGCGGCTTCGTCGGCGTTGTTGGTGAAGGGTTTCTCGCACAAGACGTGCTTGCCCGATTCGAGGGCCCGTACCGTCCACCGAGCGTGCAGGCCGTTGGGGAGCGGGTTGTAGATCGCATCGATGTCCGGGTCGTCGACGAGCGCGTCGTAGCTGTCATGGGTTCTCGGGACGCCGTGCTTGGAGGCGAATGCCTTGGCTCTCTCAGGGTCGCGAGCTGCGACGCTGACCACTTCCGCACTCGGGACCGAGCGAGCAGGTCGCACCAGGGCGGCCGGCGCGATGCGGGCTGCTCCGAGGACGCCGATCCGTAGCGGGCTGTCGGTCACGTTCCGGGAGCGTACTCATGTTGTTCCTCGTCCTGGTCGTGGTGGCCAGCCCGACTTCCCTGTCCCGTCTCCGGGCCCCGGGCGGCGTATGTTGACGGGGATGGTCGTCGCAGGTTCGAGGCTCGTTATCGGCAAGATCTCTCGCTGGGCCCTCGTGTTGCTCTGCGTGGGCGCCTTGCCGGCGTTCGCGGTCGCTGCCCGGCAGGATCACGGGGGGCTGGCGGGGGAGGGGCGCCTGCTCGGCGCGCGAGCGACGACCGGGTGGCAGGCTCTGAAGCTCCCGTTGCCGGCGGGGGCGAAGTCGAACGGGGCGGGTTTTGCCGGGCCGGTCGCCTGCGCGGCGACTGGCCACTGCGTCATCCTCGGCGAGTACACCACGTCGACCGGGCTCAACGAGGACGCCATCGAGACCGAGTCGGCTGGCGTGTGGACTACCGCGAAATCGCCGCTCCCGACGGGAGGCAGCCAGGCGGCGAACCTCGGTCCCTACGGCCTGGCGTGCCCCGGGATTGGTGACTGCGTCGGGACGAGCCTCTACGTCGGCGCCACTTCCGTGGAGGCCGACATCCTCAAAGAGGTCGAGGGCTCATGGTCGGCGCTCACCATGCCGATGCCGGCGAACACCAGCCGGTCCTCGTGGCCGCAGATCACCTCGGTCGTCTGCGGAGCCACGGGAGCCTGTGTGATCGTCGGCAGCTACACGACCACGGCCGGCCTGCACGAGGGCCTCATCGTGACGGAGGAGAAGGGCGGCTTTGTGGCATCCGAGGCGCCCACACCCGGCGGGGTGACGTCGAACCAGGGGGCCTGGCTGACGGGCGTTGGCTGCTTCCAGCCGACGTCGTGCGTCGCCGCCGGCTACTACGAGTCGGCCGCCGGAGCTCGGGAGGGCTTACTCGTCGCCGACTATGCCGGCGTCGAGGCCGCTCGGAGCGCACCGCTTCCGGCGAATGCTGCCTCCAACCCTCTGGTGACGATGGAAGCCGTTTCCTGCGGCGCTACCACCGGTTGCGAGGTGGTCGGTGGGTATGAGAGCTCGACAGGCGACCGGTTCGGGGTCATCGACGGGAGCGCAAACGGTCGATGGACGACGATCCAGATGCCGAGCCCGGGATCGTCGAGTGCCAGCCCGTCGCCGGTGATGTTCGCCATGAGCTGTGTGGGAGCGGGCTCGTGCCTCGCCGTCGGGCAGTACACCGACTCGAGCGGCAAGACAGAGGCACTGGGGCTCGTCGAGCAGTCCGGTCGGTGGTCCGCCACGATCCTGCCTGGTACGCAGGGCTCGGGAGCGCTCGTGACCGTTGTGTCGTGCTCAACTTCGACCAGCTGCGTCACCGCCGGGCGCTATGAGACGAGGTACGGCCAGTTGGGCTACCTCGGCGTGCTCAGCGGCTCGACGTGGTCCTACACGTCTGCTCCCGTTCCCCCGAAGGCGAACGCAAACCCCTTCGAGGACCTGGGGTCGATCGCGTGTCCGGCGGCTGGTGCCTGCGCCGCCTCCGGCACCTACTCCGAGTCGGGGAACGTCCAGGTCGAACTGCCGGTCGTCGTCTGGCAGTAGCTCAGCCGGCGGGCCGCTTGGCCACCAACGTCAGGATGTCCTAGGTGGCGACCGGCTTGCCGTCCTGGGCCACCACGGCGTCCCAGCACACCTCGCCGTAGTCAGCACCAGCCGTCAAGGCGCTGGGACGCCGGGCGGATGCGGTCGGGCTGACGGGCCGGGTTGAGCCGTCAAGGCGCTCGCACCCGCCTGCGGAGGCGGCTTGGTCTGACCCGACCGGCCGTTCGGTCTGTAAGAATCCGCCCATGTCCTCTTCGGATGACGCCGGCCCGGTACGTCTCGCGCAGGCCGGCGGTGTGGCGACGGTCATGCTGTCCCGTCCGGATCAGATGAACTCGCTGACGGTGGCCGCGAAGGTCGCGCTCCTCGAGGCGCTCCAAGCGGTCGCGGCGGACGACTCGGTCCGAGCCGTGGTCCTCACCGGCGAAGGCCGGGCGTTCTGCGCAGGTCAGGATCTCGGGGAGCACGCGACTGCCCTCGAGGGGGATCTGAACCACGCCTTCGACACGGTCGAGGATCACTACAGCCCGATCGTCCGCACGCTGGCGACGATGCCGAAGCCGGCCATCGCTGCGATCAATGGGACGTGTGCGGGTGCGGGGTTGGGTTTCGCTCTGGCGTGTGATCTGCGGGTGGTGTCCTCGGGCGTGCGATTCGCACCGGCGTTCCTGGGGATCGGCTTGACGGCGGACTCCGGTTTGTCGGCGACGTTGGCCAGGACGGTCGGGTGGTCGCGGGCGATGGGGCTGTTGATGCTCGGGACGGTCATCGACGCCGACGAGGCGCTGCGGATCGGGCTCGTGCACGAGGTGGTCGCCCCCGAGGAGCTCGGCTCGCACGTGACCGGGCTGGCGGAGCGGCTCGCGGCCGGGCCGACCAAAGCCTACGCAGCGTTGAAGGAGGCGTTCTGGCAGGGCGCCGCCGCCGACCTCGACTCGGTCCTCCGGCTCGAGGGTGAGTTGCAGGCTCGCCTCGCCTTCACCGACGACCACAGGGCGGCCGTCGGTGCATTCCTGGAGAAACGCCGCCCCGACTTCATAGGCCACTGAACGGCCGTCGCCAAGGCCGGCGGACGGCCGGCAGGACGGGCCTGTTACGACCTCGCCAGCCTGCTCGCAGTCGCTGTCGAGGTGGCGATCGCCACAACTGGCTTGGCCAGCCCTGCGAGACCAAAGTGACGAGCGATGGGCCGGCGCTGGTCGGGGTCCTCGGTGGTAGATTTGCCGACCGAATGGTCGGGCGGTCGGTCGGTAGGTCGGTCGGGCGGTCGGTCGGTCGGTCGGGCGGGTGCGGGACATCTCCCGGCTCTCGAAGGAGGAGGCTCGTGACTGCGCAGGTCAGCCCTGACTTGGATGCCGAGTTCGATGCCCTCATCGCGGCGGACCAACGCATCGAGCCCCGTGACTGGATGCCTGAGGCCTACCGGGCCACGCTCGTGCGCCAGATCGCCCAGCACGCCCATTCCGAGATCATCGGCATGCAGCCCGAGGGGAACTGGTTGACGAGGGCGCCGTCGCTTCTGCGGAAGGCAATCCTGATCGCCAAGGTGCAGGACGAGGCGGGCCACGGGCTGTACCTGTACGGTGCTGCCGAGACGCTCGGCGTGTCGAAGGACGACTTGTTGGATCTGTTACACGCCGGTCGCCAGCGGTACTCGTCGATCTTCAACTACCCGACGCTCACGTGGGCCGACGTCGGGGCGATCGGCTGGCTCGTTGACGGGGCGGCGATCATGAACCAGATCCCGCTCACCCGTTGCTCCTATGGCCCGTATGCCCGCGCCATGGTGCGGATCTGCAAGGAGGAGAGCTTCCATCAGCGGCAGGGTTTTGAGCTGTTGCTGACGCTGACTCGTGGCACCGATGTCCAGCGGGCCATGGCCCAGGATGCGGTGAACCGTTGGTGGTGGCCCTCACTGATGATGTTCGGGCCGCCGGACAGTGACTCTCCCCACTCGGGGCAGTCGATGGCGTGGGGGATCAAGCGTGTCTCGAACGACGAGTTGCGGCAGCGCTTTGTCGACATCTGCGTCCCGCAGTCGGAAGCGCTCGGGCTCGAGTTGCCCGACCCCGACTTGAGGTGGAACGAGGAGCGGGGACACTACGAATACGGCGAGATCGACTGGTCCGAGTTCAAGCGGGTGCTCGCCGGCGACGGGCCGTGCAACCGGCAACGCCTCGCCAAGCGCGTGGCGGCGAACCGGGAGGGCCGGTGGGTGCGGGATGCCGCCAACGCCTATGCGGCGAAGCACGACAGGAGCTTGAACTCGAAGGAGGCGGACCGTGCCGGCGCCGCCTGAGTCTGACGGTGGGGCGGAAGGGGTGGGTCGCGAGGCAGGGCTGCGTGATGCCCCGCTCCCGCAGGTCCCGCTCCCGCAGGTCCCGCTCCCGGAAGTTCCGCTCCCGGAGGTTCCGCTCCACGAGTGGCCGCTGTGGGAGGTCTTCGTCCGGCCGCGCCGAGGGCTGTCGCACACGCACTCGGGCAGCCTGCACGCGCCCGATGCCAAGCTGGCGCTGCAGAACGCCCGTGACTTGTACACCCGCCGACAGGAGGGTGTGAGCATCTGGGTCGTGCGGTCGACGGACATCACGGCGTCGACGGCCGACCAGAAGAACTCGTTCTTCGACCCGGCGGGCGACAAGGTCTACCGGCACCCGACGTTCTACGAGATCCCCGACGGGGTCGAGCACCTGTGAGCGAGACGGCGCTCCGTCCCGCCGTCGCCCGGTACTGCCTCGGGCTGGGCGACGACGCGCTCGTGCTGGCGCAGCGGCTGTGCGAGTGGGCGGCTGGCGCTCCGGCCATCGAAGAGGACATCGCCCTCATGAACATCGCCCTCGACCTGATCGGCCAGGCGCGGTCGTTCTTGTCCCACGCGGGCGAACTGGAAGGCGCCGGCCGCACCGAGGACGATCTCGCGTTCGGGCGCGACGAGCGTGACTTTCTCAACGTGCAGATCGTCGAGCTCGCGAACGGTGACTTCGGCACCACGATGGCCCGGCAGCTGCTGTTCTCTGCCTACCAATACCAGCTGTACTCGGCCCTGTCGTCGTCGGCCGACGAGCAGATCACAGCCATTGCCGCCAAGGCCGTCAAGGAGGTCGCGTACCACCGCGAGCATGCAGCCAGCTGGGTCCTGCGCCTTGGCGACGGCACCGAGGAGAGCCATGCCCGGATGGCAGCCGGCCTAGAGGTCGTGTGGCCGTTCGCCGGCGAGCTGTTCGAACCGCTCGAACCGCTCGAACCGCTCGAACCGCTCGATTCGGACGATTCGGACGGAACTCGGCACAGTCTGGGTGCAGGAAGTGTCGTAAACGAGCTGTTCACAACAACCTGTGCACCCAGACAGGATTCGGACACCGGCCGCTCCGCCGGCCGATCCGACGACAGCGGGCCCGTCGGCCTGCTGGACGCCCGGATCATTGCTGATCCCGCCTCGCTGTACAGGCCGTGGCTGGGCTACGTGCAGTCGGTGCTCACCGAGGCGACGTTGGAGGTCCCGTCCACGACTTGGTCGCCTGGGGGCGGGCGGCGGGGGCTGCATACCGAGGGCTTCGGCTACCTCCTCGCCGAGATGCAACACCTGCACCGGTCGTATCCGGGGGTGACGTGGTGACCGGCACGACGCCCACAACGCCCACGACGCCCACGCTGCCCACGGTGCCAGCGGTGCCAGCGGTGCCAGCGGTGCCAGCGGTGCCGGCGGTGCCAGCGGTGCCCACGCTCGAGGCCGTCGCCGCCATCGCCGGCTCGGTCCCGGATCCGGAGATCCCGAGCCTGACGATCGCCGATCTCGGCATCCTGCGAGCGGTCCGGGTCGACAAGGCCGGGCACGTAGAGGTCGATCTGACGCCTACCTACTCGGGCTGCCCCGCTGTGGAGGCGATCGAGTCCGACGTCCGCGAAGCACTCGTTGCCGCCGG
>Ga0187860_1002434_pt1 | contig 15446 bp, 12 predicted proteins | sample June2016WEW_10_4_FD_132981 | JGI IMG/M metagenome (GOLD analysis project Ga0187860, IMG submission 132981) | Peatland microbial communities from SPRUCE experiment site at the Marcell Experimental Forest, Minnesota, USA - June2016WEW_10_40 | ecosystem: Environmental > Terrestrial > Soil >... | reverse complement strand
GGCGCATGCCAGGCGCCCTTTGATCCTGCTCGGCGCGGTCGTCGCGATCTCCGGCGTCTTTTCCGCCTTCCTGGTGAACGATGCGATCTGTCTGGTGCTGACCCCGCTCGTTCTGGAGATGACGCTCGCGCTAGGGCGCCAGCCCGTGCCCTACCTCTTGGCCGTGGCAATGGCGTCGAATGTCGGGTCAACCGCGACCATCACCGGCAACCCGCAGAACATCATGATCGGCAGCTTTTCTCACATCCCCTACGCCAAATTCGCCCTCACATTGGGGCCGGTCGCGCTGGTCGGGCTGATCATCACCGCGGCGCTCATCGCGCTGTTCCATCGCGCCGAGTTCACCGCTGCCTTGCGACTGGAAGCGCCGCCACCGAAGGTCGAGGCCAATCGCGTGCTGGTCATCCGCGCATTGGTGGCGACCCTGATCTTGATCGCGTTGTTTTTCGCCGGGGTCGTGCCGGCCAAAGCGGCGATCATCATCGGCGGCCTGCTGCTGCTGACCCGACGGGTGAAGAGCCGGCGGGTCTACGCCGAGATCGACTGGTCGCTGCTGCTGATGTTCGCCGGTCTGTTCATCATCGTCGCCGGCGCGGAGCGCACGCTCCTCACTCCTGACCTGTTCGCGGCCATCGGCAGGCTCCACCTGGACAAAATTCCCGTGCTCAGCGGAACCATGGCGGTGCTGTCAAACTTGGTCAGCAATGTACCCGCTGTGCTGCTGATCAAGCCGTTTGTCGCTCCATTGAAGGACCACGACACGGCGTGGCTCACGATCGCGATGGCTTCGACCCTTGCCGGTAATTTCACCGTGTTGGGCTCTATCGCCAATCTGATCGTGGTGCAGAGGGCGGCAGCTTCCGGCGTGGTGATCGGCTTCTGGGACTATTTCAGGGTCGGTGCGCCATTGACCATCATCACCCTTGCGATCGGGACGCTGTGGCTTTGGCTGTAAAATCGAAAACCAAACGCAAGGGTTTCTCCCCGTTTTCGCTCGACGCGGTCAATTTCCTTGCGGCCGACGTACGCGGCGCGGTCGGGCCTTTTCTCAATGTCTTCCTGGTCACCCAGCAGCATTGGAGTCAGTCTGAAGTCGGATTTGTGACCACGATCAGCGGCTTGCTTGGCATCGCGGTCCAGACGCCGATTGGTGCCGCGATCGACGAAACTCATGCCAAGCGCGGCGTCATCGTCCTGGCGCTCGCGGTGTTGGCCGTTACAGCCGTCGTTATTTTCGCCGTCCCGACTTTCTGGCCGGTGGCGATCGCCAACAGCCTGATGGCTGTCGCTGGCGACGTCTTCGGGCCCGCGATCGCGGCCCTGACCTTGGGCCTGTTCACACGGCCGCTACTGGCACGGCGAATGGGACGGAACTCGGCCTTCGATCATGCCGGCAATGTCGCGATCGCCTTGGTGGCGGGCGCGGTGGGCTATGCGTTCTCGCAGCGCGCCGTGTTCCTGCTGGTGCCGGTTTTCGCCATGCTGACGGTGATCGCGGTGCTGTCCATTCCCGCCAAGGCCATCGATTACAATCGGGCGAGAGATCTGGAGTCCGAGCCGGGCGGGGCCGAAAAACCCACCGGGGTCGCCGGCTACGGCATCTTGTTCAAGTCGCGGCCGCTGGTCATCTTCGGTCTGTGCGTCATGCTGTTCCATTTTGCCAACGCGCCGTTGCTGCCGCTGGTGGGACAGAAGCTCGCGGCCGCCTATCCCAAGGAAGCCACCGCGATGATGTCGACCTGCATCATCGCCGCACAGGCGGTCATGCTGCCGATCGCGCTTCTGGTCGGGCACAAGGCCGATGTTTGGGGGCGAAAGCCGTTGTTTCTGGCCGGCTTTGCCATCCTGCCCATCCGCGCGGTGCTCTACACCCTTTCCGACAACAGCGTCTGGCTGATCGGCGTCCAGGTGCTCGACGGCGTCGGCGCCGGGATTTTCGGTGCGCTCGCGCCGCTCGTGATCGCCGATATCATGCGCGGCACCGGCTGCTATAATCTGGCCCAGGGCGCGATCGCCACGGTGCAGGGAATAGGCGCTTCGCTCAGCGGCCTTGCCGCCGGCGAGATTGTCGATCATTTCGGCTACAGCGCGGCATTTCTCGCCCTGGGCGCTGCCGCCCTCGTGGCCGTCATCGTCTTCTTCCTGCAGATGCCGGAAACTGCCGAACGGGAGACGATATCGCAGCAGTCTTGAGTCCGCTGTTAGGCCTTGAGCGTCGATTCGCTGCGGGGTAGCACTACGCCGGAATTGAAGGCGAAGCGGACTCGAAATCGATGACTGCGGTGAGACGGACATCGGAACCGTCAGCTGCTGCCGACTTGACGGTTCTCGCGCCAGTGCCACCAGACCACGGCGCCAATTCCTACCACGGCCAAAACGATCAACGCCAAGATCAATGCCGATTGCTCGATCCATGCGATCGCGGGAACGCCGAGCGCCATGACAAGCCCGAGCAGGCAGACCTGCCAGGACGGGATATGCACGCCGGCGGTAAAAGTGCCGAGCGCCAACAAGGTCAGGATCGCGAGTCCGGTCGCGCCGGCGCTGAGCACTCTCTGCACCTCCGTCAACAACATCAGCGTCATGACCAGTAGGAATGCGCACCAGTGCAGCGCTTGCGTCCAGATCAAGCGCAAGCGCGCGCTTCTGTCGTGGGCGCGACGCCATCCGGCGGCGATACAGACAAAGGCGATCACCGGCGCCAGCAGTTCCCAATATCCGAGGATCGGCTTTTTCGTATAACTCGTGTAGGCAACGCCGAGGATCGTCAGGATGAAGACGAGGCTATAAGGCAGCTCTCTGATCCAAAAGCTTGCGCGTGGTGAGCTGTCTAACGGCGCGGCCTGCGGGCCCGATTCTGCATTGGTCATCGTGGCTCCCCCCGAGAGAGGAATGTTATCGCGAATCCGCTAGCCTGTCTTTGGGCTTCCTGCGCAAGTCCCGTCCGGCCGGGGTAAGCTCTGGCGGCAGCTTGCTCGCGTAACCGCGCACTTCCGTGGAACATTGCGGTAGCCTTGCGGTTGCGAAGTGGACTCAAGCTTGGTGCGGCCTTTCGCGCCCAATGGGATTGCAGGAGAAACGGCGACTTATGAAGCCGAATGGCAAAAATCATCGCTCATGGTCGCTGGCTGGGATTCTCGACCGAGTCCTGTTGGGGCGCCCCCTCGCCAATTGGGAAGGCCGCTCCCACGAGATCGGCATCGGCGAAGGGGTGCCGGCGCTGGGGCTCGATGGGCTGAGCTCGTCGGCATATGGGCCGGAAGCGGCGCTGAGCATCCTGGCCGCCGCCGGCGCCGCCGGGCTCGCGGCGCTCGAGCCGGTCATGCTGGTCATCCTCGCCTTGCTCGCGATCCTGTTCGTCTCCTACTGGCAAACCGTCAAAGCATATCCGATCAGCGGCGGCGCCTACACGGTCGCCAAGGAAAATCTCGGCGTCAACGCGAGCCTGTTGGCATCCGCCGGCATCATGGTCGACTATGTCCTCAATGTCGCGGTCGGCATTTCCGCGGGCGTGGCGGCGCTGATTTCGGCGGTGCCCGCGCTGCATCCGTACACGTTGCCGCTTTGCCTCGGCACCCTCGTCCTGCTGACGCTGGTCAATCTGCGCGGGACGATGGAGTCCGGCCGGTTGTTTGCTCTGCCGACTTATCTGTTTGTCGGCTGCTTCATGATCGTCCTGCTCATCGGCGCTTATGCCGTCATGACCAGCGGCGGACATCCGCAGCCGGTGGTGCCGCCGCCCTCGCCACCCAAAGCCATCGAAGCGCTCGGCCTGTGGCTGTTGCTGCGTGCGTTTGCCAGCGGCTGCACGGCGATGACCGGCGTCGAGGCGGTCAGCAATTGTGTCGACGGATTTCGCGAGCCGCGCGTGGCCAATGCGCGCTGGACGCTTGCCATCGTCGTGGTCATTTTGGGCATCCTGCTCGGCGGCATCGCCTACCTGGCGACGTCCTACGGCATCATGGCCATGGACCAGACGCAGCCCGGCTACCAAAGCGTGCTGTCGCAGCTCGTCGGCGCGGTCGCGGGACGCGGAGCGTTCTATTATGTGGCGATCGCGAGCGCACTCGGCATTCTTTGCCTGTCCGCCAATACCAGCTTGGTCGGCTTTCCCCGGATGTGCCGGCTGGTGGCCCAGGATGAGTTCTTGCCCCGGCCGTTCGCGACCGCCGGCCGCCGTTTGGTGTATTCGGTCGGCATCATCTATCTGGCGGTCACCGCGGGACTGCTGTTGACCCTTTTTGATGGGGTCACCGACCGCTTGATTCCGCTGTTTGCGATCGGCGCGTTTCTGACCTTCACCATGTCGCAGACGGGCATGGTGGCGCATTGGCGGCGCGAGTTGCGCAACCCGCGTCGCGAGGAAAAACGCCGGCGGGTCTGGATCAATCTCGTCATCAACGCCGTCGGCGCGGCGACAACGGTCACGGCGCTGGCGGTCATCGTGATCGCGAAATTCGGCGAGGGCGGCTGGATCACGATCGTCGCTATTCCTTGCGTCATCGTGCTGCACAAGGCGATCAAGCGATATTACGAGAACATCAATGATCATCTGCGCGACGACGGACCGCTCGAATTTCGCCGCAGTAAGCCGCCGGTTGTTCTGGTCGCCATGCGGGAATGGAATCGACTGACCGACAAGGCGTTGCGCCTCGCCATGGAGCTGTCGCCCGACGTGACGGCGGTTCATCTGGCGCCGCTCGAAGGGCGCGACGTCGACAAGGAGGAGCGGGAGCTGCGCCAGCAATGGGCCATGGACGTGGAAAAGCCCGCGCAAGCCGCGAATTATCCAAATCCGCCCCGGTTGGTCTTCCTCAGCGCTCCTTATCGACGCATTCATGCACCGCTGCTGAAGCTGATCCAAGAGGTCAAGGACGAAAATCCCGACCGCACGATCGCCGTGCTGATCCCCGAGCTCGTCAAGCGGCACTGGTGGGAATATCTGCTGAGCAACCAGCGGTCGCGGCGGCTCCGCTCGGCCGTGCTCGACTATGGCGGCTCGGGCGTGGTGGTGATCGGCGTGCCCTGGTATCTGACCGAGCCGCAGATCGAAGAGGGGATGACCGATGAAGAGGCCGCGGAACCGTTCAGGATACGGAACGTACTTGGCTTTCGCCTGCGCGGTTCGCGGCGCAAGCCGGCGTAGCGGCAGCCGCATTCGCTGCGCTTAATTCATGAGAGAGGGTACGCTTAGAGCAGTAGGTGCGCTACGCCGTGGCCGCGCGCTTCTTGACGACCTGACGCTTGAGCTCGAGTACCCGCGGCGACAGCTCGGCGTCCTTGGCCGCCAGCAGGAAGGCATCGAAGCCGCCGCGATGGTCGACGGTCTTGAGCGCATTGGCGGAGATGCGCAGCCGGACGGAGCGGCCGAGAGCATCCGACATCAGCGTCACGTTGAGCAGGTTCGGCAAGAACCGCCGTTTGGTCTTGCGGTTCGAGTGGCTCACGCGATGCCCGATCTGGCGGGTTTTTCCGGTGAGCTCGCAGCGCCACGACATGGCAATTCCTCGATCTTTCGCGCGTCCGGCGCCGGCCGGCGGACGATGTGATGGGGACAGGATTGCCGGACTAATAGTGAGCCCCCCGCAGAGCGTCAAGCGCGGGGCCTGATCGGCGCCGCCAGCAGTTTGCCGGGGCGAAGCGGCGCAAAACCACAGAAACGACGCATTTTCCGACATTTATCGCCTAGAGGCGCCGGGAAACGGCATCCAGTCCGTGGGGCCCGCCGACGTCAAGCTTCTCCGCGGTCGTTTGAGGGAACCGTCCTCCCCGTGTTCATTTTTCCGAAACGGCTTGTTCGCCCCGCTGGACCCGCCGCGCTGACCGCGGCGGTTTGCGTCATGGCGGCCGTCATGGCGGCCGTCTCGGCGGCAGTCTTGGCGGCCGACGCGAGCCGCGTCGCCGCCGCGCAGGGGCGGCTCGATGCCGAATATACCGCCAGCCTCGCCGGCATTCCGATCGGCCGCGGCAATTGGGTCATCGAGATTTTCGAGGATCAATTCACCGCCGCGGCGAGCGGGTCGACGATCGGACTGCTGCGGGTCTTTGCCGGGGGGCACGGCACCGGAGTCTCGCAGGGTACGCTGAGCGGCGGTCAGCCGGTGCCGACGAGCTATGTATCCACCATCACGAACGACAAGCGAGTCGACGACGTGCGCATGGTGTTTTCCGGCGGCAATCTGAAAGACTACACGGTCGAGCCGCCCGTCGGCCCGCATCCCGAGCGCATTCCCGTGACCGACGCGGATCGCCGCAATGTGCTCGATCCGATGACCTCCACGCTCGACCCCGTCAGCGGTAGCGGCAATCCAGTGTCGCCGCAGGCTTGTGATCGCAAGGTTTCGGTGTTCGACGGTCGCTTGCGTTTCGATCTGCGCAGCGAATTCAAGCGCATGGAGATGGTCAAGGCCGAGAGGGGCTACCAGGGACCGGTCGTCGTTTGCGCAGTGTATTTCATACCGGTTTCCGGTTACATTCCGGATCGGCTCGCGATCAGATATCTGGCCGCGATGCGCGATGCCGAGGTCTGGATGGCGCCGATTTTCGGCACGCGGGTGCTGGTGCCGTTTCGTTTCTCGCTGCCGACGCCGATCGGCACCGGCGTGCTGCAAGCGACGCGGTTCGACTCGGTCGCAAAACCCCCGCGCGCCGCTGCGAACGTGAAAGCGCAGTGATGCCGGCTGCTGTTGCCGGGCAATCCGGCGGCGAGCGCGGCCCGCAAACCCGGCAAGGACGGAGGCGCAGCTGCGAAGTCCCCGTAATCCACAGGAGGGAAGCTCTTGACTCGCCGCAAAAATCTGGTTGCGAGACGCGTTAACCGTTTTGGCGCGTTGGCGACGCTTCAGAACGGCCGCGGACACCCGATCTGGTATTTCCCGACGATGTCGACGCCATATGTCGCGGTGAACGAAGCCGCACAAGCGGCGAGTCGCCGATTCGGCCGCGATTCGTTCCAGACTCGTTCCACATCTTAAGCACAGGACTTTCCCGCGTGTTGTTGTGATACAGATGCAGCCGCCGCGCTAATGCGGCCGCCCGGGCCTTCGATGCCGATTTCCTTTTCGCCTTCGACCAATCGTGATTTGCGCGCTCGCGGCGCCGGCGTCACCGCCGTGCTTGGGCCGACCAATACCGGCAAGACCCATCTCGCCATCGAGCGGATGCTGGCGCATTCCTCAGGCGTGATCGGCCTGCCGCTGCGGCTCTTGGCGCGCGAGGTCTACAACCGCGCGGTGGAGCGGGTCGGCGCCGACGCGGTCGCGCTCGTCACCGGCGAGGAGAAAATCAAGCCGCCGAACCCGCGCTTCTGGGTCGCCACCGTCGAGGCCATGCCGCGCGACCTCGATGTCGCCTTCCTCGCCGTCGATGAAATCCAGCTCGCCGCCGATTTCGAGCGCGGCCACGTCTTCACCGATCGCATGCTGCACCGGCGCGGCCGCGAGGAAACGCTGGTGCTCGGCGCCGCCACCATGCGCCCGATCGTGGAACGGCTGTTGCCCGGCGCCAGTATCGTCAGCCGGCCGCGGCTGTCGCAATTGAGTTTTGCCGGCGAGAAGAAAATTACGCGGCTGCCGCGCCGCTCGGCCATCGTCGCCTTCTCGGCCGACGAAGTCTACGCCATCGCCGAGCTCATCCGCCGCCAGCGCGGCGGCGCCGCGGTTGTGCTCGGCGCGTTGTCGCCGCGCACCCGCAACGCGCAGGTCGCCCTCTATCAGGCCGGCGAGGTCGACTACATGGTGGCGACCGACGCCATCGGCATGGGTCTCAATCTCGACGTCGATCACATTGCCTTTGCCTCCGACCGCAAGTTCGACGGCTATCAGTTCCGCAAGCTCAGCCCGGCCGAACTGGCGCAGATCGCCGGCCGCGCGGGGCGCGCCACCCGCGACGGCACCTTCGGCACCACCGGGCGCTGTCCGCCGTTCGACACCGAGCTGGCGCAGGCGCTGGAGTCGCACACTTTCGAGCCGGTGAAGATCGTGCAGTGGCGCAACACCGATCTCGATTTCTCCTCGATCGGCGCGTTGCAGGCGACGCTCGCGGCGGCGCCGACGGAAAACACGCTGACCCGCGCGCCGGTCGCCGAGGACATCCTAGTGCTCGAACATGCCGCCCGCGACGACGAAGTGCGCGCGATGACGCGGACCCGCGCCGACGTCGAGCGGCTGTGGGAGGTCTGCCAGGTTCCCGATTATCGCAAGATCGCGCCGGCGACCCATGCCGAGCTCGTGGTCACGCTCTACGGCTTTCTCATGCGCGAGGGCGCCATTCCGACCGACTGGTTCGCCCGCCAGATCGAGCAGGCGGATCGGACCGACGGCGATATCGACACGCTCTCGACCCGCATCGCCCACATCCGGACCTGGACGTTTGCGGCGAACCGCCCGGATTGGCTCGCCGATCCCGAGCACTGGCAGGACGTCACGCGTGCCGTCGAGGACAGGCTGTCCGACGCCTTGCACGAACGGCTGACCGAACGCTTCGTCGATCGCCGCACCAGCGTGCTGATGCGGCGGCTGCGCGAGAATGCGCTGCTGGAGCCCGAGATCAACAAGACCGGAGATGTTTTGGTCGAAGGCCACCCCATCGGCCGACTCGACGGCCTCGTCTTCGTCGCGGACGCCTCCTCGGGCGGATCGGAAGCAAAGGCGTTGCAGAACGCCGCGCAGAAGGCGCTCGCCGGCGAGATCGCAACGCGCGCAACGCGGCTTGCCGAGGCGCCGGACGAGCAATTCGTGCTGGCGAGCGACGGCACCATCCGTTGGACCGGCGCCGCCGTCGGCAAGCTCATTGCCGGCGAGGAGGCCTTGCGGCCGCGGGTGCGAGTCGTCGCCGACGAACATCTGAGCGGCGCGCCGCGCGATGCGGTCGAGGCGCGGCTCAACACTCGGGTGAAATCTCATGTCGAAAAGCTGCTTGGCCCGCTGTTCGAACTGGCGGCTGCTGCCGACGTAAGCGGCATCGCGCGCGGCGTCGCTTTTCAACTGGTCGAGGCGCTGGGCGTGCTCGACCGGCAGCGGGTCGCCGAAGAAGTGAAGGGATTGGAGCAGCCGGAACGGGCAAGCTTGCGCAAGTACGGCGTGCGCTTCGGCGCCTATCACATCTATCTTCCCGTGCTGCTCAAGCCGGCGCCGCGTGCGCTCGCGGTCCAGCTCTGGGCGCTCGCGCATGACGGGCCGCAGAACAAAGGGCTCGACGATTTGCTGCATCTCGCCGGCAGCGGCCGGACATCGATCCCGGTCAACCGGGAGATCGACGCGGTGCTCTATCGGACGGCGGGTTACCGGGTCTGCGGCGAACGCGCCGTGCGCGTCGACATTCTCGAACGCCTTGCGGATCTGATCCGGCCGGCGCTCGCTTGGCGCGAAGGCGCCCTTGGGCCCAAGCCGCTGGGCGCGGTCGCCGGCGGCGGCTTCACGGTGGTCAACGCCATGACGTCGCTGACCGGCGCCTCGGGCGAGGACTTCGCCTCGATTCTGCGGTCGCTCGGCTATCGCATGGAGCAGCGGCCGAAGCCGGCCGAGCCGGCTCCCGCGATCACTGCTCCGGGCCTGCCGGCAGAGGTTGCTGATCTCGCCACATCGGGTGAAGAGGCTGCCGCGGTGGCGGAATCCGCGGAAGGTGCGCCGCTCCCCGCAGGCGGTGAGACAGTGACCGATGCCGCCGCCACATCCGATGTCGTGTCAGATGTCCCCCTCGTGCCGGTGGATGTCCATGAGCCGTACGCCGAAACCGCGACCAGCCAAGAAGGCCCGCAAATCGACGCACCACCACCTGCGACGCCCGAACTTGCGGCGAGCCCCTCCGACGCCGGCTCTCGCCCGGCCGACGAGGAAAGCGAGGCCGCTACTGCGGCCGCAACGCCGCCGCCGCCGGAACCGATTTTCATCGAAGTGTGGCGGCCGGGCCGCCCGGGCCGGCCCGAGGGGCGGCGTCGCCCGCGCGGCAGACATCGCGAAGCCGGCAAGCACCACGCACCCGGCACCGGCGCACAGACACAGGACGCCGGCGCGCCGGCGGTGGCCAGCGAAGCGACAGCGGTCGTTCCGCCTGCCGAGGGGGCTGCGGCCGAGCCGGTTGTGTCGTCCAGGCCGGAACGCCAGGCGCGTCACCATCGCCGGCGGGGCCCGGATCAGCGCTTCGAGCGTCCGCGCCGCGAGCGCGAGCGGGCGCCGCATGTGGCGCGGTACGAGCGGCAGGAGCGGCGCGAGAAAGCGCCGGATCCGAATTCGCCGTTCGCCAAGCTCGCGGCGCTGAAGGCTCAGCTCGAGGAAGAGGCCAAGGAGCGTCGCTAGGGCAGATCCGGTCCGAAAAGATCATGCCCCACCACACTTCAAAGCCGGCGGCCGAGCGCGACCGCCAGCGCATCGACAGATGGCTGTGGCACGCTCGCGTCGTGTCCACGCGCGGCGCCGCGGCGGCACTCGCCGCTTCCGGTCATGTCCGGGTCAACGGCGCGCGGATTCATGCGCCCAGCCGCATGGTGCGAACCGGCGACGTGATTACGGTCGCGCTCGAACGCCACGTCCGCGTGCTGAAGGTCAGTGGATTTGTCGAGCGCAGGGGTCCCGCCCGAACCGCGCAATTCCTATATGACGAACTGACCTGAAATATCGCGCGCGAGCGGCCTTTACCGGGCGCGGAACCTTGCGCGCTCGGGAGGCATGCGGTAGGAGCAACGCTCGCGCGAAGGGCTGGGATTTAGAGTGAGCCGATGACCTATATCGTCAACGATAATTGCATCAAATGCAAATACATGGACTGCGTCGAGGTCTGCCCCGTGGACTGCTTCTACGAGGGCGAAAACATGCTGGTCATCCACCCCGACGAGTGCATCGATTGCGGCGTCTGCGAGCCGGAATGCCCGGTCGACGCGATTAAGCCCGATACCGAGCCGGGGGTCGAAAAGTGGCTGACGGTCAACGCCGAATTTGCCAAGCAATGGCCCAATATCACGACCAAGAAGGAGCCGCCCGCCGACGCTAAGAAGTTTGAGGGCCTCCCCGACAAGTTCGACCAGTATTTTTCGCCTAATCCCGGAACGGGCGATTGAACCGATCGTTCTTAACTATTGTTAGGGTTGCCGCGTAGTGCGACCGTTTTGCAATGCCATAAGGCTTTGATTTTGAGCGAAAATGTGTTATAAAGGTTTGGATAATGAAAAACACCCCCGATATGCCACTCCCCCACACCGGGAGCATATTTGTCTGGGGCGTTTCCGAGGAACCGTCAAAAGAGGCGTGAGACCCACGCGAGAGCAGTGGCAGAGAAAACTCGTCGTCATCGTTCGAAGAAGAGCGCGGCCGGTATGAGCCGGAAAACGAGAAAGCCGGCCTCCGGCGCCAGCCGCAGGCCATCACAGTCCACGCGGCGACCGACCCGCGGAAGGGTTAGCGTGGCGAAGCCCGTCCACCGGCACAAGCCGGAGGCGGAAGGAGTAGCTTTGGGAATGAACGCGAAGAAGACGACCCAGCGACAAGGCTTCAAGACCAGCGAGTTCATCGTGTATCCGGCCCACGGCGTGGGCCAGATCACCGCGATCGAGGAGCAGGAAGTCGCGGGTGCGCGGCTCGAGCTTTTCGTCATCAACTTCGTCAAGGACAAGATGACGCTGCGGGTGCCGACCTCGAAGATCGCCTCCGTCGGCATGCGCAAGCTTGCCGAAACGCCGATGGTCAAGCGGGCGCTGGAGACGCTCAAGGGCCGGGCGCGCATCAAGCGGACCATGTGGTCGCGCCGGGCGCAGGAATACGAGGCCAAGATCAATTCCGGCGACATCGTCGCCATCGCCGAAGTCGTCCGCGATCTGTTCCGCTCGGAATCGCAGCCGGAACAATCCTATTCCGAGCGTCAGCTCTACGAGGCGGCACTCGACCGGCTGTCGCGTGAAGTCGCCGCCGTACAGCGGCTGACGGAGACCGAAGCCGTCAAGGAGATCGAGGCGGCGCTGGCCAAGGGACCGCACCGTGGTCCGAAGCCCGAGGTCGAAGAGGACGCCGTGGTCGAGGAAGAGGCGGCCTAACAGCCCGCTTTTCCGAAAAGATCGCGCTCCACTAAGAATTCAAGGCCCGGCAGCGATGCCGGGCCTTTTTGCTGCTCCGTCAACCGCATAGCGCCCAGAGCGCGTCCAGGAAAAGTGGAAACCGGTTTTCCGTCCGGACGCGCGATCAAACAACTCCGCCAGCAAAATTCCACCGATTAGTCATAAATTAAGCTTCATTTGAAAGGAATTAGCTACACAGTGTTAGGGGATAAGGGGACTTCGGATGCGGAGGGCGTTGAAGCGCGGCCGGGTGGCGACGATCCTTCTGGTCGGGACCGCCGGCTACCTGCTCGGGAATTGGCACGCCATAAGCTCACGTAGCGCCGATCCTTCGCCAGGCCTTTCGCCCGCCCAAAGTGTCGCGTTGCGTTTCCCCGAAGTTCAAGCCGCCGCCGCGGTCGCGGATACCGTCTCCGCTACGGCGAGCACGATCAGCGCAACAAGCCCGACGAGCGCTACGGTATTCGGCGGCGCGCAGCTCGCATTGCTGAGCCCCGAGCCCATGGTTGGGCGGGTCGTTGCGCAACCCGAGCCGCAAGTTGCGGTCCCGACCGTGGCGCCGCCAGCGCCGGCGATGCCGCAGCCGCGCGCCGACACCGAAATAAAGTCGCCGCCCGCCATGCAGCGCCGCAGTGAGCTCAAGTCGCTGACGGAGAGCGCCGTTCGCCATGCCAACCGGCCGGGCTTCGTGCTCAACGAGGCGCAGATCGCCAGCATCAAGGGGCGGCTGCATCTGACGCCCGACCAGGAACGCATGTGGCCGTCCGTTGAAGCGGCGCTGCGCAGCATCGCCTACGCGAAGGAACGCGATGCGAACCGGCGCGGTGCGTCCGCGGCCGTGGCGGTCGCTGCGCTCGATCCCGACAGCGCGGAAGTGCAGGACCTCAAGTCCGCGGCCTTCCCGCTGATCCTGAGCTTTTCCGACGAGCAGAAGAACGAGGTGCGTAACCTCGCCCATGTCATGGGACTGGACCGGCTGGCGTCGGAGTTTTGAGCCGGTCGTCATTGCCGGGCTTGACCCGGCAATCCATCTGTTTTCCAGCGCAAGTGAAGATGGATCACCGGGTCTCGGCGCGGAGCCTGTCATCGGGCCGGCCACTTCGAGCCGGACCCGTTGGCGTCGGCCCGGTGATGACACCAGGAATTGCCACACCCCGCGCTTGCGCGCTGAGACCCCCTATGGCAAGGATCGCCACGCTTTTACGGCGCTCGCTGTGCGCCGGCCCGCGCGGCTTTCAGCGGTCGCGCGCAAGCCGATAAGGCCGCTGCCGTAGCTCAGTGGTAGAGCACTCCCTTGGTAAGGGAGAGGTCGTCAGTTCAATCCTGACCGGCAGCACCACGTCGCGTGCGCGGTCGCTCGCGCGGCGCTCAAGGTCCTCATCGAAGAAGGCATGATCGAAAACGCCCGCTTGATGGGAGCGCGTTTCCTTGCCGGCCTCCGCCCATCAATAGTCCCGCCGTGAAGGAGGTGCGCGGTCGTGGCCTAATGATCGCCCTCGAGCTTTACCCGCACGCTAGCGGCGCTCGGCGCTACTGCGACGCGCTGCACGGTCGCGGCGTCCTGTGCAAGGACACCCACGACCACACCATCCGTGTTAGTCCACCCCTGGTGATCACCCGCGGCGAAATAGACTGGGCGCTCGAACAATTCGACGCGGCCTTGGCGCATCCGGAAGCAGCATAGCGCCTCGCGCAGCGCAATCGCATTAAACTCCGACCAGGTGCTTGAGCCTTAGGGCCCGACGAATTGTTACCCCGCTGATTACCCCGGAGCCGAAACGATCTTCCTCGCCATCACTAAGCCTTTGATTTAATTGGTGGGCGCACAAGGACTCGAACATTGGACCCGCTGATTAAGAGTCAGCTACTCTACCAACTGAGCTAACTCGTGATCGCGAAAGAAACGTAGCATTTCCCTGGCCGCGTCCGGCCCTCGCGGATCAGTGTAGGAGCCGGCGGGGCTGCCGCCCGACCAAGCATGGCCGGCTCCATGGATGCACCATTGCTCTAGCATTGCCTGCCCGTTCGCATCAGTATGGATCGTGCAGGTGTAGGCATGGCCACTAGGTACTTGCCCGCGACGCACTTTCTTTTGCAAGTTCGGGGTTCTCATAGAACTGGAAATGACATGATCGGCGTTCCGAGGATGCACTATGGTATCACGATCGCCGTGAAAAACGATGGTCGGGACAGGCGGCCGGTCTTCAAGAGCGGCCGAAGTCTCCCCGGACGCGGAAGAGTATCGTGAACCGCCTTGCCGCATCGCGGCGAATGCTGAGATAACATCGTCGGCGGCTCCACAGGCTAGACCAGAATGCACTCCGATTGCCGCGTAGAGATCTGGGTAAGTAGTCCCCATCACGGCGGCCGCAGCCGCTCCGGCTGATAATCCCCCAACGTAGACACGTCGCGGATCGACGGAATAGTGGTGCATGACTTGGCGCGTGATGCCCGCGATGAGCGAAGGTTCACCGCGATCCCGGCGCTGGTCGTTCGGGCGAAACCAGTTCCAACACTTCGCCGGGTTCGCGTGACAGGGCTGTGCGGGATAGACCACGAGACAGGTCTCTTCCTCCGCGATTACATTCATGCGCGTTCCCGCGGCGAAATCGTCAGGCGTTTGAGTGCCGCCGTGCAACATGACGATCAAAGGAACCGCTTGGCCCTGATAGCGGCTGGGGATGTACAGTTTGTAAGCGCGGCTTCCCGCCGGGTTGGTAAAAATCGCTTCAATGAACTTCCCGCCTTCTGGCACAATGTCCGGCGTGGATAACGGTGCGGGCCCCATCCATCCCTGCAGTCGATGATTTGACGGGTATTTGAAGCGATATGTTGGATCGCGCAGCGTCTCGAAATAATGCGGCTTAGCGGAACGCGCGGCGTTGAAGTGGGAAGGTTTCGTTTCATCGATTGTCTCTGCATACCCGTCAATGGTTGGCGGCCTGTTTCCGAGATGAGCAATTTCAGCATCGGTCTCGCCTCGAAGCATGCGCTGAATAAGCGCCGTGGCTTCGATGAGGCGGTTTGCACGCGTAAGCCGCGTTGCCTGGAGCATCATGTCATTCATATCGAAAGCTACCTTTTGCTCGGAGCCAGCCTCGTTGGACAGTGTTAGTCCGCGTCAAATTTCTTTCGCGTACACGTTTCTTCGTCATCGCATTCTATCGGCGAGAGCAGCCTTGACCTCTGGACTTGCGTGCAACGCTCCCAGCACGACGACGGATGCGATGGTGGCGCGGGCGAGTTCAGGGGTGACATCGGCCGCGATAGTGGCGAGGCCCAATACGTTGATCTCCAGCATCTGCCCGGCGCGACGCGCCTCCTCGAGATCCTCGCGGCTATAATTCCGCAGGCCGAGGTCTAGACTCTTTCGAGCGGTGGACTGTTTGACGACCTCGGCATG
>Ga0187860_1002431_pt1 | contig 15462 bp, 15 predicted proteins | sample June2016WEW_10_4_FD_132981 | JGI IMG/M metagenome (GOLD analysis project Ga0187860, IMG submission 132981) | Peatland microbial communities from SPRUCE experiment site at the Marcell Experimental Forest, Minnesota, USA - June2016WEW_10_40 | ecosystem: Environmental > Terrestrial > Soil >... | reverse complement strand
TATTCTGCCCCTAAGCAGCTGCTGGCCATGTCCGTCCTGGCCCTGCTCGGCTACCCCTCGGGTATAACGCCGCCGGCCCAATCCCAGGTGTACGTGGAGACAGTACAGGCCGGCCCGATGCTCTTCGGTATCGCCAACGGCGGTGTCGTCACCGTGGTGCCGCTCTCGTTTCGCCTGGTCAACCCGTTGCTCGGCTCGAACTGCTACGTCGGCACCTTGAGCGACCCCGTGGTACTGAACCTGACCACGGCCACCTCCGGGTCACTGACGGGGACGCTCGGTTACGCGTATTCGTTTGCTGGTGGCCTCTACACGGTTGGTACCGAGGTGGTCGACAACCAGTTCACTGTGCCCGCGGCCACCGGATGCGGCAGCGGCGGCGTGTGGGATTCGGCCATCACCGCCCTCGAAGGAGCCGACACGCCAGGTTCCAACTCGGCAATCCTCTACGGTAACTACGCCCTTGCCACGGCCAAATGGGTGAAGCACCAGTTGCACACGTGACCTTCCCTAAAAGGGGCAGACTGCACAACACGCACCTCCGGCCAGGCCACAGTGGCTTGCCGGAGGTGCGTGCAGTCCGTTTGATCGGCTTGTCAATAGGCTTGGTCGATACAGGCTCAGGGCCGCCGGCGGAGGTTCGCCTTCACCAGTTCCCGCAGTCGCCGCCTGAACGCTGCCAGGATCAGCGCGGCCAGGTGCGGGCGCTCGCTGTCCCGTTCGTCGTCCCCGGCCATTCCTGAGAGGCTAAGCGTTCTCCGAGTCCTCGTCCGCCGGCTCGACCGTCTCGGGACTATCGCCCTGTAGTTCGCGAGCCGTCACGGTGCTCGGAAGGCTTGCCTACATCTTCAAACTTCGAGGGGGCAAGGTTGACCGTCACGCGGCGCATCGGCCACGGGAGACCGCTCGAGAGCAGCGCAGCCCGCACCCGGTCGCGCGCCTCGTGGCACGCTGCGTCGGGCGGTCCGAGACAGCTCCTCGACCGAGGCGAACGACCACGCGTCAGGGATCGCCCGCTCGACCCGTGAACGATGGAAGTTGAAGAATGTCGCCCGCTCCGCGCTGGCCGGCACCGGGCCGAGGGGCGCACACCGGAAGCCGAAGTAGCCCATGTACCAGCCCTTCAGGCCGGCGGCCTCCGCCCTGGCGTGACTCGTCGGAGAAGTACGTGATCGCGTGGACCGGTTCGAAGACCCGCCAGGCCCGGTCCGCAAGAGCGGCGTAGTCGTGGTCGCCCATCTCGTCAGCGGCCCGTGAACTTCGACTCGCGCCTTTGCAGGAATGCCATCACGGCTTCCCGGCCATCCTCAGACGCGGAGTTGACGGCTTGGGCGGCGGCCTCGCGCTCCAACGCTTCGGCCATGGACATCGAGCTTGAGTCGTCGAGCAGCGATTTCGTGCAGGACAGCGCCAGCGGCGGTCCGGCGGCCAGCCGGGCAGCCCAACCGGCGACGAAGGCATCCAGCTCGGCGAAAGGTACGACCCGGTTCACGAGGCCGATCCGCTCCGCCTCCGCCGCATCGATGATGTCGGCGAAGAACGCCAGCTCCTTCGCCTTGTGCAGCCCGACCCGCCTCGGGAGCAGCCATGAGCCGCCGAAGTCGAGGGACAGCCCACGCTTGGCGAATATCTCCGAGAACCGTGCCCGGTCGCTCGCCACCACCAAATCACAGCCCAACGCCAGATTGCAGCCTGCGCCGACCGCTACGCCGTCTACTTTGGCGATCGTGGGCTTGGGAAGCGCGTGAAGCGCCAGAGCGGCATCGCCGATCATCCGCATCCGCGGCAGCGGGTGCACGGTCAATCCTTCGGGGTCGCCGAGGTCGGCACCTGCACAGAAGTCGCCGCCCGCCCCGCTCACGACGACGACGCGATCCTCCTCGTTGGTGGCTGCTTCCCGGAACACTTGAGCCAGCTCCCGCCACATGGGCCCGTTGGCGGCGTTCTTCTTCTCGGGACGGTTCATCATCACCGAGCAGACGCCGTCGGACCGCTCGATCATGAGGGTCTCCATCTCAGCAACATAATTCAGCTCTCATGACGAAGCCTCGACGACGTGCGGGCTCCGGACGACGCTCGGGATCTGGCCACGGCCAGGGCTCGCGGCGGGCTGGCGCGCGCCAGCCGCCGGAGACACCCGACGCGCCGGAAGACGGACTCTCGCGGGTCCAACCGCGGGCGCTCGCCAGCGTGTTCGTCGATGACCCGATCACCGGTACGACCGCCGAGCTCCACCGCGTTCAACCATTCGAGGCCCGCAAGGAGTACGTGTGCCCGGGTTGCAACCAGGAGATCCGGCGCGGGACGGGCCATGTCGTGATCGTGCCGCTCAACGCCACCGACATGCGGCGCCACTGGCACGCTCCGTGCCTGGAGCGGGCTCGCCAACACGGGCACCGCTGAGGCACACGAGCCCTCGCCGAACACGCCACCACCGCCTCACACAGGACGGCGCCAGGTGCCCTGGGAAGGTATGGCCGCTGCGGAGCGTTAGCCTGTGACAAGGTGATCAGTATGTGGAGCGTTGCTCCGGTTTTTGGGGCGGCATCGAGCGGAATGACGTCAGCCCAGATGAACGAGGCCGTGACGTTCGCAGTCGCGTCCGGCCTTGTCGGCTACGTCTTCGCTCGGTACAGCCGCCGGGTGGTTGGTATCGCTCCGTGGAACTGGCCGCCGCTGCTCTGGGGCGCCGTTGCGTTGCTGATCCCGGGGTTCGGGCTCCTGCTCGAAGTCATTGCGCGGATGACGACCAGGCAGCTCCCGCGGACCGGCGGAGGCGACCCGAACGCATCGGGGAACTTCTTCGGAGGGCGGAACGTGCATCCGCCGCAGCCTGGTCAGCCCACCAGCGCGTGGCCCCCGCCGCAGCCGGGTCAGCCGGTGTCGCCCTGGCCGCCGCAGCCTGGTCAGCCCGCCGGCACGTGGCCCCCGCCGCAGCCGGGTCAGCCGGTGTCGCCCTGGCCGCCGCAGCCGGGTCAGCCCGCCGGCACGTGGCCCCCGCAGCCGCAGCCGCAGCCGAGCGGGGCTCCCGGCGGGGCTGAGGGCTCACCCGTGCCAGCCTCGTGGCCGCCGCCCACAGGGTCCGCCGACACTCCTGGCTGGGCTCAACAGCAGGGTCCGTGGCCGCAATCTCCGACCTGGCCACAACAGCCCGGCCCCTGGGCGCAGCCCGCTGGCGACCCGGGTGGGCAGCCGCAGGTATCGCCGCCGGCTGCTCCGGCATGGCCTCTGCCACTCGGACCCGAGGCGTTCCAGTCCCAGGTCGGGTATCCCGGCCCGGAGGGCTGGCAGCCGGAATCACCTCTCGGGGCCGCATCAGGGCCGCCGCCGTTGTTCGGCTGGTATGCGGACCCGGCAGGTACCCATGAACAGCGGTACTGGGACGGGCGGCAGTGGTCGCACCGGGTGTCGGACAACTCCGTGCGGGGAGACGATCCACTTCCGCCCTACGGCAGCGGGCGCGGGCCAGCGCCTACGGCGACCGCGCCCACGAGCCCGGGTCCGGGTCCGGCGGGCGGGGGACACGTCACCACTCCCGACACCTGAACCGCCGGTCCGCCCGCTCACCCGGCGTCGGCGTCGGCGTCGGTGCCGGTGTCGGTGCCGGTCAGAAGGCCTGCTCGATCACCTCGACGTCACGACCCGTCACGCACGCCACATCGAAGCGGAGCACGTCCGGTCGACCTGGCCCATGCCGGCCCTGCAGGTAGGCGGCTGCTACACGCCGAATACGGCGTTGCTTGACCGCGGTGACCGCCTCTGCCGGGCTCCCGTAGCGATCCGAGGCGCGGGTCTTCACCTCGCAGAACACCAGGACGCGGCCCTGCCGCAGTATCAGGTCGATCTCACCGCCGGCAGCGCGCCAGTTGCGGTCGACAACCTCGTAGCCACGATCCAGGTACCACCGAGCTGCGAGGGACTCGCCGTACCCGCCGAGCGCCTGCCGCCCGTTCGGCAAGGCGTCAGCCGTCCTGCTCGGGCAGTTCCTCCACATTCACGTCTTTGTAGGTGACCACTCGGACCGACGACACGAAACGGGCGGGACGGTACATGTCCCAGACCCACGCGTCCCCGAGCTCGACCTCGAAGTAGGTGGTGCCCGGCCCGGCGTGGGGGGTCACCTTGACGTCGTTCGCCATGTAGAAGCGCCGCTCGGTCTCCACCACGTACTTGAACATGGGGAGCACCGCCCGGTACTCCTGGTACAAGGCAAGCTCAACTTCGGCCTCGAACTGGTCGAGGTCCTCTTCAGCACTCATAGGACTCTCCGGACTTGGAGCCGACCGGTAACCAGCACGTCCAACCTGGCTAGCGGACTGCCCGCTTCTCCTTGATCTTGGCAGCCTTACCGATGCGGTCGCGGAGGTAGTAGAGCTTGGCCCGCCGCACGTCACCCTCGGTTACCAGCTCGATCTTCGAGTACAGGGGTGAGTGGAGCGGAAACGTCCGCTCGACACCGACTCCGAAGCTCACTTTGCGGACCGTGAACGTCTCGCGCACGCCGGCGCCCTGCCGGCGGATCACCGCGCCCTGGAACACCTGGATGCGCTCCCGGTTGCCTTCCACGACCCGCACGTGCACCTTGACGGTGTCGCCGGGCGCGAAGTCCGGGACGTCACCACGGAGATTGGCGCGGTCGACGAGATCGGTTGGGTTCATGACAACGCTCCTCAAGGCGGTCGGCGAATTGCGGTCGAGCGGTGCGGCGGACGCCTGGGCGACGATGAGCGATCCGAGCCCGGAGCCGGCGCCTCGACCTGAGCTCCTGGTGGGGACCCAGGATAGCCTGGCCGGGCGACCCTTCGCACAGCCGACCGGACTGCCTGGCACGCGATGAGGGCGCGCACTCGGGTCACCACATGCCGAGGCCAAAGAAACCCTCCTACTCCGCGCCCTCGTCCCGCTCCTCCCTCCCGGGAGCTGGATCACCCGGCGGTGTTGTCGGGCGCCTATCGAGGCTCACGCGGATGCCAGGCGCGTCCCGCCGAGCAACCGCCTGGATCAGGATCGCGGAGGGCTCGATCTCGGAGAGATCGGTGCCGCGCTGCGCCAGCATCTCTGCCAGGGCCTCGAACGCGTTGACGTAATGCGCAGCCGAACGGCCGTCGACTTGCACCGTGACGGTCAAGGCCGGCGACCTGAACGGTCCTCGCGGGTGCCTAGGCCCGCGGCGGAGACGTTGCGCTGTCGCAGGCTGCTGTGCTTCGGTACCCGTTGCCTCTCGAACCCCACGTCGGACCTCGACCAGATCGACCCCAAGGGCAGTCAGGACGCTTGCACCGGCACCCTCCTCCTCTCGGAGTACTCCGACCAGCAGATGCTGGGTGCCGACGTAGTTGTGGCCAAGGGTCAGCGCTTCTCGAAGGGCGAGCTCGAAGGACTTCTTCGCCCCAGGCGTGAACGGCGGAGCGCCCTTGCGGAGTGGACCCGGCTGCGCTGCCGCCTCGATGGCAGCCCGCACTATTTCAGGGGACACACCGGACGCCTGCAGGATTTGCGCCGACAGTGACTCCGGGTCTGCGACGAGACCTACGAGGAGGTGTTCAGTGCCGATGTAGGCACAGCGGTGGTGCGCCGCCTCCTGTTGAGCCACTGCCAAGACGCTGAGCGCCTGCTGAGTGAAACGCTCAAACATCCTGTGCGCTCACTGCGGCCAGCACGTGATGCGGAGACCCGGGCCAGAGGGTGTATTCACACCTCGGAGACGGATGCGACCCGGATCGATCGCCGCGATATCGATGCCCCGCTCCGTGAGGACGGTGTCCAGCCAGTTGATCGCGTCCGAGTAGTCCTGCAGGGACCTTCCGGCGACTTCGACGCTGAGGCCGGCAGAGCTCGTCTCCGGCTCCGCGCCGGGCTCGCCGTGCGAAACAGTCCCGAGGCCCGGGCGGCTGGGGTAGCCGGAGAGCAACTGGATGACCTCTTGGCGGACCCTTGGGAGATCCGCTCCCAGGCCAATCAGCACCTGGGCGGCGACTCCCTCGCCTTCGCGGACGAGGCCCAACAGCATGTGCTCGGGTCCGATGTCGTCGTGGCCGAGCTGGAGCGCCTCACGGAGCGACAGCTCCAGCACCTTCTTCGCTCTCGGGGTGAACGGCGGGGAGCCGGTCGGCTCCGACGCTGACGGCGTCACGACTTGCTCCACCTGGTCGCGAACCGCCTCGAGGGAGATGTCGAGGGCCTCGAGCGCTTTGGCTACGAGACCGTCGTCCTCGTGGATCAACCCGAGCAGGATGTGCTCAGTGCCGATGAAGCTGTGGTTGAGGAGGCGCGCCTCCTCCTGAGCGAGGACCAGAACCCTCCTTGCCCGGTCTGTGAAGCGCTCGAACACGGCATCCCCCCCTTCGGCAGCGGTCACCCGCACCCTTGGCAACTGTACGACTCAGACGGTGCCGTCACTCATCGGATCGGGCGGAGGCGGGAGGACCCCGAATTCGGCCATCACCTTCCGCTCGGCTTCGGTCAAGCCGCCCCGAGCCGCGAGCAGATCCGGTCGGCGTTCGATCGTCCGGCGAAGCGACTCGGCCAGACGCCAACGAGCGACCTTGCCATGGTCACCGCTCCGCAGTACCTCCGGCACATCCCAGCCCCGGAAGGACGCGGGCCGGGTGTACTGCGGGTACTCGATGAGGCCGGTGGTGAAGCTCTCGTCAGCGCACGACTCGTCGTTGCCGAGGACGCCGGGCACCAACCGGGCGACAGCCTCGACGATCACGAGGGCGCCGAGCTCGCCGCCGGCGAGGACGTAGTCACCCACGGACACCTCGCCGTCCACCAAATGGTCGGCGATCCGCTGGTCGACACCCTCATACCGGCCGCAGAGCAGGCTGAACGAGGCGGCATCGGCCAGCTCACGCGCCATGGATTGGTCGAACCGGCGGCCGCCCGGCGACAGCAACAGCACCGGTCGAGGTGGGTCGATCTGTTCAACGGCGGCGAACACCGGCTCGGGAGCGAGCACCATTCCAGCGCCACCTCCGAACGGAGCGTCGTCCACCGATCGGTGAGGGTCCCGGGCAGCCAGCCGGAGGTCGTGGACTCGCACGTCGACGACGGCCTCACGCCTTGCCCGCCCGAGGACACTGGCGTCGCAGTACGCGTCGACGACCTCGGGGAAGATCGTGAAGACATCGACGCGAAGCCGAGCCGGGTCAGTCATCGAACAGCCCCGTGGGTGCGTCGATGACAAGCTGGCGCCCGCGCCGTTCGACGACGAAGCGCAACGGCACCAACCAGCCGCCTTCCCCCACGAGGAGATCGCTCGCGGGGTTCGCCTCGACGGCAACGACTAACCCGTGGGACACCCCGGACACCTCGACAACCTCGCTGCCGATGAGGTCGTGCACGAACAATGCCTCAGGGTCGTCGATCGGCTCGGCGAGGAGCGTCGCGCCCATGAGCGCCTCGGCCGCTTCGCGTGTCGTCACCGCCTCGATCGAGACCAGGTAGCGGTGCTGGAACGGGCGGGAGGCGGTGACTACCACGTCCCGCAGCTCGCCCACCGGTCGACCGGGCAGGCGCGACCGCAGCCTCTCTCCTGGCGCGATCCGGTCCGGCAGATTCGTGACAAGGCGCACGACCAGTTCGCCCCGGAGCCCGTGAGCTTTGACGACGTGGCCGATCTCGAGCAGGCGCTCCTCGGTCATGGCACAACCTCGGCCGTCCCCGGCACACCGCCGGAAAGACCGGAGGGATCAGGCGTCAATCGACGATGTCGACCGATGCCTCAGTCCCCTCGCTCGCAGCCGCCGCCCGCACCAGCGTGCGGATCGCCTGGGCAGTGCGACCCTTGCGGCCGATGAGGCGGCCCATGTCCCCTTGAGCGACGTGCACGGAGAATCGGTACCCTGACCTCCCTTCACTCACGTCCACCACCACGGAGTCCGGATCGTCGACCAGTACCCGGGCGACATGCTCGAGCACCGCCTTGGCCGCACCGCCGGGGACCCGGTTCACGGTCTCGCCCTCGTCGTCTTCGTCGTCCTCGTCGTCTTCGTCGTCTTCGTCGTCTTCGTCGTCCGAGATTGATGCCGGGGCCGGGACGGCGTCGTCTTCACCCTCGTCCTCCTCGTCGGCAAGCTCGTCGTCGTCTTCGTCATCGATCTCGTCGATCTCGTCGGCGACCTCGTCCTCGCCGTCGGTGTCGTCTTCCGGATTGTCGAGGTCGTCGTCGAGCTCCTCGAGGTCGTCCTCGAACGTGTCTTCGCCGGCCGCCGGCGGCTGCGCCCGGCTGAAGTCAGGCTCCTCGAACATCGACATGGCCTTCAGCCCTCCTCGGCGTCGGACGCCGATGCAACGGCCGCCACTGCAGCGGCCTTCTTGCGCGGTACGGCGACCTTCGAGGCGCGAGCCGGACGCGTCCGGTCGCTCGTCTTCTTAGGTAGCCGCGTGGCCTCGTACTCGCTCCAGACACCCGAGATCTCGAGCAGCTTGCGAACGGTCTCGGTGGGCTGCGCGCCCTTCGCGAGCCACGCGAGCGCCTTCTCGTTCTTCACGGTGATGGCCGAGGGTTCCGACCGCGGGGCGTAGGTGCCCACGATCTCAATAAACCGGCCGTCGCGCGGCGAGCGGCTATCGGCCGCGACGATCCGGTACGTCGGCTGCTTCTTCTTCCCGACGCGCATGAGGCGGAGCTTGACAGACAAGGGGTATCTCTTTCTCTTGATTTCGAGGTTATCGATGGATCGGGGCGGACCGACTATCCGGTGCCCCGGCGGGATGGGGTGAAGCGGCCGCCTTTGGGTTGCTTGCGGTTGGGTTTCTTGGATTTGTTAGCGCTGACGAGACGGCCCATCGGTCCGAAGGACCGCATCATCTTCTGCATTTCCTTGAACTGGCGGAGCAAATTGTTGAGCTCGGTCGTCGAGGTGCCGCTCCCGTTGGCGATCCGCAGGCGCCGTGACCCGTCGAGGACCGTGGGATCCCGGCGCTCGCCGGGCGTCATCGATTGGATCATCGCTTCGATGCGCCCGACATCCTTATCATCGATCTTGGCGTCGCGGATCTCCTTCGGCACACCCGGCAACATCCCTAGCATTCCGGTGAGCGGCCCCATCCGCTTGATCTGCTGCAGCTGCTCGAGGAAGTCCTCGAGCGTGAAGTGGCCGGCGATCAACCGCTCGGTCGCACGCTCGGCGACACCCTCGTCGTACTCCCGCTCGGCCTTCTCGATGAGGCTGAGCACATCGCCCATGCCGAGGATGCGGCTGGCGAGACGATCCGGGTAGAAGGTCTCGAAGTCGGCCGGGCGCTCACCGGTCGAGACGAACGCGATGGGCTTGCCGACCACCTGCTTGACCGACAGCGCGGCGCCGCCTCGCGCATCGCCATCGACCTTGGTGAGGATGACGCCGTCGAGCGCGAGCGTCTCGTTGAAGGCTTCCGCCGTCTGCACGGCGTCTTGGCCCGTCATCGCGTCGACGACGAAGAACGTGTAGTGCGGCTGCACCGCATCGGAGATCGCCCGCACTTCGGCCATCAGGGCCTCGTCGATGGCGAGGCGGCCGGCGGTGTCGACGATGAGGACGTCCCGCCCGATGCGCTGGGCCTCAGCCAGGCCGTTGCGAGCCACGGCCACTGGGTCAGTCGGCTCAGAGAACACCGACACGCCGATGTCCTGGCCGAGGATCCGCAGCTGCTCGACAGCAGCTGGGCGCTGGAGGTCGGCTGCCACGAGCAACGGGTTCCGGCCTTGCTGCTTGAACCAACGCGCGAGCTTGGCGGCGGCCGTCGTCTTACCTGAGCCCTGCAGGCCCGCCAGCAGCACGACGGTGGGCGGCTTGGAGGCGTAGTGCAGCTTGAGCGGCTCGCCTCCGAGCGTGGCGGTCAGCTCCTCGTTGACCACCTTGATGACTTGCTGAGCAGGCGTCAGGCTTTTGGAGAGGTCGGCACCGCTGCAGCGCGCTCGGATGCGCTCGATCAGGTCCTTGACGACGTTCAGGTTGACGTCGGCTTCGAGCAAGGCCACCCGGATTTCGCGCAGGACCTCGTTGACCTCGGCATCGCCAAGGCGCCCGCGGCTGCGCAGGCGCGTGAGAATCCCCTCGAAGCGATCAGTGAGTGTCTCGAACATGAGCCTTACCAGGTTAGTCGGGGCTGGAGGGAGCTCCGGAAGGCGGCGGCGGTCGCGTCATCTAGGCCACCGAGCTGCTCGGGCGATAGCCTGGGGAGCTCAGCCGAACAGCGCCGTCACGAACTCCTCGGGGTCGAACTCGACGAGGTCCGCAGCGGTCTCGCCCAGCCCGACAAGCTTGATCGGGAGGCCGAGCTCGCTGCGGATGGCCAGGACCACGCCACCCTTTGCGGTGCCGTCGAGCTTCGTGAGCACGATCCCGGTCACTCCGACGGCCTCGGTGAACTGCTTGGCCTGCACCAGGCCGTTCTGCCCCGTAGTGGCGTCGAGCACGAGCAGGACCTCGGTCAATCGGCCGGGCGGTCGCTCGGCGATCCGGCGTACTTTTCGCAGCTCCTCCATGAGGTTGACTTTGGTGTGTAACCGGCCGGCGGTGTCCGCCAGCACGAGGTCGACGCTGCGCGCTGCGGCATGGGCCACAGCATCGAAGATGACCGACGAGGGGTCGGCGCCCTCGGCTCCACGGATGAGGGAAGCGCCCGATCGCTCCGCCCACGTCTCCAGCTGCTCGCCCGCGGCGGCACGAAAGGTGTCACCCGCCGCCAGCACGACGCTCCTACCTTCGGCGGTCTCACGAGCGGCGACCTTGCCGATCGTCGTTGTCTTGCCGACTCCGTTCACGCCGACGAACAACCAAATCGTTGGGCCTTCGCTGTCGCCCATCGCCAGATCCGGCCGATCACCCTCGAACATGGCGACGAGATCAGCTCGCAGCGCATCGAGGAGGGCCTCGGGCTGGGCCTCCACCTCGCCCGAGCGCACTTTCGCCCTCAGGTCATCGAGCACCCGTGTTGTCGTGCGGACCCCGGCATCGGCGAGCAGGAGCGCTTCCTCCAGCTCGTCGAACGTGGAGTCATCGAAGCCGCGCCCGCGAATCCCGTCGAGATAGCCCCCGAGCAGCTGGCGCGCCTTGCCGAGGCGCTCCCGGAGCGCCGGGCGCTCCGACGGCCCTGCCTCCTCGGCCGGCGCCTTGGGTGCCACCTCGGCCGGCTCGACCTCGCCCGGCACGGGCGGTGCAGCCACCGGGGACGGAGCGGTCCGGGCGCCGACGCCCTCCGGTGGTCCCGGGGCCCGCAGGCGGCGGTGAGACCTCGTCGCCACTCCCAGACCCGTAGCAGCCACCACGAGCACGGCGGCGACGATGATGAGGATCAATTCGACGGTCGACATGGCTGGCGGAGCCTACCGGTGGTCGTCATGCACCCCGAACCGGAGGTCGGGGCCTGGTCGGGCGACCGGCGAGCTGGTCACGCGGGCCCCGGAGAGCCCGATGCCCCCGGAGAGCCCGCTGGCCCCGGAGAGCCCGATGCCCCGGAGAGCCCGCTGCCCCGGAGAGCCCGATGCCCCCGGAACAGCGTCAGCCGGTGCGGGTCGCCCGTTGCGATCCGAGCCGCTCGCTCACGACCTTGGATGCGCCCCCCGGCTGCAACGAGACGCCGTAGAGGACGTCTGCGGACTCCATGGTGCGCTTTTGGTGGGAGACCAGGAGCAGCTGGGCGTCGTTGCGGAACTCGTCAAGCAGGTCCAGGAACCGGTGCAGGTTGATGTCGTCGAGTGCCGCCTCGACCTCGTCCATCAAGTAGAACGGCGACGGCCGGCTGCGGAACACGGCGAACAGGAATGCCAGCGCCACGAGTGACCGCTCGCCACCGGAGAGCAGTGACAACCGGCGGATGTTGCGCCCGGCGGGGCGTGCGTCGATCTCTACACCCGTGGAGAGCAGGTCGTCCGGGTCGACGAGGCTCAGCCGGCCGCTGCCGCCCGGGAAGAGCGTGGCGAACAGCGTCTCGAAATGCTGGGCCACGTCGGCGAACGCCTCGGTGAACCCGTTGACGATCTCCGCGTCGACGGCCCGGATCACCCTCCCGAGCTCTCGCCGAGCAGCCCGGACGTCCTCGAGCTGGCCCGCAAGGAAACCATCCCGCTCCTCCAACGCCGCCAGCTCCTCCAACGCGAGCGGGTTGACGGGGCCGAGTAGCCGCAGCTCGCGTTCCAGCTCCCGGACCCGTGCGGCCGGTGGCGTCCCTGGCGGGAGCTCCGGGCACTCTGCCGCCATGGCTTCGGCGGGTTCGGTCTCGAGCTCGTGGCGGAGCGTCTCGATCGCCGTCTCCAAGCGCACCCGCAGCTCGGCGAGCTCCAGCTCGGTCCGTTGGAACCGCTCACGGACACCCGCCAGCTCCCGTTCGGCGTTGCCTCGCGACAGCCGCGCCTGGCTGAGCTGAGTGCTGATCGCGCTCAGGGCCGAGTCGTGCTGACGCCGGGTCTCGCGCAGGTGCGAGAGCACGGTGTCGAGCTCGGTGACGAGCTCGCTCACGGAACCCGTGAGCCGCTCCAAGGCGCGTGCAGCGGCTTCGTGGCCTTTACGGCGCGCGGCCGCCTCCGATCGCGCGGTCTCGTAGCCCGCCAAGCGCGACTCCACGTCGCTCCGCCGGGCGGACAGCATGTGGCGGCGCTCCTCCAGACCGGCTCCGCGGACACCCAGCTCCGCTCGCCGCGCCGCCAGCGCCCGCCCGCGCTCGTCGAGCGAACGCCGTTCGGCGGCAGCGGACTCGGCGACCTCGGCGATCTCCCGTTCGAACTCCTCTGCGATGGCTAGATCCACGCCGAGCTGGTCGAGCGTGGCACCAAGCTCCGCCATCCGGTGCCCGCACTCCGATCGAGCAGCAGCGGCAAGCGGAACCTGCTGTCGCAGGAGCGACAAGCGGCGCGAGAGGTCCTCACGCTGGGCTCTCGACTGGCGCTCCTCGGCCGCGGCCGCCTCGAACCGCCGGCCGGCGCTGGACGCGGTGGAACGGGCAGCGACGTGCACTTGGCGGGCGTGTTCCGCCGACACTCGAGCCTCCGCTGCGGCCGTCTCGGCGAGGGCCGCTTCCAGCCGGACGACTTCCAGCGCAGCTTTGGTGGCGCCGGCGCGGCCTGCTCCGAGCCGCCAGCCGCGCGCCGAGAAACGATCCCCCTCCAGCGTCACTACCACCCCGCCGTCCGGCAGCGAGCTGGCAAGGTCGAGGGCGGCTGCAAGGTCTCCACGGCAGAGCACTACGCCGGTGAGCAGGTCGTCCAGCAGTCTCGCCACGCCGGCATGAGACGTCCGCACGCACGAGCGAAGCAGCTCGCCACCTGACGAGCGGACGCCGGCGGCGGAGGCGGGCGCAGTACCGGCGGCGGAGGCGGGCGCGGTACCGGCGGCGGAGGCGGGCGCGGTGCCGGCAACGCCAGCCGAGCCCGTCGTTGCGTCGTCGACCCGTACGACGGCTCCGTCGATTCCGGACTCGCGGAGGTGCTCGATCGCGGAGCGCGACGCGGCAGAGCCCTCGACGACCACCGCGCCGAGCGCCTCGGCGACGCCGGCCTCGAACGCCAGCTCGCAGCCGGGGTCGAGCTCGACGACGTCGAGCAGCGTTCCGAGCACGCCGGTCCTGCCGGCGAGGTGCTCGACTCCCGCGCGGGCGTGTGCCTCGTCGAGCGCGACCTGCAGCGCGTGGGCGCGAGCGGCGAGCCCCTGCGAACGCTCGACCGCTTCGCGAGCGCCTGCCTCCGCTGTCATCACGCCGGCGGCTGCTTCCCGCTCTGCGTCCTCCGCCGCGATGAGCTCCGAACGGGCTGCACCGGTCACTGCCGAGAACCGCTCCCCATCGACCACGGCTTGTGCGGCCTGCATCTCGAGCTCGGACAGCTGGCGGGCGGATGCCTCCTCCCGCTCGGTCGCGCGGGCCATGGCCTCACGGGCGGAGGCCAACTCGTCCCGGACCGAATCGCGGTGGCGCCGCAGGCGAGCCGCCTCGCTCGAGGCCTGCGCGGCGGCCGTCCCACCGCCGGGTTGGGCACGACCGAGCCACGCTGCCTCGTCCGAGGCCAGCTGGGCCGCTTCGGCGTCGAGCGCTTCGCGCTCGGGTGCGAGCGACTCTGCGAGAGCCGAGGCTTCGGCCAGCTCGGTCTCGAGCCGGGCCGCCTCCGCCTCCAGGGCGGCTACGACGTCGGCCTGCGCACTCGCCTCCATCGCCAGGGCGACGCTGCGCCGCCGTTCCGCGATCACGTTGCCGACACCGCGGGCGCGTTCGTACAGGCGCTCGGCCTCGCCCAACTGTGCGACGACGTCATTGGCCTGCTCGGCGGTGAGGCTCGCCTCCGAGCGCGCCACCAATTCGTCCAGGCGGCTCAGTTCAGCCTTCAGCCGGTCTTCGCCGGACTGCAGGAGCTGCCGGGCATCGCCGGCCTCGGTGAGACGCCGCTGCAGCGATGTCAGCTCTGTGCCGGCCAGGTGCAGCCTGAGCGCTCGCAGTTCGGCCGCGAGCGAGTCGTGCCGGCGCGCTGCCTCGGCCTGGCGTTCGAGCGGGCGCAGCTGGCGGCGGACCTCCCGGTGGAGATCCTGCAGCCGCATGAGGTTGGCCTCGGTGGACTCGATTCGCCGCTCGGCGCGCTCACGCCGGCGGCGGAACTTGAGGATGCCGGCGGCCTCTTCGATCACCGCCCGGCGGTCCTCCGGGCGCGACTGCAGGATCTGATCGAGCTGGCCTTGGCCCATGATGACGTGCTGCTGCCGCCCGACTCCGGCGTCCGACAGGACCTCTTGGATGTCCAGCAGCCGGCAGGCAGCGCCGTTCATCGAGTACTCGCTCTCACCGGTGCGGAACAGCGTCCGGGTGATCGTCACCTCGGCCAGGTCGACGGGTAGGCGCCGGGACGAATTGTCGATGGTGAGGGAGACCTCGGCCCGGCCGAGGGCGGGTCGTTTCGAGGTGCCGGCGAAGATCACGTCGTCCATCTTCGACGAGCGCACGACCCGTGGGCCTTGAGCCCCGAGCACCCAGGCGACGGCGTCGACGACGTTGGACTTGCCCGACCCGTTGGGGCCGACGATGACTGTGACCCCCGGCTCGAATTCGAGCGTGGTCCGGTCGGCGAAGGATTTGAACCCACGGAGAGAGAGCGCCTTGAGGTACACAGCGAGGCTCACGCTATCCGCGGACGAACGGCTGCCCGGGGATGCCTGCTGGCCTGGAACGACCATCCAGCCCGGCGGATCTCAGCTCTGGCAGCCCTCGCAGCAGTAGGCGACACGAGCCCCAAAACGCACCCTCGTGACCGTCGCCCCACAGCGCCCGCAGGGCTCGCCGGCGCGGTCGTAGACCTGGTGCCGGCCCTGGTAGGAGCCGAGCTCACCCATCAGATCCCGGTACCGCTGGTCCCGCAGCGACGACCCCCGGAGCTCGACCGCCTTGCCGAGCACGGCCGAGATGGACCGAGCCAGGCGCCGGATCTCGTCAACCGAGAGCGTGTCGGTGCGCCGGTCCGGCCGAACCCGAGCAGCAAAACAGACCTCGTCGGCATAG
>Ga0187860_1002427_pt1 | contig 15475 bp, 18 predicted proteins | sample June2016WEW_10_4_FD_132981 | JGI IMG/M metagenome (GOLD analysis project Ga0187860, IMG submission 132981) | Peatland microbial communities from SPRUCE experiment site at the Marcell Experimental Forest, Minnesota, USA - June2016WEW_10_40 | ecosystem: Environmental > Terrestrial > Soil >... | reverse complement strand
TGACTTGCGTGCCCGGCGAAGCTCGTCCTTGGTAGGGTCCTGGGGCTTCTGGGCCGCCTTGTCCACCATCTGCACGTAGCTGATAAAGGCATCCGTTTCCTTGATGCTCCCCCTGCCTACGCCATGGCGTCCGAACACGCTCAGGACGGGGTACTGTGCCTTCACCTTGGCCCAGCCCTCGTTGAAGTCCATGGCATTGGCCTTTATCCCGATCATGCCCAGGACGGACGCGAAGTGCTCCCCGCTCTTGCCGAGTGCCTTCTTGGCGGCGGCAAGCTCGTCGGCGAACCTCTGGAGGGGGCTGCTGTCGTCCAGGGGGCGGTGCTTGCCGATGTAGTCCAGGGCAAACTCCCAGTCCGACGAGAAGGAGTGGACCTTGAGGCTCAGGGACGCCTCCCGCGCCGGGGTCAGCTCGCGCTTCGCTGCCTCCAGGACATACCCTTTCAGCTCCGTCCAGCCCTTCTCCCTGCGCAGCTTGGCGTTCTTGCGCAGCCCGAACACGGGCGTGCTGGCGTCCATCCCGAACAGCCCCGACTCCTTCATGTGCGACAGCAGGGAGGAGAAGCTCTTGGGGGACCCGGCCGAGAACACGTCCTGGGGCTCTCGGTTCCTGCCCTCGATGGTCACGTACAGCTTCACGGACCCGTCGCCGGTGCCGACCTGCTCCGCCGTGGCCGACCTCCAGGCATACCGCCAGGAGCGGCTGGAGTAGTAGGACTGCTCGTTGAACCGCAGCACCCCGCGCTCCCTGGGCGCGTACTCGCGCTTGGGGAACAGGTGGATGTACTTCTCCTGCAAGGTACTTGCCAGCGTCACGGGCGGGTTCCCGAGCGCTGCCAGCAGGGCGTCCGCCTCTGCCAGGGCGGCCTTCTGGCTGGCGTCCTTGCGCGGCGACACCAGGTAGACCACCCGCTTGTCGGGGTTGTCCGACTCTTTGTTCTGAGCATAGACGTTGGTGTACTTGTTGGCACGGCCGGGCTTCATGTCGTCCATGATGAAGGCGACCTCGGGGGTGACCTTGAAGCTGCACTCGTAGCCTTCCCGCTCGGTCAGCCCCCGCTTGACGTTCTCCAGGGCAAGCCTGCGGTCCTCAGGCTTAAGGGTGAACATCTCCTCCCTCTGGCTCCCCCTGCGCCTCCAGGAGCGCTCGTAGCGGTAGACCTGGATGGACGTGAAGTCCAGCTCGTTGACGGTAAGGTTCTTGTCCGTGCTGTCCAGGGTGAAGTTGGCATACTGCCCGGATAGCTGCCCCTTCTTGGAGGCGGCACTGACTATCCCGGCGATGGCGTCATGCTGGAGCATGTTACAGATAATCATCTTGCCTTCCCACATGTTGGCGGCGGCATCGACCTTCTTCTTCACCTGCTCCAGTATCTCCCCGTAGACCTCGTCCAGGGAGTTCTTGATGGCCTCGATGGTCCTAGCGTCTAGCTGGAGGTTCTCGCGGCTGACGGCGGGGTTGACCTCGCCGATGCTGTAGAAGATGTCCAGCGGCATGTTGAGCACCTGCTGCTGTGCCTCGTTGAGGCGGCTCACGTCGATGCTGCCGACCGTGTAGGCAACGCCGCCCATGACGGCGCGTATCCCCTTGCCGTTGCTGTCGTTCTTGCGCAGGCCCCACCGCTTTGTCTCGATGGCGTACTCGGGGCGTGCTATCTCCATGTGCTTGTTGAACTTGGGGAGGGGGTCGAAGAACTCGAACACCTCCTGTGCCTTGTTCTCGAACTCCCACACGTCCCGCTGCTCGACCGGGAAGATGACCTCCAGGCCGGTATTGTCGGGCATCGTGTCCATCTCTTCCTGTAGCTCGACCTTAGGGAAGCCGTTGTCGATAAAGGCGGCGTAGGTGCGGACCTTGCCCCCGTGGCAGCTAATCACGGCGAACCCCCCCGTCTTCCCGTTGCGCAGGAAGTAGGCGAAGGGGGACTTGCTGCCCAGCCCGAAGGCACCGATGACGCTGTTGTCCTTGGTCTTGTCGCTGGCGAAGTAGGTGCAGTAGAGCGAGAGGACCTGGTCGTGGCTCATGCCCGGCCCGTAGTCACGGATATGGAAGTTGGGGTCGAAGTTGGTGGGAAGGGTAACCTCGAAGGGCTCGTCCTTCTTGCCTGCCGCCACGTGGGCGTCATAGGCGTTGCAGCTAAGCTCCCGGATGACCGCACGGATGGGGTCCGTGTAGAGCCTGCTGGAGAGCGTCTCGAAGGCGATCTGCGAGTTCTGGATGCAGAACTGCTGCGGGGCCTCCATGCCGCCGCTGATGATGGTCTTGCTGGCCTGGGTTCCGTATTTCATCCTGGTTTGTCCCTCCGCATATACTATACACCAGGATACAGGGGTTTCCCCAGGATTGTGGCCGCTTTATGGCCTTGTGCCAGAGCGGCTCGGGCGAGGAGTTGAGGAAGTGCCTCTTGACCTCCCTGCCCGTTACGGGCCCCCCTATCACGTGGGCGTCATAGAACAGTGCCCTGTCGGCAAGCTCGGGGCAGTTGGGGCAGGGAAGCTCGTTGTTCCCCGTGTCCCATATGCCCGTGTCCCTGCATAGCTCGCACATGCCTACCCCTCCTCGACACGCCTGTCATGCACAAGGATAACGTACCTGGTCCCGAGCGGTGCCACTACCACGTAGCCCTTGTCGTACCACTGGTTCAGCGTCTCGGTAATGTCCTCGGCACCGGCGCTTGACACGTCGATTACCTTATACTTCATGCCCTGGAGCCCCAATGTGCCTACTCCTCCCCGTCTACGAACCTCTGGAGGGCCGCTATCGTCCGCCTTGCGTCCTCCTCGTCCATCTGGGCACCGCAGACGATCTTCTCGTTGGGTGCCAGCGTGACAGGCTGGTCGTCCCTGAACAGGGTGGCCCCGTCTATGAACAGCCATGTGCGGCGGCGGCCTACCTGGCTGGACCTGCGCACGGTGACCTTCTCCAGCGATGACGTGAGGAACTGGTCGTAGGTAGCGAACCCCCTCGGGGTCCTCTCAAGCCCTTTCTTTCCCATATGGCCCTCCCCGGCTATAGTATACCCCGGAGGGCCCGACCCCCTTAGGGAGCCTTGCAGTTTAGCTGCTTGTTCCAGTAGGCCTCCTTCGAGGCCCTCTTCATCCTTCCCAGGCATTCCCAGTAGAGCATCTCGCAGTTGCGGCAGTCGATGCAGAGGGAGCTGGACGCCGTGCCGCAGGACCTTGCCCCGGTCCCCTTGTACCTTGCCATGACCCTCGTCATGGCCTCGGGCCTGATGCACCAGTAGTCGTTGAGGACGCTCTTCCTCCACTCGTAGTCCTCGGGCCTCTGCACGGCGTCCCTGCTGTAGTAGCGCATGAAGGTGAGCACGGTCGGGATGCCCCGCTTCTTCTGGTAGAACTCCACGGCGGCGTCCACCTCGTCCAGGCTCCACGTGCATGCCCTCACCCTGACGAACATCAGGTTGCCTGCGGGGGGCGGCTCTGCAAGGACGAGCCTGCGCCCGTTGCACGTGTATACCACGGGGCCGGGGAAGTCGAACCTGGCTATGCTCGTGTTGTAGAACTTGTCGGGGTAGTGCCTGGTCGCCCCGATGACCCCCTCCCTCTGGAGGTTGGAGTCATGCCCGGAGTTGACCCGGACTATCCTGCCCATGGCCTCCTGGAGGGACGGGACAAGGGGCTCCTCCAGGGTGCGGTAGAACCTGCCCCCGTTGTAGAAGCACTCGGCGCACCCCACCGGGCACTCCCCGGCCTGGGGTATGCAGTCTATAAGGCACGTTCCTTCGAGCTTGGGGTTCTTCAAGGCATGCTCCAATCCTGGCGGCGGGGCTGAGCCGCAGACCCCCGCAGGGTTGGGACGCATTGCTGCGGCGGGTAGCTAGTCCGTCTGGCGTCCTCCTCCCCCGCTTCGCCCTCCTCTCCCACAGCAGGGAGCATCCGGCGCTTTGCCTAGGCGACTTTTCCCGGCTAGTCGTCCAACCGTCCACTGTCGGCTCTTTACGCCGTAAACTCTCCTAGCCTCACGGCCATGTCGATGTTGCGTGCCGAGCTTTTCTCGAACACGTGGGACCGGAAGTGCTCCTTCATGCGGTCGTAGGCGACCAGCCCGTTGCACTGGTAGCACTCCAGCGTGTGGGCTATCAGCCTCTCCTCCAGCACTAGGGGCACCCCCGCGCCTGCGCCTACCGTGAAGTACCTGGTATACTGGGACATATAGCTATCTCCTTCCAGGGGCCGGCGAGGGCTTGCCGCTCTCCGGCTTCTTCTTTGCCTCCGGCTTGGGGGCCGCCTCGGGCTTGGGCTTCTTCACCCTCGCCCTGGCCTTGGAGGCCTTCAGGGGGTCGGTGGTCCCGGCGCTCCGCAGGGGCACGAACACCTTCTCCCCCGTGGGCTTCCCGTCCGGGCCAGCCACGGGCTCCAGGGTGCCTACCTGAATCAGGGAGGAGCACCTCCTGTTGCCGTGCCAGGGCTTGCGCCTGTATACCCTCCCGTCGAACTCTACTGCCCCCTCCGGTATCGTATATCCCATGTCCCCCCGCCCTTACTCGGTGTCGAAGTAGCCGTGCCCGTGCAGGCTCCCCCCCTGGGGTGCCTGGCCCTTAGAGACCTCCTGGAACCTCGGCCCTATGTAGACCGGGCACTCGTAGACCGGGGTGACCAGGTTCTCGTCCACGCAGATTTTATACAGCCTCTCCGCTATGGGGCAGTTCTTCGGCGTCCCCGGCTTGAAGCTCTCGCACTTCCAGCACAGGCAGTGCTCACGGTGCGTCCCCTTGAGCGCCTCGTCCACGAATACCTTCGCCCCGTGGTGCTCGTATGTCACAATCGCCATCCCGCCTCCTTATGCGTTGTCCCAGTCTATGAAGGCCACTAGCCGGCCGTATTCCCTCTCGGTTATGACCTTCCTCTTTACCAGCCTCCTGAGCCAGCCTGGCCTGCCCCCATGCTCCTTGGCCAGCTCGTCCAGCCTCTTGTCGTAGGCGTTTACCTGCCGGGTGGTATAGGAGCCGAACCCCAGCTCCGTGGGCAGCGCCATCACTCCTCCCTTGCCTTACCCATCGCCTCCGGCCAGAACGGCTCCGACACGTCCTTCGGGGCAGCCGCCTCGGGGGGCTCCTCTGGCGGCAGGGGGACCCTCTTCTCTCCCCGCTTCTCCCTCAGCTCCCGGTTGCGCCGGAAGTCCTCCTCGCTGGGCACGAGGCTCCCCTCCACGGGGGCCTTGACGCCCAGCGGGCTATAGAAGCCCAGCTTCCCGGCCTGCTCGACATACTCCCCGAACCTGCCCTCGTCCATGGCGAAGCTCGGGTCGGTGAACACGGGGGTCAGGATGGAGTAGAGCCTGCTCATATTGAGCCTGTCTGCCTCGTTCGGGTTGCCCGCCCCTCCCCGCCTCTCTGCCTCTACCCATACCAGGAATAGCTCCTGCTTCAGCGGGTTGCGGAGGATGGACTCCATCACGGCGGCATGCGGGTCGAGCTGCATCTCCACGGTCGGCTCCGTGTAGGCGTTGATAGGCTCTACCGTCCCCTCCTGGAGGGCACGGCAGGCGTCCAGGGCGTCCTCTGACGCATCCTCTAGCTGGTCCTTCAGGCGCTCCTCGTAGGGCTCCCTCGTCACGTAGGCGACATAGGACATGAGGTCCGTCATCAGCTTCGTCTTGCCGTCTGGCCACTCCGACTGGTAGACCATGCGCAGCAGGGTGTCGTGCTCCAGGTCCGTCAGCCTCGGGTCCCCGCACGCCATCTCCTTCAGAATCTTGTCGAAGTGCAGGGAGTCGAGTATCCTGGCCGCCGTGGCCCGCATGGTCGCCCGGTAGGTCAGGGCCTTCTCCAGGAGGTCAACCTCCAGGAACACCTGGGCGGGCTCCTCCTCCAGGCCCTTGCCCCCTACCACGTCCCCGCTGTCCAGCTCGATATAGGCGTCCACGAGCGGCGTGGGGCTGTAGTCGGCGATAAGCCCGACCAGGTCCGCCCGGAAGAGGCTGAACAGCCTCTTCGCCATGGCGTTGGGCTCGCCTTTCTGGGTAAAGTAGTTGGGGCACTCCCTCCTGACCAGGGCCCACAGGAAGCCGTCCGAGGCGTCCTTCAGCCCATGCGGGCCTGCCACCTGCTCGGGGACAGTGTCGTTGGGGTAGAGGATTAGGCCCTCCCCCGGCTTGCACGTGCATGACAGGCTCCCCGGCCTCAGGTGCCGGCCGGGGTTGTCGGCAGACCAGATGCGCTCGTGCCACTTCCTCACCGGGCACTCCGGCAGGGGGTGGACTATGCAGCACCAGAAGTGCCTGCCCTCCCCGAGGACCTCCGAGTACTGCTCCAGGTCGGCGATGGTGCTCACGAAGACCCCGTCGCCGGACATGTACTGCTTGCCTTGCCGGGCGTCCCCGCCGAAGAAGGCCTTGCGGTTGACAATGAAGGCGCTCTCGATGTGGATGAAGCGGGGGTCGTGTATCATGTCCCAGGTCTGCCCCAGGGTCTCCACGTACCCCTTCTCGCCGAACACGAGCTGGTCGAGGAGCTGGCAGTACTGGTATTCCTCCTGCTCTACCTCGCTGCCCAGGAACTTATAGATGCGCTTCTCGTCGCCCGCTATGCCGAGCAGGCTTTGTATCGTCCTGTCCATCTGTTACGGGCCCTCCTGGCCGCCTCGGTAAGGGTGAGGCTCATAGGATATCGTTTCCCTCGCAGTCTATGGCAGGGAACGTCCTCCCCATGGCCTCCAGCCTGGCCTCCACCTCTGCTATGTCCTCGATGCCTGCCTGCCTGGCCAGGAACCTTGCCAGGTCGATGATGGGGAACTTGCCAGGGATGTCGGCAAAGATAGTGCTCAGCCCCAGCCCGGCCATGCCGGAGAACCCTGGCATCCCGCCGCCTATGGACGGCCCTCCCTTGGGCACGGTGCCGCAGAAGGCCTCCAGGCGGTCGTGGCGGAGGTGCATCGCTACATCGGTATTGTTATCCGTGCGCCGTACATTGACCTGTGATAGCCTCATGGAGGCTTAATACTGAGACGGAGGGCCTATGGGAGAGCATATACCGTTCAGCAACGCGGACGACTGCCAGGAGTGCGGGGCGGAGACCGTCTCCACGGACAACCCTAACCTGAGGAGGTGCCCGCAGTGCGGGGCGGGCCTGGGGGTCGTCTGCATTACCGGCACCCCGCTGCCGGCCGCAGAGCCCAGGAGGTTCTGGCTATGGAGGTTCCTCGAACGGGCAATCATGCCGGGATAGCGGACGGCCTCCGGGAGTGGAGGCTGGGGGTGCTGAGGAGGGAGGGCCTGGAGGAGTGGAAGGTCCGGGACGGCGAGCCCTACTGCTGGACCCCTATAGAAACCATTAAGGTATGGACGGGCAGCAGGCCCGCCGTGTTCCTGCATGAGGTGGCCCATGCCCTCTACCAGCAGCCCGAGGGGCCCATGCACAACAACCACTACCACGGGGGGAGCTGGGCGGCGGAGTACGGCAGGCTCGTGGACGCCTACCTGGAGCCCCGGCAGCCCTACCCGTTCTCCCTGTGGGCATGGGCCTGGGGCAGGCTTGTCTCCTTCTCCCGGCACGTATGGTGGAACGCCTGCCGGGTGGCGAGGAGGCACTGGCCCTGGGCCAGGGACGGCGACCAGGCTGAGTGCGGTGCTGTCAAGCATACAGGAGGCTGAGCGCTGTACTGTCAGGTTATATGATAGAGAACTTGAGGCTGCTGTTTAAGGTGGTGTGGCTAAAGCTCCGGGTAGACTGGACCGAAGCCAGGATTGTCCTCAGGCGCGTGCAGATAGCCTTGCTTAAGTGGTGGATGCGGGGATAGACACCGGGCGGCCCTTGGCCCAGGGCACCTGGATGGTGTAGCTGACGAGCCTGCCGTCAGGGTGTACCTTGTAGAGGTGCGTGTCCCGCCCTGCCACCTGTGCCCACACGCACCTGTTGATGCGCTTGGCATAGGGGAGGATGTCCGACAGGGACTCTACCTCCCTGACCTCTCTCTTGTCGCAGGGCAGCAGCATGTTAGGGTTCCTTAGAAGAAGGCCGGGGCTGGCCTGGGTACCTCTACCACGGCTATAGGGGCATCGTGGTAGAGGTCATAGACATACTCAAGCTGATAGACCCAGGTGCGGGGGCTGATGGGGAAGAAGTCCCTCATCCTGGCAACCCTCTCGGGGCCCGGAAGCTCCCCCTGAATCTTGGTATCCCCGGCAGGATTTGAACCTGCGACCTTCGGTTTAGGAAACCGCTGCTCTGGTCCAGGCTGAGCTACGGGGACACATTCCATGCTGTTCGTTCTCCCTAAAATGGAAGCCCCGGAGGGAGTCTAACCCTCGACCTGCCGCTTAGGAGGCGGCCGCTCTATACGCTGAGCTACGGGGCCAAAAGCTACTTGCAAGCCAACGTGGTTACGTTCACGTTGTAGTTGACGGCAGCAAACTTGGCCTTCTTCCCGAGGGCCTTACGGAGCTGCTTGCGCAAGGCCTTCATCTCCGACTCTGGAACATCGGGGGCACATACCAGGAGTGCAATTCTCATCTTCACCCTCGTTGGACCTGCCGCAAAGCCTAATCTCCGCCGCCATCGCCGCCAGCGTCTCCGCCAGCGTCCGCGCCAGCATCGGCGTCAGCATCCGGCGTCTCTTCCTCTGCCGGGCTTGGCTGTGATGCCGTCTCCTCTTCCTCGTCCCCCCCTGCGACTATCAGCCAGTATGCCAGGGGGACATCGCCGCCATCGTCTTTCTGGACGCTCGTGCAGGCCGCTGGCCTCGGGCAGCGGTGCGCCGGGCGCTTTACCGGCCATAGGAGCACGACCGCCAGTATGAAGAGGACAGCCCCTATTACCAGGGCTTGTGACCGTACATGCATACGGCTCCTTGCTTGGAAGCCCCGGTGGGATTTGAACCCACGGCCTTGCGGGTAGAAGCCGCCTGCTCTCGTTCCGCTGAGCTACGGGGCCGAATGTGTGCCCGTGATAGGCTCACGGTGCCGAGGCCCTACCCCCTTGCGATGGATAGCTGCCCGTTCGCTGGACATTTTGGATGGCCGTCTTGGAACGGGCCGAAGGTCATCCAGCCAGGTTGGCGGCCTTTGGGGTCTCCCCCGCCGGGCCATGCTTACTCCTTGTCTAAGACGGCGTTCCAGTAGAGCCAGGTCTCCCAGTCCCTCCACTCCGGCCGCATGGTCTTGATATGCAGCTTGAAGTTGTACTTCGGGTCGCTGGGCTTCGGGGCTACTGGCCTGGACAGGAGCGCCATGCCGGCCTGCTCCGGGGTCCTGCCGCCCTTCGTCTTGTTGCACCTCATGCACGCCGTGACCGTGTTCTCCCAGGTCGTCTTGCCGCCCTGGCACTGCGGTATGACGTGGTCCGTGGTGTACTCGTGCGTCCTGATGGTCTTGCCGCAGTACTGGCATGAGGCGTTGTCACGGACTAACAGGTTCCGCCTCGTGCAGGGGACGGACTGCCGCCTGCGCCGTACCCAGGCATTGCGCACCCGGATGACCCTGGGTATGCCCATCTCGAAGTACTGGCTGTGCAGTACCTTGCCAGCCTCGTCCTCCTTGACTATCCGGGCACGGTCCTTGGTCCATAGCCTGACCGCCTCCTGCCAGGAGCAGAAGCCGACCGGCGTCCAGTTCATGTCGAGGACCAGGCAGTCATGGCTCATAGGTCACCCCCTTACTAAGGGAGCGGAAAACTGTATAGGCGGGGGAAAGGCCGGATTTTATAGCCTTAAGCGACCGGCAGCCATTAAGGAGCATGGGCGCTGTGTGCGCTCAGACCCCCGCCTACCTTCCACTTACATAATACCTCAGAAAATTGGCAGGGGCGGAGGGACTCGAACCCCCGAAACGCCGTAGCGTGGCGGTTTTGGAGACCGCTGCCGTTGCCGCTGGGCCACGCCCCTGCAAACTGGCGACCTGGAGAGGATTTGAACCCCTAAGTCCGGTTTTGGAGACCGACAGTTTAGCCGTTAGCTTACCAGGCCTTAAGAATTAGGGCCAGCGTCCTTCCTGTTGAACGAAGGCACGGTCAGGCTCCTAGGGGCCTGGCCACTGCTACCATTAAGGCTACGCAGCACGGTGTGCCTGCGGGATTCGGACCCGCATTTCTGGCATCCAGCTTGGTGCCCGTGGCGGGAATCGAACCCGCATACAGCCCCTTGCGGGGGCTGCTTCGGTGGGCGATAACGTGATTCCCTACACCCCGTAGGGTGGCCAGATTATCCCTGGCCTCCGGGCGTCCCGCCCCTTTCGGTTCCTCCGCAACTCGCTCCCACCGAGGCGTTCTCTCGTTGTACGCCGCTGTGCCTGTTCGCATACACGGGCAAAGCTCGGAGGGCCGCAGGCCGACTCGCTACACCAGGATGGGTACCGGGCTGCCGCTGTGCCTGTGGCCCTCGATTACTGGTAGCGGCGGCAGGATTTGAACCTGCGACCTTCGGCTTATGAGACCGCTGCGCTCCCGACTGCGCCACGCCGCCACGAAACCTTGGCACGCCTTGTCCAGCGACTTGCCTGCGGGGTCCTAGAGGGTGCGTACGCTACTCTAAGGTTAGCCGCCTGCGGTCATCTCCGAATCGGCGTGCCTGCTAGGGACATCGGGATGGGATTTGAACCCATGACCTTCCGGCATACCGGACGCTCTACCGACTGAGCTACCCCACGTTCCCCGAGATGGTAGCGGGAATGGGAATCGAACCCACCTGTAAGAGGCTTATGAGACCCCTAAACTCACCAGAGTTCTATCCCGCAGCAAATGGTTGCGGGGGCCGGATTTGAACCGGCGACCTTGAGGTTATGAGCCTCACGAGCTACCAGGCTGCTCCACCCCGCTGTAAGCCCGGCGGTGCCTTGTCCAGATTAGACGACCGGGGGGCTAGGCCCCTCAGGTGGGGTTCGGACCCACATCCCGCCTTGAACTTGGCTGGGAGGGGAGGAGTCGAACCTCTCATTCCGGGGTTCAGAGCCCCGTGGCCTACCGATTAGCCGACCTCCCAGCAAAACTTGGCTCCGAGGCAGGGATTCGGACCCCGATAGCTGCGTCCAGAGCGCAGCGGCCTACCGTTAGCCGACCTCGGAACAACAAACCTGGTGCCAACGTCCGGAATCGAACCGGCCACTCCTGCTCTTCAGGCAGGCGCTATACCATCCTAGCTCCGTCGGCGAAAAAACTTGGTGGGTCGGGAGGGAATCGAACCCTCAACCTTGGGCTTAAGAGGCCCCTGCTCTGCCTAGTTAAGCTACCGACCCGAATCGGTGACGGACATAGGGTCTTTATGCCCCTGGCCGCAGCCGCCACCCGCCCTGGTTAGCCTCGCCATGGCAGCAGGCTTCCGTCATAATCTGGTACCGCCGAGAGGACTCGAACCTCCAACCCTCCGGGTAAGAGCCGGGTGCGCTTGTCCGGTTGCGCCACGGCGGCATATCCTGGTCGGAGCGGCGGATTGGGTGCCCGCAGCCTTCCGCTTAAAAGGCGGCTACTCTTGACCCGTTTGAGTTACGCTCCGCTAAACTTGGCCATCGTATCCCGACTCGAACGGGCATCTCCAGGAAAAGGCCCCCGGCAAGGCGACCATCCGCCTCCCTTTTCACGATGGTGGCTCAGGAGGAGGGAATCGAACCCCCAACCACTCGGTTAACAGCCGAGCGCTCTACCGTTGAGCTACCCCTGAATACTCTGAAGCAGCCCTCTTCTGAGCCGCTTCCTAGCTAATAGGGGGGCAATCTATTGATGGCCCGTAGGCCGCCCCCCTCTAAACTTGGTCGGCGTGGTGAGATTCGGACTCACGGCCTCTCGCTCCCGAAGCGAGCGCTCTGAACCAGGCTGAGCTACACACCGAGCTACTTGGTCAGGGCGGCAGGATTTGAACCTGCGACAACCGGTATCCGAAACCGGGACTCTTCCAGGCTGAGCTACGCCCTGCTAAGAACCAGCGTGCCAACGGCACGCTAAACTGGTCAGGGCGGTGGGATTTGAACCCACGGCAACTCGCCTCCAAAGCGAGGACTCTTCCAGGCTGAGCTACGCCCTGCTAAACTTGGTCAGGGTGGAGGGATTTGAACCCACGGCCTCATGCACCCCAAGCATGCGCTCCACCAGGCTGAGCTACACCCTGACATCTATAACTTGGTCCCGCCTTCCCGAGTCGAACGGGATTCTCTCCCTCTTCAGGGGAGCGCCATGCACCGCATCGGCCTAAGCGGGCCTAAACTTGGCTGGGGCAGGAGGAATCGAACCCCCGGTGCCCGTGAGGGCGCTTGATTAACAGTCAAGTGGCTTTACCAGCGTCGCCTACACCCCAGCAATCAATCTGTTCGGGCGGGACATCCCGGCCAGTCGCCTCGTACGCCCATCAGCGTTGTCAACAGCGTGGCCACCCACCGCAAACTGGAACCCCCGGAGGGAGTCGAACCCTCGGCATCCGGTTTCGAGGACCGGCACCCTATCCGTCTGGGCCACGGGGGCCTGAACTGGTGCCGGTGTGATGCAAAGGGTGTTGCAGGTGTCCTTGGGATGCCTCCCACTGCTCACCTTGCGGCCGGCCGCTCTACCGGCACAGAATGGAAGCCCCGGAGGGATTTGAACCCTCGACCTTCGGTTTCGTAGACCGCTGCTCTGGTCCAGGCTGAGCTACGGGGCCAAAACTGGAAGTCCCGGTGGGATTCGGACCCACGACCTCTTCGTTCGGAGCGAAGCGCCCTAGTCCGCTGGGCGACGGGACCTCAAAGAGACAGGGCTGCTCTGCTTGTTTGAGCTATAGGATGCTGGCCATCCCAGAGGGATTCTCACCCTCATCTCGCCCCCTGACTCGCTGGCGGCCATGATTAACGACCTTTGGCTCTTAGTACCCGGAACGGTCATGCGGGTCTGCCAGCTTGATTTGGGGTGACCGGTGGGACTCTAACCCACTTGGACTGCGTTCACAGCGCAGCGCCTCGTTCGCTTCGGCATCGGCCACAGTCTGCGTACCGGTTGACCCACGGCACGACTTAATCCCATAAAACCAAAAAGCCCACCAGGTTCCTCACCCGATGGGCCTCATTGCTTCAGTCGCCTTAAATCTCTCTAGCCTGCGACAGGAGGCCCAACGGTCGCCGAGCGGGTATTCCGCTTAGGCTGCCAATGCATCTGCGGGTTGGGGTTCCTAAATCGCATCATCCACCAATCGTTGGACGGCAGGCCCGGGTAACACTTTCTGTCCGGCAGCTCCAGCCATCCTGCTGGCCTCAGGCCAGCCCTTTCATCTATATAATACCTCCGGTAGTCGTAAAACCTGGAAGAATTCTGCAATGCCCTACCAGGTGCCGTCCAGGTGCGGCTTCCTGGGCGTCCCCAGCCCCGAGGCCAGGGGGCCTGTATAGCCGGTCGCCCCCCTGCCTGCCTCGAACTGCGCTGCCGAGGCAAAGCCCTCCTCGGTGGGCACGTACACCATCCCGCCCGACACAAGGAGCATCCCCGTGGTGTCCAGGCGGTACTCCCTTACCCATGCCTGGGCCTCCGCCACCGTGCCGAACTCCTTGGCTATCCCCCATATCCCCATGGGGTTCCCGGTCACGGGCATCGGCCATATCATCTTCGGCATCGCTTTTTCTCCTGGGGGGCCTGGGTTAGTCCCTGAGGCCGATAAACAGCAGGTCCGGCCCCTCTATCTCCTCCATTGCCCGGACGCATATGGCAGCGACCTCCACGAGGCCGTCGAACACGCCCTGCCGGTTGCCCGTATACCACCTGCCGTCCCCTATCCTGCCCAGGTACCTCCCGAGCAGGTAGACGTGCGGGGCGGTAAACCTGTACTGGCCGGCGTTGTCCTTGGTCCTGGGGTGCTCCCTGTCCTGGCGGTCACGGGCCTCGCTTATCAGCCTCCTGGCCTCCTCCTCGCTGAGCCTCTCCTCGGCATTCGGGCGGTTATATGTGACAGGGCCCCTGCTTAGGACCACCTCCGTGAGCGCCCGGAAGGCGATAGTCGCCATCTTGGCGATGGCCCTGAGGACCTCTGTCTCGTCTATGGACTTCCGCCACTTCCCCCTGGCCTCGCTGTAGTAGTCCTCCAGCATGAGGAGGTGCGGGGCAGTATACCTGTACTGCTCCACTAGCGGGTGGTTGTCCCTCGGCCACACCCTGTCCTGGTACTCCCTCTCCTTCCTGATGACCTCGAACGCCTGCTCCCTGCTAAGACCCATGGGTTCTCTCCTTCCTTACCCTCTCCCGGCCCGGCGTCTCGTAGGACGCTGCGTGCCAGTACTCCTCCAGGAAGTCCCCTGTCTGCCAGGGGGGCATCACCTGGAGGTAGTTTACCCTTTTCCCCCCCGTGACAAGGCGGGCGAACCTGACCTTCTCCTCGTCGGCCTCCAGGACTATGGCCACCTCGGCCAGGATATCCCCCAGCACGGGGCTGCGCCCGTAGTAGACGTCCCCGGTCCCTGGTATCATGCTGCCCCGTAGTAGAGGTCGTCGAAGTGGCAGAAGCGGAACGCCCTTGCGGGGCCCAGGTACCCGTTCAGGTACTCGTCCCTCGCCGTGGTCATCACGCCGAACCCTATGACCCGTAGGTCGGGGCGGTCCTCCGAGAACACGGAGGTCCGCAGGGGCACCGGCTCGTGCCTCCTTTGCAGCACCACGTCCGGCCGGCAGACGTAGTGCCTGCTGGCCTCTGTGACCATGTGCATTACCGCTTCCCTGGCCTGGATGACCTTGGCCTTACCCCATACCTTCCTGGCCGTCATCAGCAGGGGGGCATCGCTCTTGGAGGGGTCCAGGCCGTATACCTCCTCCATGGCTATGCATGTCCGCTCGTGGACCTCCTGGTAGGGGCCTAGGTACAGCTTTATCCCCTTCTCCTTCCTCCACTCCTGCATGTGGAGGTCTATCACCGGCGACAGCGCCCTGGCCATGGCCTCCCTGCCCCTGTAGCTCCTCAGCAGCTTCCAGGGGGGGTACCCCTTGAAGTCCACGCCCTTCAGGGCCTCGAAGAGCCCCTCCTCCAGGCTGTCCTGGAAGCGGCAGGAACGGGAGGGTACCCTTGCCGTCCCCCTGGCTGTCGCCAGCCCTAGCATGGGAAAAGCCAGCATCCCCGACAGAATCTCGCGCCTGTTCATAGCGGCTCCACCTTTACAATCTTGCTCAGGATGTCCCCTGGGTACCTCTGCCTGGCAATGGGGCGTCCGAAGTCACGTGCCATCTGGGCTATCATGTCGGTCTTGTACGGCCTGTAGCCCCCGGCCAGGTCCTCGCCGAGCGTCCCAGGGGGTATGCCCAGCCCGCTTCCTACCTGAAGGACGGTCTGCTGCCACTCCTTGTCCAGCCCTATCAGGCGGTCGTCGTCGCCGATATCATACCACTTTCCCGCCAGGTCCTTCGCCCAGGACTCCTTCATCCCGTCCAGGCGTATGACGGGGCAGGTGTAGAGGGGCATCGTCGGCACGCGGACATACTTCCCTATCTCCTCCTCCGTGGGGAAGTAGTCCACGTGGTGGTCGTCTATTAGCCCGGCCCAGGCTGGGTTCGTTTTCGGCCCCGCCTTCAGCAGCCTGGATGCGGCG
>Ga0187860_1002408_pt1 | contig 15530 bp, 12 predicted proteins | sample June2016WEW_10_4_FD_132981 | JGI IMG/M metagenome (GOLD analysis project Ga0187860, IMG submission 132981) | Peatland microbial communities from SPRUCE experiment site at the Marcell Experimental Forest, Minnesota, USA - June2016WEW_10_40 | ecosystem: Environmental > Terrestrial > Soil >... | reverse complement strand
GCCGGAGGGTGAATTGCAGAAAAGAATTGCCGACGCGGTGGGAATCGATTCTAATCTGGTTTTATAATGGCAAAATCGATTAGCCGATCCCGGCCGTGCCGGCGGGCGAGATGAGACAGCGGCGGTCGCGACTGCGTTTTGAGATATGATCAACCCTTCGGCGTTGCTTCGCACCATCGTTGTGTTCGCCATTTGCCTGCCGGTGGCGATATTCCTCGGGTACATCATTGCCGGCCCGTTCGATTATACCTTCGTCGGGGTCGTGGGGACGGTGGTCCTGATCCTGATCGCGCCGCTCCTGCTGCGGTATCATTATGCGTTGCTGGTGCTCGGGTGGAACTGCGCGATGATCGTGTTTTTTCTTCCGGGCGCGCCCGGGGTGTGGATGCCGCTGGTGGCCGTCAGCCTGGTGCTGTCCGTCGTTCGCAGGACGATCGACTCGCGCTACCGGTTTATCTCGGTGCCTTCGATGACATGGCCGCTGGTCGTGCTGGCGGTGTTGGTGCTGGTGACCGCGGAAGCGACCGGGGGTATCGGGTTGCGGTCGCTTGGTGGAGCAGTCTATGGCGGCAGACGCTACATATTAATGCTCGTGGGAATCCTGGGATATTTTGCGTTGACAGCGCAGCGGATTCCGCGCGAGCAGGCGGGCATTTATATCACCCTGTTTTTCCTGGGAGGCATTACGATCGTGATTGGAGACACGCTTTACTTTCAAAGCCGCGCCTTGGAGTTCATTTACTGGTTTTTCCCCCCGACGATGTCTTTGCTGGGCGGCGGTGTGGACACGATCACGGGAGGGGCGATGCGGTTTATGGGCCTCGGCATGGCCTGTCAGGTGCTCGGGTACCTCATGCTGGCGAGGCTGGGGATTCGAAGCATTTTCACCCCACACCGGCCCTGGCGTTTTGCCCTGTTTGCCCTGTTAGCAGGCATGAGCCTTGTCGGAGGATACCGGTCGTATTTGATCATGTTCGTCCTGATGTTCTGCGTCCAGTTCTACCTGGAGGGAGCGCATCGGACGAGGTTGCTGCCCGTTCTGCTCGGCGGGTTGCTGCTGTTCGGCATCGTGTCGCTGCCATTCCTGCGACAGTTCCCGCTCAGCATTCAACGCTCTCTGGCTTTTCTTCCGCTCCCGGTCGATGCCGGGGTGCGCGCGAACGCGGAGGCTTCCTCCGAGTGGCGGATCAACATCTGGAAGGCAGTACTGCCTCAGGTGCCGCAATATCTCCTCCTGGGGAAGGGGCTGGCGATGACGCATGAGGAACTTGATTATTCCGTCGAGCAGCAGAGTGGCGCCATGAGAGCCGTCTCGGCGGATCAGGATGCATTGGCTGTGTCCGGGGATTATCACAACGGGCCGCTGTCGGTCATCATTCAATTTGGCATTTGGGGCGTCGTGGTGTTTCTATGGCTGATAGGGGCGGGCATCCGCGTGCTGTACCGGAATTATCGCTATGGAGACCCTGAGCTGCGGATCGTCAACTCGTGTCTGCTGGCTCTGTTTGTCGCAAAGGTGCTCGTGTTCCTTTTCGTCTACGGCGGGGCTTCCGGGGATGTCCAGATATTCGTCGGCTACGTCGGACTGGGTGTCAGCTTGAATGGAGGAATGGCCAAGCCGGTTCCGGAGCCTGTTCCAGAGCCGGCGCAGGCATCCGGTCTTCCGGACTTGCTGCCGCGCCCGCGAACGGCCATGGGCCGCTAGGGTTGGCTGTATCCGCCGGCTCAGAGGCGGTTATACCAGACTGCGGTCGGCTTCGGGACGTCGAACGTCACGCGTTGGCTGGGGGAATACAGGGTGTAAATGGAATAGTTCGTTGGCTGCAGGAAGAAATGGCCGCCTGCCACACGGCGCATCCGGTGCTGGACGACCCACAGCGGTTTCAACAGGCGCACCCACCGTGGCGACATGGCCATGGTGGCGGCCTTCTCGCGAATGGCGTTGGGCTTCAAATTCATGTTTGCGCCCGTGTCCGCAAAAGCAGAAGTGAATCGGTCGAACACAGTCATGGGCACGCGGTTTTTCATGAGTGCGTGGACCCAATGGAAATCACCGAGATCGCGCCATTGCGTGTCAAAGAAAATCCCGCGCTCACGGATCACGCGGCTCCGGAGGAACAGCGAGCTGGTGAGGATCGAGAATCGGAACCATATATGGCAGGGGTGGGGGACCAGCGAGTGCCGGTGGCAGACATAGTTTCCGGAGCCATCCACGACGACGGTGCCGGCCAGGGCGACGTCCACATTCGGGTGCCGCTCGAAGAACTCGTGGACCGACTTGAGGGCGCCCGGCAGATATTGTTCGTCGCAATTGAGATAGGCCAGAATGTCGCCCTGCGCGCGGCGGTACCCGCGATTGACGGCATCGTACATCCCGTTGTCTTTTTCAACAAAGGCCCTGACCCGCTTGTCGTGCGGCAGCCAGTCCAAGGTGCCGTCGTCGGAACCGGCGTCCTGGACGATGTGCTCGAACTGGATGCCTTCCTGGTCGGCGACCGACGCGATGCACAGTTTCAGCCAGTTGGAGTTTCGGAAGCTGGGAGTGATGATTGAGAATTGCACGGCGACGTTGGCTGTGACTTCGAGTTGGGGCAAAGATGCTCGAAGTCTTTGCAGAGGGCAATGTCATTTCATGAATTGTCATTCATGAATCAGGGCAACTTCACGGAGGGCGCAAGACACATTTCGGCTGGGAGGGGCGCCCGGCAAGAAGACCCTTGCCAGGCCAGGGCCTCCTTTGTCAAAATCTTTGCGTGATCGATGGAAATGAACGAGCCGAGCCCAAATTACCTCCGGCAGGATTCGCGAACCTTGCGGGTCAGGGTCTTTCATGAGTGAGTCATGCAGCGCATCTCCGCCGCGGCGGGTGTTGCTCGTTCACAATGGTTCGGACATTTACGGCGCCAGCCGGATGTTGCTGCGATCCCTCAAGCATCTTGACCGCAGGCGATTCGAGCCGCTGGTGGTGCTGCCTGAGGAGGGGCCGTTGAAAGCGTTGATCGAGGCGGAGGGAATAAAGGTCCTGCTGCATCCGCGGTTGAGTTTCATTTCCCGTCCCGTGTTCCGTTCTTGGAGAATCATTCCGTTCCTCCTGAACTGCCCCGTGTCAGTTTTTTATTTATGGCGGCTGATCCGGCATGAGCGCATCGCCCTGGTCTATACCAACACCGGAGTCATGGTCTCACCCGCATTGGCAGCCTGGCTGGCGGGAGCGCCTCATGTCTGGCACATCCGGGAATGGTTTCAGGAATTTCAGCAGATATGGCCGGCCTTTTCCTGGTATATCGAGACCTTTTCATCAAAAGTCATTGCCATCTCCAATGCGGTGGCCGGGCAGTTTAAATCTCGCGAGAAAGTGGTGGTGGTTCACGACGCCTTTTCTCTGGCGGATCACCGCGTGCCGTCCGACCGCCTGCGCCGTGAATTCCGCGCGCGACATGGGCTGGGCGAAGAGTTCGTGGTGGGGTGTGTGGGCCGGATCAAGTTCGTGCGCAAGGGGCAGGAGGTGCTGGTCCAGGCCGCCGCCGTCCTCAAGCAGCGGGGACGGTCCATCAAGGCATTGATCGTCGGCACGCCGTTTCCGGGAAACGAAGATCACCTGGTCCGGCTGCAGAGACTGGTCGGGGAACTCGGGGTCGGAGATCGGATGGTGTTCGCAGGCGAGATGGCCGATCCGCGGCCGGCCTATGCCGCGATGGATGTGCTGGCGATGACCTCGATCCAGGCCGAGCCGTTTGGCGGGGTCGTAAGCGAGGCGATGTCTCTGGAACTGCCGGTGATCGCGACGAACATCGGCGGGTCGTTGGATCAGGTGATTGATGGAGTGACGGGCTTGCTCGTTCCGGCCGGTGATCCTGCAGCCCTGGCGGATGCGATTGAAAAAATGATGGGGGATCCTGAATTGCGCCGGCGAATGGGCGCGGCCGGGGCAAAGCGAATCCGGGAGCATTTCTCCATCGCGGAGATGATCGGCAAAATGGAACGGCTTTTCGACGAGGCGATCTCGTCGCGAAAGGGCTGATCCGGATTGCCGCTTGACGCTCCTCGCGCCGGGAATAACATCCCTAAAATGGGCACGAACGAAACGCCGCTGCGCACCATTCAGATCCTGGGAATTCCCGTCGCCTGCGCCTCGTACGATTCCGCGCTGGAACGACTTAAAGAATTGGCGCGTGAACCGCGTTCGACGACGGTGTGCCCTTCCAACACCAGTATTTTTGCCGAAGCCAGGCACAATCCTGAGTTCGCGCGGGTGATGGCCAGATTCGATCTGGTGCTGCCGGATGGAATGCCCGTAGTCTGGGCGCTCAACTGCTTCGGAGCGGGACTGACCGACCGTGTTTATGGGGTTTATCTCATGCGGCACGCGCTGCAACAGGCGCCCCGGCCGTGGCGGCATTTTTTCTTTGGCGACAGCGAAGCCTGTCTTGCGGACCTGCGTCGCGCGGCGTTACAAATGCAGCCGGATATTGAGATTGTCGGGATGATCAGCCCGCCGTTCCGGCCTTTCACTGAAGCTGACGAAGTGTCGTTTGCGGAGGCCGTCAACCGCGCCGCCCCGGATTTCATCTGGGTCGCGCTGCCCGGCGCGCGGGCGGCGCGTTGGATTATCGCCAATCGCGGGCGTTACCGGCGAGGGGTGTTCCTGGCGGTAGGCGATGCGTTCACCTTGCTGAGTGGACGCCGGCCGATTGCCCCGCCCTGGATGCAGCGCGGGGGGTTAACCTGGGTGTTTCGCCTGGTACGCGAGCCGGCGCGGCTTGGGCCGCGTTACTTAAAATACAATTCGTTGTTCCTCTTTTACTTGTTGTGGGACAGGTTTCGATCTCGCGCGCCCGCCGCTCCCCCCGCAAAAATCAACGATTGAATGAATCCGCTTGTGCCGGCTGTGTCGCTGACGCCTGCGTAACAATCCGCTTTTGCGCTGCGTATTTTTTGCCCGATCACGGTCTGAAGAAGTACGAACTTGAATAATGGTCCGTGACCGCTACCCTGCCTGTCTATGGATTCAGGAAAAATTCTGGTTTGTGGCGCCGGGGGTTTTATTGGAGGCCACCTGGTGGGCGAGTTCCGCCGGCGAGGCCATCGCGACATTCGTGCCGTGGACATCAAACCATTCGACGAATGGTTTCAAGGGTTCCCGGACGTCGAGAACCTGCAACTGGACCTGCAGGAAAAGGCGGCCTGCGAGCAGGCGGTGCGCGGCGCCCAGACGGTTTACAATCTGGCGGCGGACATGGGCGGGATGGGGTTCATCGAAAACAACCGCTGCCTTTGCATGCTGTCCGTGCTGATCAACACGCACCTGCTCATGGCCGCGAAAAAATTCGGTGTGAAGCGCTATTTCTATTCGTCCTCGGCCTGCGTGTACAACGCGGACAAGCAGCGGGACGTCAACGTGACGGCGTTGAAGGAAGAGGACGCCTACCCCGGGATGCCGGAGGACGGTTACGGCTGGGAGAAACTGTTCAGCGAGCGGATGTGCCGGCATTTTCGCGAGGACTTCGGCATCGTCACGCGGGTGGCGCGTTTTCACAATGTGTACGGGCCGCACGGCACGTATGACGGCGGCCGCGAGAAGGCGCCGGCGGCGATCAGCCGCAAGGTGATCGAGGCCAAGCAGTCGGGGAAACATGAGATCGAGATCTGGGGCGACGGCCACCAGACGCGGAGTTTTATGTATATCGACGATTGTCTGAAAGGGGTTCAGGCGATCATGCACAGCGAGATTGTGGAGCCGCTCAACCTGGGCAGCAGCGAGTTGGTGTCCATCAACCAACTGGTGGACATGGTCGAAGACATCGCGGGGATCAAGCTCAAGCGCCGGTACAATTTAAAGGCGCCGAAGGGCGTGAATGGCCGCAACAGCGACAACACCCTCATCAAAAAGCTCCTTCACTGGGAGCCCGACACCCGGCTGCGCGTCGGCATGGAAAAGACCTATCGCTGGATTTACGACAAGATGACGGCGAAAAAGTGACGCCGATTCCTGTGTGTTATCGATCCGTCTCTTCCCCGCGCGCCCATTTTTGTTTGAGCGAGGCGCGGCTTTTTGGCATCTAATAGGATCGAATCGGCACGTTCATGAATGACCAGGCAACAGTCGGAGTCCTCGACCAGTTCCAGACCGATCTGGTCGGGTGCTGGCATCGGCTGCCGAACAAGGCTTTTTTCCTGGTATTGCTGGCAGGCTGGCTGGCGCTGTTTCAGTTTCTGGGCAATCCCGTCATGGGCTACATCCACACGTCGTCACTGTTTTGGTGGATGTATGTGGCTTACAACACCTCGAATCCTGCAGCCGACGATTCGATTGGCTATTTTATTCCATTCCTGGTGCTGGGTTTGTTCTGGTGGAGGCGCGAAGAGTTGCTGACGCTTCCGTTGAGGCTGTGGCTGCCGGGGCTGGGGATATTCCTGGCGGGCGTGGCGCTGGACGTTTTCGGGTACTCGATCCAGGAACCGCATCTGTCGATCGTGGCGCTGTTTGTCGGGATTTACGGGTTGATGGGATTGGCCTGGGGGCCGGCGTGGCTGCGGAAGAGTTTCTTTCCGTTTTTCCTGTTTGTTTTTTCCGTTCCATTGGGGACGCACTCGGACATCATCACCACGCGGTTGCGATTGCTCGTCTGCCAGTTGGTCGAGACCATTGCGCACACGGTCCTGGGGATTGATGTCATCCGGATGGGCACCCAACTGTTCAATCCGTCGGGTGCCTACCAATACGACGTGGCTCCGGCCTGCAGCGGCATCCGGAGCCTCTTCGCCATTCTGTTGCTCGCCACGATTAATGGTTTCGTCACGTTCCGGGCGTTGTGGAAGCGGGTGTTTTTCATGGCGCTGGCGTTTCCGTTCGCGGTGTTGGGAAACCTGTTACGGATGCTGTTGATTGTCCTGGCGGCGGAGCTCGGGGGACAGGAAGCCGGCAATTTTGTCCATGAAAACACGATTTGCAGTCTCATTCCCTATGTTCCCGCGATCGTCGGCCTGCTCGTCATCGGGCGGATGATGGAGAAACGGCAGGCGGCGGCTGCGCGGCCCGAGGGAAAGTGCCCATGAAGAATCAGAAGTGGTTTGTTCTGGTGATTGTGCTGGGATTGATTGCCGGCGCAGCGAGTGCCATCACGTGGTTGAAGTCGAACAAAAGGCTTGGCAAACCCGGAATCCGGGCCGTGCCCATTCCAGGGAGCATGCTCATGAACATTGCCTTGCCGGAGCGGGTCCTGGACTTTGCCTCGACGAATCTGCCGGAGGACCAGGGTGTCGTGGGGTATCTTCCGAAAGACACCAGCTACGCGCAACGGGCATATACCGCGCCCGACGGTTTTTATGTCAATGCCAACGTGGTTTTGATGGGTGCAGACAGGACGAGCATCCACAAGGCGGATCTCTGTTTGCCGGGGCAGGGCTGGCAGATCATCGAGAAGGCGGCGCCCGAGATCGCCATTGAGGGGCCGCAGCCGTATCGGATGCCGGTGGCGAAGTGGACGGTCAGCCAGATGGTGCGGACGCAGGACGGCAAGCAGGTGGAGCAGCACGCGCTGTATGTATTCTGGTTTGTGGCCGACAACGAGCAGACCACAGACAACGATCAGCGCCTGTGGTGGCTGGTACGCGACCTGTTGCGCAAGGGGGTGCTGCAGCGCTGGGCCTACATCAGTTATTTCACGGTGTGCGCGCCCGGCCGGGAGGACGCCACATTCGACCGTGTCCGGAGGCTGATCGCCGCGTCAGTGCCGGAATTCCAACTGCCTCAGAGGACTGCGGGCGAGTCCTCGATTGCCAGGCAGTAGCCGGGGTTATACGGAAGCCATGTCCTTGATAATCCAAGCCGGGCAAAATTGCCATCGGGAGGGGGATTTGGTAGGATTCTGTGTGTGTGCGAACGAAGCAGGCTGAAGTATGCTGAGGCGTGATCGGCAAATGCGGATGCAGGTCCATCAACTGGTGGATGCCCTGTTGTTTGCCATCAGCTTCTGGCTGGCGTACGAGTTGCGGTCCAATCCGCTGGTCATCGACCTTTTCCGGTTGCAGGCGTTCGGGGCCCCGTTCGAGAGTTTTTTCTGGCTTTACGTCATCCTGATACCTGCCGGGCCGTTGATCCTCGAGGCGCAGGGGTTTTACTCGCGCCCGCTGGTATGTTCGCGGCGGACGACGGCTTGGCAGCTATTTAAAGGGTGCGCCTTTACGACACTGGGGCTGATCTTTCTTCTGTTCCTGTTCAAGATGCTGCTGGTGCTCATCGCGCGCTGGATCGTCGTGTGGTTTGGCGGCATCAGTTTTCTGCTCATTTTCGCGAAGGAGGAGGTTCTCCGAACCGTGTTCAGGAGCGAATTGGCGCGGGAACAGTACAAGCGCCGGTTCATCCTGGTGGGAACGAGCGAGGAAACGGCCCGGATGCGGGCGGAGATAGTGACGCACGGAGAGAGCGGCATTGAAATCCTGGCCGAGCTGGATCTGAGCAAGAGTTCCATCGAACAACTGGTTCGGCTGCTGCACGAGCATTCAGTGAACGGGGTGATCCTGAACGCCCAGGGCTCCTACTTTGACCAGGTGGAAGGCGCCATCCACGCGTGTGAACTGGAGGGGGTGGAGGCGTGGCTCATCGCGGATTTCTTCAAGACCCAGATATCGCGGACGAGTTTCGATGATTTCTACGGCCGTCCGATCCTGGTCTTCCGCTCTACGCCGGAGGCTTCCTGGGAGAGCGTCCTGAAACATCTCATCGATCGTGTCGGGTCGTTTGTGCTGATCGTTCTGTTTTCGTGGCTGTTCGCCTTGGTGGCCCTGGTCATCAAACTGACATCGCCCGGCCCGGTGTTGTTCCGGCAACAGCGGTCCGGGTTGAACGGCCGGCCCTTCACGATTTACAAATATCGCACCATGGTGACGGACGCCGAGCAGCGCAAGCATGAACTGGCGGCCATGAACGAAATGAGCGGGCCGGTCTTCAAAATGACCCAGGACCCGCGTGTCACGCCCATCGGCAAAATCCTGCGCAAGTTCAGCCTGGACGAATTCCCGCAATTGTTCAACGTGCTGCGGGGTGAGATGAGCCTGGTCGGGCCGCGCCCCCTGCCGGTGGACGAGGTGAAACATTTCAACGACCTGGCGCACCGCCGGCGGTTGAGCGTCAAGCCGGGCCTGACCTGCCTCTGGCAGATCAGCGGACGCAACAATGTGAAGGATTTCAAGGACTGGGTGCGCCTGGACCTGGAATACATCGACAACTGGTCCCTTTGGCTCGACTTCAAGATCTTGTGGTGGACGGTGCCCATTGTCCTGACGGGGGCTGGAGCCAAATGAAAATGATAGGAATCGTCGCCGGCGTTCGGCGTATTGCGCCATCCGGAGCACGGATGGCGGCAGGCGACGCGGACCGGAGGGAGGGCTGACCCCCCGGTGCTGCCAGATAGGAACCGACCATGTCAAAAAAGCAAAAAACAAACTCAAAGGCATCGCGCCCCGCCTCCGTGGTGACGGGCGCCGCGGGTTTCCTGGGCTCGAATCTGGCGGACCTGCTGCTGTCGCGGGGACACAAAGTGATCGGCATCGACAATTTTGTCACCGGCAGCGTGGACAACATCGCGCATCTGGGAGGGCATCCGCATTTCAAGTTCATCCAGCAGGACGTGACCGAATTCATTTTCCTGGACGTGCCGGTGGACTACGTGTGGCATTTTGCGTCGCCGGCCAGTCCCATCGATTATCTGGAGCTGCCGATCCAGACATTGAAGGTCGGGTCGCTCGGCACGCACAAGGCCCTTGGGCTGGCGAAAAACAAGAAGGCGCGCTTTCTTCTCGCCTCGACTTCGGAGGTTTACGGCGACCCGCTCGTGCATCCGCAAACGGAGGATTACTGGGGCAACGTCAACCCGGTGGGGCCGCGCGGCTGTTATGATGAAGCCAAGCGGTTCGCGGAGGCGCTGACGATGGCCTATCGGAAGGAACACGGTGTGGAGACCCGGATCGTGCGCATCTTCAACACGTACGGCCCGCGCATGCGACTGCATGACGGGCGCGTGGTGCCGGCGTTCCTGAGCCAGGCGCTGAAGAACCAGCCGCTGACCGTCTTCGGCGACGGCAAACAGACCCGCAGCTTTTGTTTTGTGTCCGACCTCATCGAAGGCATTTACCGGCTGATGATGAGCAATTACCGGCTGCCGATGAACGTGGGCAACCCCACGGAAATGACCATGCTCGAATTCGCCAGACGGATCATCCGTGCGACCGGCTCGCGCAGCAGAATCGTTTTCAAACCGTTGCCTCAGGATGACCCCAAGCAGCGCCGTCCGGACATCACCCTTGCGCGGACGCGGTTGAAGTGGAGTCCGCGGGTGCAACTGGACGAGGGTTTGGCGAAGACCATCGAGTACTTTCGCGCGAAGGTTTAGCATCATAAAAACAGGCTTGAGTTTTTTCCGTCGATTGGCGGCAAAAAACGCCCTCAAATTTTTTTCTATTTGACCCGTACGGCGATTTCCTATAACCAGCACAGGCTGCCTCGATGCTGGTCAGCTCGGAACCGGCGCAGGATTGGGGTGCAAGCGACGACAGCCGATGCTGAAATCCAAATCATTTCTGGCGGTGGACTTTGGGGCGGGGAGTCTCAAACTCGCTGAGTTTGAGGTCAATGAATCGGGCGGGTTGCGCCTGAAACGACACGGAACCAAGTCGCTCGGCGCCGAGGGCGCGCAGGAATCCACCCGCGAAGCGTCGATCCTCAAAGCGCTCCAGGAGCTGCTGGCCGAGAAGGGGGTCAAAGCCAGGGAAGTGAACGTCTGCGCGCCGGGCTTCCATGTATTTTCCAAGTTCGTCAAGTTGCCGCCGGTGGACGCCAGCAAGGTGACGCAGATCATCCAGTACGAAGCGCAACAGAACGTGCCGTTCCCGCTCCAGGAAGTCGTGTGGGACTATCAGATCATGGGTTCCGCCACGGGAGGCGAGCTGGAGGTGCTGCTCGTGGCCATCAAGGCGGACATCGTGGAGGGCCTGTTTCGGGTGACCGATTCCGCCAAGCTGCGGCTGAATCTGGCCGATGTTTCGCCCGCGGCCCTGTGCAACGCCTTCCGTTACAATTACGGGGATCTGGAAGACTGCACGATGCTCCTGGACATCGGGGCCAAGACCAGCAATCTGCTCTTTTTCGAGAAAGGCAAGGTTTACTCGCGCAGCATCAACCTCGGGGCCAATTCCATCACCCAGGATTTCGCCAACGAGGCGAAATTGAAGTTCGATGACGCCGAGAAAATCAAGATCGCGGAGGGTTTTGTCAGCCTGGGCGGCGCGTATGAAGAGCCGGAGAATCCGCATCAAGCCGCGATCTCGAAAATTGCGCGCCAATTCATGACCCGCCTGCACATTCAGGTCAACCAGACCATGCAGTTTTATCGCGGACAACAGGGCGGATCGGCGCCGCAACGGCTGTTTCTGTCCGGGGGGGCGTCGATCATGCCTTATACGGCGCAGTTTTTTGCGGAGAAACTGAATGTGCCGGTGGAGTACTTCAATCCGTTCCGGAACGTGCAGATTGATGCGTCGGTGAACCTCGAGGAGCTGGCGCTGGTGGCCCATTCGCTCGGCGAAGTGGTGGGGTTGGGGTTGCGCAACCTCGCCCATTGTCCGGTGGAACTGAATCTGATTCCGGAGACGACGCGGCGATGGCAGACGTTTAACGAGAAGAAGCCCTATTTGATTTTCACCGTCTTCAGCCTGGTGGCGGTGGTGGGAGCCATGGGATTGCTGTTCCAGAAGCTGGCCGACGTGAAGGACAGGGAACGGGTGGCCAACGTGCTCCCGGGCCTCGAACCGCGGCGCGATAGGGCGGACAAGTTCAGCCATGCTTACAATCAACAGAAAATGGCCCTCGCCGGACTGGTCCAGGAGACCACGTGGATTGAGGACCGTTACTACTGGGCTGATGTGTGCGCGGAACTGCGCCGTGTTTTTATCCGGACCGAGGACATCAGCCAGGCCAAGCTCAAGACCGACACCGGGGTGTGGGTCGAGCAATTCCTGACCGTGGCCCCACGCGTGGCGGCGACGCCGGGGCGGCCGGGAGCGGGAGTGGACGAAGGGGCCCAGGGGGCGTCGGTGTCGGGCGCCATTCCAAAACAGATCTCCTACATCACCCTCGTGTGCCGCGCGGTCAATCTGCAAGGCGTTGTTTCCGACGCCAACACGACCATCGTTTACACACTGGAAAGCCAGTTGAAAGCCAGTCCTCTCTTCGACGAGAGAGGGACCCAGCTTCAGGGGTCCATTTATGTCGATGACACCACCGGCACGTTTACGTTCGGCGTGGTGGTGCTGCTCAAGCATCCGTTGAAATTATAGTATGTCCTGGGTCAAACGAAATTTGTATTTCCTGATCGGCAGCACGGTGGCGCTCGTGTTGTTGGGACTTGCCGGCTTCTATTTCTATTCAAACTGGAACCTCAATAACACCAACCTGGACAAGCTCAACGCGGCTTACAGCGAGCTGGACCAACTGGCCAAGAAAGAACCCAACCCGGGCAACAAAGAGGTCGATAACATTGAAATCGCGCGGCAGCAGGAGGCCCAGGTCCGCGTGATCCTGCAACAGGAACAGCGGTATTTCCTGCCCATCCCGCCCATTCCGAACCCGACCAACAACGTGGTGACCAAGGATGAATTCGCCTCGGCCCTGCGGCGGACGATGGATGACCTGGAACATGCGGCGGAGACGGCCAGCGTCCTCCTGCCTCCCAAGTACAGTTTTTCATTCGAGGCGGAGCGATCGCTGACGATCTTCGCCCGCGGCAGCCTCCAGCCGCTGTCCGCGCGGCTCGGCGAGGTCCGGGCCATCTGCAGCATTCTCTACCAGGCCAAGATCAATTCCCTCGACAACCTGCGCCGCGAGCGGGTTTCCGGCGACGATGTTCGGGGCCCGCAATCGGATTACCTCGCATACGGTTCTGTCACCAACTCGATGGCGGTGTTGACGCCTTACGAAGTGACGTTCCATTGCTTCAGCACGGAGCTGGCGTCGGTGCTCGCCGGTTTTGCCGGCGACCCGCACGGATTCGTGGTCAAGGCGATCAACGTCGAGCCGGGAGCCCTCCCGACCGGGGCCGATTCGGGCTCCGGCGGAGCCCCGGGCTACCCGGGTGTGATGACGGCCCCGCCGCCGCCGTCCTCGAAGGGCGGCCCGCCTGTGATGCTGGATGAGAAACAGCTCAAAGTGACTCTGGCGATCGACCTGATCAAATTGCTGCCCAGGAGATAACGCGCCATGCAGTTTCTGAAGAAAAACTACGAAAAGATTTTGCTGGGCCTGGTCTTGTTGGGCCTGGTGGTGGCCGTGGCTTTCCTGCCGTTCCTGATCGACAACGAAAGGCAGGCGCAGGAAGAGCGGCGCAGAATGAAATTCGACTATCCCGTCAAACCGCTGCCGCCGCTGGCGACGAACCGCTATGAGACGGCGCTCCACCGCGCGGCGACGCCCCTGGAACTGGATTTGTCCAGCAGCAATAAACTTCTGAATCCGGTCCGGTGGCTCAAAGGGCCGAATGGACCGATCAAGATGCCGGTCGGGGACGAATTGAAGCAGCTTGAAGTCTCCAGGATCTCACCGCTTTACCTGAACGTCAGCCTGGACTCGTCGAGCGTGTCCGAGTCCGGAGCGCGCTACGTGATCGTGGTGGAGCAGCAGGCGGCTCCCCGGCCGAACCAGCGCGGCAGGAGGCCGTATTACGTGTCCCCCGGCGACAAGAAGGACGCGTTCGTTTTGCGCGAGGTCAAAGGCCCTCCGGACAATCCGACGGCCCTGATTTTGGAATTGCCTGATTCCGGGGAGACGATCTCGATCAACAAGAACAAACCCTTCGCCCGGGTGGACGGCTACATGACCGATCTGCTTTACAAAACGGACATGCGGTCCTTCCCCAACCGTCGCATCGGCGACAAAATCGGAATCGGCGGCGAGGAGTATAATATCGTTGCCATCACTCAGAACGAAGTAGTATTGTCGGCCAGATCGAACGGTAAGAAATATACAGTCAGATACGGCGCCGGATCCGGAACCCAACCGACGCTTCAGTGAACGCCACCGAACCATGAGCAAAGCAGTTACCACCCCACTTTGTATTCTCCTTTTCGCAGCAGCGACTTCGCTGTCATCCGCCCAATCCAGCAACCCGACAGACGCTGCGGTCCAGGAAGCCGTTCGACGACAGGCCGACCGGATCACCCTTCGGCAGGAGTTGGAACAGGCCCGCGCCGCCGAGCAGCGGGGCGATCTTCCGTCCGCGGCCAAGCATTATGACGGAGCCTGGTCGCTGGTGGAGAGCATCGGGCTGGCGCCTTCCGATGCTGAAGCGCAAGTGACGGTCGCCGGATTGACCCGGGTACGAATGGCGCTGGCGCGTGCGTCGCAGGGTCGCGGCGACCTGCGGGACGCCGAAGCGCAAGTCCAGGACGTGTTGCGGGTGAACCCGCGTGATTACGCCGCGGTTGCGTTCGAGAACGCCAACACGCGGATGATGGAAGCGCAGCGCGGCATGGTGCCGAGCCAGGCGGTGCAGGAAGAGGTGCCGATGCTGGAGAATGAAAAACGACAGGCGGCCACACTGGTGCAAAACGCCAGGTTGTTTTATGAGATGGGGAATCTGAACGAGGCGGACGCCCAACTCAAGGAAGCGTTGAAGCTCGATCCCGCTAATTTGAACGCGGTTCACTACTCCGAACTCGTGGAGCAGGCGCGGGCCCAGCAGGCGCTCGGCCACCAGAGCATCGATGACCAGAAGAAACTGGTGAAGGTCGAGCAGGCCTGGTCGGACCCCGTCAAACGCGAGTTGTTGCCGGTGCCGAATCCCATGGCGCGCACCAACCTCATCTATACCGGCAGAGGACGGCAGCGAATCCTGGGCAAATTGGACCGCATCTACCTGGATACAGTGTTCTACGACGGCTTGCCCTTGAGCGAAGTGATTCGCAGCTTGAGCGATGAAGTCAAGAAGCGCGACCCGGAAAAGAAGGGTATCAACATCCTGATCAATCCCAACCAGGAAACCGTCGCGGCCACGCCGGTGACGGCTCCGACCAGCGGTTTTGGCGGCTCCGGCGGCATGCCGCCGTCCGTCAGGCTCCCTGTTTCGGCCTCGGCGCCGGCGATTGATCCCTCGACAGGGTTGCCGGTTGCCGCCGCTCCTTCCAGTGGCGAAGCGGTGGATATCAACGCGGTCACGATCAAAATAAATCCGGCGCTGACGGACGTCCGTCTCGCCGATGTGCTGGATGCCATTGTCACCGTGGCGGATCATCCCATTCGCTATTCGTTGGAGGATTATGCGGTGGTCTTTTCGTTGAAGGGGCCGGAGACACCGGAGTTGCGGATCAGGACGTTCAAGGTCGATCCGAACACATTTGAGCAGGGCCTGCAAAGCGTGGGGGTATTGAACTTTGCCAGTCAGATCGCATCCGGCGGGAGCAGTGGCGGCGGCGGCGGGAGCAGCGGCGGCGGCGGCGGCGGGAGCAGTGGCGGCGGCGGCGGACAAAGCGGCCAGGGCGGC
>Ga0187860_1002397_pt1 | contig 15597 bp, 9 predicted proteins | sample June2016WEW_10_4_FD_132981 | JGI IMG/M metagenome (GOLD analysis project Ga0187860, IMG submission 132981) | Peatland microbial communities from SPRUCE experiment site at the Marcell Experimental Forest, Minnesota, USA - June2016WEW_10_40 | ecosystem: Environmental > Terrestrial > Soil > Wetlands... | reverse complement strand
TCGTTAACCCAGGACCGAGCACGAATCCGAGATCACCGGTCATTTGCATCGTCCATCCGTTATTGAATGCGCCGATCAAAACGCACGGAGACTGGAGAAGATCTCCAAATACGACGTCCTCCCCGGAGCGAAGATCGAAGCTCCGCTTGTTACGCGTCAGGAAAGTAGCCACGGCGACATTGGCTGACACGTCTCCGAGGGTTACATAGGTATCTCTTACGGCGGCAAGATCTCCCGCACTGAATTTTTGATCGGGAGTAAGCGGAATCAGAAATTCATGCCCCTGTGCATCCAATTCATCAAGCTGGTGGGTAGACCTGTATCTTTCAAGGAGCTCGACGCTGGGCAGGTAGACCGGGTTTGACCCGGTGTAAATCAACACCGGTTTCCTTGTCGACAAAATAGGTTCCCAGAATTGTTCAACCGGACTCTTGGACCAAAACAGAAACAAAGATGATGCCAATACAAGGACACAAAGTATCGAGATAACCCAAAATGGCCAGTTTTGCCGACGTTTGATGTCTGAACTGGTTGCCGCGGCGGGGAAGGCGATTTGGGGGACGGCGACGGGAACCGGCCCAGGCTCTGGCGCCAAATGATGGTCGGTTTCGACGTTGCCGCTCTCGAATGCTGTAGCCGGCGGCCTGGACAAAGTTGAAAACGAAGCGTGATAGGAACCCGGACTGATTTCGATTCGGACGCCACTGTTGGCGCCCGGTCCAACGTAGAATTGGGCAAGCCTTTTTCTGAGTTCCGCCGCCCGTGCGCGGACGATCGGGTCAGAATTTGTATCGTAGTCGGGACGCCTGCCAAAGACGTCTGCCCCGATCACTCTTTCCTTCAAGAGTTGTCCGTGCCCGGAGAGTGTCTGGTCAACAATGTATCGCAGGAGGTGCTGAGATTGCTTACTCGAGCGAAAGGGAACACTGACCAGGATTTCTGCGAGCGCCTCCTGAATCCGTGCCGCAGGGAGATCGCGGGGAGCAGTCTCTCGCTGCCGGGAATCGTTGGATTCAACGGCGTGTTCCATTTGACCCCCGACGGTTCCCATATGCGCGGTACTGTACTCCTGCAGATTGACGATGACAAGGTCCATATTTCGTTCGAGAACGCACCCGAACAGTACCGTGCTGCACCTTGCCAATAACCATAAAGTTATCGCTTACTCGCAGTGCGTGTCAACTATGCGCTCTGGTGCAGCTTGCAGTCGGGAAGCTTCACCCGAGGGAGATTGAAATTTGCTGAACTGTGATTGGCGCAATAAAGTCAATGTTTCACAACGAAGCAAGGGGCTTCAGAAAAATGTTGCGCTTCGTCAGATTTCCGACCACGCTCTTTTTGGCGCTGTGCTTGGCCATTCTATTCACAAATTCCAATGTGAATGGAACGGCTGTGGCGCAAGATCACGAGCAAGCTCTTCAATCTCTTCTGGCCGATGCCGCTGCGGCACAGTCCAGGGGAGATTTTAGTGCTGCGGCGGAGTCGTATCGCAAAGCTACCGAACTCGAACCCGCCGTTCCGGAATTCTGGGCCAATTTAGGGCTCATGTATCACGAAGCGGGAAGATCTGCCGACGCCATTCAGAGCTTTAAGCAGGCAATACGCCTGAACCCAGCGCTCTATGTTCCGCAATTGTTTCTGGGCATCGAATACCTCAAAACCCAGAAACCAGACGCGGCCCTGCCATTGCTCGAAACTGCCACCGGGCTAAATCCCAAGGATCCGCTGGCGGAACTCTCGCTGGGGAAGGCTTACGCGATGCTGAACCGTGGTGACCGCGCCGCCGACGCTTTCTGGAGAGCAATACGGTTGGCTCCGAACGACGGAAACGCATGGCTCGGCCTCGGGACTGTCTATTTGCAGCAGGTGGATAACGATGCGCGTCTCATGACTTCGACTTACAACCATTCGCCGTTCGTCAGCCTGCGGGCCGCGGAGACATTTGCCGAGGAGGGCAAGTTGGTTGAAGCCGAGAACGCATACAAGGCCGCGATCTCATCTGCTTCACCGGCACCGTGCTCTCACGCTGAGTTCGGGATTACGCTGCTTCGCGAGAAGAAGATCGCTGAAGCGCGTGAGCAATTTGAAACAGAGACTCGGACCGAAAGCCATTGCGGATTAGCGACGCTTAGTATCGCTGTCGCGAAAGCTGCTGAAGGACATCCGGATGTTGCACTCAAAGCGCTTACTTCGATTGCGGCGGTCGATCCTGGATTTATTCAGTCGAACCTGCATCTCTTCCACGACGCTCTATCGGCCGACCAGGCGAGATCGCTGGCCGATCTGGCACGAGAGCACCAGAGCGCCGGAGATCTTTCAATCGATCTTGGCTCGATCGTTGAACAGGCGCTCCTTTCCGATACCTTGCCCGCGCCAGGAATCGACGAGACGGGAACGTCTCAAGCGACGCGAGGATCGCTGCTGACAGATGCCGAAGCGCTTTATGCGGCGGGGAAGTATGCCGCTTGCAATCAGGTCCTGAAGCCGGCGCTGGAAAAGCTGGACAGCGCGCAACAGCAGATCCTCGCTTCCTGCTCGTTTTACACAGGCGATTTCCTGACCACTTCCAAGGTGGCCGAGCGCCAAAAAGCGAATCCTGCGACTTTAGTGCGTGGTTTGTACTGGGAAACGAAGGCCGACGAAAAACTGGCGATTGCCACGCTGACGCGGGCCAGCGAGATCGATCCAAACTCTTCCCGGATGCATATCCTAACCGGCGATGTGTTTCGCCAAAAACGGCGCTGGAGCGAGGCAGAGGCAGAGTATCGCAAGGCCCTAGACATCGATCCGGCGAGCCACGGAGCGCGCCTCAGCCTGGCGATTGTTTTGTTCACCGAACTGAAAACAGATGAAGCATTCGAGATTACTAAATCTCTCCTGGCGGAGGCGCCGGAAGACTCTGAAGCGAATCTGCTGGCGGGCGAGATCCTGGTGCAGGAACACAAATTTGAAGAGGCCGAGCCTTATCTCTCCAGGTGCCAGAACCTCGATCCGGACCTCGTCCCCCGTCTTCACGTCCTTCTCGGACAGGTATATGCGGCAACGAACCGAATTCCAGCGGCCATCTCGGAATACAAACAGGGATTGGTGAGCGATGAGGATGGCAGCATTCACTATCAACTGGCCCGGCTGTATGAAAAGTCCGGCGACAAGGACGCTGCTGCAGAAGCGATTCGAACATCGCAGCAGCTGCGCAGGCGCTGGGATGATCAAGCACACACAGCCATTGAACAACTTCCAACAGATACGAGCCGGCAGTAGACCATCGCATGAGCCCTACGGGATCCAACTCGCCTGATCAATTTGTAATCGCGCTCAGGCGCGATGGGACAGCTTATCAGGCATTTTCAAGCCGAGATTCATCGGGTTCCTGCATATCTTTTGGCAATCATTCAAGGAGCGACACCTCATGTCTTCTTCCACCTTGCGAGCCCTTTTTGTTTCTTTCAATGTGGCTGCGTGCAGTTGCACCCTTGCTTCGCCGTCGCATGCAAATGCCCAGGCGATCGAGCAAAGCGCAAATGGCGTAACACTTCATTATTCGGGTGGCGCTCTTCACGTAGCTGTCTGCTCTGAGCGGGTCATCCGAGTCGAAGCGAGTCCAACGGATGAATTTCCAAAGCCTATCGTGCCCACCGTGATTCGTCCGTGCGGAGGAGCCCCGTTCACAGTTTCCTCCAATGCCACGACTGTATCGATCAAGACTGGTGCGTTGAGGGTCGAGATTGACCGCGCAAGAGATTCTGTGCGGTTTCTGACGGCTGCTGGGCAGCCCTTGCTGAGCGAGCAACCCAACGGTGGTCGAACGATTACCCCAGTCGATGTCGACGGAACGCAGACCCATGAGATTCGTCAGGACTTTCTCTTGTCACCCGATGAAGCTCTCTACGGTTTGGGGCAGCACCAGGAGGGATTTCTCAACTTACGCGACATACCGATCCGGCTATTGCAGGCAAATACAAATATCTCGATCCCATTTCTTATTTCGACGAATGGATATGGCCTGCTGTGGAACAACGCGGCGCTGACGGATTTCAATCCGACAACAGAGGTGATTCATCTGGACGAAAACGGCGTGGGTACGTTCCAGACAGGGCGAGAAGGAGAATACGGATTTTTGCTGAGCGGCAATGGAAGGGGTAAGCTCCGACTCACCGTCAATGACGAGAAGGTGATTGACCTCACGAATATGTGGCTTCCTGGATTCGCGGGCGGGAAGATGCATTTGGCAGCGAATACAACATATAGGGTGATCGCGGAATCGAGGGGCCATACTGAACTCTCCGTGCGCGCACCGTCGAACACAATGGCCTTTCGCTCGGAAGTGGGCAAGGCGATTGATTATTACTTCATCTATGGACCTGAGCCGAGCCGGGTAATCGCCGAGTACAGAGAATTCACGGGCGCTGCTCCTCTGCTTCCAATGTGGGCCTACGGCTTTTGGCAGTGCAGGGAGCGGTATTCAAGTCAGCAGCAGATTCTGGACACGGCCGCAGAATTTCGTGAGCGCAAGATTCCGGTCGATGTGATTGTCCAGGATTGGCAGTACTGGGGCAGGTATGGCTGGAATGCCATGCGCTTCGATGAGCATGATTATCCCGATCCGGCGCGAATGATGACGCAGCTGCACCAAGAGGATCTTCATTTGGTGGCGTCGGTGTGGGCGAAGTTTGGGGCAGAAACTGCTGTTGATCAAGATATGAAGAAAGAACACCTGCTCTTGACGTCCGAGCCGGACCATAGGGAACCCGGAGAGACACAGGCAAAGGAGGACTGGGCGGATTTATTCAATCCAAAGACGCAGGAGCTGTTTTGGTCGGAGATGAATCGCGAGATGTTTCACGACGGCCTTGACGGGTGGTGGTTGGATGCTTCCGAGCCCGAGGGCGATGCGCTCAAAGGTGTGATGACGAATCTCGGCCCGGGAGAACTTGTACGCAACGCGTTTCCGCTTTACGAAACGAGTGCTGTCTATCAGGGACAACGCGCCGCAACTAACCAGAAGCGCGTCGTGATTCTGACGAGGTCCGCATTTGCCGGTCAGCAGCGCAATGCTGCCATCTCATGGTCAGGCGATATTTCGGCGAACTGGGAGACCCTACGGCGGCAAATCCCAGCCGGCCTCAGCTTCGCAATGTCGGGCTTTCCCTATTGGACGACAGATATCGGCGGTTTCTTCCGTCCAGCCGACCAATATACATCGGCAGCCTACCACGAACTGCTGATTCGATGGTTCCAGTTCGGCGCCTTCTGTCCCATTTTCCGAATTCACGGATATCAATCGAAGACTGAGATGTGGAACTACGGTCCTGACGTAGAGAAGATCCTGACTCAATATGATGAACTTCGCTATCGTCTCATGCCTTACATTTACTCCACTGCGTGGGGAGTCACCAGCCGCGGAGAAACTGTCATGCAGGCATTACCATTTGTCTACCCGAATGACCTTGCACTGAGAGATGTCGATGATGAATTTCTGTTTGGCAATTCACTGCTGGTGAATCCCGTGACGCAGCCGAATGCAGCGAGTCGCAGCGTGGTCTTGCCGGCGGGCAACGACTGGATAGACTTCTGGACTGGAAGAACCTATCACGGTGGACAAACGATTGTGGCTGATGCCCGATTAGAGCAGATTCCAATATTGGTGAAGGTAGGCAGCATTGTTCCCATGGGTCCTGTCGTGCAATCCTCAGCAGAGGCGCAAGACCCACTTGAGATTCGTGTTTATGGTGGGAAAGATGCCGACTTCCTGCTGTACGAAGACAGCGGGGACAGCTATGCATACGAGCATGGCGCCAGAGCAACAATTCACCTGCACTGGGATGATCGTCGCAATATGCTCTCGATTGGGGATCGCGCTGGCGCGTTCCCGGGCATGCCAGGCAAGCAAACGTTCTGTATTGTGCTGGTGAAAGAGGAGCACGGTATCGGAATGGGTTCGGAGTCAGGGCTGGATCGTACTGCAACTTACGCAGGACATCGGATGACAATCGTTCTCCGCAAGCGGTGAAGAATATGCCGAAAGACGAAGGTCCCAATCTTCGCATGCGAGGTTGCGTAAACTCCAATTCGATCCCTCGTTTGCACACAGATGCGCGCGAGCGAAGTGTATCCCATTTGCAACAAGAATCAACTCTTGGTCTTCACAGGCCGAGAAGGAGGTCTGGAAGGCGGGGAATAGGCGCCCGGCTTCGCTGTCAAGTGCAACTTCGACCTGGCTGGTCCGAGGCTTATCTCTTCTGCCGAATTCGGAATTCCAGCCCATTTATAGCCGCCCTTAGGCCCTTTCCTAAGCTGTCTTTCTCTGACAAGCTTGCTCAAAATCGTGGCCACACTTCGAGTTGGGGCGGAATAGCCTCTGGAAATCAATCCATCCATCACGTCGGTGGTCGCCGCATAACCGTCTTTCGCCCTGACAAAGTCAATAATGGCATCGGTCAGAGTTTGGTTTTGGGAAATGGGTTGCCCCAAAAGAGTTTGAAGAATAGCGATGGCTTGCCTAAGCTTTGCACGCTGGCACTCCAAATCGTAGACCATCTCATCAAGCGATTCGAGCTCTTTTGAGGCACCCTCAAGCGCCCTTTGATATGCGGTTTCCATATCGTTTTTTCCAACATCAGCAGCATAGGAGGTTTCAATGATCTTATCAACCGAAATGTTGAGAGAAGTTGTTGAAAAGGGCTCTGGATGGGAGGCCGCCTTAATTGAAGCCGAGGCGCAGATTGCCGAGGCGGAAAAACGGATCGCACAACTTCGGGCAACCGCTTCGGTGATACGGAAGATGATCACAGCGGGCGAACCATGGCCGGGCGATTCAAATAGCCTGGTGGCCATGCAGAAATCAGTTCGTATCTGCATTGACACAACCTGCGGTGAACGGTAGTGCGGGCAGACTGCTCCATCTTTAGCCAGCCGCTTATCGGATAGGGCTGGCAACCTTCAGTTTGTGCTCCGAGTACTAGGTCTCGGCGAGGAATGGATCGACTTCAGGTTTCAACGAGGAAATCATGAAATGTTTCAGTCTACATTTGGGAATTGCCGCGATGTTGTGCTGCAGCTGGAGTGGCCTGGCCCAGCAGAAACCGGCGTTTCTTGATCCGAGCCTGTCGCCTGAGCAGCGCGCAGCCGACCTTGTGAGCCGCATGACGCTTGAGGAAAAGGCGTGCCAACTGGTCAATCAAGCGCGCGCGATTCCGAGACTCGGTGTGCCCTCCTACGATTGGTGGAGCGAGGCGCTGCACGGAGTTGCCGTGAGTGGCACGACGGAGTTTCCGGAACCCATCGGACTCGGCGCGACGTTCGACGCGCCGGGGATTCATGCGATGGCCGTGGACATCAGCATCGAGGCGCGCATCAAACACGCGCAGGCCCTGCAAGCGAATGGAGGGTACAGCAATATCTTCCAGGGGCTCGATTTCTGGGCGCCAAACCTGAACCTCTTCCGCGATCCGCGGTGGGGGCGCGGCCAGGAGACCTACGGTGAGGACCCATTCCTCATCGGCCGGATGGGTGTCGCATTCGTGACCGGCATGCAGGGAGATGACCCGAAGTACTACCGTGTGATTTCGACGCCCAAACACTTCGCGGTGCACAGCGGTCCGGAGCCGACGCGCCACTTCGCGGACGTTGACGTGAGCAAGCACGACGAGCTCGACACGTATTTGCCGGGTTTCCGTGCCGCAGTGGTAGAAGGCAAAGCCGGATCGGTGATGTGCGCATACAATGCCATTAACGGCCAGCCGGCGTGCGCCAACGAATTCCTGCTGCAGGATCAGCTGCGAGGAAAGTGGGGATTCCAGGGATATGTGGTCTCAGACTGCGGCGCGGTCGTGGACATCTTCACCGGGCACCATTATCGGCCGACGCAGGCCCAGGCCACAGCCATCTCGATGGAGCGCGGCATGGACAACGAGTGTGCCGATTATGCGAAGTTAACGGATAACCATGACTACAAACCGTACATCGACGCAGTGCAGCAGGGCTACCTCAGCGAGAGCGCGATGGACACGGCGCTCATCCGCCTTTTCACTGGGCGGATTAAACTCGGCATGTTCGATCCACCGGAGAAGGTTCCCTATACCAAGATCGATGAGAAGGAACTCGACAGCCCCGAGCACCGCGACCTGGCCCGCAAGCTGGCTGATGAGTCCATAGTGCTCTTGAAAAACGATGGCACGCTTCCGCTGAAGACCAGCGGCATCAGGATCGCCGTAATCGGGCCTCTTGCGAATCAGACCAAGGTCCTGCTCGGCAATTACAACGGTACTCCGACGCACACTGTTTCTATTCTCGAAGGGCTGCGCAAGGAGTTTGCGGGCGCCGACATCCGGTACGAGCCTGGAACACAGTTCCTGAGCCATGACGCGGATCCTGTCCCCGATTCGGCGCTGACGGTGAACGGCAAGCCCGGCATCAGAGTGAGCTACTCCAAACTCGACATCACCGACATCAACCACCCTGAGGTTATGAAGCCGCTGGCGGAGCTCGTGGAGCCCACGGTGGATGCCTCTGGACTGCAATTGCCCGCCGAGGTCGCCAACCTGAGCCCGCTCGCGATTCGCTGGGAGGGTGAGCTTTCCGCGTCTGAGACCGGCGACTACAACCTCGGCCTCAAGGCCAACGGCTTCTTCCGCGTCCAGCTCGATGGCCAGAACGTGACTTCATCCTTTAGCGGCGATCCCAATGAGGCCAGGCTGGGACGGGTGCATCTTGAGGCCGGTAAGCTCGCCTTATTGCGCATCGACTACTCCCCGCGAAATGAACCGCTCAATGCGCGGCTGGTCTGGTCGAAGGTCGATCTCAAGGCACAGTCCGAAGCCATTGCAGCCGCGAAGAATGCCGACGCGGTGATCGCAGTTCTCGGCATCACCAGCGAGCTTGAAGGGGAGGAGATGCTGGTGAGCGAACCTGGTTTCAATGATGGCGATCGCACCAGCCTGGATCTGCCCAGGTCCGAGGAGGATTTACTCGACGCGGTCGTGGCGACCGGCAAGCCCGTCGTGCTGGTTCTCACCAACGGGAGCGCACTGGCAGTGAATTGGGCCGAAGGTCACGTCAATGCCATTGTCGATGCGTGGTATCCCGGCGAAGAAGGCGGGACCGCCGTGGCGGAAACGCTCTCTGGAAAGAACAATCCTGCCGGCCGCCTCCCCGTAACCTTCTACACCGGCGTCGATCAACTTCCGTCCTTCGAGGATTACTCGATAAGGAACCGCACATATCGCTACTTCCAAGGTACGCCGCTTTACCCCTTTGGCTATGGCCTTAGTTACACCACGTTTTCTTACAGCGATCTGTCACTTCCATCCAATCCCATTGCTGCCGGGCAACCTATGACCGCTGAAGTCAAGGTGACGAACACGGGCAAAGTGGCCGGCGACGAAGTGGCGCAACTCTATCTCGGCTTCCCGGATGTTGCGGGCGCGCCGATCCGCGCACTTCGCGGGTTCAAGCGCCTGCACCTCGATCCTGGCCAGTCGGAAAGAGTGCACTTCGACCTGAAGCCACGCGACTTGAGCATGGTTACCGAAGCGGGCGAGCCGATCATCCCGGGGGGCAAGTACTCTGTGTCGATCGGCGGCGGACAGCCCAATACCGGCGCTCCAACGGTGGAAGGGACGTTCGAGGTGGAAGGCTCTTTCGTGCTGCCTGAGTAGATGCTCCAAATCCGATGCCCGGACATCCGCGGGCATTGCCGGGGGCCAGATCATTCCTGATCTGTGAGACATCCATGAGTAAACGAATGACTCGCCGAGAGCTCATTAAAGATGTTGGAGCGGCGGGAGCTACGACTCTATTGGCCGTTGGTTCAGGAAAGGCAATGCCCCCCGCGAATCCGTTGGACCAGGCAGCGAGAGCGGAATCACCCGCTCCTCAATCACCGCAGTTGCCCGGCGACGGGAAGTCAGTTTCCCGCAAATCTCAGGCACCCCTGGGCGCGCAGGAGAATCCTCTGGTGGAACTGACCGCAGGGGACATGATCGTCGCGTTCGATCGAAGGTACGGCTCGATCTCTTCGATCACCAGAAAAGGCGACCCGCTGGGGACGAACTTTATCGGGAACGAACAAAACACGCCCGGTGTCGATGTCTCGAACTCCCGTTGGACCGGAGATATGGTGACGCATGTCTGGGATGTCACCGATACCAACCCGGCCCATCGCAATTGGTCCCCTCGTTCGAGCTTTGTCCTGAAGGGAAAGTGGAGGCCGGAGCTGACCGGAAGGTCCGGCGATATCCGTCAGGTGAGCTTCGACGCCGGGACGTTTGCCGTGAACTATGAGGGAACGTCGACGAATCAGGATGGCATCCGGAGTTTCCGTCTCGCTATGAAATACCGCAGGGGAGAAGGGCGTTCTCTGCTCTGGGATGTCGAACTTCGCAACGTCACGGATCACATCATTGAGCTCGGCGACCTTGGATTCCCTTTGATGGTGAATGATGACCTCGGCGAATTCTACCGGGATCCCAAAACCGGCCAGCCAATTCCTCCTGACGAGACGGAGCACCCGCTGAGAGATCCTGCCGATCCGTTCTCCGTCTATCTCGAGCAATACCCTCGGATTCAGAAACAGTACCACGAGCAAAAGGTCGTGGCTCACCACTACATAGGCGGGCACAGCTCGTATGTGCTCATCCAGCGCCCTTTGGGCGATGTGCCGTTTCTTCTTCTCCATACCCTGCAAGACACGGCATTCGAGTGCGTCTATCGTGACGACAGTTCGTTCGGAGAAAAGGTGTACTGGTGGGACAAGCCAAATATCCTGGCAGTCCATTCCTGGGCCACAAGGAACCTTCGGGGATGGAATAAGAATCCCTGGATCAACGGGCATACCTCACTGGTCCTGCAGCCGGGAGAGAATTGGTCCTGCCAACTGCGCTTCGTCTTTGTGGAGAGTTATGACGCGATTCGCGAGGAGCTTTACGAAGCGGGTAACCTCGGCATCCGCATTCTGCCCGCCATGGTGGTTCAGGAGAATACCGATGCTTACGTGGAGTTACGATCGAAGTCCGAGCTCGACAGGATCGATTTCCTTTCCGACAACATTACGGTCAAGGAAAGGAAGCGCGTCGACGACAAGACCTTGTTGACGCTGACCTTCAAGGGCCGGGGCCAGAAAAGCCTCAAACTGCACTATGCCGGCCGCTGGACCAGCCTGCACTTTCACTGCATTGAGGACATCGCGCAACTGCTCAAGGCCCGGGGACAATTCATCGTAGATCGGGAATTCTACGAGAACCCCAACGATCCCTATCACCGTCACCACATGTTCCTGCCCTTCGACCATCGCACAGGAAGCACGTTTCTCGACTCGGATGAAGTATCAGAAGTGGGCGGAAGCGACGCCGAATTCGGATTTTCAGAGCCCTTGTTCCTGGCCGAGAAGAACGTCTACTATCCTTCCCCGAAAGAAGTGGCAACCCTGGAAGCCTACATCGGCGATTGCCTGTTCAAGTACATTCAGGATCCCGAAACATTCGAGGTGATTGCCTCTCTTTACTGGAAACTCAGATATCCGTCGAGCCCGTGGAGCCATTGGACGGTGGAACGAGCCGAGGCGACCTATCGATCGTACAACTATGCTCACGTGATGAACATTTATCACGCCATGTACCGCATCGGCAGACGATATGGGTTGCTGACACGGAAGCGCCCGGAGGATTATCTGAGGATGTCGTGCCGTACCTGCCTATACATGTTCCAGACCGTACCGTGGGGGCACATTGGGGTGATGGGAGGCTCGAACGCTCTGAACATTCTCGACGACCTCTGGAAGGAAGGCTGGCAGGAAGAATATCGCAACCTATTGGAGCAAATCAGGAAGTGTAACGAGGTCTTTCTCAGAGACCCCTATCCCTACTCCTCCGAGTACCCCGCGGACACAACCGCTCAGGAACAGGTCTATTTCTTCACACGCTACTTCGGCAATACCGAGAAGAACCTCAAGACGCTGCAAATTATCAAAGCGCTCCGAGGCGGGAACCAGCCCGTCTGGTTTCAATATGGCAATGACAACAAGGGCGATCTGACCTGCTGGTACACCGAGTCGACCAATGGCTGGGCTTTGCTTCGCGCGTTTGAGGACACCGGCGACCTGGACACATTCATCAAAGGATACGCGGGCGTGATGAGCGTGGAGGTCGATCTGCTTCCCGACGGAATGTGCTTTGCTCATTTCATCTCGACGCCGGGCATCTTCGATTTCACCCCTCCCAGGACACTCGATGGCGGGATCGCGCAGTTTGGATTTCTCAGGGCCGTGAAGTCCTACGTCATGCAGGATGATTCCTTTGGCCTGATCGGTTGCGGCTGCCGCGTGGAATCTTCAGGAAGTGAGATTCGCGTCTATCCCCGGGATGGCTTGAAAAAGCGGCTGAGATTCGTGCCACAGAGGGTCGACGTGGAAGCCGCACAGGGAGAGGTCGACCAAGTAACCATGAGCGATGGCGGAAAGCAGTGGGAGCTCCGTCTCAGCGATTCGACAGGCGTGGTGAAAAGGGCTGAGTTGGAAATCAAGGGCTTGGAAATAGGAGATTATCTGATTCGGTATGGAGGTTCGGTGGACCGCAAGCTGGTCTCAGATGTCCTGAAACTCTCACTCCCTATCGTCGACGCAAAGCTGATCGGAATTGAAAAGGTGTAAGCAGTTTTAGAAACGACCAATCGCACCTGGGCAGTTCCGCATACCCGGCCGTCGATAACCGCCGCACAGGGCCACTCAGTCAACTTCACCGCCTCTCGACGTTGCCTGGAATTGCGCCTTCTCACACACTTCTCCTCGACTGAAGCCTGCGGAATTGTCCTGCTCGCGTTTCGCGCGAAACACTCTGGCCTTGGCGCGAATGAAACGCATTTGACTGATAAATGGGCAAGAATATACTTGACACACCAAGCGCTCGGTGGCATAGTTAGTTTATGAGTGACTTTGCCACTACCAACCTACCAAAGAACCTGCTTGGTGCGATTCGTTACTTCGCTGATCCCGATGTGTGCGTTGACTTTATGTCATCGATGCGCTGGCCGAACGGCGTTGTATGCCCTCATTGCGCCAGTGAGCGGGTTTCCTATCTCAAGAGCCGTCGCATTTGGAAGTGTTTGAATCGCGATTGCTACAAGCAATTCAGTGTCAAGACTCAATCGGTTTTCGAGGATTCGCCCGTTCCGCTCGATAAGTGGATGGTTGCGGTTTGGATGGTAGTGAATTGCCGGAATGGTGTCAGTTCCTATGAAATCGCTCGCATTAACAAAGTGACCCAAAAGACTGCTTGGTTCATGCTGCATCGCATCCGACTGGCTCTACGGCGCGGCAACTGGGAACTGATGGGAACCGATGGAACTGGAAACGTGGAAGCCGATGAAAGCTGGATCGGCGGAGCGCCACGGAATAAGCACAAGAGCAACCGGGAGCCGCGATTCATGCTTACCGCATGGGACACCGTAATCGAGAATCCGAAGTGGCGAGCCGAGCAAGGCAGAGGGACTAAAAAGACTCCAGTCATGGGATTGCTAGACCGCGAAGCGCGTCAGGTTCGCGCTGGAGTGATTCCGCGAGTCAGCCGCGAAGTCCTGCAAGATGCAATTCTCAACAACGTGTCAAAGGGAAGCCGGATTCTGACTGACGAGAATCACGGCTATACCAGCTTGCCGAAACTGGACTTTGTGCATGAGGCCGTCAACCACGTCAAGGAATACGTGCGCGGCGACGTGCATACCAATGGGCTGGAGAATTTCTGGTCCCTGCTCAAGAGGTCATTGCGCGGCACCTACGTGGCCGTAGAACCATTCCACTTGGACCGCTATCTGGATGAGCAGATGTTCCGCTACAACAACCGGACCACCAAAGACAATCCACTGGATGACAGGGACCGCTTCATGCTGGCAATCTCGCAAATTTGGGATAAGCGAATCACCTTTGCAGAGTTGACCGGCAAGGTGGGACAAACGGAGCCGGAAGCGCTCTAATTTGCCGATTTGGGCGAAGTTACCGAAACGTGGGAAGCGGAGGCGCTAGGCTTCTGCTTTTCTGTTTCTGTGCCCCTGTTTATATCCGCCTTAGACACTTTTGCAATGGTTCGCATGGCGGAGGTGAAACGCTCAAATTCAGGATTGTTCGGCGGTCGTTTCATCGCGTTTCTCCGGCTATTTGGAGGCGAAATGCGCTCAGCTTGTCGCCTCTTGATTGGAGATGCCTTATTGTTTTGACGAGCTGTTCCATGTATTGACTGTCCGACTCGTCAATCACAGCCGACCTGCATCCATTGCACATAAACGCCTGATGTATCGGAACCGTATCCAAGTCGTAGTAGACGCGAACGTGACACTTCGGACAATCGTACTCAATCCCGAGTATCTCCTTGAGATCGATAAAGTGACGCGATTCGCTAATCATGGCGTTTATGATAGCGCACTTTCAGGTCTTCGGGATCGAAAAGATTGAAGTAATATTTCAAGTCTTCTCCGGTACCAAATATTAGTTTGCATTTGTTCCTCGCAACACCATCAATAAGAGACAAAAAGTCTTTCCTGGGCCATCTGCTTCGATCAGTCCAACTATCGCTCTCGATGTAATATTTGTTCCATTGCCAAGCGACGTAATCAGCCGCCTCAAGTCCTCGCGCTTGGCCCTTATCCACAATAGTGAAAGATTTGGCCCTGATAAGCCGAGCAGTCTTTTCATGCGCCCTCATGTGCGATACCGCCCGCACAACTTCAGCCTCATCTTCGTCGCCTGATTCCATGAAGTAGGCGAATGATTCATTCTTCAGACCGTCTTCCAATAACCAATCCCCGTTTATCAAGAGACAAATCTGAGTGGCCTGAGAGTGGAGGCAAGTGCCGATTTGCTCTTTCCATTCGCTCGATGCCATCGCGAGAAATTCTTCCGGGCGGAAAGAGATAACCATGATCCGCGAAATACTCTGCGCGATCATTTGAGGGATACGCCTTGAGTCTTGCTCATACAGGAACTCTCGATGCGGAGTATCTCTCTTGAACGATCCGGCTCCGGGGAAGAACTCTTTAGCGTGGAACGCATCAGCGCCCCACGCCGCCAACATTCGGTTCCAATCCCTCACAAATTGCCTGTAGGCAACAGGCTTGAAAATAACGCAGGCGACGCACATCACCTCGTCTTTATCGCCGCGCTTCGCTGCGCGATCCATGTAGGCTTTGAACATCGCGAGTAGGCCACCGCTCGAAGGCAGTACATCGTCCAAGAGCGGAAGAATGTCTTCGATTATCTCAGTGAACGGGAGGTTGGGCCTGATTTGAGCGCAGGATGCCATTTTCCCATGAATATCACCGAAATTCAGACCTCACCCACCACGCACACCAAAGCCTTGGTGCGCCAACTATATTTGTGCCGATAAATGACACTCAGGGGTCTCGTGTTCGCCAGTCTCAGAATTTGAGAAAGGTAACGATACAGTTATCGCATACTTTAAAGCAACTGTGGTATAAGAAGTTGTGCCAACTACGATGAAAGATATCGCGCGTGACCTCGGTGTTTCGGTGGTCACGGTTTCAAAGGTGCTCCGAAACCACGAGGACATCAGCGAAGCCACGCGGAAGCGAGTTCTGGATCGTGTGAAGGAGCTT
>Ga0187860_1002396_pt1 | contig 15597 bp, 17 predicted proteins | sample June2016WEW_10_4_FD_132981 | JGI IMG/M metagenome (GOLD analysis project Ga0187860, IMG submission 132981) | Peatland microbial communities from SPRUCE experiment site at the Marcell Experimental Forest, Minnesota, USA - June2016WEW_10_40 | ecosystem: Environmental > Terrestrial > Soil >... | reverse complement strand
TCCGGCTTTCACCACTGGCGAGCATTTTTAGACCCCCTGATATGCTTGTTTTACCTCCTTATATCATATAGTTAGATTATTACCTACCTTTTTCTACGGCATAATCCAGGTAAAGGTGTATTTCATGGCTGCTATCTCCTTATGGGAAGAAGATAGCACATAAATATACGTGTGTCAAGGGGATAATCACGCAAGGTTCAAGGTTCAAGGTTCAAGGTTCAAGGTTCAAAGTTCAAAGTTCAAAGTTCAAAGTTCAAGGCTCTAGGTGTTGCTGGCGGGCTGAAAAATTGGTTTTAATCCGCCGCCCCCGCTGCAGGCGATGGATCCATATCCCTAGCGCCCGGTTTTTTTTCCAGGTCGAAGGCCCGGGCCGGGCCTGCCCCGGAAATGGACCACGAAGACAACCAGAACAGGGCCAACAAGGACAACAAAATCGCCAGCAGGCTTGGACCAAACCACTTCATAGCGAATATCTGGCTTTCCTGAATAGCTTCGAGGGGGTTAGGCAGGTTCCGGTTATTCCCCCCGGCGGAGGCGTTGCAGCAATGCCGTGGTGGAATACCCCTGGACGAAGGGCAGGATTAAGACCTTGCCACCCCGGGCCAGAACTTCCGCCCGGCCTACGATTTCGCTTAATTGATAGTCCCCGCCCTTCACCAGGATGTCCGGCTTAAGAAGGGTGATCAGCTCCAGGGGGGTGTCATCATTGAAGAGCACCACCCGGTCGACACAGGCCAGGGCCGCCAGGACCCGGGCCCGGTCGGTCTCCGGGGTCAGCGGCCGCCCCTGGCCTTTGTCCAGGCGGCGCGCCGAAGCATCGGTATTCACCCCGACGATGAGGGCCTCCCCCAGTGAGCGGGCCTGCTCCAGGTAGGCCACGTGGCCGGGATGCAGGAGATCGAAGCAGCCGTTGGTGAAGACCACCTGATGCCTCTGGGCTTGCTGCTCCTGGACCCAGCGAGCCGCCGCCTCCCAGGTCACTACCTTGTAGCCGGTGTTGCAGTTAGACAAAAATGTCCTCCAAATAAAAAGACCATAGTAGGAATGCTGTTCATTTAAGCGCCAGGAGCCGATGCGGAGTCATTTCTTTTGTCATTCTGAGGGAGCCGAAGCGACCGAAGAATCTCTAAATAGGAGATGCTTCGCTTCGCTCAGCATGACAAAAAATTTAGGGTGGGCTGCTCACCAATTCCTTGGAAAAGAACCGCTTAAGTGAACCGTATTGCCTTTAGCAGGACTTCCTTTCTAAAATGCGGTGCAGCTGTGGGAGGGCAGTGAGCACCGCGGACCATTATTCCTGCTTCACCCGGGCCACCGTGAGGACCGCCACCCCGGCGGCCCCGGCCCGGCGCAGCGCCAAGGCGCATTCCTTAACCGTGGAACCGGTGGTGTAAAGATCGTCAATGAGGAGAATGTTCTTTCCCCGGACCTCTTCGGGGTGGGACACGCTGAAGGCGGCCCGGACGTTAGCCCGGCGCTCTTTGGGCTTGAGCCCCACCTGGGGCACGGTGTGGCGCACCCGGGTGAGGACCTCCCGCCCCAGGGCCGCGCCTTTGAATCCCTGGGCCAAAAGCCAGGCCTGGTTGAAGCCGCGGGCCCTGAGGCGGCGGGGGTGCAGCGGCACCGGCACCACGAGGTCGGCGGCGGCGGCCAGCTCCAGGCAATCGGGGCGGTTCAGCCAGCTTTGCAGGACCGGCAGATAGGCCATCTGGGCGGAGAACTTGAAGCGCTTGATGGCCGCGGCAACCGGCCCCTCATAAAGAGCGGCGGCCCGGGCCCGGTCATAGGGGGGCAGCTCTCCGGCGCACTCTCCACAGAGGCGGTCGCCGCCCTCCCGGGTCGCAAAGACCCGACCGCAGCAGAGACACAGGGGACTATGCGCCCACTCGATTTTCCCCTCGCACTCCGGGCAGACCGCCTGCGCCGCAACCTCCCCCACCGCGGCCCCGCAGAAGAGGCAGAAGCGGGGCAGAAAGAATTCCAGCAGGTTCAAACTGAAGCGCTTCAGGAAGGCCGGGGCCAATGGTGTCATCTCACCTCCCCTCACCAGAATCCATATAATGACGCCGGCCGGGCAACTGTCAAGCTAGAATTTAGGTGAGGCTGCTGACGTAGACCGACCTGGGTGGGCAAATTGCGGGAATCACGGGTAACGCTGGCTAAAAAGGCGGGCACAGCCCGCCCTATGACTGGGAAGGAAGACGGGATTTTATAGGGCGGCCTATGGCCGCCGATTATCGGGGTTATGCCTGTCGAGCAAAATTTAGGTAAGGAATGTGGATGGGTGGGCGACCGGAAAGGTGCACGTTGCGCAGCTTGCCGAGGCGCAGGCGGGACGCCTGCGCCACCAAATACATATTTTTCCAGGAGGGGGTTGGGGGGAACCTCGCTTTTTCTAAAAAAGCGGGGTTCCCCCAAATCATTTTATCTTTCGATTGATTATCGCGCCGCCAGACGCTGGGCCAGGTCTTGGGCGTCGTCGAAGAGTTTGTGGACGGCAGCCTCCGTAAGGCCGGCGCCCCGGGCCAGGCGTTCCGCCTGCTGGCGGCTGATGAGGTCTCCGGGGGCGTGGGTGTCGGTATTGAGGATTAGGGAAGCGCCCACCTCCAGGGCAGTGCGAGCCACATGGCCGTTGGCCAGGCAGTGGCCTTTGCGGGCCGAGATCTCCAGGAAGACGGAGCGTTCCCGGGCCAGGGTCGCTTCCTCCTGGGTGATGAGGCCCGGGTGGGCCAAAATGTCGATGTCGGCCTCGAGGGCGGCCCGGTTGGTCCCCGGGGCCACCGGCTCCGCCAGGGTCTCGCCGTGCACCACGATGAGCGGGACCCCCAGGGCGCGAGCCTGGGCGGTCAGGGGGCCGATGAGGGCAGGGGGCAGGTGGGTGAATTCCAGGCCGGGGATGAGGTAGGGCGCCTCCCCCCGGTTGAGGCTCCGGGCCGCCGCCTGCAGAAGGGCGAAAATCGCCTCGAAGTTGGAGGCGTCCACGTGGTCGGTGATCCCCAGGTAGCGGTAGCCCTTAACCTGGGCCCGGCGCCATAACTCCGCGGGCAACAGCTCGCCGTCGCTGTTCAGGGTGTGGGTGTGCAGGTCGATCATGAAGAACGGTTTTCGTTTTCTGTTTTCAGTTTTCGGTAAATATCAAGGCCGGATTCAGAAACTATAAACTCGAAACTGGGCGACCCGATCACAGGCTGGAAGCCTGTGCCACTGTCGCCCCTACAACTCGAAACTACATCTTGTATTTGCCGAAATCTTCGGGATCCAGGCTCTCGAGGATCTCGGTCCATTTCTTGGCGTCGTCGCTGGTGATGGCCTCTTTGGCCGAAAGGTCGACCCGGCGGGCCTTTTGAATCACCATTTCCGCTACGAAGATGGGGGCCTTGGCGCGCAGGGCTATGGCGATGGCGTCGCTGGGGCGGGCGTCGATGGTCAATTCGCTGCCCCCCCGCGAAAGGTAGATGAGGGCAAAATAGGTGTTGTCCCGAAGGTCACAGACCTCCACCTTGCTCACCTGGGTCTCCATTAGTTCCATGATATTTTTCAGCAGGTCATGGGTCATGGGGCGGGAGAATTTAATGTTCTCCAGCTCGCTGGCGATGGCCGTGGCCTCCAGTAGTCCGATCCAGATGGGGACCGCCTTGTCCGACGCCACATCCTTGAGGATCATGATGGGGCTATTGGTAAAGGGGTCAATGGTCAATCCGGAAACGGTCATTTCCCTAAACATGTTGCCTCCTGCGATGGGGACGCCTCAGGCATCCGCCCATACTCCAAAGAACGGGCCTGGGGCCAAGAGCCTGTTAAGGAATGGGGGTGGGCCGCGGTGATGGAAACCTGGGTCAGTTGTCCCGTCAGGCGCCGCGGTCCGGTAAAATTCACCACCTGGTTGGTCCTGAGGCGGCCGCAGAGCTGCTCCGGGCTGCGTTTGCTGGCGCCCTCCACCAGGACCTCCTTAACCTGCCCCAGCAGGCGGGCGTTTCCCGCCAGGGTGAGTTCATCCTGCAGGGCCTGCAAGCGGGCCAGACGCTCCGCCTTGACTTCTTCCGGCACCTGGTCCGGGAAGCCGGCGGCCCGCGTTTGGGGCCGGGGGGAAAACTTAAAGGAGAATGCTTGTTCAAAGGCCACCTGCCGCATCAGGTCCAGGGTCTGGGCAAAGTCGGCCTCGGTCTCGCCGGGGAAGCCGACGATCAGATCGGTGGAAATAGCAATGCCGGGGCAGGCGAGATGCAAGCGGGACACTCGTTCCAGGTAAGCCTCCCTGGTATAACCGCGGTTCATGGCCCGGAGGATGCGGTTGGATCCAGACTGCACCGGCAGGTGTAGATGCTCGCACAGGGGTGGGAGCGAACCCAGGGCAGCCAACAATTCATCCGACAGGTCCCGGGGGTGGGAGGTGGCAAAGCGCAGCCGGGCCAGCCCCGGAAGTTGGGCGAGGCGGCGCAGCAACCCGGTAAAGGTGATGGGGGTGGGCAGGCCGCGGCCGTAGGAGTTGACGTTTTGCCCCAAGAGGGTGACTTCCAGGCCCCCGGCGGCTAGAAATCCGGAGACTTCCGCCATGATGGCTTCGGGGGCCCGGCTGGCCTCCCGGCCCCGGACGTAGGGAACCACGCAAAAGGTACAGAAGTTGTCGCAACCTTGCATGATGGTCACGAGGGCCTGGGCCGGCCCCCGGGACCAGACCCGGATAGGCGGTTCAGGGAGGCCGCGCTTCATCTCCAGCGCCGCCAGACGCTGGCCCAGGGTGGCCCGGCGCACCAGCTCCGGCAGGCGCCGGCTCGCCTGGGTACCGAAGACCAGGTTCAGGTGCGGCGCCGCGGCCAGCAGGCGTTCCCCCTCCTGTTGGGCCACGCAGCCTCCCACCCCCAAGATGAGCCGGGGGTTCTTGGCTTTCAAGAATTTCAAACTTCCCAGCAGGCTCTTAAGCTTTTCCTCGGATTTGCGCCGGATGGCGCAGGTATTGATAAGATATAGATCCGCCTCTTCGGCCCGGCAGGTGACCTCATATTCCGGCGCCAGAAACCGGGCCATCTGCTGGGAGTCGGCCTGGTTCATCTGACAGCCGAAGGTGCGGATGTATAGCTTCTTTTTCAAGACCGGCATACATTTATTTTTATTAGAAACCCCGGCCCTTGTCAACTCCGCGGCCTCCGTCCCTGGACAGGCCCGGCTCGCTGGAGTAAAATGGAGCATCCTTGCGGGGAGGGCGAGGGATTTTGCCAGGCTCAGCGCAAAAACCTTGCTGGACACTACTGATTTTTTGTATCCTTTAGCATTTTTGTAAGGGCGGGGGCTTTCTGTCCCCCCCGGCCCTCTGCCCAAAAAATAGAGCCCCGGAGCCTTTATGTTATTCCCCATCCGCGGGGCGCCGGCACTGCGGCGCCAGCCATGGGTCACCCTGGGTCTGATCGCCGTCAACCTGGCCGTTTTTCTCTATCAATTGCGGCTTGGACCGCAGGCGGGCGCGGCCCTCGTTCTGCAAAAAGGGGCGGTGGCTGCCAAGCTGAGCCAGCCGCACTTGCTATTTTCGTACCAGGGCCTGAGGCTGCTGCCCACCATGTTCAGCTCCCTGTTCCTCCATGGGGGCTGGGTCCACCTCGTCGGCAATATGTGGTTCCTCTGGATCTTCGGAGAGGCCCTGGAGGATGACCTGGGCCACTGGCGCTTTCTGGCCTTTTTTCTGTTTTGCGGGTTCTTTGCCGGGATCTTCCATGTGTTGTGGTCGTCGCAACTGCGCGCCCCCTTGATCGGGGCCAGTGGGGCCATCGCCGGGGTGTTGGGCGGCTACCTCAGGCGATTGCCCAAATCCCCCATCCACACCCTGATACTATTCCGCCTGCGACCGGAGATGGTGGCCATCCCGGCCTTTGTCTGGTTGGGGCTGTGGCTGGTCCTGCAATTTTACGGCCTGCGGCAGGGGGGGCCGGTGGCCTGGATTGCCCACTTGGGGGGCTTTTTCATCGGCCTGGTCACGGTCAACCTCTTTACCCCGGCCCAGGCGGGGAGGCCGCAGCCGACCCGCAAATCTGGCCGGAAAGCTAAAGGCAAGAAACAAGGCAAGAAGCAAGTGAAGAAGCAAGATTGAAGAATTTTTGGTAAAGGCCAGGTGGTCTTGCCAGGCGGCAGCCCGGCTCAGGCGGGCGCCGGCCAGGGTGCAATCTACGGGCATGGCTGGGAAAGCCATGGGAACATTAGGATAAGGAGTTAATATGCAATTCAGTGAAGGGCGGCTGGGGCGTATCTTCGTTTTGCGATTGGAAGAGGGTGAGCGGCTCAATGACAGCATCGAGAAATTTGCCCGGGAGCAAAAGATCAAGCATGGACTGGCATTCTACCTGGGGGGGGCCGCCGATGGCAGCCAGCTGGTGGTGGGACCGGAAGCAAACCGGGAGGACGTCATTCCTATGATCTATACCTTGCGGGGCGCCCAGGAGGTTTTAGCCCTGGGAACCCTGATCCCCAATGAGGCGGGGGAGCCGGTGCTCCACCTGCACGCTGCCGCGGGACGGGAGGGGCAGGCCACGGTGGGCTGCACCCGGGCCGGGGTAGCGGTATGGCTGGTGGGGGAGGTGGTGCTCCTGGAGATCCTGGGAACCGCCGCGGCTCGAAAAAAGGATCCACAGACCGGGTTTCAGTTGCTGCAGGTCTGAAATTACGGCGATCAGCAGGCTCTTATCCGGATAGCAAGCAACGCCGCTGCCAGGGGGCCTCGGTTTCGCCTTCTCGCAGGGCGGCCAGGGACGGCCGCCTGGCCACGCAGAAAGGGGCGCTCTGGTGGAACTGAATAAAGATATGTTGGAGCAGATAGTCCGGACCGGGCGGCAGGCGGCCCTGGCCGCCGGCGCCCTATTGCGGCAGAACTTCTATAAACCCCACCGGATAACCTTCAAGGGGGCCATCGACCCGGTGACCGAAAGCGATCTGCAATCCCAGGAGCTGATCGTGGCCCTGATCCGCCGGAGTTTTCCGGATCACGGCTTCCTGGCGGAGGAAACGGCAGGCGAGTGTGGGTATGATGGACTTAGGCCCCCGGCTATCCCATCCCCGGCCTCAGAGCCGCGGCCATGCCGCTGGATCATCGACCCCCTGGACGGCACGGTCAACTTCGCCCACGGCCTTCCCGCCTTCTGCGTGTCCATCGCCTTTGAAGTGGAGGGACGCCTGGAATACGGGGTGGTCTACGACCCCTTGCGGGATGAGCTCTTTGAGGGCAGAAGAGGCCAGGGCGCCCTATTAAACGGCCGGGCCATCCAGGTCTCCGGCATTGACCGCCTGGACCGGGCCCTGGTGGCCACCGGTTTTCCCTACGACATCCGGGAGAGGCTGCCGGAGACCCTGGCCCGCATGCGGCGCATCCTGGGGGCGGTCCAGGGGTTGCGGCGGGTCGGCTCCGCGGCCCTGGACATGTGTTATCTGGCCTGCGGCCGTTTCGACGCCTTCTATGAAGAGAACCTCAAACCCTGGGACACCGCCGCCGGCCTGCTGCTCATCAGCGAAGCCGGCGGCTGCCTCACCAACTTCAGCGGCGGGCCCTATGACATTTATTCGCCAAATATCCTGGCCAGCAATGGGCTACTGCATGATCAACTTTTATCTAAAATAGAATTTATTTGATATTTTCTTCTGGTACCCAAGCTGAGATTGGGAACCAGTATTAAATCTAGTCGCGATTATGATAGGGTATTTGCCCTCGAATCTTTATCTGGTTTTGGTAGGGTATTTAAGCAAGATTATCATATAAAGCGCAGTACAATAGTAGAAGGCGATTTCGAATTTGGCGATTTACAAGAGGTAAAATAATTATTCTACATACCCAAAGATGATAAAAAATCTTCTGTCGATATCTCAGATCGAGCCACAAGGCTGCGCAAAGTGCCGCGGGCAACAAAGTGATGATCGGGGATGGAAAGGGTGGCGAGATGGCCGGGCTTGGTCATGATGATGTGGCTGCCGCGCTGGCGGGCTATTTCCCAACCGAGTCATTCAAAGTCTTTTACAACTTCCTTGGGCCTCAATAAGGGGATTGACCCCATTCCACCTCAACCTCGATCTGGCGGGTAGAGACCGTCAACGGCAATCCTTTTTCAGCGCGCACGGCCAGGCATTCCTTGATCGCCTCATTAATGTTTCTTTCCGCCTCCACTTCCGTCTGTCCCTGGCTGACGCAGCCCGGGATGGCAGGGCATTCAGCGATATACATGCCATCTTCATCCTGGAATATGGTAATGAGAAACTTCAATCTTTTTCTCCCGATTTTTGAGGGTAATTCCATTTCGTTTCAGGAAACTTATTGACAACAATCAGTGATTTGAATATACACTTTTCAGAGAAAAGAAAATGAAGAATTTCGGTTCAAAAAACTGGTGCTGGTGGCGCGTGATCGCGGACTCGTGAGGTGCGTCCCCAGCAGGTGAGAGATAATTGGGGGCCCCTCGCGAGAGGGGCCCCGGTTTTTGGCGTTTTTTCAAAGCCGTGGCCCACCAGGGGCGCGGCTTTTTTTACCGCCGCTGATCGCCGCGGGCTGACAAGCGTTGGGCAAAGGGCAAAAATATTTGGTTTATCTGTGGTTATCGGCAGTTATCTGCATTAACTAGATGAATAGATCAACAGACGGAGCAGACATGGCGCAAACGGATTTTGCTACCTTCAGCGACCTGGCCCGGCAGGGCAACCTCATCCCGGTGTACCGGGAAATCTTGGGGGACCTGGAGACCCCGGTATCTGCCTATAAGAAGTTGAAGGGCGAAGGCTGTTCTTATTTGCTGGAGAGTGTGGAGGGCGGCGAGAAGTGGGGACGCTTCAGTTTTCTGGGGCTCAACCCCTCCTTGCTCTTTCAGGTGCAGGACGGCCGCGTTACCATCTGCCGCCAGGGGCGGGAGGAGGTCTTGTTACTTGAGGCCGGCGTCGATCCCTTTGAGCACTTGCGGCGCCTGCTGGCGGACTTCCGGGCAGTGGCCGCTCCCGGACTGCCCCGTTTTTGGGGAGGGCTGGTGGGTTATCTGGGCTACGACATGGTGCGCTATATCGAGCGGCTGCCGGAGTTGACCCCGCCCAGCCCCATGCCCGAAGCCAGGCTGATGTTGACCGACAACCTCCTGATCTTCGACAACTTGCGCCAAACCATCAAGGTGATGAGCCTGGTGCGCCTGGACCCGGAGGTTTCCCTGAAGTCCCAATACGAGCGGGCAGTGGCGGCCATCGAGGTCCTCATCGAACGCCTGGGACAGCCGGTGCCCCGGGGCCTGCCCTCCCCAAAAAAATCTCCGGGAGAGTCGCTCACTGTCAACCTTACCCGGGAGAACTTTGAGGCCATGGTGGCGCGGGGCAAGGAATACATCGCCGCCGGAGACGTGATCCAGGTGGTGCTGTCCCAGTGCTTTCAGACACCGCTGCGCCACGATCCCCTGGACTTGTACCGGGCCTTGCGCATCATCAATCCCTCACCGTACATGTTCTACCTGGACCAGGGGGACCTGCAGCTGGTGGGGGCTTCCCCGGAGATCCTGGTGCGCCTGGAGGAGGGGCGCATCACCTATCGGCCCATCGCCGGCACCCGCCCCCGGGGAGCCGACGAGGCGGCGGACCGGGAGCTGGAGGCAGAATTGCTGGCTGATCCCAAGGAGCGGGCCGAACACCTGATGCTGGTGGATCTGGGGCGCAACGACGTGGGTCGGGTGGCGAAGATCGGCAGCGTCCGGGTGCCGGAGCTCTTCAGCATCGAGCGTTACTCCCACGTGATGCACATCGTCTCCCAGGTGGAGGGCGAGTTGGCCCCGGGCTGCGACGGCCTGGACGTTCTCAGGTCCACCTTCCCCGCGGGCACCGTCGCCGGCGCCCCCAAGGTGCGGGCCATGGAGATTATCGAGGAACTGGAACCTACCCGCCGGGGGCCCTACGCCGGAGCGGTTGGTTACCTGGGCTTCGGGGGCAACCTGGACTTCTGTATCACCATCCGCAGCTTCGCCATCCATCGCGGACAGGTCTATTTGCAAGTGGGCGCAGGGATCGTGGCCGATTCCGACCCGGGCCGGGAATACCAGGAGACGGTGAATAAAGGCCTGGCCCTGATGCGGGCCCTGGAGCGGGCCGAAGGGGGGTTGATCTGAGTTTCGAGTTGTAGGGGCGATAGTGGCACGGGCTTCCAGCCTGTGAATGGGTCGCCCAGTTTCGAGTTTTGAGTTTCTGAATTGGCGCCACTCCTGCAAAATATATGGTGGTTATGAAATTAAGAGGCAATAATGCTTGTAATGATAGATAATTATGACTCCTTCACCTATAATTTGGTGCAGTATTTCGGCCAGTTGGGTGAGGAGGTCCAGGTCTTTCGCAATGACCAGATAGACCTGGAGGGAGTTGGGGCGGTCAAGCCGGACCGGCTGGTAATCTCCCCCGGACCCTGCTCTCCCACCGAAGCGGGGATTTCCATGGCGGCCATCCTCCATTTCGCCGGGCGGATTCCCATCCTGGGAGTGTGCCTGGGACACCAGGCCATGGGCGCGGCCTTCGGGGGCCGGGTCATCCGGGCCCCCCGGCTGATGCACGGCAAGATTTCCCTCATTTACCATGACGGACGGGATCTCTTCCAGGGCGTTCCGTCTCCCTTTGAGGCTACCCGTTACCATTCCCTCATCGTGGAGCGGGAGACCCTACCCGCCTGTCTTGAGATTTCAGCCCAGACCGCGGTGGGGGAGATCATGGGGATGCGCCACCGGGAATACGCCATCTATGGAGTGCAGTTTCATCCCGAGTCCATCATGACCGCCGAAGGCATCAATTTGCTGCGCAATTTTTTGAAGCGCAGCCGGGGCTGAGGGAGGTAGTGTCCGGCAAGGTTTTTGCTATGAGGCAGGCAGTAGAGAATTGTTTGAACTTAGGCGTGCCAACTAGCTAATCAATTCATGGAATTTACAAGCTATTTCCCTCTCCCCCCTTGGGGGGAGAGGGCAGGGTGAGGGGGGGGTATGGAACGGCCGATGAAGCCACCCCTCACCCGGTGTCGTCCCCTCTCAGGGGAGAGGGGATTTAGTGGCATCGGTACAATATGGTGATATCGCTGAAATTACAATGGGTTATAGTTTAACTGCGAGATAGTGTAATCTTCTCCATGTAATTTTATTGCTGGACACTACTGGGCTGAGGGAGGTTAGAGGGGCCGCTAAGGAATTTTGAGGGAACCCCACTTTTTAGGCAGGGCGACCCGATCAGAGGCTGGAAGCCTGTGCCACTGTCGCCTCTACTTGGCACGATGAGTTTATTCAAGGGGCGGGCGCAGCCCGCCCTGATAGCCGTGTAGGGTGCGCACTGCGCACCAAATAGATTTTATGGGGCGGCCACGCCCATTATCGGCAAGGGCGGGCGGGGCGCCCGCCCCACAGGATCGATTTTCTAGGGCGGCCGCTTGCCGCCGATTATCGGGGCTATGCCTGGTTATGGATAGGGATAAGGGTTCGGAAATCGAGCCAAATCAAACCTTAGGGTCAGAGGCGAGGCAGGCCGGACAGGAACATTCCGAAAAGTCCCAGCCGCAGTATGAAATTGACATCTTTCGGGACTGGTGCAAGTCCTGCGGCATCTGCGCCGCCTTTTGCCCCCGGCAGTGCCTGGAGATGGACGAACAGGGGGCGCCGCGGGTGAAGAGCCCCGAGCGCTGCAACGGCTGCCGCTGGTGCGAACTGCATTGCCCGGACTTTGCTATCTGCGTCAAGGAGCTGACCGCCAAAAAAGCGAAACCGGAGGAGGCGGACTGACTTTGGCAAACAGGATCAGAGAAAAACCATGAATGCCGGAACCACCGGGAAACCCAGACTGCTGCAAGGCAACGAAGCCATGGTGGAGGGCGCCCTCTATGCGGGCTGCCGGTTTTTTGCCGGCTATCCCATCACCCCGGCCACAGAGATCAGCGAAGCCATGTCCTACCGCCTGCCCGCGGTGGACGGCACCTTTATCCAGATGGAGGATGAAATCGCCTCCATGGGTGCGGTCATCGGCGCCTCCCTGGCTGGGGTCAAGGCCATGACCGCCACCAGCGGCCCGGGTTTTTCCCTGATGCAGGAGAACCTGGGGTTCGCCTGCGTGGCCGAGGTACCCGCGGTTATCGTCAATGTCATGAGGGGCGGCCCTTCCACCGGCCTGCCCACCCACGTCAGCCAGGGGGACGCGCAGCAAGCCCGCTGGGGCACCCACGGTGACCACCCCATCATCGTCCTGGCGGTCTCCACCACCCGGGAGTGCTTCGAGCTCACGGTCAAGGCCTTCTCGCTGGCTGAAAAATACCGGACCCCGGTGATCATCTTGAGCGATGAAGTGGTGGGCCACACCCGGGAGAAGATCCTCCTGCCGCCGGAGACGCCCCTGGAGGTGGTGGACCGGGTGCGCCCGGACATGCCGCCGGAATGGTACCTCCCGTACGCCGATACCGCCAGCGGGGTGCCACCCATGGGCATCTTAGGGGACGGCTACCGCTACCATGTTACTGGCCTGATCCATGACGTGCGAGGCTATCCCACGGAACGCCCCGACGAGATCGTGCCTTTTTTGAACCGCTTGTTCCGCAAGATTACCCAGCACTTCCACGACATCCAGATGGTGCGGGAGGAGCAGACGGCGGACGCCGAGATCCTGGTGGTGGCCTATGGCTCGGTGGCCCGCAGCGCCCGGCGGGCGGTAATCGAGGCCCGGGAGCGGGGGATCAAGGCCGGACTGCTGCAACTCATCACCCTGTGGCCCTTTCCCCGGCGGCATCTGGAGCCACTGCTGCGCCAGGTGCGGGCCGCCCTGGTGCCGGAGCTCAATATGGGCCAGATGTCCCGGGAGGTGAAACGGGTCAACCAGGGGATGACCAGGGTGGAAACCTTGAATCGGATCGACGGCAATTTGATTACGCCAGATGAGATTATGGATAGACTCATAAAAATATAAGAGAACCAATTTAAGAACCAGGTACCTTGACTTGAAAGGCAGTTGCTACTGAGAGCTAAAAATGGGCGAAGATGTCACCAAACTGATTCACAAATACCTGCGCCACGAAAAGAAGTTCCCCCATGTTTGGTGTCCGGGCTGCGGTAACGGCATCGTCCTGGGATCCCTGATTCGGGCCATTGACGCCACCGGCTTCACCAAGGATGAGATAGTCCTGGTTTCAGGCATCGGCTGTTCCGGGCGCATGAGCGTGTACGTGGATTTCAACACCCTGCACACCACGCACGGCCGGGCCCTGACCTTTGCCACCGGCGTCAAGCTGGCCAACCCCAAGCTCCGGGTCATCGTGGTCATGGGGGACGGCGACGCCACCGCCATCGGCGGTAACCATTTCATCCATGCGGCCCGGCGTAACCTGGACCTGACGGCCATTATCATTAACAACAATATCTATGGCATGACCGGCGGGCAATATTCTCCCACCACCCCTTACGGGGCCTGGGCGGCCACTGCTCCCTTCGGCCATATCGAACACGCCTTCTCCATCAGTGAGATGGCGGTGACCGCGGGCGCCGCCATGGTGGGCCGGGGCACGGTGTACCACGTCACCCTGCTGGACCAATTGATGGAACAGGCCATCAGGAAGGCGGGCTTTGCCGTGGTGGAGGTCATCAGCCATTGCCACACCCAGTTCGGCCTGAAAAACCTAAAGGGCGGCCCGGTGGAGATGATGCGGGCTCAGAAGGAGATGGCGGTGCGGGTGGAGAAGGCCAGGACCATGAGCCCGGAGGAACTGGCAGGCAAGATCACCATCGGCGTCCTGGTGGACCGCGACCTGCCCATCTATACCCAGGAATACCGGCGCATCCAGGCCGCAGCCCGGGCGGCGTTGCAAGGGAAACCTTGAACTTTGAACCTTGAACCTTGAACTATGTCAAAGCGCTTTGAGATTCGCCTGGCCGGCTCCGGGGGCCAGGGGTTGGTGCTGGCGGGGGTGATCCTGGCGGAGGCCGCCGGGATTTATGAAGGCAAGTTCGTCTGCCAGACCCAGAGTTATGGCCCCGAAGCGCGGGGGGGCGCCTGCAAGGCGGAGGTGGTCATCAGTGACGCTGAAATCGATTACCCCAAGGCCATCCGGCCCGACGTGCTCCTGGCCCTGAACCAGAAGTCCCTGGACGCTTACCTGGGTGATCTGAAAGCGGAGGCGGTGCTCCTGGTGGACGCCGACCTGGTGCAAGAGGTGCCGGAGACGGGCGCGCTGTCCATCCCCTTTACCCGCCTGGCTCGGGAGGCGGGTAGGGAATTGATGGCCAACATCGTGGCCTTGGGGGCCCTGGCGGCCATCACCGGAGCGGTCTCCCCCGAAGCTTTGAAGGCCGCGGTCCTGGCCCGGGTGCCAGCCGACAGCCGGGAATTGAACGAGCGCGCCCTGGAAGCCGGACTGGCCGCGGGCGCCAAGATCTTGGCCGAGCGAGAGGCAATGCCTTCCCAAATCGGAATGGAAGATCAAGATTAACGGCTAGACGGCAAACCTTAAGCAGTTCAAGCGATAAGTTGGGTCAATCATAATAATGTTCATTTAAGCACCAGGAGCTGATGAGAAGTCATTTCTTTTGTCATTCTGAGGGAGCCCAAGGCGACCGAAGAATCTCTAAATACGAGATGCTTCGCTTCTCTATGCATGACAAAAAAAATGTAGAGTGGGCACTGCCCACCAATTCCTTAGAAAAGAACCGCTTAAGTGAACCGTATTGATTGGGGTTAAAGATATTATGGTCTTGAGTGGGGCTAAGAAACTGGGGTAGCCTCTGGCTTGAGAAGTCCATCCCTGGGTGGCGCACTTTTTTCTGAGCCTGGATAGATTTTTACCTCAGATTGACATGGGGGAATGGGCATCCCAAATATGGAAGGCCACCGCTATTTCCCTTTTTACCTTTATCTGGTGGCGATTCCAGAAGATTTGCGGCTTGGTGCTGATCCCCATCGCCCTGGCTGCCGTTTATACCAGGCTTAAATAATAAAATTTCCGAGAGTAAAAATGCTTAAAGAAGCCATTTACCAGGTGGTCCAGGGGCAGGACTTGAATGAAGCGGAGATGACCCGGGCTATGGAGATTATTATGAGCGGCGAGGCCACCGAGGCCCAGATCGGCTCCTTCATCACCGCGCTGCGCATGAAGGGGGAGACGGTGGCGGAGATCACCGCGGCGGCCCGGGTGATGCGGAGCAGGGCCACCCGCATTCCCATCTCGGACGGCCTTATCGACCTGGACCGGGACGAAATCAACGTGGATCGGGAGACGGTGGTGGATACCTGCGGCACCGGCGGCGACGCCACCTCCACCTTCAATGTCTCCACCACCACCGCCTTCGTGGTGGCCGGGGCAGGGCTCAAGGTAGCCAAACACGGCAACCGGGCGGTCTCCTCCCGCTGCGGCTCCGCCGACGTCATCGAGGCCCTGGGGATCAATCTCTCCCTCACCCCGGAGCAGGTGGCCTGGTGCATCCTGGAGGTGGGCATCGGCTTTCTCTTCGCCCCGCAACTCCATGGGACCATGCGCTACGCCATCGGCCCCCGGCGGGAGATCGGCATCCGCACCATCTTCAATATCCTGGGGCCGCTCACCAATCCGGCCAACGCCAACGTCCAGGTGCTGGGGGTCTACGAGGCCCGGCTCACCGAGCC
>Ga0187860_1002394_pt1 | contig 15599 bp, 14 predicted proteins | sample June2016WEW_10_4_FD_132981 | JGI IMG/M metagenome (GOLD analysis project Ga0187860, IMG submission 132981) | Peatland microbial communities from SPRUCE experiment site at the Marcell Experimental Forest, Minnesota, USA - June2016WEW_10_40 | ecosystem: Environmental > Terrestrial > Soil >... | reverse complement strand
GTCCGGAACTGGAGTTCGACCGCGAGTGGGCGGTGACGTTGCTCGACCGGGCGCTGGACCGGCTCGGGCGCGAGCAGGCTGGGGCGGGGAAAGGGGAGCAGTTTCCGGCGCTCAAGCCGTGGCTCACGGGCGACAGGCAGGAGGTATCGCAAGCCGACCTCGCGGCGAAGCTCGGCATGAGCGAAGGGGCGCTGCGGGTGACGCTGCACCGGCTGCGCAAGCGGTTCCGGGAATTGGTGAAGGAGGAGATTGCCGGCACGGTGGGGGATTCCGCGCACGTACGGGAGGAAATGGGCTACTTGCTGGAAGTGCTTTCGCGGCGGTGAAGCAGGGGCGGATTGAAGAATCCACAAAACTGTAGCCGCCGCCGGCAGTCAGCGCTGATTTCTCTGATTGAGCAAAAGTGCGCCGACTGCCGTCGGCGGCTACGATTTCTTGAATCCGCCCTGGGGCTGAGGGTCTGGGCTGCTCAAAGAGGCTTGAGCCGCCTGGCTCTTCGCAGTTAAATCCCGGCAATGCCTATCTTGAAAGGTAAGGGCCATTTGCTGCTCGGGGCGCGGGTGTATCTGTCCGGGCCGATGGATTTTGTGGTGTCGCGCACGGCGGAAAAGCAATCCGGCTGGCGCAACCGCGTGAGCCGCTTCTTGCAGGAAATGGGGGTCACGGTCTTCGACCCCTGGTTCAAGCCCGACGTTCACGGCCTCCACGAATATGGCCGCGAGGACGTCAAGGGCGGCGGCGACCGCATCCGGCAGCGGTGGACCTACAGCGGCGGCAAGCAAGGCGCCCAGGCCCGCTCGTGGTGCGCCAAACAGTTCTGGGAGACCCTGCACATTGACTTGCGGATGGTTGATACCAGCGATTTCAGCATCTCGTATTGCCCGACGAACATTTACAGCGTCGGCACTCCCCACGAAATCATCACGGCCACCTTGCAGCATAAGCCGGTGCTGTTTGTCAGCCCGCCCATTGTGTTCCCGGCACTGCACGAGTTGCGCGCCCATCTGCAGGACGACCCGGCGGGGCAGGAATTGTTGCAGCGGCTGGAACGGGAAATCCCCATCAAAGAAAACCCGCGCGGCATCCCCAGCCTGTGGTACATCCCGCTGGTCGGCGGGGAGAATTTCTTCGACGGTTTCGGCTTCGCGGCCTACCGCAAACGCTTTGGCTGGCACGAGGACATTCCCATTGACCGCCATGAAAGGCGGTTCCCGCCGAAACGTCCGCTGCTGCCATTTGTGGAGAAGCTGAACGAGCGCCTGCCGAGGAAGTGGGACAGCAAACTCGACCGGTTCGTGCCCGACGACGATTGGCTGCTGTGGGATTTTCACTCCCAGCAGGTTCGCGGCAGGCACGTCGAATCCGTCCGCAAGCAGGCTCAGTCGTAACCATCAATGCCGACTCAACGCAAAGGCGCAAAGGTGCAAAGACACACAGTAAGGCTGGCTTTCCGACCAGAGCAGCAAGGATACGACTCCATCAACTCTGCGCCTCTGCTCCTTTGCGGCTCTGCGTTAATTCCTCTCTTGTGGATGGTAAAGCTACGGCTCAGTCGCCTTTGAGTTACCGTGGGGATAGCTCAATCCTCTGCATCCGGTCCACGGTCTCGCGGTCCAGGGTGTAGAGGCAGTCAAACAGCCGCTCCTTGAACGACGCGGGGCCGGAGGCCTTTTCGGCGGCAACTTCCGCCGCGATCTCGTAACAGGCGAGGGCGCACGCGGCGGCCAGGCTCAGATCGGGTTCCACCGCGGCAAAAGCTCCAATGACCGATGTTGCCATACAGCCGGTCCCCACCAGATGCGTCATCATCGGATGGCCGTTCTTTACGAGATACGTTGTCTTGCCGTCCGTGGCGATGTCCACTTTTCCTGTAATTACCACTGTGGCCTTGTGCTGGTCCGCCAGCTTCTCCGCCAGCAAGATCAGGTCGCCGCCGACCTCCGTGGCATCGACGCCGCGCGTTTTGACGCTTTCCCCACTGACCCTGGCCACTTCGGAGGCGTTGCCCTTAATCACACCGATCCGGACTTGATCGAGCAGCTCCAGGCATTTCCTGTCGCGCAGCGCCGTCGCCCCCGCCCCACAAACATCGAGGACCACCGGGATGCCCTTTTTGTTGGCGCTCTGGGTGGCGAGTTTCATCGCCTCCACAAAATCGACCGTCAGGGTGCCGATATTCAGCACCAGCGCGGAAGCGATTTGGGCCATCTCGGCTGCTTCCTCCCGGGCGTGGGCCATCACGGGCGATGCGCCCAGGGTCTTGACCACTTGGGCGCAATCGTAAATCGTCACCCAGTTCGTCAGGTGATGCACCACGGGCTTCTGCCGGCGGACTCTATCCAATAAATCGTGGGGTGTTGGTCTCACGGTAGCGGTTGCACGGATGATAATCTGTCCGGTTCTGGCAAGGGGTTACAACTCGTTTCCGTCCGCCTCGGTTTCGGCGGCTGCCAGAAAGGCTTTCAGGATTTCCACCCGCGCTTTGGCGATACGGCGCGCGGAGGCCAACTCCAGTTGCGAAGGTAGTTGCTCGACATTCCGTCGCAGGACCCGAACCGCATCGGAATAGCGCACAAACCGCGTGTCGCGGCCCACTTTGCTGACCGTGCGGAGGACGGCGATGGCCCCGAGTTGCTCCAGGATGTCCGCATCGCGCAGCAACGTGCCCTCAAACGAGGTCGGCCTGGTCGAGGGAAGATGTGTCCGAATAGCCTCAATGGTGGCCGCAATCTTCCCTTCGGGAAAACCGAATTGCTTCAGGATTCGGGGCACTTGGCGGGCGGCATAAGCCACATGGTCCCAGGCGGCCAGCGCCGCCGGGTTTTCCGGGCGATGGCCGACGAAGACCCCGAGGTCGTGCATCCATGCCGCGGCAAAAAGGACGTCGTCATCGTAGGGCCGGCCTTCCGCCAACTGCGTCGCCAGGCGATAAAGCCGGGGCTGGTGGCTGAACTTGTCCGGCGGCTTCGCCTGGGCGCGGATGAAATCAACAAGGGCCTCTCGGTATCCGGATTGATGCATGGCGCCAAGGTAGCAGCACCGCTAATAATTTCCAATTTGTCAGTTTGGAGCACTCCCCCCTCGCGGTTGGCACCAGAGATACGGCGATGCGCCGGAGCACGAATCAGGGCGGAAATCCCTCTAAACCCGCTCCCGGGAGCCTGCCGCAAATTCAGACAAAAAAGGCTTGCTATTCTGCGGAAAACCGTCATTGTTCGCCCGTCTGTTAGATAGCTTGTCAATTCCATGGCATGGTAAATCTTCAGGTGAACTCGGTTCAGTGATGATTTGAAACCCGATAAGCGGGAACAGTCTGGAGAAAGCAAAAGTCAGTCTAAGACAGTATAAGTTAGAGACATCACATGAGCGCAAAATTGTTTGTTGGGAATCTTTCCTTCAACATCACCGAAAACGACCTGCAAGACGCCTTTGCGGCCCACGGCACGGTCGTCGAAGCCAACCTGATGATGGACCGGGCAACCGGCCGTCCTCGCGGGTTTGCCTTCGTCACCATGAGCACGCCCGAGGAGGCGCAGAAGGCCATCGACGCCCTCAACGGCAAAGAACTGGGCGGGCGCGCCCTGACCGTCAACATCGCCCGGCCTCGCGAAGAACGCCCCGGCGGCGGTGGCGGTAACCGGGGTTACGGTGGCCGCGGTGGCGGTGGCGGTCGCGACCGTTACTAATCCAGCGGTTCACCTTCGTTCGGGGCCCGGGCGCACCGGGCCTCGTTCTTTTCTCTGGCTGCGTCCATTTTGGCCGGTCTGCGGGATGTTGCCTGTGCCAGGAAACCCGGCCGTCGCTGCAGTAGCCTATGAAAGAAGAACATATCGAAGTCGAAGGGCGCGTTCAAACCGTGCTCCCGGGCACGATGTTCCGGGTGGAACTCGACAATAAGCACCTCGTCCTGGCCACCATCTGCGGCAAAATGCGCAAGCGCTGGGTCCGCCTGACGGTCGGCGACCGGGTGAAGATGGAAATGTCCCCCTACGATCTGGACAAGGCGCGCATCGTCTGGCGGCTTAAATAATAGCTGGTTCCCCGAGACAGGTGGCCGGCCAGGATCAGGCCACAAACTCCAACTCCGGCTGATGAGGAATCAAACCCCTTTCAAACGCCCGCCCCAGAAAGCGCCGGATCGACTCGCGGCCCTTCACGCCGTAGTCCAGCGTCCAATGGTTCACATACATCCCGACAAACTTGTCCGCCAAATCGCGGCCCATGTCGCGGGCATATTGGAGCGCGTGCTGCACCGCTTCGGGGCGATGGTCGAGGCTGTATTGGATGCTCGCGGTCAACACGTCTGACACCGTCCGGCGAGTGGCCGGCGGAAGGCGCTTGTGAATGACGTTGCCCCCGAGTGGCAGCGGCAAACCCTCGTTTTCGCGGCCCCACCAAACCCCCAGGTCCTCGCAGACTTGCAAACCCTCCTTCTGGTAGGTGAGCTGTCCCTCGTGAATGATTAACCCGACCTCCGCCCGGCCCGAGCGGACGGCGGCAAAGATTTGGTCGAACGGCACGACCAGGTAATCAAACTCTCTCGCCGGCCTGCCCAGCCATAATTGCAGCGCGAGAAAGGCGCTGGTCATCGTGCCTGGCACAGCAATCTTCTTCCGGGCGACTTCGGGCCGGGAGAACTGCTCCTTCGCCACCAACATCGGCCCATAGCCGTCGCCCATGCTCGCGCCGCTCGGCAGCAGGGCGTATTGGCCGCTCACGCACGCGTAAGCGTGAATGCTGACCGCCGAGATGTCGAGTTCGCCGCGGGTGGCCCGCTCGTTGAGCGTCTGGATGTCTTGCAGGATGTGCTGGAAGCGAAACCCATGAGTGGGGACCAGCCCTTTCGCCAATCCATAGAACATGAACGCATCGTCCGGGTCGGGCGAGTGGCCCAGAGTCAAAGTCTTTTGTGACATGCGCCCAAGCTAGCCAACGCCATCCCTGTCTGCAATCATGCGCGCACACACCTGAGCCTGAATCTGCAAGTACATCAGGTCATCACCCGTGCTGGGTTGCACGGCGGTCCCGACCCTGCATCAGTTCCCACCGACCGGACGGCACACGCCTCCCGAGCGGCTTTATCGAGGGGGCCGGAGCTTCCCCGGCTTGACGCTCTCCAACGCTATTCGGAGACCACCAGCACGGAATTCCTGCCGCCAAACGGATTTTGTACGCTTTCCTTTGCGTTCGGGTCAGGCAGCCACTGGCCGTCCACCACAAAGAGGTACTCATGCCGGCCAGGCTTTACCACCAGGTTTCCCGCCCATCGTCCATCCCCAACGCACATCAGCGGCGTTTCCTCTGGCTTCCACTCGTTGAAGGAGCCAGCCACGAACACATTCTTGGCCTCCGGTTTAGTCAGTTCCAGCGAAACCCGGTTCGCTTTGGGCGAGGCCGTCTTCAACGCCTCGCCTCCTCCAGTCCCCGTCGTCGGTGGGGCGCTTTTTACTTTCGCATCTTTTGCTTTCTTCCTGGTCTTAATCATAGATACCATTAAAACAACTTGTCCTCGAAAACGTTCAATATCTTCTATCGAGTCGCCTCGCCCGGAGCAATGGGCGTGCCGACCTCGCCAGCCTGCTTCATCACACCCATTCTCTGGGAAAACGCGGCCATATTGGCTGGAAAACCCTTGTTCCGCGCACCAGGCAGTTGTCTTCTTTTTTACAGCATGGCCAAAGAGCTTCTTCCCTGACCGGTCTGGGAATTCGACGCTCCGCAGGGAAATCGGAGCGCGGACATTCTTGTCCGCTTCCAGGCATGGACCAATGCCAAAGCGGACAAGAATGTCCGGCTCCAAGAATCTTGTGTTTACAACCCCGCTTCCGGCTGGGCATATTGTGCCGTTACATGAGTCCGAACCTGTCACATATCTGAGACCGCCATGAAATCACACCCTTTAAGCCGCCGCCAGTTCCTGAAGCGCGCCAGCGCCGCCGCCGCCTTGCCCCTGATCCTCCCCGGCTCCGTGCTCGGTCTGAACGGCGCCGTCGCCCCAAGCAATAGAATCGTTTTCGGCGCCATCGGCGTCGGCAACCGCGCCCTGGGCACGCTCCCGAATTTCCTCTCCTTTGCCGAAATCCAGTATCTGGCGGTTAGCGATTGCCGCGCCGACCGCCTGAAGACCGCGAAGGAAAAAGTGGACGCCCATTACGGCAACCAGGATTGCGCCGCCTACCCTGATTTCCGCGATCTGCTGGCGCGCAAAGACGTGGACGCGGTCTCGATTGCCACCGGCAACCGCTGGCATGGGCTGGGCTCGATTTACGCCGCCCGCGCGGACAAGGACATCTATTGCGAGAAGCCGGTCACGCTCACCATTGCTGAAGGCCGCGCGCTGGTGGATACCTGCCGCCGCTTCGGCGCCATCTACCAGGCCGGCACCCAGCGCCGTTCGACCGCTTCCTATCGCTTCGCGATGGAGATGGTCCGGCAAGGCAAACTTGGCCGCGTGCACACGGTCGAAATGCAGGTGTGGGCCGGGCCGGGCGTTGCCCACGAGAAGGCAACGCCTGTCCCCGCAGGCTGGGATTACGATATGTGGCTGGGTCAAACCCCGTGGTATCCGTTTGTGCCCGCCCGCGTCAACGCCTGGCAATATTTCTGGGACACCGCCGAAGGCGTGATGACGGACATGGGCTGCCATTACACCGATCAGATGCAATGGGCGCTCGACACCGACCACACCGGCCCGCTGGAGTTCGAAGCCCAAGGGGAGCTTCCCGACCCCGCGAAATTCTGCAGCGACACCCCGATTACCGGCGTGGGCCGTTGCAAATATGCCAATGGTGTCACCGGTGTCATGTATCAGCGGGGGGCGTTCAAAGACCGCTACATCCGCTTTATCGGCACCGAGGGATGGATTCAAGTGGATGACGAGACTGACCTCGTGACCGCCGAGCCGAAATCTATTCTCAGCCTCAAAGGGGCGAGCACGGCGGGCTGGGGCGACGCCTCCGACCACGTGCGCAACCTGCTCAATTGCATTCGCAGCCGCACCCCCGCCTCCTGCAACCCGGAAGTCGCGCACCGCGCGATCACCATCTGCCAGGCGTGGACCATCAGCCTGCGGCTCGGCCGCAAGCTCAAGTGGGACCCGGTCAAGGAGCGCTTCGATGTCGAAGAAGCTAACCGGATGCTCTACCGCGAACCGCGCGCGCCGTGGAGGGCGTGATTTGCGATTTACGATTTACGATTTACGAGCATTTGACGCTTCCACCGTATCACCTCGAACGCACGCCTAAGTCCATCTCTACTATGAGAACACGACGACTCACATTCCTTCTCTTCATCGGCCTTGCGGCTGCCCTGGCAATGCCGGCGTCTTCCGCCCCGCCGCCTAAAGAAGCCGACATCGCTCAACTCGTGGCTGAGGCCGCCACTTATCAGCCCGGCCAGAGCCGCGAGCCGTTCCGGCGCCTCGAGGAATTGGTGTGCCAGCCTTCTCCCGCCGTGCGCAAGCGACTGGAGGCCGGCCTGGTGCGGCTGCTCGCGCCCACTTCCACCTTTGAGGCGCGCCGGTTCGCCTGCAAACAATTGGGCATTATCGGGAGCAAGAGCGCCCTGCCGGCCCTGGGTAAGCTCTTGCAGAGCGAAGAAACCGCCGGCATCGCCTGCTTGGCTTTGACCACTTACCCGCCCGGCAAAGCCGACGAAATTCTCCGCGCGGCCCTTCCTTCCGCGCGTGCCGCCGCCCGCATTCAAATCATTGACACGCTCGGCGACCGCCGGGATGCGAAGGCGGTCCAATTGCTCGCCCGGTGCGCTGCGGATGCCGACGTATCCGTCGCAAAGGCCGCCATCGCAGCGCTCGGCAAAATCGCCGATCAGGCCGCCTGGAAAGCCATCATCGCCCTCCCCAAAGACGCGGACTCCGCTCTGCAATCCGCCCTGATCGAGGCGACTCTCCGCTGCGCCGAAGCTCGCGCTGCCTCGCGCGATCCTAAAGCGGCAATCCCTCTTTACGAGGACCTGCTCGCGCCCTCGCAGCCGGCTTATGTCCGGAGGGCCGCCTTCGACGGGTTGCTTCGCCTGGATACGGACCAGGGCCAGCAGCGCATACTCCGGGTCTTGAGCGGTTCGGACGATACGCTCAAACCGGTTGCCATCGCCCGGGTGCCCGCCTTGCGGTCCAAGGACGCCTCGGACGTATTCGCCGCCGAACTCCCCAAGCTCCCTCCTCAAGAGCAGGTCTGGATGATTGATAGTCTCGCGGCGCGCGGCGACCTCGCGGCCTGCACAGCCATCGGCAACAGCCTGGCGTCGCCGGATGCCGTTGTTCGGCGAGCGGCGATCAATGCCCTGGGCCGCATGGGGGACACCTGGTGCGTCGCGCCGCTGGCTCGCACTCTGGATCACTCGAAGGACGCCGAGGAACGCCGCGCCCTGGAATCGGCCCTCATCAGCCTGTCGGGCGGCGTGCAAACCGACCGGGCCATCGTCGCGGCATTGAAGAAGTCGTCCGGCGGCACGCGTGCCAATCTTATTTTCGTCATTGCCCGACGCGAGGGGCCGGCAGCCAATCCACTGTTGCTCACCGAGGCCGGTCAGTCTGACCCCGCAGTCGCCAAAGCGGCCCTGCGCGCCCTCACCAAGACCGCTACCGGGAAGGAAGTCACCCCGCTGCTGGAGCGGCTCACAGCAACACGCGACGCGGAAGTGCGTTCCGAGGCGGAAAGCGCCGCCGCGCAAGCCATCGCCAGAATTGACCAACCCGCCCGCCGCTCTGCCCTCGTCCGCGAGGCGCTGGGCTGGGCGCAAAGCGTTGACAGCCACAACGCCTTGCTGGGACTATTGCCCTGCTGCGGCGATGCCCCCGCACTGGCCGCCCTCCAAGCCGCCACCGCTGACTCCGACACTCGCGTGCGCGACGCCGCGGTCCGCGCGCTGGCCGATTGGCCGGATGCCTCAGCCTGGGACGCCTTGTCCGCCATCTATCGCCAGCCGGGGGTTGAGGCACTGCGCGGGCTGGCTCTGCGGGGTTTGGTTCGCCTCGCGGGTGACGAGAATGCCCACCCGAGCCCCGGTCTGATTGAGCGCTATCGCCAGTTGCTTGAAGGCGCGCGCAGCGACGCCGACCTCCGGCTGATTCTGGGCGCTCTGGGCGGAGCGGCCCAACCGGAGGCCTTGGACCTCGCCTTGCCCCTGCTCGCCAACCCCGGCGTCCGCGCCGAGGCCGAGGTTGCCGTAAAGAAAATCGCCGAGGCCATCAAAGCCAAGCATCCCAAGGCTGCCCGGGAAGCGCTCCAGAAAATCCAGGCCAAGCCGTAACGAATGGTTAGAGGACTTCGCACATCATGCATTGTTTCTACCATCAGGACAAAGAGGCCGTTGGCACATGCAAGTCATGTGGCAAGGGAGTGTGTGCCGAATGTGCGGTTGATCTCAGCAAGGGGCTCGCCTGCCGCAGTCGTTGTGAAGAGAGCGCACGGGCCATTATCCAACTTGTTGAGCGCAACATTCAGCTTTCCACAACTCCCACGAAGGCTCAGTTGGTCGTGCCGGCTGCGGTTCAGCGCACTGGCCAGCCCACCGACTACATCGCTGCGCAGTTGACCAGCCACATTCGAGAGAATCGCAACTTTCGTTGGGGATTAGGCACATTCTGCTCGATAGTTGGAGTGATTTTGGTTGTGGGAGGCATGGCGGATCAGAGGGTTCTTCTCGGTATTGTCGGCGCATGCTTTATTGCTTTTGGTGCTGCCAGTTTCATTCAGGCACAGAGGAGTGCCAGGCAGCCGAGATTACCGGAGACACAGACGAGATGAGGATGCGGTTTAGCGAGCGTGCTAGAGTGTTGCGTTTTCCAGTATCCCACCGCTCCATCACTCCATTACTCCGTTACTCCACCCCGTCCAATCACTCCACCACCCAGCTCAGTGGAGTTCCCCAGGCCCCGGCGCTGCCTCCAGCATCTCCCGGCTGTAAGGAATGCCACGCCGCCGCTTGACCACAACCCTCATCATCCACTCGAACACCGGCTGCAGGTCGGGAAACCGCGCGCTGAGCCGGGCTTGGGGCAGGGAAGCCACCATCACCCGCACGAACGCCTCTAGTGAAACCACGTTCCCGTGCAGCGCCATGTTGGAGGTCACCACATGCGGCCAATACCCCGGGATGACGCAGCAGGTGAGGCTGCAGCGCAGGTCCTGCTGGGAGAAACCCAGGACCGGGAAACCCCCGCGTCGCAAGACGCTGACCAGTTGCTCCAGTTCCGAAGCCAGCAGCCCAAACACCGCCCGGGTCGTCTCGGGAGATTTGTCGGGGCCGGTGATGCCGTAGTTGTAGTCGGCGGGCAGCGGCAGGAACAACTGTTCCCCGGTCACTTCTTCGTCGCCGGACAGGCGTTCCAGGCGCAGGCAGCCGAATTCGGCGGTCAAAGCCCAACTGCGGGAGACGTCCTCGCGGCCGAAGGCGGCTAATCCGAGAGGCGTGGCTTTGCCGAGCAAGGCGAAGACCCGCGGCCCATTCCGCAGGAGACACCCCGGCATCGGGGTGGTGAGTTTGCTCAAGCACAACGCCATAGTTTCATTCTGAAACGATCACGAGAAGTTTGCCTGCTTCCGGTGAGGAAAAAAATCCGTACTATTAGCTGAATCGGGTCGGGTCTTTCCGGCAGGCAAAGCCGTCCTGAACAAGGCCGCCGCCAACGGGGTGGCGGAGACCGGGCACTCGGGTTAGTTTTCCGTGTGAGATCCACTATCGAGGTAGCCTCGCCCCCGGCGAAGGCGCTGATGATCTATGACGGCGACTGCAATTTCTGCTCGCTGTGGGTTCACCGCTGGCAGCATACCACCGGCGATCACCTCGATTATCTTCCGTTTCAGGACCCGCGCGTGGCGGCGCGCTTTCCCGAAGTGCCGCGCGGCCAGTACGAAACCGCCGTTCAACTGATCGAGACCGATGGCCGCGTCTATGGCGGTGCCGAAGCGGTCTTCCGCGCGCTCGCCCACAACCCTCATGGGGATTGGCTGCTCGCTTGGTATGAACACTCGCCCGTCTTCGCCCGCACCACCGAATGGGGCTACCGCCTGGTCGCACGGCACCGCGGGTTCTTCTCGGCCCTGACGCGCCTGGCTTGGGGCCGGCAGCTCGATCCTCCCATGCACACCCTGGTTCGCTGGGTCTTCCTCCGGTCGCTGGGCCTGATTTACCTGGTCGCTTTCGTCTCGCTCTGGGTGCAGATCATCGGGCTGGTGGGCAGCAACGGCATCCTGCCGGCCAACTCAGCCATGGAAACCATGCGTCAGCGAGCGGACGCACAACACCTCGGCCTGGATCGCTACCATTTGGTGCCGACGTTGTGCTGGTTCAAGGCAACCGACGGCTTCCTGACCTTTCAATGTGCCGCCGGGGCGATGCTCGCCGGCCTGCTCATCATCGGCGTTGCCCCCGCCCCGTGTCTGTTTCTGTTGTGGCTGATCTACCTTTCGCTGGTCACGGTCGGCCGTGAGTTCCTGGGCTTCCAGTGGGACAACCTGCTGCTGGAGACGGGCTTCCTGTCCATCTTTCTGGCGCCCTTGCAACTGTGGCCCCGATTGTCCCGCGCCGCCCCACCCTCGCGCCTCGTGCTCTGGCTGCTGCGCTGGCTGCTGTTCAAACTCATGTTCCAATCCGGCTGCGTCAAACTGCTCAGCGGCGACCCAGCCTGGCGCAACCTGACCGCGCTCACCTTCCATTACGAAACTCAACCGCTGCCGACGTGGATCGGGTGGTATGCGCACCAGTTGCCGGCGTGGGCGCAAAAGGCTTCCGCCGCCACCATGTTCGGCATCGAGCTATTTGTCCCGTTTCTGATCTTCGCGCCGCGGCGACCGCGCCAGTTGGCGTGCCTGGTGTTGGTCGTCTTCCAGGCGCTCATTTTCCTCACCGGCAACTACTGCTTCTTCAACTTGCTGACGGTCGCCCTGTGCCTGTTGTTGCTCGATGACGCGGCGCTCAAGACGTTTCTGCCACGAAGGCTGCGCAAGTCTCTTTCCCCGGGAGGGCGAGCGTCCTCACAAGCCCAAACACCTTCGGCCAATGCGGCTCGCGAGGACGCTCGCCCTACCGGCTGGAAATGGCCGGTGCAAGTGGCCGTCCCGCTCGCGGCCATCGCCGTCGTCATCTCACTCCTCCAATTCTCGATCCTGTTCCGCGTCCCCGTCCTTTGGCCGCGGCCATTGCTTGCGGTTTACACGTGGCTCGAACCCTTCCGCAGCTTCAACAGCTATGGCCTGTTCGCAGTGATGACCGCCTCGCGCCCCGAAATCATCATTGAAGGCAGCGACGACGGCGTCAACTGGCGGGCCTACGAGTTCAGATACAAACCGGGCGACGTGAACCGCCGTCCCGGGTTCGTCGAGCCGCACCAGCCGCGGCTGGATTGGCAGATGTGGTTCGCCGCACTGAGCAATTACCGGCACAATCCCTGGCTGATCAACTTCTGCGTGCGCCTGTTGCAAGGCTCGCCCCCAGTGCTGGCGTTGCTGGAACGCAATCCGTTTCCCAACGGCCCGCCGCGCTATATCCGCGCGGTGGTCTGCGACTATCGCTTCACCGATCTAGCCACGGGCCGCAAGACCGGCGCCTGGTGGTGTCGCCGGGAAAGTGGAGAATACCTGCCTGCCTTTTCCCTGGGCGACCTGCGGTAAGGGCGCGAGCGCGCGTTTAGCGGCCCGGCTTTGGACGCTCCTTTTGACAAAAGCCGCGGGCGAGGTGACGTTTGAACGGATGCCGGCCCGAAGGGTCGAAGCAGGCGTCACGTAAGGTAAAGTTCCATCAATGCCGGAATGCAGGATCGTCGGAAAGCTAAATGACATGAGCAGGATTTCGCAATCTCTCTTGACCATGCGGTCGGCTGGGCGGGGCAGCCTGTCCCTTCTCATCGCCCTCCAGGCCGCTTGGCTGGCCGGTGCCGCGCCGGCGTCAGCCGGAACGAATCCCGCGCCCAGATTAAGCATCCAGGAAACACCCATCAGCCGCGACCTCAAAGCCGCAACGAGCTTTGCGCCCGTGGTCAAGAAGGTCGGGCCCAGCGTGGTGAACATCTATTCCACCGTGACCATTCGCGAGCGGCCCAATCAGCTTTTCAACGACCCGTTCTTCCGGCGGTTCTTTGGCGAAGAATTCGGGGGCCAGACCCAGCCGCGCACGCGCCGGGAACAAAGCCTCGGCTCGGGCGTGATCGTTTCGCCCGAAGGCTACATCCTCACCGCCAACCACGTCGTCGAGGGCGCGGATAAAGTGCAAGTGGCGCTGGCGTCGGGCGAGAAGGAATTCGACGCCAAGGTCATCGGAACCGATCCGGCCACGGACACGGCGGTGCTGAAGGTGGACGGGAAGAACCTGCCGGCGATCACGATTGCCGACAGCGACAAGCTCGAGGTGGGCGACGTAGTGCTGGCCATCGGCAACCCGTTCGGCGTCGGGCAGACCGTCACGATGGGGATCGTCAGCGCGCTGGGACGAGGCGGCTTTGGCATTAACAACTACGAGAATTTCATCCAGACCGACGCGGCGATTAACCTGGGCAATTCCGGCGGGCCGCTGGTTGATGCCGAAGGGCGGCTGGTGGGAATTAACACCTGGATTATCAGCGGGAGCGGCGGCTCGCAGGGGCTCGGGTTTGCGGTGCCGATTAACATGGCGCGCTACGCCATGGAACGTCTCATCAGCGATGGCAAAGTCACGCGCGGCTATCTGGGGCTGGAGCTGCAGCCGGAAATGACGCCCGAGCTGGCCAAACAGTTCAGCCTGCCAGACATGAACGGCGCGCTGGTCACTACGGTGCGCCCGGATTCGCCCGCCGGGAAGGCCGGCTTCAAGGAAGGCGATTTCGTCACCGAGTTCAACGAGCAAAAGGTTAAGGACATGCGGCAACTGCGCCTGATGGTGTCCCAGACCGCGCCGGGCAGGAAAGTGACGCTGCGAATCCTGCGGGACGGCAAGGAGAAGACCCTGACCGCCACGCTCGGCGAGATGCCCAAGGAAGCGCTGGCGCGCAACGGACAAATGCAGCCGGGCGAACGCGGCCAGTCGAAGACCGACGCACTGGATGGGGTTGAAGTGAGCGATCTCGACGCCCAGGCGCGGCGCGAGGCCGACGTGCCCGGTAATGTCCACGGCGCGCTGGTCACCAATGTGGATCAGAACTCCAACGCGGCGGAGGCCGGATTGCGCGCGGGCGATGTAATCGTCGAAATCAACCGGCAGCCGGTCCGCACCGCGGACGAGGCGGTGGCCTTGAGCGAAAAGGCCAAAGGCGACCGCATCCTGCTGCGGGTCTGGCGCGGCGGCGAGGGGCGCGGCGGGATGCTCTTTCTGTCCGTGGACAACACCAAACGGAAATAGGCACTGCGCGTGAAACGTGAAACGTGAAAGGTTTATGACATTGAAATGGAATCTGGTCACCAAAGGCATGCGCCCGCACGCGCAATTACAAACCAAGCTCGAGCAGAAGATCGCCAAGCTGGAAACTCATCTTGAGCACTTCCCCTCGGACGCGGTCCACTTGCAGGTCAGCCTGGAGCGGCATCCGAAGCGGGTCTGGTTCGCCACTGCGCTGACCCTCCGTTTGCCCTCGAACGTCCTGCAGAGCAAGAAGTCCGGCCCGGACCCGCTGCCCGTGTTTGACCAGGCCGTGAAGGCCCTGCTGCGCGAGGTGGCGGTGCTCAAGTCCGCCTTGCGGCGCGAGAGCGACTGGCAACGGGTGGCCCGCCGGAAGCTTTGACAGTGGACAAACGCCCGGCGCCAGGCATTTTGTCTGGAGCAGCACGGCGGTTTGTGCCGTAATCAATCACCTTCGTTATGCCGGTGCAATATAAAGACTACTACGAGACTCTGGGTGTGCCCCGCGGCGCCAGCGACGCCGACATCAAGAAGGCTTTTCGCAGGCTCGCGCGCGAATACCACCCGGACGTCGCCAAGAACAAGAAGCAGGCGGAGGAGAAGTTTAAGGAGATCAACGAGGCTTACGAAGTCCTGGGCGACCCGGCCAAACGCAAGCGCTATGACGAGCTGGGCGCGAATTGGCGGTCCGGCGCCGATTTCCGTCCTCCGCCCGGCTGGGAATCGTTCGCGCGAGGGCGGACTTCCGCCGGCCGGGGGCCGGGCGGCGCGGAATATGAGTTTCACTTCGGCGGAACCGGTTTCAGTGATTTCTTCGAGCAATTCTTCGGCTCGAGGGGCGGCCAGGGCGCAGCGGGGTTTGGGCGCGGCGGCGGCTTTGCCGAAGCAGAAATGGGCGCCGAACGCGGCCAAGACATCGAAGGCGACATCCTCGTGACGCTGGAAGAAGCGATGCGCGGCTCGGTCCGGTCGGTTTCCGTGCGGCACGCGGTTGCGTGCGACCCGTGTGGCGGCACCGGCCAGCGCAACCGCCGCCCCTGCACCACCTGCGGCGGCACCGGACAGGTTGCCAAGACGGAGACCTACCAGGTAAAGATTCCGACGGGGGTCACGGAGGGCCAGCGATTGCGCGTCGCCGGCCGCGGTGAAGTCGGCGGCGGAGAGCGCCGTGAGAGTTGCGTTGTCGCCGGCCGACATCGCCGCGAGAAAGCGGCGGTCGAAGGCCGAGTCGATCGTGCCGTGATTGCGCTCGCCGGGATCGTGCGACATGC
>Ga0187860_1002392_pt1 | contig 15604 bp, 15 predicted proteins | sample June2016WEW_10_4_FD_132981 | JGI IMG/M metagenome (GOLD analysis project Ga0187860, IMG submission 132981) | Peatland microbial communities from SPRUCE experiment site at the Marcell Experimental Forest, Minnesota, USA - June2016WEW_10_40 | ecosystem: Environmental > Terrestrial > Soil >... | reverse complement strand
CTTGATTTGGGGCTTTGTTTATTAAGTCGCTTCCAAGCTAGACTTTTTAAACAGCGGCTTGACTTTTTATACAGAGGGTAGTTTTTAAACAAAGCCTTGATTTGGAGCTTTGTAGATTAAGTAGGTTTTTCGAGCGACTTCTTCTGCACGCGCCCAAGTTTTTCTACAGAACTCCCTGAGAGAAGCAAAAAAGATCGAATAAGATACTGAAGAGGTAAGAAAGCTAGGCGCTGAAATCTACGAAATCGGGTTCAGGGACAAGCAAAAATTGCTGTCGGGACGGCGGGAGCTTCTTGAGTCCTCACCTTACCGATGTGCGCGTGCCCATGAAGAGCGCAATTTGGTTCTCGGGGGCCGATTTGGCGTCCCCCCAATAGCCCTCGTGTTGCGACATACCAAGGTTGAGGAGAACAACGTTTTCCGACTATGGAAACTTGCGAATTAGAGCTTAATAAGATACTTTAGGGTCTATTGGGTCATAGAGGATGCCTTGATCTTCTTCATACGGCGTCGTGTGGAGGACCGTATTCGAAAGAAGGTCTTCAGGGATCTGGCGCTTTGGATCAGGGAAAGCGTCGCAGTTGTACAATCTTTCAGCCGGGTAGGCGTCACATTTGTCCCCCGTATAGAAATGTTTGCAATTGAAACACTGCGGAAGCATTTGTGTTATTTTCTCACCTCCGTGCTGCGTGCGTACCGTCTCTTTCACGCATATAGGTTTTGATGATGGCAGTTGACCGCCAGCACCGCAGACGAAACGCCGCCGCTTCGATAAGGCCGGAACGCAAGAAAAGCTGAGAAAGAGTTATCGTTCCAGAATGTTATTCTTTTAGCGATGCTCTCATCAAAAACCGATGGCGTAAGCTATTCCGAACATCGAAGGGGTTTTCTAAATCGAGAGCGACGCGCTCAACGAGGAGCGTGTTGAATTCAACTACGTAAAGGAAGTGGAGAAATGCTATTTGTTTTATGGTATAAATTCGATCCTGAACATACTGAACGGGTTCGCGAGCTGTGGAAGCACTTTAAGTTTCCAGAAAGCGTCAAGGTGATAGGCCGTTACGTTCTCATAGGCAGACATATGTCCGTGGCAATCTTCGATGCACCAGATGAAGCATCATTGCTGAAGATTACCGGCCCGTTCAGCAGCTTTGGCGTGGCCCACATCGCGCCGGCTATGCCGCTCGAAGAGGCGAACCAAGTAACGTGGTGAGGAAAGAAGAGCAGACGAGCACAAACCGATTCCTCGATTTATCCGTTTGAAGAACGTAGGCGCCGAGAAGCGTCTCGCATAAGTCAGCCGCTAGAAAAGCTACATCCTACAACCAAGTCGAAAGGACGGGAAGGCGTCTTTGCCAACCTGTGGGGGGTACAGAAACAATAGTTCAGCGACTTATCGTTCGCACTTCAGATTTCCAAATACAAACGCATAGCCCGCAACAAATGAACGCATTTTTCGAGAGACTGTAGACGCCCTCTTCTCACTGTGCTATGGCAACGCACTAAAAATCCACTCCGTTTTATTGGTGCGTGAAAAAAAGAAAAGGCGGGTGTGCGCCCGCCTGCGATGTTGCAAACGCTAGACAGCGCTGGGACCGCGGTCGCCTGTTCTGATGCGGATCACGTCGTCTACCGGGGCGATGAATATTTTCCCATCTCCTATGTTGCCGGTTTTCGCAGTTTCCAAGATCGTGCGGACAATACGCTCCACGTCTTCTGTCTGGACGACCATGTCAATCTGCGATTTGGGTAAGAGATCGAGGCAGTACTCGCTGCCTCGGTAGACCTCCATAATGCCCTTCTGCCTGCCCTGGCCTTTGACGTCCGTAACCGTCATCCCAGGGCCGAGCTCTCGCATCGCGTGCTTTACTGCGTCGAGTTTTTCCCGTCTTATAATGGCCGTGATTCTTTTCATACGCTCACCTCCACGCTGTTTGTTAGACTCCCCGCCCACGCGGACGTGGTGCGGGGACACACTTTCGGCCTGAGACACGGCGAGCAACTTCTTTTTCGAGGTTGCCTGTCCAGCTCAGAGCCCGTAGCCACCATCGTACCCTCCTACCCCCATTTCTGGGACGTCTAGGCCGTCTACTTCGGTTTGCGATCCGACCCTCAGTCCGACAACTTTGTCTATGAACGCGAAGATCGCAAGTGAGATCGCCGCTGTATAAACGAAGCATGTCGCCACTCCGATGCACTGTGCAGTCAACTGACTGGGATTTCCGTAGAGAAGACCGGTTACCGCGCCGGAAACGCCGTTCCAGCCCGCGCCGTACGTGCCATCTGCGAAGAGTCCTAGACTGAGACACCCCCACGCGCCGCACACGCCGTGCACGGCCACCGCTCCGACCGGGTCATCAACTTTTAGCCTTTTGTCAATGAAAAGCGCGGCTTCAACTACGAGAACCCCAGCGACCAATCCGATGAGGACAGCGCTTTGCGAGTTAACGAACGCACAAGGGCCGGTTATTGCGACGAGTCCGGCAAGCATCCCGTTGCACATGAAGCTTACATCAGGTTTGTTGCCGCGCACGCGCCAAACCCAGATTGTTGCCATCACCATGCCAGCGCACGACGCAAGCATTGTGTTGACGGCGATGACGCTGATACGGAGGTCGGTCCCTGCGAGCGTGGAGCCCGGATTGAACCCGAACCATCCGAATGCGAGGATGAGCGTTCCGAGCACGGCCATAGGGATGCTGTGCGGCGGAATGGCGCGGACCTTCCCGTTGACGTACTTACCGATACGAGGGCCGAGCATCCAAGCGCCTACAAAGCCGATAGTACCACCTACCATGTGCACGACCGTGGAACCTGCAAAGTCGACGTATCCGTTGCCTAAGCCAAAGTTCGTGCCGAGCTGCGAAAGCCATCCACCGCCCCAAACCCAGTTGCCAAAGAGCGGGTAAATGATTGTCCCTATGAATAGACCGTAGATGCAGAATGCCAAGAATTTCCACCGTTCGGCCATGGCCCCGGTCGGAATCGTGGCCGCGGTATCCATGAAGACAACTTCGAAGAGGAACAGCGCAAACACGCCAACGTCATAGGCACCGGTCAGCGCAAAACCGTGAGCACCGAGCAGTCCGAACGGATGTCCCAGTAAATTGACCGTCACCTCGCTGCCAAGTCCGGTAAACCCGCCCAAGGTACCAAGCGACTTCAATCCGCCGAACATGATGGCGAATCCGCAGAAATACCACCCGAGCACGCCAAGCCCGTAGATCAATATGTTCATGCCCATCGTGTGAGCCACGTTCTTTGAGCGCGTGAAGCCGGTTTCAACGAGTGCAAACCCTGCCTGCATAAAGAAGACGAGGAAGCCGGCCATGAGCGTCCATACGAAGTTAATGGCCACTATATTGTGGCCGACAGCATTGGCGAGCTCAGTTAACGTCGGTTGGCCAGTTACGTTTGCTGGGACGTTAGCCGAGCCGATGCTGCTGCCCGTTGGGTCGGGTTGACTTCTGTCAGGCAGCGCCTGCGTAGCGGCAATTGGCGTTGAGGCGTTCAGCGCTGAGTTTGTGGGCTGTTGGGCCATTCCTGTGATGTACCCCGATTTTGCCATCATCAAACTCACGAATACGAGTATCAAAAGGCAATTTATTACCAATTTTTTACTTGGTTTCCATGTCATTTTGAAACCTCACGTTCTGCGGAATGTGGGCCGGTTTTCGGCCTGTTTCACGTAGATGAGTGGGGGCGCACATGGAGGATGGAGGCGCCCCCCTACGCAGTTCCGCAACTGCGTTTGTTAGTAGGAAGCTATATCTATAGGAAGTAGGTTTCCTGCTTCCTACCAACAAAATGCGTAAAGCAATTATCATATTTAAATTTTACGAAGCAAACAAAACAAAATCAAACAACATTGCCAGTTGGTCAGCCGCGTAACGAAACTACCGTCCCACCTTCAAGCTGATCAGCATATCTTCGTGACAGCCGGAGAAACGGTAGGTTAGCGATTACTACTTATTGTTCCATTTCCAAGTGTTCGGCACTAAGCCAAGATATAGGAGACCACTCGTTGAAATCCAATGAAATCGATATGCGCGGGAAGATCGCTATCGCCCTGGATCTCGTGGAGGGATGCAAGGAGTTCGCAGCCTTGATTCCCGAGGTCAGGACTAACCTCGTTTACGCTCGGCTCAGTTCTAGAAGCAGAGGTGATGTTTTAGGAATAGACGGACGCATAACCGTCGTGAACGGCTTACCTCACGCTGCAGGCAAGCCCAGATTCGGCGCGTCAAGCCACATGGCCCGACTAATGGTAGAGCTGGGCAAAGCCGATTCGACGTTTAGGGCGGGCGTGAACTTCGCCAACACTCCCGCTCTTACGAAATGGCTCAAGGAGTATTGCAAAGCAAAAGGATGGGTTTTCAGCGTGATCGACCGCACTAAAGAACCAGAAGAAATCAAGGAAGCGGAAGGCGCCTCGATGCCCTGGAAAGTTCAGCAAGCGATAGATGCCGCCGGTGGCCTCGTCCCCAAGATCTTCTACGAAACTGGTGCCATCGGCAAAGAGCCCGTGTCGGTTCTTGTCGGGCGGGATCCTATAGAAGTCGCAGAGCAGATCTGTGAAATCGCGAGACGCTACCATGAGCGATAAGATCGGAAAGATAGACCTCGACGCTTTCACCTCCTTTCTGCTTCCGCGGCTCGGCAAAAAAGATGACTCGGTAATCGTGCCACCGAGAACGGGTATCGATGCCGGAGTTATCGACATCGGCAACGACAGGGTGCTCATAATAGCGGAGGATCCAATCTTCGCTATCCCGCACCAGCCCTTGGAGATGTTTGGATGGTATACCGTCCACATCGGCGCGAGCGACGTGGCGGTCATGGGCGTCAAGCCTAGATACATGACCTATTCACTGTTGATGCCTCCCGAGACGAACGACCAGGACTTCCACACCATCGTGGATGCTATCCACAGGGCTGCTGTGGGGCTTGGAATAGCGATCGTCGGCGGGCATACGGGGTACTATCCAGGGTTTGTATCGCCTACCATAGGCGGAGTCACTGTCTTTGCCATCGCAGACAAGCATGGTTATGTCACGTCAGCCGGCGCGAAGGCGGGCGACGATGTGATTCTGACCAAAGGGCCGGCAATAGAGACGGCGGGAATCCTCTCTGTGATCAGAGAAGAGGAGCTCTTAGAGAAATATCCATCGCCTCTGGTCGAGAAAGCTAAAGCCCTCTGCATGCAAATGACCGTGGTAAAAGACGCCTTGTTAGCTATGGGATCCGGAGGCGTAACTGCCATGCACGACGCGACCGAGGGCGGCGTTATCGGCGGGCTCTTCGAGATAGCGAGCGCTAGCGGAGTGGGGATGGAGATAGATGAGGAGGAGTTTGTCTATCCAGAAGAGGTAAGGATGGTCTGCGAGGCATTTGACATCGATCCCTTGGCAGCGATCGCCGAGGGCTCACTGTTGATTACCGCAAGGCCGAAAAATTCGCAGAATATAGTAAACGCGCTTCGCGCTGGAGGCATAGCAGCTTCCGTTATCGGCAGGGCAACAAGCGACCCAAGAACAAGAACAATTCACCGGCGCGACGGGACAATCGCGGCTCTAGCGATCCCAAGCCAGGACCCTTTTTGGCCATTGTTTTTTGACTCACTGTGACTGCCGAGCGGGGGCCGTAACGATGGCCGACACGAATGCTGCCGTGCTTAGAATCGTTTTGCCGGTTGGGGCGCGGCACGCCTACTCTCGCGCTAATATACGAGGAGCAGCCCATACGAGTTTAAATCGGTGTGAGTTATCTTCCCGTAAGCATTGTTCTCGCACGGAATTACCTCGATCGGCAAGTTGAGCTTCCGCACCGTTGCAAATACGTCGACCCCGACGGCTTCCATCGAAGTTCGCACCTTCTCCGCGTGCCTGCAGTTCCTTTTTAGCGAGAGATCTACGACTCCTTCTGATTGCTCAGCCACGCACTCCTCGCAGTAAATGCACGGGTACGCTGCAAATGCGAGAGATTTATAATAGCCTCGGTAAAACGCGTGCTGCTCGAGCTCATACACTGTATCTCCTATCCAGCGGATGAGCCTTTCAAGAAACAGATGCCAGTCTTCAGGTATGCTCGTAGGGTCGATACCTTCCCTTCCGGGTATTCCTTTGAAGTGCACGATATATGCTTTTGAATACTCTTTGAGGAGGGCTCTCGTCTCCGAAGGGCCTGGGACATACGGGGGACAGCCGAGGTGCTTTGCGAAGCCCTTGCAGCCAAACACGCACCGCCATCTCACCCATTCACTCACCACAATTTCACGCGGGTCAATCTCATAAATTTGGGCGTTGTTTTTCTTAGCTAGCGCCTTAAGCTCATTTTCTAATGTCTTATCGTCCATATGCATCCCTTTAAAGCTTATCAAATCGCGATCGTAAGGCCTCACGGTCATACTTTGACAATATGCACGCAGTCTGTCATTCTTTTTGCTATTCCCTAAAACTATTTCTGTTGCTGTGGTTCTGTGCAATGCGTGTGGTATCTGCCATGATTGCGATGAGCTTGTTCAGGCAGGTGCAACGTTCAAAAAAGATGTCCACGAAGCTGAGAGGAATCTTTTTCCGGCGCGAGGCTGACCTTCTGTAGGCATTTCAAGCACTATCTGCAGACTTCCCGCTCTATGGATCTTGAAATCGACACAGAGCTTCTAGGACGGTCGAACGCTGATCGTTGGGCGAACATTCGTTGTTTAGTTTTCATCAGGCTCTCTTGAAACATATTTGGCGATCCCAGCTTGCACCGCTGACGGAAGCCTGCCTCGGCTTTTGTGCCCTCCTGGCACCAGGCGTGGGCCGGACAGCTTGAGCATGGGGCTTATGGTATTAGTCTGCTCGTCGAGTGCTCCTGGTGCCACAGGTCACTATAAAAGCACCGCCAGAGAAGCGCGTCGTCGCGCTCGCGCGGAAGCGCATTGGGGGGTTCGCGCCTCGCTCCACCCACCACGATACCGCATTCTGAAAACGATCTTTCCAACCCTCGATGAGGAGCGCGGGGTCTTCCGCGGACATCTCCCCTCGCGCGGCCATGCTTTCCCACCAGCTTGCGGCGATCACCCACTGGGGCAGGATCTTGCCGCGTCGCACGACGTACGACGTGAAGGTCTTGCACCCGCGCACGACGGTGTTTTTCACCATATTGGGACGGAGACATGCAACGGCCCATTCCTCGGGGCGCAGTGCGTTAAGCAATATAGAAGCCCACACGGCGCTGTCGCCGGCTGGCGGATAATTCCACTTCCATTGGGAGAGATCCCGCAACAGGTCCGGGCCATAAACATCCTTGAGCTTTGCGACTTGCCTTAAGTGCTACTCGGAGAGTGCATTTATCTGCACGTGAAAGGTCAATGGTGCGGGTAGTCTGTGTAAACCCTGTCTAGGGGCCATGCCGCTCTCTCTCCTTGTGCGCAGCACCCGTTTGGACGCATGTATAGCAGTGCTAGACGTCCCGATGCGGTACAAGATCGCAGCCCGTACAGGGCGCGCACATCGTTTTAGCCAAATCAGCTCGTAGGCCGTACTGGTCGAGGAGTTTACGCTCTTTTCGCGCTAATCGCAAGAGCCGTTCTGCGTTCGGTCGTCGCATGCCTGTTTGTGACCGCAAGGGATGCTCGACAACTGCTCTAAGGATAGGTATCACGCCTATTCCAATAAGTTCTTCCATGCCGTTGATGATCGTGTCATCATCCTCTCCCAATCCGACGAGGATATTGGAAAAGACTTTGTTTCGGCCGAAGGCCTCTACAGCGTCCTTAAGGGCTTCCATAATGAATTCGAGTGAAAGCCTTGGACACATCGTCTTGAAGAGTTGACGATCCATCGTTTCCACGTTATACTTTAGCTCATCTGCTCCAGCGTCCTTCAATAGCTTTGTGGAGTTCTTGGTAGGATAGACGGATACGCCGATGGGGAGATCGTACTTCGCCCTTAATGCGCGAACGATAGCTGCGATCCTCTCAACTTCGCGCTGTGGTGACTCTTCGACACCGGAGGTCAACGCTATGGACCTTAATTTACGAGCGAGCTTCGGATCGGCGAGAATTCTTGAAATCGCCGTTTCAACATCGCTCTGTTCTTTTACCGAACCTCCCAAGAGTGGCACGGGGCAGTACTGGCAGTTGAATATGCACACCTCGCTTACCGTGATATACGCTTGTTCGGGACAATGGGCAATCGCATCTTCAAGGTACCCACGGACGATTTCTTTTTCGTGGTCGCGAATGACCACTTCATCTCCTTCAAGCGATGCCTTGAGACGGGAACTGTGTTTTATTCCCAGGCGCACCCGGTGACCGTTAAATCGTAAGAAAAAGGACGTCAGTCCGGCACCAGGCCCGGACGCAGGAGTCGTAATGCGCCCAAGTATGCGTTCATCAATGTCGACGCCTCCCTCTGCAATAAGAAAAGCTTTCGTCTCCGCACTCTTATCCATCGTTTGTGCCCTCATTTATCCTTTGATCAGCTGTCCGCAGCAATGACGCGCGCAAGTTGCCCCTGTTCAATTGCCTCTTCGTTGTGGTGCCGTGGGTCGAGGAGCCATCGGCGTTACGCGCGTTGTTGTGCAGTTGCGTGTTACAGTACGTTCATGGTCACGGTGAGGATGTTGGCTGGCCTTCGACCTCACGTCCGCTCAAATCGTAAAAAGGTACTCGCGCGTTGGAATACATATATGCTAGGTTCCTTACAAGAATTGTTATCATCTGTAGCATTATATCAAAATCATGTCGAGTGCAACCAAGCAATGTCGATCCGACTCACCAAAGAAACAGCGGGAAACTACTGCCATCAAGATTTTGAACTTGAAAGGGTCGTAGCATACATGCGATCGCATAGCAGTGCAGTGATAGCATTTTCAGGCGGAGTCGATAGCTCGGTCGTTGCTGCGCTCGCCAAACGGGCTTTTGGAGATGCAACAGTGGCCGTGACGGTAGATAACGGTGCGCTTCATCACGGCGAGGTCGAGCACGCGGCTGCGATCGCCAACGAGATCGACATTCGCCACATAGTGATTAGCCTCAATCCGTTGACTGTACCAGAAGTGAAGCAGAACGATCCTGAACGATGTTACTACTGCAAGAAGTTGGTCTTTGGCGCGCTGCGCGACCTGGCTGACGAACTGCACTTCACTGCGGTCATGGACGGCACAAACGCCTCTGATCTTAATGGCTACAGACCAGGTTTGAAAGCTCTGCGAGAACTCGGCGTCGTGTCGCCGTTGCTCGATCTCACCAAAGATGAAGTGAGAAGCGTCGCGCGCAGACTCGGCTTATCGAACGCTGATGCGCCGTCTGCCGCTTGTCTCTTCACCTCATTTCCTTACGGCACGATCATAACCGGCGAGAGAATTGAAAGGCTTAGAGAAGCTGAACGTGCGTTAAAGGCGATCGGCATCGCGCAAGTGAAAATCAGAGATCATGATCACTTCGCTCGCATTGAAGTCGACAGGGAAGAGGCCGGGAAGGTCCTCACGCATTCCTCTGCTATAGCCGACAAGCTCTTGGAGCTTGGGTTTATCTACGTTACTTTGGATCTCGAGTGGCTACGATCAGGCAGCATGGACATTGCGCTGAGTGCTGCAAGAAAAGAGTCTACAAATGAGCGTTGACCGGCGCTTGTTGAGCGTCGGATTCACCATTACAAAATCCGTATGTCCTCTAATCGGACGTGAATACCAGCACGTTTCTTTAGTACCATGTTAACAACTGCGGTATGCGAGAGATTGATCATGCAGTATCCAGGCAAGAAGCGTTGCCTCTTGCCAATAACCGGTCCGTGGTGAATGACCTCTGCAATACCCTCGAACGCGTGCACGTTATAGGCTTGAACGTCGTGTGACTTTTCTTTCCGAGCAGCAAGCGGGCCCAGCGTGTGACACTCGAGCACTCCCGTTATGGGATTAGCAGAGAGAACGCGGAGAGCGTGATACAACGGACATCCCGGACCGGCGGGACGACCAGTCACAAGGTCTCCTGCTGCAATGCCCCAGCGCTCCACCAAATCGGCGCGAAAAGGAACGATGAATTTGCGCGCCGAGGGCTCGCCCGGCAAAGGACGGAGCACGAAATCGTATTCATTCCCTAGAACGTCAGTCCCAGAGTAGGTTGGAGCTTCCCTTCGCACGCCCTCTTCTGTCTCGTAGTAGGGACAATCTTTGTACGATTTTTCTCCAGCGCGGACGTGCAAAAGAAATTGCTCGCACGTGGCCGTTCCGCAGGCTCCACAATCTTTTCCGCCCGGCACCCAGGCCACGCTCAGTCACCCCGATAAATATTATCGGCCTCCTCGAGCGGCCGTATAACGCCAAAATGGTGCTGCCATCCGATCTCCTTCTTCCCGACGCAGATGGTACAGACTCCAAGCGGAGGTGACCCACGGAGGACGATTTGCGCGGCGTCGCTAAGATCAGGATATGCGCTGAGAGCCTTCATCAGATACCGCATACCCGTACCCTGTATCGCATTGGTTTCAATAATGTCGATTGAGGGGGCGACCTCCTTAATGTATTCGCGAAAAACTTCCTTCTCGGCCTGGGAAACGAGGTCAGTCTTCGTGACAACGGCCATGTCGGCCTGAGCAATCATCGGGGCCATTTTCAGCGGTGAGTTGCTTCCTGAGACTGCCGAAAGAACAGCGATACCGAATGATTGGGTGGTATAGGGGGTGCATCTGAGACAGAGGCCTGCGCTCTCGATGATGAGAAGGCCTGAGCCTAAGTTCTGCGCCCACGAAATGGCGTCTTGGAGCACCATTATGCCCGCGTGATCTGGGCACAGGTCACCGGAGTATACCTTTCGCGTCGGGATCCCAAATTCTTCTCTGAGCTCTTCGTCTTCAAACGCGCGAACTACGTCGATTTTCACGTATGCAGGATTGCAACCCTCGCGAAATTCACGAATGATCTGCCGAACGACCGCAGTCTTCCCGACGCTGGCGGTTCCCGCGATTATGGCGAGTTTCACGCGGGTACCCCTATCTTCTCGTCTATTGCATCTTCTTCACCGATTAACTCGCCAGATCTGATTCTCTCGCGGAGGTCCCAGAGCAGATCATCGATCTCAGAAACACGTGCAATCGTCGCCCTCTCTCGGTCGTGAGGTTCAAGCACCTTGACCACAGCCCCATTGCTCATCACAATCCGGCGGTCCGTTCTCAGGGCGAGATAGGGATCGTGTGTTACGAAGATGACCGTTTTCCTACACTCCTTTATGCACGAAATGACGCGCTCCTTGAAAATACCGGCGTTCTCTACTTCATCGAGGAGTAAGATCGGGGTCCTTCCGATGAGAATCGCATCCGCAATAAGAAGCGCACGCGTCTGTCCCCCTGACAGAGCGGTCATACTCATAGCCTCGGTAATCTGCTCTCCCGTGAACTCATTTGTTAGGGCAATCGTATTTTCAATGAGGTCTTCTATGTGCGTTTGCTTGCGTGCTTCAATGTGCAGCTCCAGAAAACGCGACACGTCCAGATCTGCAATTACGCGCGTGCTCTGCGTAATAAGTGCAATCGGTTTTTTCGACGGATCTCGAGCCATCTCATCAGAAGGAGGAACGCCATTTACGAGAATACGCCGGCCCGTAACCGTATCAGCCTGCGCCAGTACTTCGATATCATTTATGAATGCTGATTTTCCAGACCCGGTTGGCCCCACAATCGAGAGAGTATCCCCAGGGCGGATGATTATCTGGTCAAACCCTTCTCTTTTGCCACTGCGGTTGGTTCCCGCGAGGACGGTAATCTCACTCATCTGATCGCGCCGCATAAAAAACTCTTGACCTGATGGCTACAAATAGTTTTCGAAAGAGGCAAAAAATTGTCCTGTAAGTAATAGAAGAAATTATGATTTAACCTACTAAGGAAAAAAAGTAGTCAGAACAGATATGCGAAACTAGCTTCGAAGCCGGTTTTAATGTACTAGGTAGAACGAATACGCTGTGCAGCGACAAAAATCGCAGGAATTCGAATATCCTCTTCTAGATAATTTGGATTCGCGACCAGCACGCGGTCGGCGGAAGAAGATTTGGTTAACTCTAGCAAAGACGAGGTAGTTTCGCTTTGTTATCATGCATCAGGTGCATTGATTCGTTTGGCTTCACCCACATTTTTCACGGAAACTAAGGTGAGATCTGCTCTCTCTAAAGTGATGCTCAAAGCGGGCGATGCGCTATTCAAAGCACCGACGAGCCCATTATTCGTAAATCTGCTCGGGGGTAACTTGGTCGTCGCTCACACACTACGGTTTGGTATCCAATGCTCTCCTTATGGCTCGACGCTACAATTTCGTAGTTGTACTGCTGATCGCCAAGCAATTGTGGCCAAAGGCGTAAATGTGAGCAAGAACGTCTTAGAAAATGCGATGAAGCTACGTGGAGAGGGGTTTGATGAAGGAAGCTAATCATCTCTCACTAAGAATCGGGCATCTTCCCACCCTGTACCATACGTCGTTCCTTCTCATGGGAACAGCCCTTCTGAAGAATAATGGCGTTGAGGCCGAGTGGACACTTTTCCCATCGGGCCCCGATCTTGTGGATGCCATGCGGGATGGACACCTCGACATTGGCTACGTCGGGCTTCCCCCGGCTATCATTGGGGTTGACAAAGGTATTGGGCTCATATGCATCGCTGGAGGGCACATTGAAGGAACTTTGATCGTCGGGGGACAAGATGCAAGAACGGTTGATCAGTGCAGGAGCATGCCAGCGTTCCTCGGCCAGTTTTCGGGGGCAGCCATAGGCTGTCCACCACGGGGCTCGATTCACGATGTTATTGTCAACGAATTGCTGAAAGAGTATCGTATCGAGGATGTCCATGTGAACAACTATGCCTGGGCGGATTTTCTTCCTGATGCGCTCATGGAAGCTGAAATAGCAGCCGCTGCAGGCACGCCTGCCCTCGCCGTAGCAGCTCGGAGGTACTATGGGGCACACACGATAATGCCCCCCGCACGATTATGGCCCTTTAACCCAAGCTACGGAATTGTGGCGATGCGAGACGATTTGATCCGTCACAGAGATGTTCTCAGGAGGTTTCTTGTCGCTCACGAGACTGCATGTGAGATGATCAGACATCACTTGGACAAGTGCGCGAGCATCGTTGCTCGAACGACAGGGGTCGTGGATGCAGCCTTTATAGCGGAAGCGTATCAAATCTCTCCGAAGTATTGCGCTTCTTTGCCTCCGGAATACGTTTCATCGACGATGAAGTTCGTGAACACGCTTGAAGCGCTTGGATACATCTCGAGGCGAATGAGCGAGACGGACATATTCGACGTATCGCTTATTAATGAGGTGCACACGGCGCCGCCACACTACGAGTGCGGGTTACCACGGTCTTTGTAGTAAGCTCGGAAAATGCGAAATGCGCAAATCGCAGTGGGGCCTCTCAGGCACGTGGAGGAATCGCTACCTGGCAACATATCGAGCGTAAATGCTCTTGGCAGCCTCTGGGTCACGCGTACCCTTGATTATTGCGCGGCCGTCACGAAAAAGGGTCATCTCGAAGTCGGTGTGAGGGTCTTTGAACAGCAGAGTGTACTCGTTATGCTTAACCTGCCCGATCCGGTCGAGATTGCCGGCGAGCTCCGCCAATTTGATGGTGCCGTCTCGGGCCGGGGTAATCTGAATGGCGTCGCGGCCACAGAGTGCAGTGATTTTATCGCCCTTTTTAGCGTCCAAGAACTCAAACTGTGACTGGGCGCAGCATCGACAGGAGGGGTCCTTTACAACGTTCATCTTTTGTAAGGTTTGTTCCCAGACATCATATATGATAAGTTTTGTATCGGTCGCGCGTTTGGTCAACAAGATCTTAATGGCTTCCGTGGTGGCAATTGATGCCATGATAGTCGGTATTGTATTGAGCACCCCGGCCAGATCGCACGTTTGCAGAACTCCTTGGGGCGGAATGTTTGGGATGAGACAGCGCAGGCAAGCGGTTGCGCGAGGGATAATCGGCATCACCATCCCGTGAGTTCCAACGGCTCCGCAGTATACCCACGGTATCTCGAGTTTGGTGCAGACATCATTCACCAAAAAGCGTGTCTCCATGTTGTCGGTGCCGTCAATGATCAGATCCTGATGTCCGAGGATGTCTTCCGCATTGTTGAGGTTGAGATCCTTAATAATGTCGTGGACAACGATGTCTGAATTTGCGCGTCTCACCTTCTCAGAAGCCACGAGCGCTTTAGGCAAGTCGAGGTCTCCCTCGTCAAACAAGACCTGTCGCTGCAGGTTCGTCAGCTCGACGAAGTCCCTGTCAATGACAGTCAGCTCTCCGACGCCTGCCCGTGCCAATAAGTTAAGGACTGTCGAGCCTGTGGCTCCGCATCCTACTATCGAAACGCTGCTGTTCTGCAGTGCGGACTGGCCGTCAGTCCCGATCTCGGGGAGAATCAGTTGTCTTGAATAGCGCGCATACTCGTGCCTTGTATTCACTGCGGAGAAGTTAGCGTTGACGAGCTTATGGCAATCGTTAGGTACCATTTTTGTCCCAAACGCAAAGATTAAGTCCAATGCTTTGCTGCGCGAGCTAGGTCGAGGTTGGTTAGAGATGATTTGCTCGCGCGTCGCCGTCTGGTAGTCAGCGTCGAACGGCAATCACGGGATTGCAAGCTGCGTTCTTTATTGCGAGCGGCCGGGACCTTTGGTAGCTTGGTGCAGAACCTTCTGTTCAACCCGCGCGGCTCATTCTCTGTGCGATTGAATTGGGACTACTTGAAGGCTATTGCTATGCTGAGCAGCATCAAAAACAATACTAAGATGCTTAAGAAACTGTACAGTAAGTTCCTTTTCGTCGCGAAACTCACGAGTGCCACACTCACCCATATCAACGGAGAAACTATTGTTAAGAGGATTCCTAAAGCGGTGACGCTGGGCGCACTAAAAGATTTGAGGCCCGTCAGCGCGCCTTTGAGAGGTAGCGCCGTGTTATTATTTAGACTTGGGTTAGCAGCGAAAAGCAAAATGCCAATCAGACACACAGAAATACTGACGGCAGAACAAACCGCCAATGCTCTGCCTAAAGATGAGCCCTCTCCTCTTATGATAGCATCACCTGTTTCACGTTATGACCTCAATACCATTAGCGACGCCAAAATGACTAATACGACAGCAAAGGTCGCAGTTAGCGCTTCGTTTCGAACCTTGCCCTGCAGACGCGGCCCGACCAAGGCGCCCACAAAGACCGCTTCAAGTACAATTGCCGCGAGTAGTGGCTGCACGAAGCCGTTTGCATAGTAGATAATCGCACCGGCCGAGGTCGTCAGCCCGATAATTAGTGCGCTTGTGCCGGTCGCTACCTTGATAGGAACTCGCATGCCGAGCGTCATAACTGGTACGTTTATGATTCCCCCCCGATACCTAAGAGTCCCGATGCGTTGCCCGCTACGAATCCGCTTAGCAGACCTAAGAGTGGGTTTTTTACCTGATAGGTGACTATGCGCTCAGTGACGGCGTTAGTATAGCTCCCGTCCAATCGGAATCTGTTGTACTGAGCGTCGCGTAGACCGGTCGATTGCACAGCGTCGACGTCCTTGCGTCGCAGAAACATAACGGCAGCTGTGGCGACGAGGGCCGCAGCGAAGACCTCCGTAAGCAGTG
>Ga0187860_1002389_pt1 | contig 15607 bp, 10 predicted proteins | sample June2016WEW_10_4_FD_132981 | JGI IMG/M metagenome (GOLD analysis project Ga0187860, IMG submission 132981) | Peatland microbial communities from SPRUCE experiment site at the Marcell Experimental Forest, Minnesota, USA - June2016WEW_10_40 | ecosystem: Environmental > Terrestrial > Soil >... | reverse complement strand
GCTTCGACTCCTGCCTATGGCCATCAACTGCTTCTTGACTTCGACGGAACACTCCAATGGAGGCGCATGTCGGGGCATTCCCACATCTTAATACACTAATCTATAAATGCAACTAAGCACTAGGACCGGATTTCGTTACCGAAGGGCGCTCGCTGATTCTTTACGGCAAGACCGGCCGCGGCAAAACCCATCTGGCAGTAGCCATCGGCTATCGCGCCATCCAGAATGGCTTCGAGACCTTGTGCACGACTGCCGCAGAACTCGTAGAAGACCTTTCGAATGCTAGCAAGAAAGGGCGGTTGCAGGAATCGTTGTTAACCTATACCCGTCCTCACGTTTTAGCGGTCGATGAAGTCGGTTATTTAACCTACCGTCCCGATGCCGCCAATGTTCTCTTTCATGTGGTCAACGATCGCCACTTGAGAAAACGACCTATGATCTTCACCACCAATAAGCCGCTCAGCGAGTGGGGAAAGGTTTTGCATGACGAGGACCTGGCGGCCGCCATCCTGGATCGCATCCTCGAGCGCGGACGCCTTATCTACCTCGATGGGCCCTCGGGGCGCACGCGTCACCTGAATTTAGAGCAGGTCTGCCGGATGCAGCAGAACGTGCCAGAATTTCTGGAATTCGCGTGCCAGAATCTCCGGAACCCACACCAGCGTCGCCACGGACTTCTCCACAGCCGTTCCGGGATTCCGATCATCGTTCCGGCCAAGCCCGATCATTGAGCGGCTTCGGACCGGAATCGCGATCGCTTTCACCCCGGAACGCTGATCAGCTTCAGCCCGGAATCGTGATCGACATCGTGCCGGAACGCTGATCGGCTTCGTCCGGAATACGCAGGTGGGCGGGCAATTTTTCAAGCACCGATTAGGAATTCTGGTGATCAGTGGTATTCGAAAGCTTGTCCCCTACCGATGTGCGGATGTTTCTCCCTACGAACGGCCGCTGACCGACAAAGAACTTACGAATTCCGCCCGCAATTTTGTGATTTTGGAGGAAGGGCATTCTATCTTCCGCGTACTCAAGGACGGCGCAAAAGCTTCCTATTCCCCGCAAATTCGTTCGTCGACTCGTCGACTCCTTCAGACGGATACATCGTTTTCCGTCTTTGATGTACTACGCGAGCATCAAAGTGGTAAAACTGGGGAAACAGATGCCAGACGAGCATTCACCGCGGTCGCGATGATGTGACTCTCCCGGCTGCATCCGTCAAAGGAGTTCTTGGTAATCCGAATATGAAACCGAAGAGCGCTACAACACGCCAGCCGTTGCCGAATCCACGGCAGCAACATCTGCACCCAAATTCTTTCCATCGCTTCCCGCTTGTTTGCAGCGACTGTGCGGCAATAGGCGGAGATCGGCGACCCTGTCTTTCTCCACAGATGTAAAGCCCACTGCCTGGAGGTTCTTGAAAGTCATGTTCCCCTTGGGCCAGCCAGCACTATCTCCTACGATCGCGTTGTGAGTAACTATGGCATTAGTGAAACAGTTTTCCAGCAAACTCCTTATTCCTTGCCGCTCCGGTTTGAAAGCGCAGTTAGCCGCTCCTCCCCCGGTGGTGGAAACGGCCTGGCTGCCCGTACTGACGATGCTGTTGGTGAATGCAAAGTTGGAGATTTTGGGAATCGAAGTGCGCACGCCCAAGAGGAATAGGCTCCGGCTAGGGAAGGCAGTGATATGGTCCAGCCTAACGTCGTGCAGCGGAGGACCAGCAGCGGTGATCTGGGCAAAAGCTCCATACCCTCCGTAGGCGGGACCGCTGATGTCGTCAAAAGCAACGTCATGAATGCTGTAACGTCCTCCGTCAGTAGATGCACCTCCAGCATCGGAAAGGCCATTGCCAATTTGCAAGCCACTTCCCATGTGCGCAATCTTGTTGTAGCGGATGGTGACATCCGTCACTCGGCAAAGAGGGCAACGGTTGCCCTGATTCTTGGGCGTGAGCAGAATGGCAAATCCCGCCTGTGAGAAGCCGCCCCAACTGTTCTCCATAACGTTGCCCTCAACAAGGACACGTTGCGCGTTTTTCAATTCGAAGCAGTTCTTGACGATGAACGGGTTCCCGTCCCTGCCACCGACGAAGTTGGGATCGCCAGGCTTCCACGTCGTGGGCCGAAACATGTGATTGTGCCGGATTTCAATGTCTTTCGGCGTCATGGTGGCTGCGCCGCCACCAAAGACAACGTTCTCGCCCGCCGCTTCCAGAAAATTGTTTACAATCTTGTAAGGCCCCATGGGGTTATCGCCAAGACCTCCCGCGATCGCTTGCGAATCCACGCATGAGCCACTCTTGGCCACGCAGTGGAAGTCAGTAAAGAAGGAATCCACAACAGCGACATACCGGCTCCGACCCAACAAGATGCCCCGGACGGTCTCGTCTTGGGCAGTGCCATGCATCCACAGACGATCGAATACCAGATGATCGGCTGGACCGTTAAACTGGATGAGGTTGTAGACGCAAGCCGGGGATACGACTCGCGTCAGTTCCAGACCGATCAGCCGGTAGTGGTTGGCCCCCGGAGAGAATATGATCGGTCCTGAGCCACTCTTGCCATTGAATTCAATCTTGGCCAGGACGTTTACCGTGGAAGCGCAATTCAAGGGGGGTCTGCCCGCCAGAGACGACACGCCTGCGTAGCAAGGGGTCAGGCGTGTGCCCTCGGGAGGTAGACTGGAATCAGACGCACTCGTACGGATGATAATCCAATGCGCGTCATCGCAGTTTTTGTCTGGTACCACAAAGTTGCCACTAAACGTAGCGCCCGCCTGCAACTGAATGATATCGCCGCAGGATGCGCTAGCGAGAACCTGCTCGAGACTTTGCCCAGAAGATACCATCCAAGTCTTTCCGCCTGCAGGCGTATCTTTCAAGGAGCTCTTTGCCAAGTCCCTTGGCAACTCTGCGGGGCCATCGGAATTCTCGCCATCGGACATCGTGGAAGACTGATCCGAAGTCGCAGAACGAAGGGGAGAAGCCAGGATCAGCAAAAAAAAAAGCCTAGGCAGCCATGCACCGGCTGAAATCTTCATATTTGTCGACCCCTTCTCGCGATGGTCCTAACGAGCCGGCAATTGCCAGGAATGAGCATTTCGAACACGGCAGACTAGACCTGGGGTGAGCAAAGGGCACCTAACACGAGTTTATCAACTGATAAGTCGGTGAGTCAATTCAGGGTCTTTTCCGGGTGACGTCAAGCTGCTTGTGTAAATACGGAGAGAGTACGGGTTTTCCATTCCAGATTGAATCTCTGGAAAACGGAGCAGCGGATCGTGACGAGGCTGCTCATGATCGTTCAGATCCTCGTACCCCAGCGCCAAGCCATAACCCTGCTGGGCCACCATCGCGGCCACCGTGTGCTCCACCCGCATTAGGATCGCGTTAGTCCACAAAACAAGGGGCGAACCGGCTCAGCAGCCGGATACGCTGGTCTACTTGACGCAGCAGTAAAACACCGCCATCCGTGGTCAGCCGGTCCGTAGAAAACTCCGCTACCACCTGGCGTGAATAATGTGCGGCAAACTGGAAGCTTTTTTGAGTACGCCGTGTCATTAGAAAGGCCGTCCGTTTCTTGGCATTGACTTCGTCTCGACAACAAAGTTATGTCCGAAACAACGGCCTTTTTCCATTACAAACATCAACCCAGGAACTTACTCTGGTGAGGAATGCGGGCTAGACTCCTTTCACAAGTCAACCAGGAAAGGAGCCATCGTTTTCTGCCTTTCCTCGTTCCCTTCGGGCTCATCTTTCGCTTGAAAAATACTTTCAGGCGATAACACGGATCTCAGCTTGCTACTCTATGCCAGCGGTAGCCGATGCGACCGCATCCACATCAGCTCCGAGGGCCTTACCATCTGTCCCCAAGCCCATGTAGGGGCTTGAGGGTTGCAGGTGATAGTCGCCGCCATTCCCGCCACTGTAATTGACGAATTGGACTTCTGCTGCCGTCGGGAAGAAATTCCCTGAGGGCCATTTTATTGCGGGATAGCTAGAGGAAGCCGCGATGATTGCGTTGGCGGCAAAAGTATAGCTGCTAAAGCAAGCGTTGAAGGTGATGAGGGGGGAATCGTGGAAGGCACAGTTCGCCGCACCACCGCCTGTGGACCATACCGGGGAGATGCCGGCATTCACGATGCTGTTGGTGAAGACGAAGTTCTTCATCTGCGGGGTTGTTCCGACACGGTCGCCGATGATGAACAGCATGGACGGCGGGAAAGCTGTAACATGATTGATCGTCACGTTCTGAAGGACTGCGGCGCCTGGACCCACGGAGACCTGTGCAAATTCACCTGGGCCGTTGTACTTCACACCGTCGATGTCATCTACGATCACATCGTGAATGCTGTAACGTTCGCCGGCGAGCGCTATCCCTCCGTTATCAGACAGGCCGTTGGCGATCTGCAGTCCTGAGCCGACATGACTGATCATAACGTTGCGAATCGTGACGTCCGTGACCTGGCAGTCAGGACAGACGTTCGTGCCGTTGGGGCCAGCCTGGTTCTTGGGAGTCAGCAGGATGGCAAAGCCCACCTGAGTGAAACCACCCCAGGAGTACTCCATAATGTTGCTATCGATCAGAACGCGCTGCGCGTTTTTCAGTTCGAGGAGATTTTTGACAATAAACGGATTCCCATTTGTTCCACCCACGTATCCGACTTGCCCTTTCATCCAGGTCAAAGGCTTGAAAAAGTGATTTTGGCGAATCTCAATATCAGCCGGGGACACAGTTGCCGCGCCTCCGCCGAATAGGATGTTCTCCCCTGAAGCCTCAAGAAAGTTGTCCACGATCTTGTAAGGTCCCATCGGATTGTTACCAAGGCCACCAGCAATTGCCTGAGCATCGCCGCAAGCTCCGGTGATCGCAATGCAGTGAAAATCCGTGAAGAAGGAATCCACGATCGCTACGTAGGTGCTTCCCCCGAGCTCGACGCCTCGAGTTGTTTCGTCCTGGGCAGTGCCGTGCATCCAAACTCGATCAAATACAAGATTGTTGGCAGTGCCGCCAGTTGCAACCGACGACAGCGCGTTGACGCTCCCGGTTCCTGGAAGGCGGGTGATCTCCAGACCCATTAGGCGATAGTGATTTGCACCCGACGCAAAGACGATGGGGCCGTCGCTGGCCTTTGCCATCACCAACTTCGCCAGAACGTTGTTCGTGGAAGCACACTGAAGAGAGGGACGGCCGGGGAGCGAGGAGACTCCCGCGTAACAGGGGGTAAGGCGGGTGCCTTCCGCAGGCAGCAGAGAATCGTCGGCGCTGGTGCCGATAATAATCCAATGGTTGTCATCGCAGCTCTTGGCGGGGAACGTGAAAACTCCGGTGAAGGTTGCCCCCGCTTCCAGTTGGATTGTGTCGCCACAGTTGGCGCTGTTGAGCGCGGCCTGCAAATCTCCGCCTGAGCTGACGGTGATTGTGCTGCCGGGTGCCGGGGTATTCGACATGGCGCTCTGGATGTAAGTACGTGGTAACTCCGCCGGGCCGTCAAATCCGCTGGCGGGACTTGGGAAAACCGTAAGGGTGAAGGCCAGTGTGGCACTCTGTCCGGAAGAATCGGTCACCTTCGCAGTGAAAGGATACGACCCGGTAAGCGCGGTCATCCCCGTGATAGTGCCGCTGGATTGCAGCTGGAGCCCCGATGGCAAGGTCCCAGTGGCCAGACTCCACTGGTAAGGTGTTACGCCACCGGTCGCGGAGAGCATAGCATAATAGGGCGCGCCGGTATTGCCTGCGGGGAGCGTCGAGTCCACGATTGACAATGCAAATTGGGGGGTGACCGTTACCGTCGCAGTGGCTTGCAAACTGGGATTAGTCGTACTTGTAGCGGTTATGGTGGCTGGGGTATTGCTGCTCACTATAGGCGCTACGAAGGCTCCGCTGCTGGAAATAGTTCCGACGCTGGCGGACCAAGTCACGGCCGTATTAGCGGTTCCCCTCGTTTGGGCGGTGAACTGCTGCTGTCCCTGTGAAGCAATGGTCACGCTGCTGGGTGAAATGGAGAGTCCGGCTCCGGGGCCGATGGCTAGAACGGCGATTTTAGCCGGACTCGCCCCATACTCCTTCCCAAAGGAAGTCCGGACGTAGATCACGAAATTGTAAGTGCCTGCAACAGAAGGCGTGCCCGTGATGGAACCTGTGCTTGGGTTGAGGACCAGACCCGGGGGCAAACTGCCGTCAGCGATCCCGAAGAGATAGGGAGCAGTTCCGCCACTCACTGAAGGCACTGCTCCGTAAGCGACCCCAACAGTGGCCTGTGCTGGAGGAGTCGAGATTGTGATCAGGTCGGCTGGTATGGTTTGGCCAGTTGATCCGCTAGGTGGCACACTGGCACCCTGCGACGGAGTGCTACACGCGGTTAGGCCTGTAAGGCAGAGCAAGAGCAAAAGAACGATAAGATTCGGGATAAGGTTTTTGTCCGTGCTAAAACCCTTTGCTACTCCCAAGTGCCCGGTGTCATGCATTGTAAGGTTAACCTCAGAACGTAGTTGGGGGGACCGTCGTTCGAGTCCTTACGAGCACTCTAGAGAAGGGAAAATGCGAAGGGCAGATAACGAAGGACCAAAGGCGAGTACATCCTGGGATGTACCATGCACTTCCGGGTTTGAGACTCAGCCGGTAACTTTGTAGGCTGCCAGGTTGATCACTGGTCCGGGTTACACGTGCCAGAACAAATCGCCGTCGGCGGGGACACGATCGTCATATGGGCAGGTACGACGGCAAGCGCGATGGGGCTGAGCAGAGTTGCACCTCGGCCGTCACCCGTCTGAACGGAATTGTTCATCCGCGCGTGGCAGCAGCGATGGGGCGGGTTATGACGTCGTGCAGAGTGCGGGCAAAACCCGCGGCCACGCTTGGCCAGCCGTAGCTCTCTCGTACCATGGCTCTCGCGGAAGTCCCCAATCGCTGCCGCTGCTTGGGATCGCGTAGCAGGGAAATCACAGACCCGGCAAAATCGCTTGGCGCGTCAGCCAGAAGGATATTCTCGCCTGACCGTACTGGCAGGCCCTCGGCGCCCACCGATGTGGAAATGACGGCTTTACCCATCGCCATGGCCTCAAAGATCTTGAGACGAGTGCCACCGCCGATGCGCAGAGGCACAATGCAAGCCGCTCCTCGTGCGACGAACGGCCGTATGTCTTCCACCCACCCGGTGAGGCGAACGCTCTTTTCCTTCTCGGCTAAAGCCTGCAGCTTGCGGGAAGGGCTTCGGCCAACTACTTCGAGGGACACTTCGGGGCACTGCTGCTTGATCAAAGGAAGGATGGCATCGACAAAGTAAACAATCGCGTCTTCGTTTGGAAGCCAATCCATCGAACCTGTGAATACCAGGGAATTCGCGATTTCTTCCACGGGCATGGGGTGGAAATAATCTACGTCCACGCCGGTGGGAATCACAGTTAACTTTCTGAGGTCCAGAAAAGACGCGAACGCGTCACGATCCGTCTCAGAAACTGTGAGCACCCGGTCAGCAAGACGCAGATACCGTCGCTCAGCGGCTTCCATCTTTCGCCATTCCCACCACGAGATGGCTTTCCAGATGGGATTGGTGGCAACCTCATAGTGACGCCGCCAAATGGTGGCTTCTACGTTGTGAGTGAACAGCACCTTGGGAGTAGGCCAATCCCACGGGATGACGCCCGCAGCTGCCATGAAATCGCAGAGTATGACGTCATAAGTCTCGTGCTTGAGCAGCGCGCGCAATCTACGGCGCACCTCGGGACGGCAATACTTCGTGATGCCATAAGGCTGGGAAGATGGCAGACTAATGCCATAGTCGAGCATCTCCGCGAGACTCTTCGGCGCGGGGAGCCCGAGCGACACGCACACCACTCGGTCAAACACTTTCTTCAGGTCCGCGTGCAAGTCGCCCTGGTGCGCGGCATAGAAGGAAAAAAACGTGACGGAATGCTGTCGCGCAAGCTCCCGAAGGATGTTGTAGCTACGGATTTTTCCGCCGCTATCGGGCGGAACCAGTCCGCCAGCTTTTACCCACAGAATCTTCATGGCAGGAAGGCCTTACCAGCAAATCCCCTCATAGTCACCTGCCGTCGCGGGACGTGATCTTCGTTCGAGATTCACCAAGTCGACCACAACGTGGTCGGGCCGGAGCCCCCTGCGTAGTTCATTCTCATCCAATCCGCGCGTCGCGATCACGACGACCTCGGCATGCGTGAGAACCTCTGACACGCTGGTGGACAGCAGAGAGCCAATGTGGGGGATCACTTCTTCAATGTACTGCCGGTTGGAGCCGAGCAACTGACCCAACGACACATTGTCATCCCAGATCCGAACTTGCCGGCCTTCGCCGAGGAGACGTTTCACGAGCTGCACCTGAGGGCTCTCCCGCAGATCGTCAGTGGCGGCTTTGAAGCTCAAGCCGAGCATGCCAACTTTCTTCTTGCCGGTTTCGAGCACCATCTGCACGGCACGATCGAGGTGTTCGTTGTTGCTCGGAAGAATGGACTGGAACAAGGGCAGATTGAGGTCCAGCTCTTTGGCTCGATAGTTCAGTGCACGCACATCCTTGGGCAGACACGAGCCACCAAATGCGAAACCAGGTTTAAGATAGGTAGAAGAAATGTTGAGCTTGGTGTCGGCGGTGAAGATCTGGACCAGGGCTTCAGCGTCAACGCCTAACTCCTTCGCCAGGGTGCCAACTTCGTTCGCAAAAGAAACTTTTACGGCATGCCACGCGTTGCAAACATACTTGACCATTTCGGCGGAGCGGAAGGAGGTTTCAAATATCCGTCCCGGAGCCCACTTGTAGATTTCGCGCAACATGCCGCTGTGTTTCGAGTCTGCAGCGCCGATGACAGTCATGGTGGGCTCTAGGAAATCGGCGACAGCCGTGCCCTCCCGCATGAACTCCGGATTCACGCAGACGCCAAAGTCCTGGCCGAGCTTCTTCCCGCTGGATTTTTCCAGCGCCGGGATGACGATAACCTCAGCCGTTCCGGGTAAAACGGTGCTGCGCAGGACAACCAGGTGAAATTCATTCTTTTTCTTCAGAACCAGCCCTATCTCCTGGCAAACCGGTTCGATATGTCCAAGATCGAGTTTCCCATTTCGCAGACTCGGCGTCCCCACGCACAGAAAGGAAATCTCGCTGTTCAGGATGGCATATTCGGAGTCCGAAGAAGCATGCAGGCAGTCCGCGGCGCGGCACTCGGAGATGAGCTTTTCCACCTTTGGCTCGACGATCGGACTGCGACCGGCTTGCATGGCTTTGACCTTCGCCGGGCTGAGGTCGACGCCGATTACGTTGTGCCCCTTGTGCGCGAGGCAGGCTGCAGTAACGGTGCCCACATAGCCAAGCCCGAATACGCTTATTGATGGACTCATACGAATACGCCATCCCCCTTTTTCGCAACAACCGAACACAAGCTTAGATAAGAACTGCAGTGACTTACCGAAAGATACCAGCATGCCTAAGGATCGTACTATAGATATACAACTCTTTTATTTTCATCAAGCTGCAAGCTATCTGCGGATCGAGAGTTCAAAAGTGGGAAACTCAAAACCGCAACGGCCAAGAAAAAATTGAGGTTTGCACCAGCCATTTCATACCCACCGGATCAAACCCCGGATAGTATTTAAACACGTAGGCACGATCCGCAAAGTCCGTGGAAGCCCGCAAGTAACTAGGTCCAAATTGTTCGATGAGATGACTCTTGAGTGACGTGACTGCAGCCAATAAAATTTCCGCCGATGTCCTGGAAATACTTCCTGCGGTGCAGAATCATGATTCGCCGCGTACCAGGCGCAAGGTCTTTTATCTGGTGGACTCGCTCAACGTCGGCGGAACTGAATCCCAGGCAGTGGAACTGGCGCGGCGCATTCCAGCGGCTGGATACGATGTGACGCTGGGCTGCTTGCGTGCCCAAGGCCCATTGCTGGAACGACTCCAGGGAACGGCAGTGGTCTTGCGCGAATTCCATCCCACGGGTGGTGTCGATACTCCGGCAGGGATTTATCAGTTGCTGCGGCTCAGCTGGTTCCTGCGGCGGGAGAAATTCGACATTGTGCACACCCACGATTTGTGGTCGAATCTGCTCGGCGTTTCCGCGGCATGGTTGGCGGGAGTGCCGGCGATCATCTCCAGCCGCCGCGACCTCGCGCACCTCGAGTGGTACGAGGGCAAGCGCCGAGTGTGGCTGCGGCGCATTCAGAATTTGTCGAGCGCGGTGCTGGCCAATGCCACGCCCATACGCGAGGCTCTGATTGCTGAGGATGGATTTGCGCCGGAAATGGTGCGCGTGATTCATAATGGAGTCGACATCGAGAAGTTCCATGCTATCCGGGAGGGTCGCGACCGTCTGTTTCCTGGAGTTGGCGATGCCAAGCTGGTCGTTCTGGTCGGCAATTTGCACTCGGACGTGAAGGGCCATCCGTGGCTGATTGCGTCCGCGCCCGCGGTGATTCGCGAGTTTCCCTCCACGCGATTCGTTCTGGTTGGAGACGGAAAGCAGCGTGCCAGCTTCGAGCAGCAAGTCGTGAGGTTGGGTCTGGAGCGAAACTTTCTATTCCTCGGTCGCCGGGCTGATATTCCGGAGATTCTCTCCTGCTGTGATATCGCTGTGCTTCCTTCCAGGGCTGAAGGCCTACCGAATGCGGTTCTGGAATACATGGCTGCCGGACTGCCAACCATCGTGAGCCGAGTCGGTGGAAACGCCGAACTGGTCGAGGATGGCGTGAGGGGACTGCTTGTGCCTCCGGAGGATTCGCCGGCGCTCTCGGCCGCGCTGCTGAGACTCTTGCGTGATGCGGGTCTGGCGCGGCAGATGGCGCAAAGCGGCCATGAGTTCACAGTCCGGAATTTCAGCTACGAGAGGCTGGTGCGCGAGGTGGACGCGCTCTACACCGAGCTGCTGCAGCGGGGCGGAGGGAATCACTAGCCGATGGCAAATGCTTCCACATGGAACAGTCGCCTCGGCCGCCTCGCCTCCATGGATGGCCACGAGCTGTTTGACCGCTTGAGGCAGTACTTAACCGCTCGCGCAGACGCGCTGCGGTATGGATGCGGTCATGACTTTGCGAGCGACGCGAAAATCGGACCGGCAGGACCTGAGGGGCGATTTTTCTTCTCGCCTGCGGATGTTCCATCGCTCTGCACTCTGCTGAAGCAGATTTTTCCGGCGCAGGCAGATGATATCGTCTTCCGGGCGGAAAAGATTTGCCGCCATCGATTCGACCTCCTGGGCTATGAGAATCTGGATTACGGTGCGGAGATCGACTGGCAGTCCGACGTTGTGCACGGCAAGCGCGGGCCGCGCAAACCCTGGTTCAAGGTAAACTATCTCGACTTCGATGAGGTCGGGGACTCGAAGATTACCTGGGAACTGAACCGCCATCAGCATTTTGTCACTCTGGCCAAGGCATACTGGCTCACGGGCGACGAAAAATTTGTGTGCGAGATTTTCGCGCAGTGGACGCACTGGCACAAACAGAATCCCTATCCAATAGGGATGAATTGGGCGAGCAACCTTGAGGTGGGCTACCGCAGCTTGTCCTGGGTTTGGACCTTCCATCTACTGCGGGAGAGTCCGCTTTTCACGACCGAACTGCGCGGACAATGGCAGGTCGCCCTGAACCTGAATGGGCGCCACATCGAAACTTACCTGTCCACGTATTTTTCTCCTAATACACACCTTCTCGGCGAAGCTCTGGCTTTGTTCTTCCTCGGGACTCTTTTCCCGAGCCTGCCCGGGGCTACGCGGCGGCGACGACGCGGCTGGGAAATCGTGGAGCGTGAGGCCGCGAAGCAAGTAAGGGAAGACGGGTTCTACTTTGAGCAATCCGCCTACTACCATGTCTACGCCTTGGATATTTTCTTGCATGCCCGGATTTTGGCCGGGCTCAATGGAGTTCCGATTTCCTCCAAGTTCGACGAGGTCTTGCAGCGCATGCTGAACGCCCTGTTGTTGTTGGGCAGAGCCGGGGTTCCGCCGATGATCGGCGACGACGACGGCGGAAGGCTGTTTGATCCTCGGCGCAACCGGGCTCAGCACATGCTCGATCCTCTGGCAACGGGCGCGGTGCTCTACCGGCGCGGAGATCTTAAATTTGTCGCGGGCGGTCCACGAGAGGAAACATTGTGGCTGTTGGGCATGAACGGGCTGGCGGAGTTTGATTCTCTGCCCAGCGCAGAACCACCGGGCGGTTCGACCGCTTTACTCGATAGCGGCATCTATCTGATCGCGGACGAAAAGTCAGGGCAGCAATTGCAGATCGATGCCGGTCCGCTGGGATCAGGGAATGGAGGGCACGGGCACGCGGATGCATTGAGCATTTGCCTGGTTCGAAACGGACAAAATCTTCTAATGGATCCTGGGACGTTCCAATATGTTGGCGACAGCGGCGAGCGCGCTCGCTTGCGTGGCACCGGCGCTCATAACACCATGCAGGTCGATGGACGCGATCAGGCTGACAGCACCGGTCCCTTCTCTTGGAGGAATCCCCCCCGGGTCAACGTCGAGCAATGGATCACCGGCCAGCAATTTGATCTGTTTCAGGGCAGTCACGACGGATATTCCCGGCTGCCATCTCCGGTCATTCACCGCAGGTGGGTGTTTCACAGAAAGGGAGATTTTTGTCTGGTACGTGATCTGGCTGAGGGCCGCGGATCGCATCAGCTTGATATTGCGTGGCACATCGTCCCCACCCTCTTGCCCGCCCCTTCCAGGCAATATCTATTCACCGACGGGCGTAAGTGTCTGGCATTGTTGACCGCCGAAGGCCGCGGCTGGTCGCAGAGCGTACGCCGTGATTACTGGTCGCCGGCTTACGGACACAGGGAGCGTGCGACCGTGGTTAACTTTGGTGCCCTGGTTGAACTCCCCGCAGATTTTGCCACTCTGCTGATCGTGGACGAGAGCGATCAGGCAGATCTCAGACGGCTGGTGAGAATCGGTGAGTGTATGCGCGGAGCGGTCTGCGCCTATCGCTATTCCAATCCGCGGCAAGAGCACAGCTTTTTCTTTGCCCATCAGACAGGCCCGTGGGCGCTGGGGAGGTGGGCCAGCGACGCGGAGTTTCTGTATTGGTGCTTTGATCGCGAAAGGGAACAGTACACGCTGGTTCTGTGCAATGGCTCCTACGCGGATGCCGGAGGCCGTCGGGTGCTCACCTGTGGCAGTCGGGTGAGCTATGCTGAAGTGTTCAGTTCTGCCATGAAAACTGATCTCTCCTCGTCGGACCCAGAACACGTTCTGCTACAGCAGCCGCTCGATCGAATTGGGGCCGACGGAGACTTGATTGTGCCGGGCAACGATCTCAAGGGCATGGGTGTGTAGTCATGTGTGGAATCTGTGGTGTTTTCTATTCCGACCGGACTCGGCGAGTGAATCGCGACGCGCTGGTGGCGATGAACCAGCAGATCGTCCACCGCGGGCCCGACGACGACGGCTTCTTTATCGAGGAGAACGTCGGACTGGCTATGCGCCGCCTCAGCATCATCGATATTCAAACCGGTCATCAGCCCCTCAGCAATGAAGACGGGAGCGTTTGGATCGTCTTCAATGGTGAAATCTATAACCACCAGGATTTGCGCGAGGACCTCCAGTCCCGTGGTCACAGCTATCGCACTAAGAGCGACACCGAAACCATCGTTCATTTGTATGAGGAATATGGAAGCAACTGCGTCGAACATTTGCGCGGAATGTTTGCATTCGCGATCTGGGACCGCTCCAAGAGATGCTTGTTCATTGCGCGCGACCGACTGGGGATCAAGCCTCTCTACTATCGCTACGATGGCAATAGGTTGCTGTTCGGCTCGGAAATCAAAGCCGTCCTCGCCTGTCCGGGGGTGAAGCCGGAGTTCAATCGCGGAACGTTGGCCGAATATCTAGCCTTTGGCTATATCGCTGGCGCGGAAAGTATGTATGCCGGGATTCGGAAATTGATGCCAGGCCACATCCTTACGTTGGACGAGTGTGGCCAATTATTGACTACCTCGTATTGGGACCTGGAGGTCAAGGCCGATGACGGGAATCAACCGCGTGAACACTATGTCCGACGCTATCGGGAGCAGTTGGAAGAGTGTGTTTCCAGTCACTTGATGAGCGATGTTCCTCTGGGTGTTTTTCTGAGCGGCGGCCTGGATTCGAGCTCGGTGGCGGCACTCACCACAAGAATCCGCAAGGAACCAATCGAAACTTTTGCGGTGGGTTACGGCGAGGAGGCCTATAGCGAACTCCCCTATGCTCGAACAGTCGCTGAGCACTTGAAGTCCAGACACCACGAAGTTCATCTCAGCCGAGACGAGTTCTTCCAGATCCTGCCGCGATTGATCTGGCATGAGGATGAACCCATCGTGTGGCCATCCAGCGTGGCGCTCTATTTTGTTGCCCGGCTCGCGCGAGAACGTGTAACCGTGGTGCTCACCGGCGAAGGTAGCGATGAGACACTGGGCGGCTATTCGCGCTATCCGTGGACTCTGCTGAACTCGCGCCTGGACAGCGTTTACCGTGCGCTGACGCCGGCTGTTCTGCGCCGCGTGCTGCGGGAGGGAATCAGCGCGTTTCCACTCTCTGCGGATTCGAAAAGAAAACTGGAACATACATTTTTGTGGCGTGACAGTGCGGCCTGGCCTTCCTTCTATTTTGACAATTTCTATTCCGCATTTTCCGCAGCGGAGCAAGATGATTTGCTGACTCCCGAAGCGAAGCAAATGGCGGGCGACGCATATGCCGGTTCGATGAAATACTGGAATCATTCTTCGGGCAACCTGCTGCACCGGCTGCTGTATGCCGATATCAAGACCTATCTGGTCGAACTGTTGATGAAGCAGGACCAGATGAGCATGGCCGCCTCCATCGAAAGCCGCGTACCTTTTCTAGACCACTCTCTGGTCGAATTCACCGCGAGCATCCCCGCGAAATACGCGACCCGGGGAATGGCGGGCAAGTGCATTCTGAAGGCTGCAGTGGAGGATCTGTTGCCCAACTCGATTGTGCACCGGCAAAAGATGGGATTCCCCACGCCTTGGGCTTATTGGCTTGCGGGACCGCAGCTCGAAGACTTGGAGCACCTTCTAGTGGAACCGCGGACCCTGCAGCGGGGACTCTTCCGCGGCGAGATTGTGAAGCGCCTTTTCGCCGAGCACCGGGCGGGCTCGCGTGATCATGGTAATCGCATCTGGCGTCTGCTGAATCTCGAGTTGTGGCTGCGCGTATGTGTGGATGGCGAGTCCACGGCCGATTTTGTTCGACCGGGTAGCGCGTTCGCATACAGATGAATAATCCATTTGCGTTCCGCGACCCTCTCCTATAGATCGTTCGATGCGCCGCGGTTCACGCCGCCAAGTAATCGTATAGTCATCTATACCAGGATGAGTCGCGCACGAAATACATCTCCGGCAGGGCAGGGTTCGTGACTGCGCCCAGCGTTGCAAGTCTTCTCTCTGTTCGGGGATCAGTTTGAGCCAGGTTCGATTATCCGTCTTACCAGGTCGAAACATGATTACGTTATCACTGGGACACTATACTAGTGTAGTGTCCGCGAAATAACTAGACAACTTTATTGCTCTTCTTTCTGTTCCGTGGCAAAGTGCATCCGGGTTGAATCTTCTCCAGCGTTTGCCGACAGCGAGACAGCTTTTCCATGAT
>Ga0187860_1002387_pt1 | contig 15613 bp, 8 predicted proteins | sample June2016WEW_10_4_FD_132981 | JGI IMG/M metagenome (GOLD analysis project Ga0187860, IMG submission 132981) | Peatland microbial communities from SPRUCE experiment site at the Marcell Experimental Forest, Minnesota, USA - June2016WEW_10_40 | ecosystem: Environmental > Terrestrial > Soil > Wetlands... | reverse complement strand
CTACCGCTTCTTCCGCCTGAAAACCCAATTGCCTTGATTTGAGAGCAACTCACCATGAATAGACGATTTGATCCCCTGCCTCCGGCGGCAGTGGCCACCGCCTGCGCACTTCTGTTGTTCATTGCGCCGGCGTCCGGCCAGACCGCCGAACGCCAGCAATTGACCGGTCATGTGCCAAAGGCGGTCGCCTCCCTGCAACCCATCGAGCGCCTGGCTGCGACCAATAGAATCAAGCTTGCCATCACCCTCCGCCTCGGCGATTCCGCCGGCCTGACCAACTTTTTGCGCCAGGTTTACGATCCCGCGAGCCCCAATTATCATCAATTCCTGACCCCCGCCGAGTTCACGACCCGTTTTGGCCCCTCCGTGGCCGATTACCTGGCTTTGGAGGCGTTTGCCAAAGCCAATGGTCTGACCGTCACAGGCCACCACCCCAACCGCACCGTCTTGGACGTGGCGGCCTCGGTGGCGGACATCGAGCGTGTCTTTCAGGTCAAAATGCAGGTCTATCAGCACCCGACCGAAAACCGGAAGTTCTATGCTCCCGACCGGGAGCCATCCGTGGAAACGACCCTCCCGATCCTCCACATCAGCGGGTTGGACAATTTCCACGTGCCCCGCCCTGGCATCAGCCAGAAGCCCGCCACGCCCACCAGTCCGGCGGGAACCGGCTCAGGGCCTTATGGCAATTTTTTAGGCTACGACTTCCGGGATGCTTATGTGCCGGGTGTTACTCTGACGGGCACCGGTCAGAGCGTCGCTCTCTTTGAATTGGACGGCTACTATCCGAGCGACATCACGGCTTACGAAAATCTGGCCGGACTGCCCACCGTCCCGTTGACCAATGTTTTGATTGATGGTTTTCCGGGCACTCCCGGCCCTTCGGGCAATAATGTCGAAGTGGCGCTGGACATTGATATGGTGGCTGCCATGGCTCCGGGCCTTTCGGGAATCCAGGTTTACGAAGCGACCAATGATGGTAACAACGCTGTAATTACCGATGAGCTTAATCGCATCGCAACCGATGACACTTCCCGCCAGATCAGTTCGTCCTGGCTTATCAACGACGATCCGTCGTGGGACCCCATTTACCTTCAATACGCGGCGCAGGGACAGTCCTTTTTCCAGTGCTCCGGCGACAACTGCGCCTATGTCTGGTCGCTGGCGGAGCAGGAGCGGGCCGATGACCCGAATGTCACCATCGTGGGCGGAACGACGCTCACGACCACCGGCCCTCAAGGAAACTGGCTTTCCGAGACAGTGTGGAATTGGAACAGCACCGGCGAGGGCGATGGCGGCAGCGGCGGCGGCATCAGTCCCAATTACCCCATTCCCAGTTGGCAATTGGGAATCAATATGTCTGCCAACGGCGGTTCCACGACTATGCGGAACATCCCGGACGTCGCGCTGACGGCTGACAATCTTTATATCATTGCCGACAATGGCACTCCACAGCCCTACACTGGCGGCACCAGCGCGGCCACGCCCCTTTGGGCGGCCTTTACGGCCCTGATGAACCAGCAGGCGGTCACGGTGGGCAAGCCCGCCCTGGGCTTGGGCTTTCTTAACCCCACCATCTATTCTCTGTGCAAAGGCCCTCTCTACCGCTCCTCATTCCATGACATTATCACGGGCAACAACACTAATGTTAACAGTCCAAACCAGTTCTATGCCGTCTCAGGATACGATCTCTGCACCGGGTGGGGCACTCCCGCCGGCAGCAACCTGATCAATGCGATTGTCCCGCTGACGCGCAGCCCGGTGCTGGCTGTGGTGACAAACATTATCACCGGCGGCAACGGCAACGGGATTATTGACTTTGACGAGTGCAATAATCTGACCGTGGTCCTGACCAACGAAGGCAATGCCTCCGCCACCCATATTGTGGGCACCCTCTCTTCCAGCACTTTCGATGTCGTCGTCGCCCAAGGAACCGCGGCCTTTCCCGATTTGAATCCAGGCGCCTCCGGGGCTTCCACCAGTTCGTTCACGATCAGCACCTCGCCGGATTTTGTCTGCGGCACGCCCGTGAATTTGACCCTGATCGTCAAGTGCGATCAGGCGGTCGAAACCAACCTCATTGAGCTTACTTCGGGCATTCTCGGCACGCCCGACGCCTTTACCAATAGCTTCCCAATGTCCGTGCAGCCGGGCGGCACGAATGGCATTTCCTCACCGATCTTTGTGCAGGGTTTGGACTCGGTCGGCAAGATTACGGTCTCCGTTTATTTGCAGGCCGTGTATGATTCCGGCCTGACCATGCAATTGATCAGCCCCAACGGCACAAGCGCTGTCCTTTCGGCCAATAATGGCGCTTTGGGCGCCAATTACGGCTCGGCCTGCGGCGGCCCATTTGAAACGACCTTTGATGATTCCGCCTCTCAGTCTATTACGCTTGGCGCGGCTCCGTTTGTGGGCAGCTTCCAGCCTCAACAATCACTGTCCATTTTTAACCTCTTCTCCGGCACCAACCTCAACGGTATTTGGACACTCAACGTGCTGGACGAATTCCCGGGCGACATCGCCACCCTTGAATGCTGGACGCTTAGCATCTCGCCGGAGGTTTGCGTGGACGGCGGCGGCGAATGCCCCGGCGCCGACCTTTCCATTACGATGTCCGCCAACCCGTCGGTTGTTCTGGTGGACAGTAATTTGGTTTACAATTTGACCGTCTCCAACGCCGGTCCCAGCACCGCCAAAAACGTCGCCGTCACCGAATCGCTGCCCAACGGTGTTGGTTTTGTCGCCGCTACAAATTACCCTGTTACAGTCACCCAGTCGGCTTCAAACCTCAATCTGACTGTGGGCACGTTGCCTGTCTATGGCACAGCCACCATAGCCGTCGTTACCATCCCCACCCTGCCGGGCCTGGCTACGAGCGTCGCGACGGTTGGTTCGCCGTCGCCGGACCCGAATCCCGACAATAACACTGCGTCCGCCACCGCGCTGGTCACTCTGCCGACCGCCGATCTGGCGGTCAGCATGACGGCTGCGCCAAACGTGGTACTGGAAGGAGGGTTGTTGACCTATACCATCTCCGTCACTAACAACGGTCCATTTGCCGCCAGCCAGGTTGTTTTGAACAACACCCTTCCACCCAACATCAACCTCATCACCGCCACAACTACGCAAGGCACCATATCCACCGGCGCCACAACGGTTTATATTGGCCCGCTGGGCCTTGGCACTAACGTCGTTGTCACACTGGTGGTTAGCCCTACGACAACCGGCAACATCACCGCCAGCACCCAGGTCACTTTGGGCCCCGCCCAAGTGGACCCGGTGTCGTTCAACAATGTCGCCTCCGTCTCCGTGACGGTCGGCCCGTCGGCCGACTTGGGAGTCTCGGGAACGATCTTCCCTTCCACCGTTCTGTCAGGCTCGCATTTCACCACCACCGCGGAGGTATTTAATAACGGGCCCAGCCCGGCCACCGGCGTGGTTTTGAGCCAGACAATCCCGGCGGGCGCCTCCTTCGTTTCCAGCAGCGTGGCGGGCGTCGTTGTCACAAATGGGGCCATCTCTTGGAACGTCGGCAATCTGGCCGACGGAAGCAGCCTGCCGATCACAAACGTGTTCAAAGCTCCCACTCTCTTGTCGGGCGTGCTGCAGGACCCCATTTCCTCCACTCTCACTGTCTTTGGCCAACCCGGCGATGCCAACACCAATAACAATGTCATTGTTCTTCAGGCGGTCGTTGAGCCTCCTACCATTGACATCGTCCCTATTAGCGCCGCGTTGATTTCGCAGTCACCCAACGGCGCCGTCAATCCCGGCCAGAGCGTCCAGGTCCAGTTGAATCTCCAGAACGCCGGCAATGTCTCCACGACCAACCTGACCGCCACCCTGCAAAGCACTGGCGGCGTCACCCTGCCCAGTGGTTCGCAAACCTACGGCGTGCTGGCCCCGGGCGCCGGTCCGGTCGGGCGCCTGTTTTCCTTCACCGCAAACAGCACCAACGGCGGTACCGTGGTGGCGACTTTGCAACTGCAGGACGGCTCCGACAACCTCGGCACTGTGGCCTTTGATTTTTACATGCCCGTGGTGCAGACATTCTGGAACACCAATTTTATCGCCATTCCCAACAAGGCCTACGTTCCGGAACCGGACAGCGGGCCCGCCAGCCCGTATCCGTCGCTCCTCATCGTATCCAACGTCAGCGGTCTGGTTTCCGACGTCACGGTGACCGTCTCGAACCTGAGCCACACCTATCCTCACGACATCTGCATGATGCTGACCGGCCCGTTGGGACAGGACTCCATCCTCATGGTCAGCCCCGCCGAGTACTCCTCTGCGTCGGATGTGACGATGGTATTCGACTCCACGAGCACCAATGCCGTTCCCGGAGAAGGGCCGATCGTTTCGGGCACTTATGAGCCGGTGAATTACAATCCCGACTTTTTCTTCACCAATGCTCCGCCTCTCTTCACCAATGTTCCTCCCCCGCCGCCTTATAGTTATGGCACCAACCTGGGCGTTTTCAACGGCCTTAACCCCAACGGCACCTGGTCGCTCTACATCGTGGACGACGCCGCTGGCGACGCCGGCAACATTTCCAACGGATGGGCGCTGACTGTCACCACCGTCATTCCCGTCAGCCAGACCGCCGATCTGGCGGCCAGCATCGTCGAGTCCTCCAACCAAGTCACCCTGGGCAACTTCGTCACCAACCTGCTCAGTATTACCAACAATGGCGCCACCTCCATCAACGCGTATCTGACCAACCTCCTCCCCGCCGGCCTTTCCTTTGTCTCCTCGCAATTCTCACACGGCAGTTACACCAATATCGGCCAGACCGTCCTTTACAACCTCGGAGTTTTGGGACCGGGAACCGGCGCGACGATCACCAATGTGGTCATGGCCGTCGTCGGCGGGCTTCAAACCAACACTGTCATTGCCGGCTCCGTCTATCAGTCGGCTAACAATCAGAATTCTGCGACCGTCGTTACCTCCGTCAACATGCCCTTTGCGGACATCGGGGCCTTCATATCGGTGGCGCCGAATCCGGTGGTCATCAATGACAACGCGGTCTATACGCTCGTCGTCACCAACTACGGACCGAGCAATGCCTTCAACGTCACCGGTACGTTTACTTTCCCCGGCCTGAGTATCGTCTCCGCCTCCGAGGGCTACACTCTTCTTACCAACGGCGCCGCCCAGTTTGATTGGATATCCATTGCCCCGCTGAGCATTGCCACCGTGGTTGTCACCGCGACGTCTCCCACGGCCGCCACCATCACCAATACCTGGACTGTCAGCACCGCCTCCCAGGACACCTACCTGGCAAATAACTCCTTCACCACCAACCTGGTTGTCACCTATCCCATACCGGTCTTCACCAACGTCGGCGTCAGTCTGGTGGCGCAGGGCGTTCCGGCTAACGGCGCCATCAATTCCGGCCAAACGGTCACCGTCGCCTTCACCTTGACCAACACCGGCTCCGCTCCGACGACCAACCTGATCGCCACGCTCCAATCCAATGTCAATATCATCCCCGTTACCAGCAGCCAGAACTATGGCACGATCCCTGTCGGCGGCTCCGCCACAGCCTACTTCGCCTTCACCGCCCAGGGCCTGCCCGGCGCCGCCATCACCAATTTCCTATTGTTGACCAATAACGGCGGGTTTCTCGGCAGCGTCTCAAATGTCTTTTTCATTCCTCTCACCACCAGTTATTCGCAGCCCGGCGCCATTACCATTCCCTATTACGGCCCGGGCACGCCCTATCCCTCGCAAATCACTGTCAGTGGGCTGACGGGCCTGGTCAGCAAAGTAACGGCCACACTCAATGGCTTCAGCCACACTTTTCCGCACGATGTCAATGTCTTGCTCGCCAGCCCCGCGGGACAGGAGTTGTTCCTCATGGCCCACTGTGGCGGGCCTTACAGCGTCAGCAATGCGAACTTGAACTTCGATGACGCCGCCACGCAATCGCTGCCATCGGGCCAGTTGCCGACTAACGGCACTTTCCTGCCCACGGCTGTTTCCCCTTACAATCCGCTGCCCGGCGTCCCGCCGGCTTCCGGGGCCACGGCATTGGCCGTTTTCAACGGCATGAATCCGAACGGATATTGGTCGCTCTATGTTTTCGATGACACCCTCGGCAACAATGGCGTCATCACCGGCGGCTGGAGTCTGGGCATCACAACCGTCATTACGGTCAATCCCGCGGCTCGCTTGGCGGCGGGCATGATCCATGCCCCGGATCCTGTCTTTAGCGGCAATTTCTTGAGTTACCTTATCACCGTCACCAACTTGGGCCCCGGCGTCGCCACCAGCGTTGTGTTGACTGACACTCTTCCCGCCGGCGCGGCCTTCTCGTCTCTCGCCGTCTCGCAAGGGACCGCTACCAACAATGCCGGCGTTGTCACTTGCTCCCTCGGCACCCTGGCCCCGGGCGCCACCGCCACCGTCACGATTCAAGTCGTGGCCGGCCACAGTGGCATCGTGGTCAACACGGCCACCGTCACCACCGCCAGCACCGATCTCTACCTTGCCGACGCCACAACCGCCAACACCGCCGACGTTCTGATCCCGCCCGTTTCTTACCTGGTCGTTTCCAACCTCGTCACGGGCTTGCAGTTGACTCTTCTCGGACAGGCCAGCCAGAACTACGCCATCCAGGCCTCCACCAACCTGCTGTCTTGGACCTCCGTGAGCACCAATACCGCCTCGCTCAATGGCATCCTGACCTTTACTGATTTTGTCACAAACGCCCCGCTCCGCTTCTACCGTGCCGTCCGTGTGTCCCAGTAACGCCCGCCGCGCCGGCAATGAAGCTCTTCGGCATCACCGGCGGAGTCGGCATGGGCAAATCCACCACCGGCCAGTTCCTTCGCGACCGGGGTTGCGGCGTGTCCGACACTGACCTCATCGCCCGGCAATTGGTTGAGCCGGGACAACCCGCCTTGGCGGAAATAGCCCGACGATTCGGTCCGTCCGTCCTGTCGGGCGATGGCCGGCTGAACCGTGGTGAACTGGCCCGCCTGGTATTCTCCGACGCCGCCGCTCGCCGCGATCTTGAAGCCATTCTCCATCCCCGCATCCGTTCCGTCTGGGAGGCGGAAGTTGCCGTTTGGCGCGCTACCGGACGCGCCCACGGCGCCGTGCTCATTCCTTTGCTCTTTGAAACCAAAGCGGCGCCACTCTTTGACGCCGTCATTTGCGTCGCGTGCTCCGATGCCTCCCAGCGCCAGCGTCTTTCGCGGCGCGGATGGAGCGAGGACCAGATCCAGCGCCGCCTCCGCGCCCAGTGGCCTGTAGAACAAAAGATGACGCGTTCCGATTTCGTGATATGGACCGATACCTCTCTCGAAGCCCACGCCGCGCAACTCGACCGCGTCGTCTTCCACCGCTGACCCCACACGAAACAACCACACCGCGGCCAAGCCGCCCAATCGCAACACTGTCAACTGAAGGATCACCCGCGCATCGGGGAATTCCCTTACTGTGAATTTCTGTTTTCCCTGACTTCCCGGAATCATCATTTCGACTTATTTTGCGGACGTGCATTGATTTGGCAGAACACGGCCAATACTGGACACGGCGGTTTTCTAATAAGACTGTCGGTGATCAGGTTGGACAGCGGTTGTCCAGGCGGTGCGAGTAATGTGACGGCTATGAAATTAAGACATCTCGTAAATTCAGTCAGTCACGCACAGGACGAAATTGTTGCTCGTTTTGGCGAGGCGGCATTGATCCGGCAGAGTGATGGAACATACCGGCTCGACGGCGGCAGTCAAAGCGATTGCACGGACGCAACGGAGTGGATCAGCTTGTTTATGCACGAAGCCGTCTTTGATCTCCCTCTTGGTCGGAAGGAACCCAAGGCGCTTAGAGTGGCGGCCTGACAGCAATCAAGGCAAATCGTGTTTGCAGCCCGTCGCCAAACACGCTAGGCTCTTCATGTTTCCGGGTCAACGTGGATTTGTTTACTTAGAGAATGAACAGCCCGCCACAATCCGCCATCCGCTTCGTGCTGTTCGCCACGGGCGTCACCGCCATCGGCGGTTTTTTGTTCGGGTACGACACCGCCGTCATCAACGGCGCCAATTCCTACCTGAAAGCGCAAATGAACCTTGACCCGACCCAGGAAGGCTTTGCCGGCGCCAGCGCGATTCTGGGGTGCATTCCCGGGGCAATGTGCGCTGGGTTTCTGAGCGATCGGTTTGGGCGCAAGAAGCTGCTTTTTATTTGTGCGCTGCTCTATGCGGTGTCGGGCCTGCTGTCAGCGATTCCCCGCACGTTTGCGGAGTTTCTGGCGGCGCGTTTTATCAGTGGCCTGGGCATTGGGGCATCTTCGATGATCTGCCCGGTTTATATCGCCGAGATTGCGCCGGAGAAATGGCGCGGGCGGCTTGGTTCCCTGTTTCAACTCGGGATTGTCATGGGGATATTCAACACGCTCTTTGTCAACAAATTGATTCAAGGCATGGGCGACGAGGCCTGGAACACGGCATCGGGCTGGCGCTGGATGCTGGGAATGGAGGTGGTGCCGGCGGTCATCTTCATCGCGCTGCTCTTTGCCGTGCCTGAAAGTCCGCGGTGGCTGCTTCAAAAAGGGCGCGAAGCCCAGGCGCGCCGCGTCCTTGAGGAGGTCGGCGGACCGGATCATGCCGCCACCGAACTGGCGTCAATTCGGGAGGCGATGAGGGGTGAGGTTGGGCGTTTCTCTGAATTATTTGCGGGCGCATTTTCCCGGCCTCTGGCGGCAGCCGTCGTGTTGATGGCATGCTCCCAGTTTTGCGGCATTAACGCCATCATGTACTACTCCACCAGAATCTTCGAGTCCGCCGGCGCGGGAAAGAATGCGGCGTTTACTTCGTCAGTTTGGGTGGGGCTGATTAACCTTGTCTTTACCTTTGTTGCCATCGCCCTGGTGGATCGGGCGGGAAGAAAACCGCTTTTGCTTGCTGGAACGGCGATTCAAGCCGTTGCCCTCGCCTTGGTTGCCTGGATGTTTCATTCGCGGCAATACGGAGTCGCATTGCTGGTTTGTGTCGTTTTGTTCATCGCCGCCTTTGCGATGGCGATGGGACCGATCGGATGGCTGTTGTGCTCCGAGATTTTTCCCAACAAACTCCGGGCCCGCGCAATGTCCGTTGCGGCCTTTACCGTCTGGACTTCCTGTTACATCGTGGCGCAAACATTCCCCATGTTGAATGACAGCACGGCGGTCGGTCCGGCCAGGACCTTCGGGATTTATGCCCTTGTAAGTCTCCTGTCATTCGTCTTTGTCCTCGTCTTCATCCCCGAAACGAAAGGCCGCACGCTGGAGCAAATCGAGAAGATGTGGACGGCCTCCGCCGCCTCGGGGTCTCGGAAGATCAAAACCTCGGTATGACCTTTCTGGCCCTCGAAATCGATGCGACGCCACTCAAGCTGGGCTTGAAAAGAGCAATCTCCTGATTTGTGAACACGAGGCAATCCAACTACGACAAGTTCCCCAGCCTGACTGTCGCCGGGGGCGATAGGGCGGCGACGCAAGGATGGGACCCGATCGCCGAGCGTCTGCGGCGGGCCGTTGCGGAGCGTGGGCGCAAGAAGGTGGTCCTGGTCGTCGAATGCTACACGGGTGTGGACGATTCGGAAGTCCGGGCCCAACTCAGTGCGCGGCTTTCGCCCGCCTGCCTCCTGAACCCGCGCGACGCCATGCTCCCGCCGCGGCAGGTTGAGGCGTTGATCGCGCCTTTTATCGGGGGTGACGATCCCGTGTTCGGTTTTGTGTGCGGACTAACATTGGAACAATTTTTCGACACCGCCAGAGTGGCACAACTTCAAGCCAGGATTGCCTCGCTGGCGGAAGGGCTGATTCTGGTTGTGGGCTGCGGCGCACAGCTTATTGCGGAAGGCGACATCCTGGTTTATGCCGACATGGCCAGGTGGGAAGCGCAGCAGCGATTTCGCCGTCATGAGAGCAGCAACCTTGGGGTGGAAAACCGCACCCTTTCGGCCGGATTGCATTACAAACAGGCTTTCTTCATCGATTGGCGAGTGTGCGATCGTTGGAAACGTCCGCTCATCGCCCAGTGGGATTTCGTATTGGACACCAATAACCCGCGCGAGCCGAAGCTGGCCGAGGGGGAGGCGGTTCGGCGGGGATTGCGTGAGGCGGTTCGGCGGCCGTTCCGAGTGGCGCCATTTTTTGACCCGGCGCCTTGGGGAGGGCAGTGGATGAAAGAGGTTTGTGGCCTTCAGGACGGCGCCAATAATTACGGCTGGTGCTTCGATTGTGTGCCGGAGGAGAATAGTTTGCTTTTGGGATTTGGCAGCCTTCGATTGGAGATTCCCTCTATCAATGTGGTTTTCGACCAACCGCGCGCGTTGCTGGGCGAAAAAGTCCACGCCCGTTTTGGGGACGAATTCCCAATTCGGTTCGACTTCCTGGATACCATGGGCGGGGGAAACCTCTCGTTCCAGGTTCATCCTCTGACGGAATATATCCAGCATCACTTTGGAATGCATTACACGCAGGATGAGAGTTACTACCTGCTTGATGCCAGCCCGGATGCCGCGGTCTATTTGGGTTTAAAGGAAGGCCTGGATCCCCCGGCGATGGCGCGAGATCTTGAGATTGCCCAAGCGGGCGGCCCTCACTTTCCGGCCGACACACACGCAAACAAATGGCCGGCCAAGAAGCACGATCATTTTCTTATTCCTGCCGGAACGGTGCATTGCTCGGGTGCAAATTCGATGGTGCTTGAGATCAGCGCCACACCGTACATTTTCACTTTCAAAATGTGGGACTGGGGCAGGCTGGGACTGGATGGGAAGCCGCGGCCTATTCATCTCCGGCATGGTGTTGCCAACATTCAATGGGATCGCACAACCAAATGGACACGCCGGAACCTCATCAACCGCATCGAGCCGCTTGGACAGGGAGAGGGCTGGCGCGAAGAGCGCACCGGCCTGCACGAACGCGAGTTTATCGAAACACGGCGGCATTGGTTTGCCAGGCCGGTTCCGCACGACACTCTGGGGGGCGTCAACGTATTGAACCTGGTGGAAGGCGAAGAAGCAATTGTCGAAAGCCCGGACCGCGCTTTTGAACCGTTCGTTGTTCATTATGCCGAGACATTCATTGTTCCGGCGGCCGTCGGGGCCTACACCGTTCGTCCGCACGGGGCGTCGCTGGGACGCGAATGTGCAACCATCAAGGCATTTGTAAGGACATAAGTTGAAATGATGATGCTGAACTCCACAAAAATCCTTTCCTCTTTTGACCCCATCGCGGGAACGATTCCTGGTGTCCCCGGCGTCAAGCGCCACTTGAGCGACCTCCGCGGCTGCTTCCGCAATGCGGCCGCTTACGAGAAGGCGCTGACAATGGGCGATCCTCTGCTCTATAGCGTCACGGTGGTCGAACCGGCGGATGGCGCCGGCGATTTGCACTGCGCCATTGCCCTCATTGAGCCTGGGCGCATTGCCGATGAGTATTTTATGACCAGGGGCCATCTGCATTCCTGGCGCGAAGCGGCGGAGTTCTATATCGGCTTGAGGGGCGAGGGCGTAATGTTGTTGGAAGATGAGGCCGGCGGCGAAAGCCGGATGGTGCCGTTGCGTCCCGATTACATCGTTTATGTCCCGGGCAAGACGGCGCACCGCACCATGAACACAGGCCCCATGCCTTTGACTTACCTCGGCGTCTATCCCGCCAAAGCAGGGCACGACTACGACGCGATTGCCGGCGGGAATTTTCGGTGTGTGGTCGTCGAACGCGACGGCCAACCCGCTATGTTGCAAAGGAACAAATCATGAATTACATCACCAAGCCGATACCCGCGACAACGCCACTGGTTTCCTTGGTCGAGCGACCGTGGGGGTCATTTAAGCAGTACGCAAACAACCGTGATTGCACCGTCAGCCTGATCACTGTCCTGCCCGGCCAGCGCCTGAGCCTGCAATCTCACACCGGCCGCGCCGAGCTATGGATAGTCATTGATGACGGCGCGTTGGTCCAAGTGGGCGATACGGAACGCGCCTGCAAGGCGGGCGAGGAGATTTGGATTCCTGCAAACGAAAAACACCGATTAAGCTGCGGCAGCGACAAATCCGTTCGCGTGCTTGAGGTTGCCTTCGGCAACTGGCAGCAAGAAGATATTACCCGCTTTGCGGACGACTACCAGCGTTCCGCCTGCGGTGAAGGGAAGGCGATATGAAACCTCTTTCCCCCGTCCGCAAGTTGATTCTGATCTTCGCCACTTTGGCGTGCGCCCGATGCGCTATTGGATACCAAGACGCTGCTGGCGGCCACCGGCACGTCATGGCTTTGGACGGTATATGGCGGATCGCCGACGGTACGATGGATCAGGTTCCCGCCACTTTCGACCGTACGGCGCCTGTCCCGGGCTTGGTTTCGCTGGCGAGTCCGCCCTTCATCGAGCCCGGGCCAAAGGTTGAGAACCGCCAGAGCGTGCCACAGAAGGATTCGCGCCGGGACGCATTCTGGTATAGCCGGACCTTCAAGATTGACGGGCAGATTCCGCGGTCGGCGACCCTCAAGGTCGGCAAAGCGATGTTCGGCACGCGGGCGATTCTAAATGGTCAGTTGCTGGGGGACCATCTGCCATGCTTCACACCGGGTTATTTTGACGCCGGAAAGGCCCTCAAAACCGGCGAGAACGAATTGCTGATCCGTGTGGGCGCTGACCGAGATGCCGTGACCGAGGCGATTCCCTCGGGCTTTGATTTCGAGAAGGAGCGATACATCCCGGGCATCTTTGATTCGGTCACACTGATACTCACGGGCACACCCAACATCGTGAACGTGCAGGTTGCCCCGGATTTATCCAATCGGCAGGCACGGGTGCGTCTCTGGACTAAGGGCGCAAGCCAAGGAGATGTGACTGTCGAAGTTCGCGAGGCAAAATCCGGGAAGATTGTCGGCAAGACATCGAAGCACGTGACGTCCGCGGAGCAGGTGATGGATCTTATAGTGCCGATTTCCAATTGCCATTTGTGGTCGCCGGAGGACCCGTTTCTTTATCGATTGACTGCGCGGACTTCGGGCGACGAATTCACGACGCGGTTTGGAATGCGCGAGTTCAAGTTCGATCCAGTGACGGGCCGGGCGATGTTGAACGGCAAACCGTACTTCATGCGCGGCAGCAACATTACCCTCTACCGCTTTTTCGAAGACAGCGAGTGCCGAGACCTTCCATGGAATGAGAAGTGGGTGCGATTGCTGCATCAACGGGTTAAGGACATGCATTGGAACTGTCTGCGTTACTGCATCGGGTTCCCGCCCGAAGCGTGGTACCGCATCGCCGATGAACAAGGCATCCTCATCGAAGATGAGTTTCCCCTGTGGTTCGGGGGGCCGGGCTGGAGCAAATGGCCCCAGCCGTTGAAGAGGGACGAATTGGCGACGGAATACGCCGAGTGGATGCAGGAACGTTGGAACCATCCGTGCGTCGTCATTTGGGATGCAAGCAACGAAACCACCAGCACTGAAACCGCTGCCGCCATCCGCCAAGCGCGAGCCTCAGACTGTTCCGGCCGGCCTTGGGACAACAGCTATACCTATCCCCTGGAGGCTGGAGATATGATCGAGTCTCACCCCTATCATTTCCAGAATCCGGATTTCAAGCTGGCCAACCTTGCAACTGCGGACCCCGTCCCGCAAGGCAACGCTCTGCGCAACGATGGCACTCACGCGGTTGTCATCAATGAGTATGGCTGGCTCTGGCTCAATCGCGACGGGACCCCGACGACGCTGACCAAACAACTCTACCAGAACTTCCTCGGCCCGCAATCAACGACGACACAACGCCGCCATCTCTACGCTGCTTACTTGGCGGCCGAAACCGAATTCTGGCGCACTCATCGCACCGCGGCCGCCGTGATGCACTTCACCTCCCTCGGTTACTCCCGTCCGGACGGCCAGACCAGCGACCATTGGATGGACGTGGAGAAACTGAAGTGGGAGCCGGAGTTCTATCGCTACGTGCGGGATTCCTTCGCGCCAGTTGGCGTGAGCATCGATTTTTGGGATGACAAGGCCATCGGCGGCCAGAAGGTCCGGCTTCCGATTGTGCTGATCAACGACCTTGACCAGCCATGGAACGGGCCGGTCACTTTGCGGATGAAGTGTCGCGGTCACGTCGTGGTCAAGCTGAGCCAGGCCGGTCACTTGGATGCCTTCGGAAAAGCGACGTTGTTTTTCGACTTTACTTGGCCGGAACTGGCCGGCTTCTGCGCGATCGAAGCCGAACTGCATGGTCTGGACGGAAAAGCCGTTCACAGCACGCGCGAACTCCGGCTTCTTCAGCCGGCGGTTCAGCCTGTGCATGGCGAATTCTAACTGACGCGGCACTTGGGCGTTCAGGGAATGCGTTGCGGCAGAATTGCCGCGTGTAATTGAGCAGGCTTGCTTTCCGCCTTTAAGACTGCGGCAATTGCGGTATTGTCGGGTGCGCGTGTATTTGCGATCACGATTCAAGGCGCGAAAATCCGGCGGGGAATCTCCCTTCAGGGTTTTCACATCGCTGATCTACGCCCTATTGTGCATCGGTTTGGTCGGATACTTTGTCTGGGTTTGGCAGCGAGCCAAACCCAGCGGCCAACGGGCGCCGGCAAGACCGCCGACGGCGGCGCTCACGAACCGACAACTTGCCCCAACTGTGGCGATTCCCCGTCTGCGAACCCCTGAAACGACATCGTCCGAAACGCGCCCGGTGCAGACCATTTTGGAAGCCCAAATCGCGCTCGTTCGACAAGGCATTTCTCCGGGATCGATCGACGGGGCGAACGGATCCCGGACTCGCGCGGCCCTGATCGCTTTCCAACACAAGCGGGGCATTGTTCCCAGCGGCCGGCTGGATGCCCAGACGATGGCACTTTTGCTGATAACCCCGCCAGTTATGACGCAATACACTGTGACCAGGGAAGATCTTGACCGGCTTATGCCAGTTCCCAGAACATGGCTCGGCAAATCCGAGCAGACGCGCCTGGACTTTGAGAGTATTTTGGAACTGCTCGGCGAAAAGGCACTTTCAAGCCCGCAATTGATCCGGGATCTCAATCCAACGGTCAATTGGAATCGGATGACCAGCGGCACGCAAGTGACAATACCGCGAGTGGATTACCCTCCCATTACCGGCAAGGCGGCCTTTATCAGGATTTCACTGCAAGATTGCGTCCTGGAGGCATTCGATTCCGAAACCAATTTGATGGCGCATTTTCCGTGCAGCATCGGGCGCTTGGCGGCGAACCGGCCTGCCGGAGAGTTGCACGTTACAACCGTCGTTATTGATCCGAACTACACCTTTGACCCCGCCGTCTTTCCCGAATCGCCGGAAGCCCAGACGGTGGGCCGAAAGCTCGTCCTTCCACCCGGTCCCAACAATCCCGTGGGTGTGGCTTGGATTGGCTTGGATCGGCCGGGTTACGGCATTCACGGCACACCCGCGCCGGAGCGGGTTGGCCGCCCTGAATCGCACGGCTGCTTTCGCCTGGCAAACTGGAACGCCAGTTATCTGGCCAATTTGGTCTGGATTGGAATGCCGGTGATCGTGAACTGAGGACAGTGGTAGAGTAGGCGAAGTGGAACGGGCGGGTTGAACTGACCGTAGTTGTCGGTTCCGCGGTTCCACTTCACCCCTCATCAAACCGG